>Ga0334722_10001749_pt1 | contig 26119 bp, 23 predicted proteins | sample C3_bottom_MG_FD_207210 | JGI IMG/M metagenome (GOLD analysis project Ga0334722, IMG submission 207210) | Sediment microbial communities from Yellowstone Lake, YNP, Wyoming, USA - C3_bottom | ecosystem: Environmental > Aquatic > Freshwater > Lake > Sediment | place: USA: Wyoming | collected... | reverse complement strand
GTGCCGACCATCCTGACCGAGACGCCGCCGTCTTTCTCGATGCTCATGTATATGCCGTTCAGGACGTAACGGGTGTCGTTGTCGCCCGCGGCGAATATCGTCTTCCTGACCAGCTCCCGCATCATGTGCGGGTCGACAGGGATAAAGGCCGCGCCCTCCATCTCGGGCAGGGTCGGGAACTCCTCCTTGGCAAGGCCGGTGAACTTGAAGACCGCGGAACCGCTCTTGATGGTAGCCCAGTTGTTCTCCGCGCTCTCGACCGAAACCTCTTCCTGCGGCAGCTCACGCACTATCTCGAAAAGCTTCCTCGCGGAGAGGGTCACGCCGCCCGGCTCGTCCACCTGTGCCTCGTAAAGGCCCCGGACGCCTATCTCCAGGTCGGTCGCCGTAATCGAGGTGCCGCCCTCCCCCGCCTCGATAAGGACGTTCGAGAGTATCGGCATCGTGTTCCTGCGGTCCGCTACGGACTGGACCCTTGAAAGCCCCTTCAGGAATTCTTCCTTCTTGATCTTGAATTTCATGAAAGCCGCCCCTTTCTAAATGAAAGCTGCCCTTCCTTATGGAAAGAGAGGATATAGCCTCAACCCTTGGCCGCCCTGGCAAGGGACTCTATCTCCGCGTCAAACTTGAGGTCAGCCGCCCTGCGCTCCTCCACCTGCCGGCACGAGTGCAGGACCGTCGTATGGTCCTTGCCGCCGAATACCCTTCCGACCTCCGGGAGGGAGGCGCCGGCCACCGTCCGGCAGAGGTACATGGCGAGCTGCCTCGGCTGCACGAGCTTCCTCGTGCGCCTCTTCGATTTTATCTCGGACACCCGTATCTGGTAATGCTCCGATACCAGCTTTATTATCTCCTCCAGGCTCATCACCTTGTTCTTCTCGGTGATGATGTCCCTGAGCACATCCCTCGCGAGGTCGAGGTTTATCTCCCGGCCTGTCAGCGAGGCGTACGCCCCGAGCCTGATGAGCGAGCCTTCCAGCTCGCGGATGTTCGACTTGATGTTGTTCGCGAGGAAGATGGCCACGTCCTTCGGGAGCGTTATGCCCTCCATCGTCGCCTTCTTCTCGACTATGGCGGCCTTCGTCTCCATATCCGGCGGCTGTATGTCCGCGATAAGGCCCCACTCGAAACGGGAACGGAGCCGCTCCTCCAAGTCCGGTATCTCCTTCGGGACCCGGTCGGACGACAGGACTATCTGCTTGGAGTACTCGTGGAGCGTGTTGAACGTGTGGAAGAACTCCTCCTGGGTGCGCTCCTTGCCCGCTATGAACTGTATGTCGTCTATGACGAGCACGTCCGTGTTCCTGTATTTGTTCCTGAACTCGGCCATCCGGTTGAACTGGATGGACACGATAAGCTCGTTAGTGAACTCCTCGGACGTCAGGAACGTCACCCTCGTCTTGGGCGAACGCTCCTTTATATAACTGCATATCGCCGAGAGCAGGTGCGTCTTGCCCAGGCCGACGCCCCCGTACACGAAAAGCGGGTTATAGGCGCGTGCGGGGTTCTCGGCCACGGCAAGCGCGGCCGCATGCGCGAACTGGTTCGACGGGCCTATGATGAAGCTCGAGAAGATGTACTTCGGGTTCAGGTCGTGCAGCTTCGCCTTGGGCGTCTTGGGCGACTCGGCCGCGACGGGCTTTTCCTGGGAAGGCGCATCGACGCTTTTCCCGTTCTCCTTCGATATCTTGAAGGAAAGCGAGATGTCGTCTTTTTCGAGCACCTCCTTGAGGGCCCCGGTCAGGAGCTCGAAATAGTGCTCCAGCAGCCAGTCTTTGAAGAACTTGTTGGGTACGCCGAGGACAACGCCGTCGTTGCCGAGCGAGTGCATCCTGACCGGCTTGATCCATGTATCGAAGTTTTGACGGCTGATGTCTTTCGAGATTCGTTTTTGAACCTCCAGCCAGAGGTCCCTGCCCGGCTCGTTCATGATACTGCTTCCTGATTAATGCGGAAACCCCGCTAAAGACACGACTTACAAAGGGCGGCGGGGGCCAAAGTTACGCACATCATTTTCCACAGGTGTTAAGAACTCTAAAAACTATTCAATTACAATGTATTATATCGGTCAGGACGGGGCTTCGCAAGATATTTTTCACAGGTTTAAGCCCTCGAATTTTCGTTGTTTGCAGCCCTGTATAAAAGAGTTAGCCCAAAAGGCTTATATACCGGAAAAGACGGCGCCGGCCGCCTAACCTGGCAACCCATACCCCGTGTATGGACCGCAATTACAAGCCCCTGGTTCAGCAGCCGTGGCCCCCTTTTGGAGGAATGTAGGAATATATCAAATCCGGGTGATTTAAGCAAGAAAATTTTACCCTTTCAGGCCCTATTTGGGAAGCTGTTGAAATAACTGTTCGATATGCACCCGCGCACCCCGGCTCTGTGGATAACCCTCTCCGTGCGGCCTTAATTATAAACAGCTTTTCCCGGATTTTTTCTCTTATATTACGTATACATAAACCTGTTACCCAGTATTTCACAGCCCTATACTGTTATGTTCTACTATTTTTTTCTTTAATTAATACAAAAACACAAGTGCGCGTCCAGTTCAAAGAGTGGGCCGCTCCTCCCGTTTTATCTTGACATTTTGTATAATATGGATATAATTTCAGTTTTTGCGTTGGGCAAAGACTTAAAACAGCTTGAAAGGAGCAGTGGCATGAGCATCACTTACCAACCCAGCAAACTCAAGATGAAGAGGGACCACGGGTTCAGGAGCAGGATGGCGACGCCGGGCGGCCGGAACGTAATCAAGAGAAGGCGCGCGAAGGGCAGGAAGAGGCTTACCGTTTAAGTGCCTCCTCCGCTTGCCAGGGAGAGAAGGATAACCCGGTCCGGCGAGTACCGGCGTATTTACGACGGCGGCGAAAAGGTCGTGGGCAGGTACCTGGTCTGTTTCTATACGGCGCCGGCCGAAGGCCCGACAAGGGTTGGGCTGACGGTGTCCGGGAAGGTCGGAAACGCTGTTGAGAGAAACCGCGTGAAACGGAGGCTCAGGGAGGCCATCGGGCAGGAACTGGTAAAGTCCGACCCCGGCGTCCTGATGGTATATGTCGCCAAGAAGCGCATACTGGATGCCACGTTCGACGATATTTTAAGGGACATCGAGAAGATACTGGCCAAGGTCGGGAAATGAAACAGGCCGCCTTGCTTTTAATAGGCTTATACAGGAAGTTCATATCTCCCGCGCTGCCCCCGTCATGCAGGTTCCACCCATCATGTTCAGAATACGCATACGAGGCCGTCGAGACACACGGCCTTTTAAAGGGGCTGGCCCTGTCGGCTAAACGGCTCCTCAAGTGCCACCCGTATAACCCCGGAGGCTACGATCCCGTACCCCCGAAATTATAATAGACCGTCCTTTTCTTTCAGGTGAAAGAAAAGGACCAAAAGAAAGCCAAAGTTTGATTTTCTTTGGCCGACTTTCTTTTTTCTAAAAGAAAGTCGGGAACTGGTCCTTATGGAAAAGCGTTTAATAATAGCGATCGGCCTTTCGGTCCTGATAATAGTCGGGTTCAATATGATGTTCCCACAGGCGCCGCCCGCGCCCGTGAAGCCGTCTGCGGTCGCACCCGCGAAACCGGGGGAGGCTCCGCCCGCCGCTGCAACCACCACTACTTCTTCTTCGGTCCCGGCCAATACGAGCCCTGCCGGGCTGCCCGTACATACCGGCCCCGAGACGCTCACGAAGGTCGACACGGACCTCTACACAGCAGAGATATCGTCCAGCGGCGGTGTGATAAAGAGCTGGCGTCTAAAAAAATACAAAGATACCGCCGGCAACCCTCTCGAGATGGTTGTATATCCTGACGGCATGAAACCGCTTGTCGTCGTGCCGGAAGGTACGACATGGCAGGAGGCCCAGGGTTACGCGTATTCTTGCGACTCAAAAAGCCTCGAGCTGACGGGCAAGGACCAGGAAGGCGTTTTACATTTTTCATATAGAGGCCAGGATGGCCGCTCGATACAAAAAACAATAAAATTCAAAAACGGCACTTATGCGGCCGGTCTCGACGTGGACGCCCAGGGCTACAAGGGCTACTCGGTATACATGGGCGAGAGCTTCGGGAGCATGACCGCCAAGGACAAGAAGGGCTACGGCACTGTCGGGCCGCTCGTGTTCATGGACGGGAAACGGTACCCGGAGTCCGGTATAATCCACTGGATCGGCTTGAAGCTCGGGACATCGAAGCCCGAGGCGGAAGGCACTACGGTCGAGTACAAAGGCAAGAAGGGCTGGGCCGCGATAGAAGACAAGTACTTCATGGCCGCGATCCTTCCTTCCGATGGTATAAAGGCGGTTATCGGCAAGGGCGCTTCCGACTGGGGTTTCGTCGGCGTCACCGTCCCGTACGACGGGGGCGGGCCGAAGATGAACGCGGAGTTTTATGCCGGGCCCAAGCAGTTAGACCGCTTAAAGGCCATTGGCGGGGACCTCGACCGCGCCGTCGATTTCGGCATGTTTACGTTTTTCGCCAAGCCGCTTTTCGTCGCGCTAAAGTTCTTCTACGACCTGGTCGGGAACTACGGCTGGTCGATAATAATAATCACCGTTATCATCAAGCTCCTCTTCGCCCCGCTCACGCACAAGAGCCAGAAGTCGATGAAGAGGATGCAGAAGCTCCAGCCGCTTTTTGCCGAGCTGAAGGAGAAGTTCAAGGGCGACCCGCAGAAGCTGAACCGTGAGATGATGGAGCTGTACAAGAAGCACAAGGTGAACCCGATGAGCGGATGCCTGCCGATGCTCATCCAGATACCGGTCTTCATAGCGCTCTACAATGTCCTGAACAACGCCATCGAGCTCAGGCGCGCTCCCTTCGCGTTCTGGCTCCAGGACCTCTCCCTGAAGGACCCCTATTACGTTTTGCCGATAATGATGGGCCTGTCGATGCTGGCGATGCAGAAGATGACGCCGACCTCCGCGGACCCGAACCAGAACAAGATAATGATGCTGATGCCCGTCTTCCTCACGTTCATGTTCATAAGCCTGCCTTCCGGGCTTGTGCTTTACTTCACCGTGAGCAACCTGCTTTCGATGGCGCAGCAGGTTTATATAAACAAATACTCAAACGATTAATCAACCCCTCAGGCCTTTTTCCGGGTTTGGCTTATGGACGGTCTAAAGATGCTGCCCGAGGCTTTCGCCGAATGGCACCAGGTCCAGGATTCCCTGTCCAGGCTGACGGACCTCGAGTTCTCGATATACGACACCCTCGGCAGACCTATAGGCCTTGTTAGCGGGGAGAGCCCCTTCTGCCGGGCCCAGCGTCTGAAAGGCAGCGACTCCGCCTTCTGCGAGGAGCGCTGCGGCAAATTCATAAGAGACGCCGCGGCCGGGGACAAGGCCCTGTTCTTCAACTGCTCGACCGGCCTGATGGTATTCGCCGTCCCCATAACCCATGAAGGGATGGGCACGGTCGTTATCGCGGGCGGCAAGACCTTCGCGGGCAAGCCGGGCTACGACTCGGCGATGGAGGGTCTGGTCAAGTCCGGCTCAAAGGTCTCCCCCACCGGCAGGCACAGGTACAGGTTCATTGGCCGCAAAAAGCTGAACGAGGCCGTGGAGCTCGTCCGGGCCGCCGCATCCCAGCACTTCGGGTTATCCTGCCAGAAATTCAAATACCAGTTAAGCCTTAACCGGCAGTTGGCCCTGCTGGAGAACTCAGCCCTCATGCACCACGACAGGGAGATGCCGGACCTGGCCGAAAACCTGCTCCGGTGCATCCGAGCCCTTTTCGATGCGGATACCGCATCGCTGCACGTGTTTGGCGTTGCCGGTGAGGCATACGGCGGGGCCCATTACAGGGGAAAGCACGAGGAAGCGCTCAGGCAGGCGGGAGACGGCTTCACTGCCGCCCTCAAGGCGATGCACAAGGTGACGGGTGAGAGTTTCAGGACCGCCGACAAAGGCGACGTCGGCCGCCTGTGCCTCCCGGGCGATATTGCATCCATCCACAGCTTCCCGTTTTACAGCTCGAACGAGCTGTCCGGCGCGGTCAGCCTTTTCAACACGGACGTCTCACCGGAGGACATGCCCGCGCTCCGCGCATGCATACAGCAGGTGGCCTCGCTTGTGGACAACAGGAGGCTCAGGGACGAGGTGGGCGAGAAGATCAAGGGCCTGAAGGCGGTCGCCGACATGAACGCTGGCATGGGCGCGCTCCGGGACGCGGAGGAGATATTCAGCTTCATATTCGAGAAGTCCGCGGAGCTTCTCCAGGCCGAGCAGGGCTCGCTCATGCTCTTAAACGACAAGACCGAAGAGCTGATGGTAAAGGTCTCTAAGGGGATGAGCGACGAAATGAGACAAGGGCTCAGGCTCAAGCCCGGCGAGGGTATCGCGGGCTGGGTCGCGGCCGCGGGCACGCCCATCATCGTCGAGGACATGGAAAACGACGCGCGGCTCAGCATCAAGAAGCGGCCCAGGTACAGGACGAAGTCGTTTATCAGCCTGCCCCTGAAGGTCGAGGGCAGGATTATCGGCGTGCTTAACTTCTCGGACAAGATAACAGGCCGCGTGTTCAACCAGGACGACCTCCAGATGCTATCCGGGCTCGCCTCCCAGGCGGCGGTGGCAATAGAACGGGGTATTTTCCACGAACGCAACGAGGTTTTGAAACGGGTATCCATCAAGGACCCGCTGACCGGGCTTCTTAACTGGCATTACTTCAACGACAGGCTGATAGAGGAGATGGACCGGTCGAGGCGCTACGGGAGGCCGTTTTGCCTTGCTGTAATCGCCCTTGACGGCTTCAAGGCATACATCAAGAAGTTCGGGCGCGAGGAGGTCGACGGCGCGCTGAAGGGCGTGTCATCGCTTCTGAGGGGCGCTATCCGTACTAACGACATACTCGCCCGATACGGCGAGGAGGAATTTACCCTGCTTTTGCCTGAGACGGGTATAGATAACTCATGCCCCCTGACCGAACGGATAAGGAAGTCGGTCGAGGACTCCCGGTTCGGCGCAACGGACGGCGGCGCAAAAGCCGCAAGGCTCACGGTAACAATCGGGCTCTCCGAGTTCCCGAAGGACGGAGAGGACCTGAAATCTCTGTTCGTCAACGCATATTCGGCGTTAAGCAGTGCAAGGGAAAACGGCGGAAACCGCGTGGCAACCTACCAGGCAGACAATAAAAGCTGAAAACCTCGTTACTTTCTTTTCAGGGGAAAAGAAAGTAACCAAAGAAAAGCCGGTATTTAAATTATGGCTTTCTTTTGGTACTTTTCTTTCACCTGAAAGAAAAGTACAGTCTCAAGGGGTTTATGTTCAACGAAGACACCATATGTGCCATATCAACGCCGACCGGCATGGGCGGCATCGGGATAGTGCGCGTCTCCGGCCCGGATGCCGTGGGGCTGGCTGCCGGAATATTTGTCCCTGCTGTCAGCAGGGTGGGTGATAAGCTCCATTCTCACCAAATAATATATGGCAATGTGGTAAATCCGGTTAACGGCGAGGTCGTGGACGAGGCGCTTTTGACATTTATGCGGGCGCCGAGGACGTATACGCGCGAGGATGTTATAGAGATCAACTGCCACGGAGGGCCGGCCGCAGTCAGGAAGGTGCTGGAGCTTGTCATGGCCGGGGGCGCGCGTCTTGCCGAGCCGGGCGAGTTCACGAAGCGGGCCTTTTTAAACGGCAGGATAGACCTGACCCAGGCGGAGGCGGTGATGGACGTAATCGCCTCCAAGACCGAGTTCTCGCTTTCAGCGGCGGTCGCCCAGTTAAAGGGCGGGCTTAAGGAGAAGGTGGAGGCGTTACGGGAGGGAGTTGCCGGTTTGCTCGCCCTGACCGAGGTCTCGATAGACTTCCCCGAGGAAGAGGTGGACTACGTGCCACTCGATGAACTTCGGAGGAAGGGGGAGGGGCTTCGCTCAGATATCGGGCGGTTGCTATCTACATTCGATGAAGGACGGGTCCTGAGAGAAGGGCTCCGTGTCGCGATAGTCGGCAGGCCCAACGTCGGGAAGTCGAGTTTATTGAACCTCCTCGCCAGGGCCGAGCGCGCTATAGTGACGGAGGTGCCCGGCACCACCCGCGACACGGTCGAGGAAATAATCAATATCGGCGGTGTGCCGGTGAAGGTGATAGATACCGCCGGTATCAGGGAGAGCCATGATATAGTTGAGAAGGAGGGGATAAGGCGCTCGGAGGAGGCCCTTCGGAGTTCCGACCTCGCGCTCCTCGTCCTGGACGGGAGCCGGCCTTTGCATCAGGAAGATATTGCAATAATAGAAAAAGCCAATAAATACAAATACATACCCGTGATAAACAAGTCCGACCTGCCGTCAGCGATAGAGGGTGAAGTGCTGAAGGCTCTGTTTATGGAGGAGGCTGTGCATGTCTCTGCCAGGAACGGCGACGGGCTCGATGGCCTTACCCTCCGGATCAGGGAGTCGGCGCTCGGCGGGGGCAGGGAGCATGCGCCCGAGGTCACGATAAACCTTCGGCACAGGGAGTCGCTCAGGAAGGCGGAGGCCGCGCTTGTGCGGTTCGACGAGGGATGCGGGGCCGGGCTGTCTGCCGAATTCCTGGCGCTTGAGCTTCGGGATGCTCTAAACGCCGTGGGCGATATTGTCGGCGCGACCACGCCGGAGGACATATTAAATAGAATATTCAATGAGTTCTGTATAGGGAAGTGAGCTAACAAAATATGGGGAGACAGACCAATTTTTTTATGAATAAAGACGACCTTGATAATTTCATAATATTTTTGCGCGATCAAAATGATTGTCTGATCAAAGCCGAGGCTGGAGAAAATCTCGGCCCGATGTTTGTAAGCGAAAGCGAATACTTAACTGATTTCAGATACTATATTTATAATACCTCGTATAAAATATCATTTGAGTATTTTGAACACGATCGGGAATTGACTCTAAGAACCATAGAAAAATTTCCTTTAAAAGATAGAGAGGAGTTAACAAGAGAAGCTGAAAAAAGGTTTAAAAGATTTGGCTATGTACGGAGTTTCGACTCGGAGGTTATAGAGGTAATCACCAGCAAAATTATTGAAAACGAAAAGCAAATAATGGAAGGTCGTATATATGTTGAGCTTTATGATTTTGATGAAAACGATATGAAATACAAAAGAAGTGAAGCTCTTGAGTCAATGTATGTCAAATATTCCAAGTATATAAAGAAGAACTTCAAAATCAGTAAAGATAAGTATTATTATATAGGCCCCGGTGCTTACGAACTGTACAAGAAGGGATGGTGGATGGGTGATCATCGAAAAAGGGACGAACGCTTAAGAATCCTTTTTTAATTTTGTAGCCCCGCTTGCAAAGGCCGAAGGGTAGCACCCGGACGCCTGGTGTTCCACGTGGAACAGTTGATTCTTTTATTATGTCGGGTGGGCACTACCCACCTTCCGGTCTGTTGACAAAGTACCGAAATTGTCATTGCGAGGAGTCCGCCTTGGCGGACGACGCGGCAATCTCAGAACGTAATGATTATTTAAACCGGAGATTGCTTCGCTTCGCTCGCAATGACAGAAGTTGGGATTGTGTTCGAAAACGCCCCGGTTTTCTTTGTTGAGGTTGATTTTGAATTACCGTTCTAACGAATATGACGTGATTGTGGTCGGCGCGGGGCACGCGGGCTGCGAGGCCGCGCTCGCCTCGGCCCGTATGGGCCGCCGTACGCTGCTTCTCACGATGAACATGGACTCGGTCGCCCAGATGTCCTGCAACCCGGCCATAGGCGGCCTGGCGAAGGGCCACATCGTCCGGGAGATAGACGCCCTCGGCGGCCAGATGGCAAAGACGATCGACAAGACCGGCATCCAGTTCCGCAGGCTCAACACCCGCAAAGGCCCAGCCGTACGGGCGACACGCGCACAAGCGGACAAGCAGTGGTACCGTCGCTCGATGAAGGAGACGGTCGAGCGCCAGGAACTTCTCGACCTCAAGCAGGGGATGGCGGTGCGGCTGATGGTTGAGACCGGCCGGACGACGGGCGTGGTCGACCACCTGGGCATCGCATACAGGGCAAGGGCGGTTGTGCTTACGACGGGGACGTTCTTAAACGGCCTGATACATATAGGGGAGGTCAGCTTCCCGGCTGGCCGTGCGGGCGAGTTCCCGTCTGTGGGTTTGTCCGAGTCGCTTTCCGAACTCGGCTTCCCGATAGGCAGGCTGAAGACAGGCACACCGCCCCGGATAGACGCGAAGACGATAGATTTCACGAAGCTCGGGGTCCAGCCGGGCGACGACCCGCCCCCGCCGTTTTCGTTTTCGACCGAGCGGATAACAAACCCCCAGCTCCCTTGCTACATCACATATACTAACGCGGAAACCCATAAAATCATTATGGATAACCTCGGCCGCTCACCGCTCTACGGAGGGGCTATAAAGGGCATAGGCCCCAGGTACTGCCCGTCCATCGAGGACAAAGTGGTGAGGTTCGCCGACAAGGGGCGGCACCAGATATTCCTCGAGCCGGAGGGCTACGAGACGGCCGAGTACTACGCAAACGGGATCTCGACGAGCCTGCCCGCGGACGTCCAATTAAAACTTCTGAAGACAATACCTGGGCTGGAAAATGCAGGGATGATGCGGCCCGGCTACGCCATAGAGTACGACTTTGTCCCGCCGACCGAGCTTTCGGAAACCCTTGAGACCAAAAGGGTTAAGGGGCTTTTCCATGCCGGGCAGATAAACGGGACCTCGGGCTACGAGGAGGCGGCGGGCCAGGGCCTGCTCGCCGGGATAAACGCCGCACGGTCGGTCGCGGGCGGCGAGCCGCTCGTCCTGGGCCGTGACGAGGCTTACATAGGCGTCATGGTGGACGACCTCGTGACAAAAGGGGCGGACGAGCCGTACCGTATGTTCACGTCGCGTGCCGAATACCGGCTCCTTCTCCGCGAGGACAACGCCGACCTCAGGCTCCGGGACAGAGGCTACGAGCTTGGGCTCGTCGGGCGTGACGAGTACGAGCGGTTCCTGAGGAAACGCGAAAATATAGAGCGGGAGCTCGAAAGGCTCGACAAAACCCGCATAGCGATGGACGGGGAGCGGATATCGCTGAAGGAATACCTTAAGAGGCCGGAGGTGGACTACGGGGCGGTCGAGGCCATGTCTCCACCTGATGACGAGATTTGCGAAAGCGCGAAAGAGCAGGTGGAAATCCTCATAAAATACGAGGGTTACATCAAACGTCAGACGGGCGAGGTGGGGCGGCTCAGGGGCTGCGAGAAGAAGAGGATTCCCGACGGGTTCGACTACGACGTGCTCTCCGGGCTGTCGCTCGAAGTGAAACAGAAGCTTAAAAAAGTCCGGCCCGGAAGCGTCGGCCAGGCCGGTCGCATACCCGGCGTCACGCCCGCGGCCGCGGCCATACTGCTGGTCGCGCTTGAGAAGCGCAGGCGGGCCGAACCATGATGTTCCACGTGGAACAGGTGTTAATTGGACCTTAATAAACTGTTGACAGAGGGTGCGGAACTGCTCGGTGTCCGGCTGTCCACCGGGCAGGCCGGTGCGTTCGACGCATATCTCTCCGAGCTCCTCAAATGGAACAAGAAGGTCAACCTCACCGCCATAGTCGACGGGCGCGAGGTGGTCGTAAAGCACTTCCTCGACTCGCTCGCGCTCTGCCGGATGCTCCCCGTTGGGCCGTTCCGGGCCGCCGACATAGGCTCGGGCGCGGGGTTCCCCGGGCTCGCCTTAAAGATAGCCAGGCCGGACATGGAAATCACCTTCGTAGAGCCTGCCCACAAAAAGGTAACGTTCATAAAGCATATCGCAAGGCTGCTCGGGCTCACGGGCGTCTCGGCGGAGAGGGCGAGGGCCGAAGACCTGCGGACGAAATGCTCCGGGCAGTTCGAGGTGATATTCTCCAGGGCATTCAAGGAGCCTGACGGGCTCCTGCCGCTTGCCGGGCCGCTTATGTCCGTTGGCGGGATGGTCGTCCTCTCGCTCGGACCCGAGACCTCTCCCGATGCCCCGCCCGGCTGGGAAGTGTCCCGGAAAGAGGATATCACGCTCCCGCTCTCGGACTTCAAGCGGGTTTTGATATCATATAAAAAGCATGGTGAAGGTTAAGGTTTACCAGAGCCCGCCTCTCAGGCAAGCGAACGTTACTGCGACCGAGGCAGTAAGTTTTGGCAAAGCGTAGCGGCCATGTCCCGTCTGTGGCGTAAAAATCAACATAGCCGTATTAAGCAACCTTTGCCACTAACGGGACATAGCGAAGCAAGCCTTAAACTTAACCGAGGGAGCAGTCAGGTAGCGCGGCTGAGAGGCTAAAAAAGCGATATTTCTTGACTTAACCCCCCCTTGCCGTTAGAATAACCTGAATTGACCCCGAATACTCTGCTCCAACGGCAAACAAAATACTAATATTTACTTTTATTTTCAATGTGTTAGATGGATTGGCAGTATCTGGAGGTAGTACGGTATGGGCGCCAGGGTGATAGCGGTAGCAAACCAGAAGGGCGGGGTCGGAAAGACCACGACCGCGATTAACATCTCGGCCTCTCTCGCCGCGGCAGAGAAGAGGGTACTGCTCCTCGACCTCGACCCGCAGGGCAACTCGACGAGCGGGGTGGGCATGGACCGGGGCGCGATCAGACACAGCATCTACGATTTCTTCACCGGTGAGAAGCCGCTCGACGCGCTTGTAACGCCCACCGTTTTGCCGTACCTTCACCTCCTGCCCTCCAGGGTGGAACTCTTCGGGGCCGAGGTCGAGCTTGTCGCGAGGAACGGCAGGGAGACCGTCCTTAAAGAAGGGCTCATACCCTTGCTCGAATTGTACGACTATATAATAATAGACTGCCCGCCCGCGCTTGGGCTGCTCACTGTCAACGCGCTCACCGCGGCCGGCTCGGTGCTAATCCCGGTCCAGTGCGAGTACTACGCGCTCGAAGGGCTTTCGCAGCTACTTAACACGCTCGAGCTGGTCAAGGCCTCGCTCAACCCGGGCCTTCAACTCGAAGGCATACTTCTCACGATGCACGACCAGAGGAACAACCTCTCGAAGCAGGTCGAGGATGAGATAAGAAAACACTTCAAAGACAAGGTCTACAAGACGATGATACCAAGAAACGTCAGCCTGTCGGAGGCCCCGAGCTTCGGGAAGCCGATAATCACCTACGACATACGCTCGAAGGGCGCGCAGAGCTACCTGAGCCTCGCAAGGGAGGTGCTCGGATATGTCTAAGCCGGCACTCGGGAAGGGGCTCGGCGCGCTGATACCGAAAGGCGCGGGGATGGACGCAGCAGGCGGCGTCCTGGAGGTCGAGCTTTCCCGGATAACACCGAACGCGTACCAGCCGAGAAAGGACTTCAAGGACGAGGCCCTGAAGGAACTCGCGGACTCGATCAAGAGCAAAGGCGTCATACAGCCGGTACTGCTCCGCAAGAAACCTGACGGGGGCTACGAGATTATCGCTGGCGAACGCCGCTACCGCGCGGCCCGGCTCGCGGGGTTAAAGAAAGTGCCCGCCCTCGTGAAGGACGCGACTCCGGGCGAGGTGCTCGAGCTCGCCCTGATTGAGAACATACAAAGAGAAGACTTGAACCCGGTCGAGACCGCCGAGGCGTACGGCAGGCTTATTAAGGAGTTCGGCCTCTCGCAGGAGCAGATGGCGGAGAGGGTCGGCAAGGAACGCTCCACCGTAGCGAACTACCTGAGGCTTCTGGCCCTGCCCGGCGATATAAAAAGGGACATTGCCGAAGGCGCGCTCAGCATGGGGCACGCAAAGGCCATACTCTCGCTCGACTCCCCGCAGAAACAGATGGCGCTCAGGCGCGAGATTATAGCGCGCGGGCTGTCGGTGCGCGAGGCCGAGTCCACGGCCCGCCGGATGAAGGCGCCCGGCAGGATAATAAAAAAGAAGCCGGCCTCCCCGCAGGTCGCGATGCTCGAAGACGAGCTGAAGCGCAGGTTCGGCACGAAGGTGCATATAAAGCAGAAGGGCAAGGGAGGCAGGATAGAGATTGAATACTACTCGGGGGACGAACTGGAAAGGCTTCTGGACGCGCTCCGGGGTTGAAAGGGGGATTGCATATATGTTGAGACGCGCGAAAGGACACCCCGAGGTGGAAGAGGTCGTCGCCTTCCTCGGCAAGGGCACGGACTTCCGGGGCGTGCTCCACTTCGAGGGGACCATCAGGGTGGACGGCAGGCTCGAGGGCGAGATAATCACGAAGGATACGCTTATAGTCGGCGAGACGGCCGAGATACTCGGCAACCTGAACGTGGGCACGATAATCATGTCCGGCAAGGTCACGGGCAACATAACCGCGACCAAGAAGGTGCACTGCGTGGCGCCGGGCAGTCTGACCGGAGACGTGAACACCCCGGTCCTGAACGTGGACGAGGGGTTCTGCCTGAACGGCCGCTGCGAGATGAAACGCGATGCGAAAGACGGCAAGGTCGTCGGCCACATCAAGCCCAAAGACGAGGCGATGACGGCGTAATCCCATGGTGGCTCTCCCTCCATGCCCAGCGTGCATAAAAGTGTACGGGGTCTGGGGCCAATGGCCCCAGCGAGGTGTGGGGCGGCGCACCACGGCTTGATGCCGTAAAGGTTTTTATGAACCGCAAAGTGATAGTGGCGATGAGCGGGGGCGTGGACAGCTCGATGGCCGCGGCCCTTCTTGCCAGGTCGGGTAACGTGGTCATCGGCGTGACCATGCGCCTGTGGGGAGAGGACCGCGACAGCGACCCGGCCATATCCTCCGCGCGCGAGGTATGCGGCCTGCTCGGGATAGAGCACAAGGTGCTCGACGTCCGGGAGAGCTTCAGGAACCTTATAATCGATTACTTCCTGGACGAATACACCTCGGGCCTGACCCCGAACCCGTGCGTGCGCTGCAACGAGGAGATAAAGTTCGGCATCCTCTTGAAGTTCATGGACCTGGTGCGTGCCGAAAGGCTCGCGACGGGCCATTACGCCAGGGTGCTGCTCGACGGCAAGACCGGCCGGTACGCCCTGATGAAGGCGATAGACGAGAGGAAGGACCAGAGCTACTTCATGTACAGGCTCGGGCAGAAACAGCTCGGCCTTTCGGTCTTCCCGCTCGGAGGCCTGACAAAGGAAGAGGTGCGGCAGAAGGCGCGCGAGCTGAGCCTCCCGAACGCCGAGCGCACGGAGAGCCAGGAGGTCTGCTTCATACCGGATAACGACTACCGCGGCTTCATTGAGTCCGAACGGCCCGACTCGGTCAGGGAGGGCAGGTTCATAGACAAAGACGGCAAGGTGCTCGGCTCCCACCGGGGCGTCGCGTTTTATACGGTCGGCCAGAGGAGGGGTATCGGCGTCTCGTCTCCGCTCGGCCGGAGGTACGTCATAAGCAGGGATCCCGCCGCAAACGACATAACGCTTGGCGAGGAGGAGGAGTTAAAGAGGCCCGGCTGTTCTGTCGGGAGCGTCAACTGGGTCGCGGCCGAGTCGCTTGGCGCGCCCAGGCTCGCGGAGGTAAGGCTCCGCTACAGGTCGGCACCGGTAAAGGCCATGCTGGAGCCGGACGGCGAAGACGTGACCGTCCGTTTCATTAAGCCCGAGGCGGGCGTGTCTCCCGGCCAGTCGGCCGTGTTCTACGACGGCGACACCGTTATCGGCGGCGGGATAATAATCAGGTAGCCGCCCCGGGATTGCTAAAAAAAAGACCGTTTTGTCATTGCGAGGAGCGCAAACGACGCGGCAATCTCGGTTGTAAAGGACGGAGATTGCCACGGCCCATAAGGCGGGTCTCGCAATGACGAGCGTTGAGTCCAATATAGAAAGGATCGGGATGCCCGGCGGCGCACACGGAGAGGTCGGAGAGAAGGGCGAGCTTGTAGCATTTCAGATACTGTATGAAGGCCCGGGCACCTACGCCAAGGAGTTCGAGGGCGCGGGTTACGGACTGGTCCTGGACGACGACGGGGAGTCGTGCTACCTCTACGCGGCAACGGAGGACTTCCAGGAAGTGCTCGACGGACTTCACCTCTACAACCAGGACTCTCCGGGCCGGCTTGACCCGGGCGAGAAGATATACATAATCTGGAACCCCGTGCTGGCGAAGGCGGGTCTTTACTACCACGGATTTTTCCAGGCGATAGTCGACTTCGCGAACTCCGCCGCATGTTGCCGCACGGGCCAGCCGCAGCCCGAGCCGTCCGGCTGGTGCAGGTCGCAGCACCACTGGGACCCCAAGATGCAGAGGGGCCTGACGTTCAACAGGGTCTAGGGGGCCTGAAGACCCCGTAGCCCAGTCCGCACCTTCCATCCATCATTTCAAATTTCAATAAGGATTACAGCCGGTTTATACAAGTTGCTTCTTTTACCCGGTATGCTATAATCGTTAAAAGGCCACATCCATACATCAGGAGGAAAACAAGATGCCAGAGCTTAGAAAAGACCCCATCATCGGCAGGTGGGTCATCATATCTTCAGAACGCGGGAAGCGCCCAAGCGACTTCCAGGAGAGCAAGCCAAAGAAGAAGGGCGGCTTCTGCCCGTTCGACCCGGGCAACGAGCACACGACACCGCCCGAGATACTCGCATACAGGGACGACGGGACCGCGCCGAACACCGGGGGCTGGAGCCTCAGGGTGGTGGCCAACAAGTTCCCCGCGCTCCAGATAGAAGGCGACCTGAACAAGCAGGGCGAGGGGGTCTTCGACAAGATGAACGGGATCGGAGCGCACGAGGTCATAATCGAGACCCCGCTCCACGACGCGACGCTATCCACGCTGCCGCTGAAGGCGGTCGAGAACGTGCTGTGGTCGTACCGGGACAGGATAGTGGACTTGAAGAAGGACCTCCGGTTCCAGTACGTCCTGATATTCAAGAACGAGGGAGAGGCGGCGGGCGCGTCGCTCGAACACTCCCACTCCCAGCTTATCGCGCTCCCCATCGTCCCCAAGCGAGTCAGGGAGGAGATAGACGGCGCGAAGCACTACTACGACTATAAGGAACGCTGTGTATATTGCGACATAATACGCCAGGAGCTTAACGCAGGTATTCGCATAGTCAGCGAGAACCGCGACTTCGTCGCGCTCGAGCCGTTCACGCCCCGGTTCCCGTTCGAGACCTGGATACTCCCGAAGCACCACGACTCCTGCTTCGAGGACGCGAAGTCCCACGAGTTCCAGGCGCTGGCCGACATACTTCAGTCCACGCTCAAGCGGATAGACAAGATACTGAACGTGCCGCCGTACAACTACATAATACACACCTCGCCGTTCCGCGAGACGGACAACGAGTACTACCACTGGCACCTGGAGATTATGCCGAAGCTCACGAAGGTCGCGGGCTTCGAGTGGGGCTCGGGCTTCTACATCAACCCGACCCCGCCCGAGGAGGCCGCGCGCTTCCTTCGGGAAGCAAAGATATAACCCAAAAGGAGGCAATGATGAAGATAGCCCTTGCGTCACCCGAGGTGGTGCCGTTTGCGAAGACCGGAGGCCTTGCGGACGTCTCCGGGGCGCTGCCGAAGGCACTGGCGAAGCTGGGCGCCGAGGTCGTCGTAGTGATGCCCCGGTACAAGGCCGTGGACCTGATGAAGTTCGGCCTGGTCAAGACCGTCAAGAAAGTATCTGCCCTGATAGACGGCAAGATGGTCGAGTCGGCCATATACGAAGGCAAGATGCCGGGCGGGGTAAAGACGTACTTCCTCGACAACCCCGGCTACTACGGGCGCGACCAGCTATACGGCACCCCGCAGGGCGACTACCCGGACAACGCGGAGCGGTTCCTGTACTTCTGCAAGGCGGTGCCGGAACTGCTGAAGGCGGTAGGGTTCAAGCCGGACGTGGTGCACATTAACGACTGGCAGACCGGGCTTATCCCGCTTTACCTGAAGGCGTTCTACAAGGACGACCCGTTCTTCAAGGATACGGGCACCCTCCTGACCGTCCACAACATGGGATACCAGGGCGTGTTCTGGGCGGAGGACATGCACCTGACCGGGCTCGGCTGGGAGTACTTCACCCCGGAGGGCTTGGAGTTCTACGAGAAGATAAACATACTAAAAGGCGGGCTGGTCTACTCCGACCTGATAAACACGGTCTCGAAGACGTACAGCAAGGAGATACAGACCCCCGAGTACGGCCACGGCCTGGACGGGGTGCTTAGGGCGCGTTCGAAGGACCTGTACGGGATAGTGAACGGGATAGACTACGACGAGTGGGACCCCATGACCGACAAGGCGCTCTACCAGACCTACGGCCCGGGCGACGTGAAGGGCAAGCAGGCCAACAAGAATGCACTGAAGGAAGACCTTGGGCTCGCGCCCGGCAACAAGCCGCTCTTCGGCATCATATCGAGGCTCGCCGACCAGAAGGGGCTCGACATACTGACCGATGCGATGGACGACATACTCGGCACCGGCGCGCAGTTTGTCCTGCTCGGCACCGGCGAGGAGAAGTACCACCACCTCTTCGCCGCGCTCGCCAAGAAGCGGCCCAGACAGGTCTCCGCGACCATCGGGTTCGACGCGAAGCTCGCCAAGAGGATATACGCCGGATGCGACGTATTCCTTATGCCGTCCCGGTACGAGCCGTGCGGGCTGGGCCAGCTGATAAGCCTCCGCTACGGTACGCTGCCCCTGGTCAGGAAAACCGGCGGGCTCGCGGACACCGTGAAGAACTACAGCCCGAGGACCGGGGCCGGGAACGGGTTCGTGTTCACCGAGTACTCGGAGAAGGCGCTCATGAAGGCCGTGCATGCGGCCCTTGCCGCCTACGACGACAAGAAGGCGTGGAAGTCCCTTGTCAAGACGGGGATGTCCGAGGACTACTCGTGGGACAGCTCGGCCAAGGAATACATAAAGCTCTATAAGAAGGCCGCGGACAAGGCCAGGGCTAAGTAAGGGCAGAGGGGTATGGTCACTTCCGAAAAGGTGGAGCTGGAGATACTGAGCGAGGTCAGCAAGATCGCCAACTCCACGCTGGACTTCGACGTCAAGCTGGACAGGATCGTCCGTGTGATGGCCGAGAAGCTCGGACGGGACGTCTGCTACATCGTGCTGAGGGACAAGGACAGGGACACCCTCGTGCTGAAGGCGGCCGTCGGGCTTAACCCCGAGTCCATCGACCGTGTTATGCTGAAGATGGGCGAGGGAGTCACCGGCTGGTCGGCTGCGAACCGCGAGGCGGTCGCGCTCGAGGTGGCATCGGAGGACCCCAGGTACAAGCTCGTGCCGCAGACGGGCGAGGACCGCTACAAGTCCATGCTCGCCGTGCCGATATTGTACGACGAGTACTGCATAGGCGTGATGACGGTCCAGACGGTGGAGCCGCACAAGTATTCGCCGGACGAGGTGAAGCTGCTCTCGACCATCGCGAACGACGTAGGCGGGATAATAAATACGGCCCGGCATTACCGGGACGCGCAGCAGAACCTGGAGGCGCTGTCGGCGCTCTACGAGGTCAGCCGGGCGCTCATCTCCACGCTCGACCTCCAGACCCTGCTCGACAGGATAGCGAAGAACAGCGCGCGGGTCATCGGGGCAAAGGGCTGCATACTGAGGCTGCTGAACCAGAAGTCCCAGCTCCTAGAGATAAAGGCCTCGCACGGGTTCGACCCCGAGGCGGGCAGGCATACCGAGCTTCGGCTCGGGGAGAGCATCGCGGGCAAGGTCGCGGCGGAGGGAAAGCCGATGCTGATAAGGGACGTATACGAGCACCCCGACTTCCTGGACGCGACCGGCGCGGTCGCGAGGTCGCTCCTGTGCGTGCCGATGCTGGCGAAGGACAAGGTGATAGGCACGATTGCCCTGTACGACAAGGAGGTGCCCGGCAGGATAGGGGAGCAGCCGTTCAACGACGACGACCTGCACCTGCTGACCACGCTCGCGACGCAGGCCTCGATGGCCGTCGAGAACGCGTTCATCTACGAGCGCGCCGAGGACCTCGTATTCCAGAACGAGAAGAAGGCGGCCGAGCTTTCATTCCTGTACGACATAGCGAACGCGATGCGCTCGACCCTGAAGCTCGACAAGCTGCTGCACATAATACTCACGGCCATCACGATGGGCGGGGGCATGGGCTTCAACCGCGCGATGCTCTTCCTGTCTAACGAGAGGACAAAGTCGCTCCAGGGTATGCTCGGGGTAGGCCCGTCCTCCTCGTGGGAGGCGGGCGAGATATGGGGCCGGATAGGAGACAGGCCGGTCAACTTCAGGGAATGGACCATCACTGACGCGGAGATGCTCGAGCAGAAGGAGTCCGCGTTCAACCGTACGGTCAAGAGCCTGAGGTTCCCCTACGACGAGGGGTTCGGCGTCTTCGCGACGGCCATCCGGGAGAAAAGGGCCATTTTCATCGGGGACGCGGGCTCGGACCCGCTGGCCGGGCCTGAGGTAATGGAGTTGATAGGGGTGAGGAGCTTCGCCGTCGTGCCGCTCGTCGCAAAGGACAGGGTGGTCGCGGTGGTTGTGGTGGACAACAAGTTCACCGGCAGGCCGGTAACTCTCGAAGACCTTCGTTTCCTGATGATGTTTGCGAACCAGGCCGGGCTCGCGATGGACGCGGCGATGGCGTACTCGAACGTCGAGCGGGCGAACCGCGAGCTGAAGGAGACGCAGGACAGGCTCATCCAGTCGGAGAAGATGGCAGCTCTTGGCGAGATGGCCGCCTCGATCGCGCACGAGATAAAGAACCCCCTGACGGTTATCGGCGGCTTCGCGGGCAGGCTCGCCAAGAAGTCGGGCGCGACCGACGAGGCCCGTTACGCGCGCATCATCGTGGACGAAGCCAAAAGGCTCGAGAAGATACTCGAGGAGGTGCTCGACTTCTCGAGGGAGATGCGGCCGAACCTGAAGGAGTCCAGCATAAACGTGATATGCGAAGAGACAGTCGCTATGTACGAGGACGAGTTCAAGGGGAAGGGCATAGAGCTGAAGGTGGAGCTCGACCCCGGCATGGAGGGGATGATGCTCGACCCGCAGCAGATAAAGCAGGCGGTGATAAACATACTGTCCAACTCCGAGCAGGCACTCGATAAGTCCGAAACGAAAGTGATGACCGTGAAGACGTCGGTGGACAGGGAGAACGCGCAGGCGGTCCTCGAGATATCGGATACCGGCGGCGGCATAAAGCCCGAGATGCTGGACAACATATTCAACCCGTTTTTTACCACGAAGGAAAAGGGGACCGGGCTGGGCCTTGCGATTACGGACAAGATAGTGAAGAACCACGGGGGCGAGATAGAGGTGGTGAACAGGGAAGGCGTCGGCGCCACGTTCAGGATACGGCTGCCCTTCCCGAAGAAGCCGGCTCCCGAGGTGGAGGCCGGAAGGGCACGCAACTAAAAACCTGCGCCTTTTAATTTTCCAAGAAGGGGGTGCTTTGATGAGCAAGAAAGTCCTTGTGGTGGACGACGAGGAGAACATCCGCCAGCTGTATAAGGAAGAGCTGACGGAGGAGGGCTACGAGGTTTTCCTGGCCGGAGACGGCGAGCAGGCCATAAAGATGGTGGACGAGGTGCAGCCCGACATAGTGACGCTCGACGTCAGGATGCCCGGCATGGACGGGATAGAGGTGCTCCGCGCCATCAAGGAAAAGAAGCGAGACCTGCCCATGATAATGTGCACGGCATACCCCGAGTACAAGCACAACTTCGGGGTCTGGGCGTCCGAGGCCTATGTCGTGAAGTCCACGGACCTGAAGGAACTGAAGGACACCATCAAGAAGGTACTCGGCGGCTGAGGCCGCCGCCGTCCAGGGCGGGTAAAATGGTTGAAGACACCGGCAGGTTCGAAGACCTGTTCGAGGCCATAAAGGGCGGAGACGGCAGGGAGCTGCGCCAGGCGTGCGAGAAGGTCCTGCTCGGATGGCGGGACGTGCCCGTCGAGCCACTCCTCGGCCTGAAGGACCAGTTCCACAGGCTGGAGCTCGAGGACCGCGAGTCTTGCCTTGACGAGGCGCTCGTCTCCATCGCCGAGAAGAGGCCCGCTCCGTTCACCCAGATAGTGACCGAGCCCGCGCACCCGCTTTGGCGGCCAGCGGTGGAGGTGCTCTCGCTGGTCGGCGATATGCATTACCTCGAGCTGTTCCTATCGCTGCTCCCGCTCTGCCCGAGGAAGAACCTTCCGTTTCTCATCAGGGGTATCGGCAGGTACGACAGCCCGAAGGTCGTCCCCGCGCTCGCGCCTTTCCTCGCGTCGGACGGCGAGGGGATATTCTTCGAAGTCCTGCTCGCCATGAGGAGGATAGGCGGAGTAGAGGCGCTTCGGTGCCTCAGGGAAGGTTGTATGCTGAAGCGCAGGGAAGGCTCGGAGATGGCGGCCGTGCTGGAGAATGTCGTGCGTGAGATGGAGGGCTCGCCCGGGGACCAGGCAGGCGTCAATCCGTGACGGCCTTCTTGTCTTTCTTGGCCCTGTACATTGTCGTGTCGGCCCTCTTGATGGTATCGAGGAGGTCTATCCCGTAGACCGAGGTGCCGAGCCCGAACGAGGCGCCGAGGGTCAGCCCGGTGAGCCGTTCGGACAGGTCCTTCGTCTTGTTCCATTCCTCGGCCTGCCGCTTGAAGCGGCTTATCAGTACCTCGCCTTCCTCCGGCCCGCTGTGCGGCAGGATTATCACGAACTCGTCACCGCCCACCCTTGCAACGATGTCCTCGTGGCGCGTGTTGTCCTGAAGTATCTGGGACATCTTCTTGAGCAGTATGTCACCCGCCTCGTGGCCGAACATGTCGTTCGCGGCCTTCAGGTTGTCCAGGTCCGCATATATAACCGTGTAGGGGCCGCGCTTCCTCTTGTCCGTCTGGTTCTTTTTCTCCTCGTTCTGTAGGTAGAGGTCCAGGTAGTGCTTGTTGTAGACGCCGGTAAGCGCGTCCCTGTTCGCGCGGCGCTTCAGCTCATCCTCCTCTTTCTTCTTCGCAGTCGCGTCGGTCACTATCTGGAGGACGTGCGTGACCACCCCTTCCTCGTTCTTAATGGGTATGCTCTTGTTCTCGACAACTATCTGGGCCCCGCGCACCGTGTTCTGGCGCGAGTGGGAGGCCTCCTTCCCGGTGGAGAAGGCCTTCATCGCGGCGCAGTCCTCTATGCAGACCTCGTCCTTGCCGCCCAGCACCTCGTAGCACTTGTGGCCGAGAATGTCCACCAGGGGTTTCCCGAGGAACTGGCGCGCCCCGTACTCGTTCATCTCGACGTAGGTCATGTTGGCGTCGAGCAGCGCGAGCAGGGACGGGACGTTGCCCGCGATCTTTCTCTGTATCTCTATCTGACGGAGAAGCTTGGAGTTAGAGTCCTTTAGCTTCCGGGCGGTCTCGACAAGCTCCTCCCGGCCCTCCTGCACCTTGTGCTCGAGGGTATCGGTCAGCTCCCTTAAGTCGTCCGTGCTCTTCTTGAGTTCGGCGTTCTTGGCCTCAATCTCGGAACGGTGTTGCGCGTCCTTGTCGCGGAGCTTCCCGACGAGGGCGCCTGCCGCGCCCATCATGATGATGGTGCCGCCTATGAAGACGTGGGTAAGTACTTCCTCGGGCGTATCCAAAACATGCCTCAGGTAGCCCCCGAATGTCTGGTCGGAGTAGAAGAAGTTGAAGTGCACCAGGGTATAGAAGAACGGGGCGGTCGCGCCGAGCAACGCCCCGACAAACCCGAACCTGGTCCTTTTGTCCTTGAAGATTGCCAACCTCGAAACCGCCTTGCAGTAGGAATGAGCGTCCGCGCCTGTTAAAGCATATTAATAGTATATAAGGCGTGTGCGGGTGTCAAGCAATAAGAAGTCCGCCCGAAAATATATATTGACATAAAAAAAAGATTGGGGTATCCTTTTATAAAGAAAAGAGACAGCTTGCCAAAAAAGCAACATCTCCATTAGCGCCTCGATTATCATCCATATTAGCAAATGCGAATTAACCTCAAAGGTCGTCAATAAAGTCTGGTCAAGGGCAAACTTAACGCCATATATTAAACAATTCCTTCTTAGGCTCACAAACTCAAAACGGGTTTCCGCAATATTCCAACACACCAAAATCAGGACGATGCCGTTATGAAAGAACAAGGAGTACAGATGAACATAGTAGAACTTAAAGAGAAGAGTATCGCCGACTTAAACGGCATCGCCAAGGAGCTGAAGGTCGAGGGCGCCGCCGGCCTCAGGAAACAGGAACTCATATTCGCGATACTCCAGGCGCAGACCGAGAAGAACGGCCAGATATACGGCGCGGGCGTGCTCGAGACCCTGCCGGACGGCTTCGGCTTCCTGAGGGCGCCGGACTACAACTACCTGCCGGGCCCGGACGACATATACGTCTCGCCGTCCCAGATACGCAGGTTCAACCTCCGCACCGGAGACACGGTCGCGGGGCAGATAAGGCCGCCGAAGGAGGGCGAGCGCTACTTCGCCCTGCTCAAGGTCGAGAACGTCAACTTCGAGGCCCCTGAAGAGACAAGAGACAAGATACTCTTCGACAACCTGACGCCGCTCTACCCGGACGAGAAGATAAACCTCGAGGTGCCGGGCGACATGAACACACGCGTCATGGACCTGGTCACCCCGATAGGCAAGGGCCAGAGAGGCATGATAGTCGCTCCTCCGCGCACCGGCAAGACGATGCTGCTCCAGTCCATCGCCAAGGCGATCACGAAGAACCACCCCGAGATAATACTGATAGTCCTGCTGATTGACGAGCGTCCCGAAGAGGTGACGGACATGGTCAGGCAGGTCAAGGCCGAGGTCGTATCCTCCACGTTCGACGAGCCGCCTCAAAGGCATGTGCAGGTGGCCGAGATGGTCATCGAGAAGGCCAAGCGGCTGGTCGAGCACAAGAAGGACGTAGTCATACTGCTCGACTCGATAACCAGGCTCGCACGCGCATACAACACGATAGTGCCCCCGTCCGGCAAGGTGCTCTCGGGCGGCATAGACGCGAACGCGCTCCAGAGGCCGAAGCGTTTCTTCGGCGCGGCCAGGAACATAGAAGAAGGCGGTAGCCTCACCATCATGGCGACCGCGCTGGTCGACACCGGCTCGAGGATGGACGACGTAATCTTCGAGGAGTTCAAGGGCACCGGCAACATGGAACTGCACCTGGACAGGAAGCTCGTGGACAGGAGGGTCTTCCCCGCTATAGACATCAACGCATCCGGTACGAGGAAGGAAGAGCTGCTCGTGGACCAGAACACCCTGAACAAGATGTGGGTGCTCCGGAAGGTACTGAACCCGCTCTCGACCGTCGAGTCCATGGAGTTCCTGATAGAGAAGCTACGGATTACGAAGGCGAACAAGGACTTTATAGAGTCGATGAACAAATGAGGGAAGCCCCTCATCCCCGTGGCGAGGAACCCCCTCACCCCAGCCCCTCTCCCGCAAGGAGAGGGGCTTTTTATTTCGTAGGGGAGGCACTCCGCGGCCTCCCGCTACTGTCATTGCGAGGAGTCCCGCTTTGCGGGACGACGCGGCAAACTCAGCGTTTCTAAGTTGTAGTTGCCCGATTCATCGGGCGCACTTAATGTAGGGGCCGACCCATGTGTCGGCCCTTTTTGTTTTATCTTGTCATTCCGAGCGAAACCGAGGAATCTGCTGTTATGGTGTTGTCATGTTTTCTTGAACATCCGAATAAATGATGCTAATGTAATGCGGGGACTTCTTCTGATAACACGAAAAGGAGATAGCCATGCCGCAGGAATTAACGGAGAAAGAGAAGAAATTTCTTGAACAGGCGCAGAAGAGCTATTTCGATAGGGCATGGTGGATGTATTTTATGGCGCTGCTCTTTTTTGTAGCAGACATTTTCGTTATTATACGAATGAAGTTACTTGCCGAGCCCAAGACACCATACGAGCTTGTTTATCACAACTTGGGAATATGCATAACAGGGAAAATCTTATTAATAGATGCTATATTCATAGGCCTCGTTTGGTTAAACCGAAAATATCTGCGGATAATAAAGAAGCTGCGTGATTAGGGACGCGCAAAATACAAGAGGGCCGACACGCGGGTCGGCCCCTACATTTACTTCGAGATTCTTCGCTTTGCTCAGAATGACAGGCGAAAACGGAGATTGCCACGGCCCCGAAGAATAAACGGTGCCTCGCAATGACAAAATGGTTCTCTTCCGTTTTGTGTGGGTAAGAGTTACTCATAATAGTCATTTGCAACACAGTTCCGGGAACTTAAGCTTTCCGGCGACGAGGTAAATGATAGTCCTGTAGTAGTCGAAGGATTTGAAGC
>Ga0334722_10001748_pt1 | contig 26121 bp, 19 predicted proteins | sample C3_bottom_MG_FD_207210 | JGI IMG/M metagenome (GOLD analysis project Ga0334722, IMG submission 207210) | Sediment microbial communities from Yellowstone Lake, YNP, Wyoming, USA - C3_bottom | ecosystem: Environmental > Aquatic > Freshwater > Lake > Sediment | place: USA: Wyoming | collected... | reverse complement strand
GAGGAGTTACTTACGCGAATTCAGCAAATCGGACAACCTGCGCTCGAGCCTGAAACACCTCGACGTGTACGTCCCAGAAATGCGCCAGCTCCAAAGATTAATGAAGTGCTCTCCGCAGGCTAACCATGGACTTACTGGTATCTACCCCCAAGCCGCACGCGACGGAAAGCCTGCTTGGCTTCGTACTGAGGACATCGGATGAAAACGGCTACGAGACGCCATGGCACGTCTTTGACGTGGCGGGCATCACGCCAGACACGATGCGCACAGTTGGGCTGGACGTGGTGAAACTGGCCGCCATTCTTGGAAAGGACCCAGAACAGCTGCAGCACAACGCGTATTCGTATGAGAGCGACGGTCATTCGGTAGTAACGTTGCTCGGCAAAACCATTCGGCCCAGGCAACTACGATTAACTCGACCTCAGATATGTCCTCAGTGCATTGTCGAAAAAGGCTTCATTGAAGCCCATTTTGACCTGACGGATTTCATCGCGTGCCCTGACCACGGTTGCTCGCTGCTGACTACGTGTCCAGCATGCGATAGACCACTGACCTGGTTCCGTCCCGGCCTTCTCGAGTGTCGCTGCGGCCACGATTTGCGTAAGGCTGTACTGCCTAGAGTTTCAGAGGCGGTTGCAAGGCTCATGGCGGGACTAAAGACGGTCGCGCTTGCCGAACCGGCTGACACGCCGGCAGCGGCCGAATGCACTGGCAATACGCTTTCTGAGTATCTCCGCAGGATAAAGTTGCGCAGTCTGCTTTTCATTATTGATACGCTTGGCAGACATGCGCTGGAAGTTGGCCGGGAGCCCAGTGACCGTGCACCGCGCCAGCGGGTGGAACGGGCAGCGGAGGTGCTGGATGACTGGCCTGGCGGCTTCTTTAAGCTGCTGCGGGCCATATTGGAGAAATCTTCTGCGGTAGCACCGACATCCCTTGGCCTGCGTCGGCGGTTTGCGCGCATATACGGCGCCTTATTCAAAAGTCGGGTCGTCGCCACACAAGAGGTCGAGTTCCTGCGCAAGGCGTTTATTCGCTTCGGCCTGGAGGAATGGGGCGAGTGCTACGTCGATGAAAAACTGTTTCGCAATAGGCTGGTGCCGGGCGAAAGAAGATTTTTCTCCACGACTCAGTTGGCGGCGAATTTGGGAGTTCGGCCTATAACGGCAAGCCGCCTAATACGAACGGGGAAGATATCGGCCAAGAGCGTGACTGCCGGCGGAGTGACCCGAATCATCGCGGACATGGGCGATGGAAGAGTGCTTAGGCGGGTACCCGGGAAGTCCTACGGAGAACGCAGCGCGGCCGCTTTCCTCGGGATACCCGTTAGCGTACTGCAGAGCTTGCGCAAGACCGGAGACTACGACGCCAGATACTACGGTCGGACTGCAGCAGCATTCCATGAGGACGACCTGAAATCATTTGCAGGGAAATGCCTGGCATTGGTCGCTGAGGCACCGCATTATGAAGAGACGCCGAGCGACTTAGTGGCACTGGCGCAGGCCATGCGCCTGAATTTTCGCTCAACGGAGGGTAAGGCGGACGTTATCAGGGAAATGCTTGCACTACGATTGCCGATTGCAGGGCGCCGGGGCAACTCACTGGGCGGAATACTGCTCCACCGCGTTGATGTTAAGCACTTGCTGTTAGACAAACGGGCCGCGACCGAGGGGACCACCCGGTCAATCGCAGAGGTGGCGGCGCGTCTACATTGTGACCCGGATGTCGTAGCCACCTTTATCAAGCTGGGGCTGCTTGAAGGCGTGAAAGCGAAGACAAGAACCAGGATAACGGAGAGCTCAATAGGTTTGTTTGAAGATGCCCACGTGTCGCTCGCGGGACTCGCCAAAAACCTCGACACCTCGACCTGTCGACTTTTGAGGCAGTGCGAACAGCACGGCATCCCCACCGAGGCGTATCGGCGACGAGGCGGTGCGCCGAGCCAACCCTTCATCAGCAGAGACTATGTTTATGCTGTTTTGGCCCTGCCGCGGCGGAAGACTTTAGCGCAAGCGCGTGCCCGTTCGGTCACCAAGCTACAGCAATATTTGGACAGCCTCAGGCAAAGTGGCCAGGCTCTTCCACGTCGAGGACAAAAGCCAAACAAGCGCGAGATTGCCGAGGCCAGCGACATCAACCGTGACGTCCTTTATGACAATCCGGAGGCCGTTTACATGCTCAACGCGTTTGATGAGTCGGAACAAGGAATCTATGGAACTAGTTCAACTGCGGTCGCGGATACTGCGGCCATGGCCGTGACCAGCCCCCTGCTGACAAATCGCGAGCAAGACTGCACGTCATCAGTTTTGAGGTAGCCAAGCGCCAATTTTTTTCGGGCCAACGCCAAGCACAGGGCCCCGGTTCCCAGCGTTACTACGCCGAGTTTGCCTACTCGGGACAATCGCTAAGTCTCTGAGTTATAACGCTACAATACGGCCGCATAAGAAAGTCGCAGCTTATGCGTAAATTCGGTAAGGAAGTCGCAGCTTATGGGGGCAATCGGTCGCGAGTTATGGTGTACAGTCTAGTTTCAAGTGATTGATTTGATAAGAACCGAAGTCGCAGCTTATACGTCAACCCACAATGTGTGCAAGGTCAGTTCGCAAGAGCGTATCTGCCGTCGCGAAACAATTTCAAGCACGCGTCGACCACCGCCGGGTCAAATTGGATACCACGGCCACGTTCGATTTCCTGCAACGTAACTTCGATTCCTAAGGTCGCCCGGTAGGGCCGATGCGACGCCATTGCTTCGACCACGTCTGCCACTGCCAGGATGCTGGACTCCAAGAGAATTTCCGCCCCTTTCAGTCTCTGCGGGTACCCGGAGCCATCGAATCGCTCATGGTGTTGCCAGACGATGGTGGCGATAGGCCAAGGAAACTCAACGTCCTTGAGAATCTCGTACCCCGCTTGGGCATGACCCTTAATCAACAGGAACTCCAGAGGGCTCAGCCTCCCCGGCTTGGAAAGAATTTCGGTTGGAATGCTGATCTTGCCGACATCGTGGACCACACCGGCGAGGTGCAGGCCGTGGATCCTTTCCTCGGACAGCCCCATTTCCCTCGCCAGCGCCACCGCGAGTTCGGCGACGCGTTTCTGATGACCTGAGGTGTACGGGTCGCGCATTTCCACGGTTGCGGCGATAGCCTGGATGCTGTCCTCGAGGCTCTTGCGCAGAATTGCCTCTTGGTGTTCATGTGCATGCGCAATTCGGTCGCGTTCTGCCCGCGTTCGCAAAGTGGCAATTCCATAGGCGAGGTCGTCAGCGAGTTCTTGTAACAGCAACATTTCCGCCTCATCGAACGCGTCGGCCTCCGATGCAAAAATAGCCATGGCGCCGACGACACGGTCCCCCTCGATCAAGGGCAGCGCAAGATTGGACACGTAACCGGGCCTTACTATCAAATCAAGCACGGCTGCGAACGCGGGGTCATCCCGAATATTCCGGGCAATTTCCGCATTGCCGCTGCGAATAGCTCGAGCAATCGGTCTTTGGCCGTGCTCGTTATCGGCCCAGGTGTGCCGCATCGCCGTGAGATACCCGTCCTCCACCCCTGCCCAGGCCATCGGCACGATCGTCTGTTCCAGGCCGGTCCCGGTGTAGCCCACCCACGCCATCCGATAGCCGCCCTTGTCCGCGATGACGCGGCACACCTCATGCAGCAGTTCCGACTCGCTGCTCGCGTGGACAAGCGCTTCGTTGCCCGCCGACAGCGTCTTGAGCGCCCGGTTGGCGCGATGCAGTGCCGCCTCACCCAGCTTGCGCTGGGTAATGTCGGCAAGCACGCCGACGCTGCGCACCGGTTTGCCGGCCTCATTGCAAATGACGTTGCTAGTCGCCTCCACCCAGTGGACCGTACCATCCGGCCACAACACCCTGAACTCCCTGTGCCCCGGCTGCGCGCCCTCCCGGTCTCGCTTCATCGCATCTGCCAACGCGTCGCGGTCGTCCGGGTGTATGGCTTGCATCAGCGCTTCGGTGCTCCGAGGCCCCTCTGCCTTGGGCAAACCGAATATCGGTCCCATTTCCTCCGATATGGAATGTGTGTCACTCTCCAAATCCACGCTCCACGCCCCCATATGCGCTCCGGCCATGGCGAGCCGCAGCCGCTCTTCGCCTTCCCTTATCTTGTCACCCGCGGTCTTCCAAGCCGTGATGTTGCGCAGCGAAATCGCAATGCCGTCGCCGACCGCTACGACCTGCTGCCTGAACCACTTGGTTTCCGCTCCCGGCACGTCAAGCGGAAACTCCTCGTCCAAAGGCGTCCTGGTCGCAACGACATCGGCAAATTTGTTGAAGAACCCCGCCACTCTGTATGCCGGAAGCAAATGAAAGAACGTGTTGCCGATGACCTCGTCTTTCGTGAGGCCGAGCTTGCGCGCGCGGCCGTTCGCGTCTGTGACTTCAAAGTCGACGATGTTGCCGGCCTCGTCGCGCACGCTCTTCAGGACCAGGAGCGCGTCCAGGCTCGCTTCGGCAGCGGCACGGAATCGTTCCTCGCTGGTTTGCAGCGATGCTTCCAGCCGAGTGCGCACCGCGCGCAAGCGCACCGCGGCGATCCCGGACGAAAGTGCCGCCGCGACTTCAGTGAGTAGCACGGCCTCCTGCTCGCCGAACGATTCGCGCTCTGCCGAATGAATCGAGAGCGCACCGACGAGCGCATCGTCGACCTTGAGCGGAAGAGAAATTATCGAGTTGAGCTGATATTGCAATGCGTTTTCCCGCCACGGCGCCATATCGGGGTTCGTCCGATAATCGTTTACGATTGCCGCCGCGCCGAGCCGAATCGCGGTGCCGGTCGGGCCGCGACCGCGTGGGGTATCGGCCCAGCTAACGCCCATGCCGGCAATAAACTCAGGCGCCATACCCCACCACGCCACCGGCTCGACGCTCTTGTTCTCGTCAGACTTGGCGAAGCCGACCCACGCGCCCCGATAACCGCCGGCCTCGACAATGGCCCGGCACATGTATTCGATCAGCGATGTTTCATCGTGTGACGAGAGCAGCGCCTGATTCCACGTCGAGAGCACCTTGACCGCGCGATTGGCGAGGTCGATGTGCTGGTCCTTGACCTCGAGCGAATTCGCCATGTCGTCGAACGAATGTGCAAGCATCTCCAATTCGTCACGACTGTGTACGAGCCCGATACGGGCACTCAAATCGCCCTGGCGCATTCGCTGCGCTGCCGCCGACAGGACCGAGATCGGGCGCAGGAGGAGGCGCTCGCCTCCGGCCCACAGCGCCGCAAATGTCACCGAGAGCAGGCCCGTTACGGCGAGGACGGTCCATGCGAAGTCGCGCTCCACATCCGCGGTAATGGTTTTCTTCTCGAATCCGAGCCAAAGCGATATCGGCCCGGCCGCGGTCTCGGCAAAATGCGCCAGCCCGTAGACGCGCGGCACGCCGTCGAATCCAAGTTCCTCAAACGTACCCTCGCCGCCGTGCACCGCAACAGCCTTGAAGAATGGCGTGCCCGAGGCGTCCTTTCCGACCCAGCCCTCGGCATCGGGGTGCCTGGCAAGGACCTGTCCCTTAGCGTCGATCAAACCAAGCCTGGCGCCTTCGGGGTACTTGGCGTTAGCGACGTCTGCTGCGAGTCCGGACAGGTCAAGGGAAACCGCGAATACCCAAATCGCGCGTCCGCTCGAATCGCGGACGGTCTTAAGAAATGGAATGCTCCGTTTGCCGGTAATCGGACTGTCAACCGCTGCCCCGATAACCACTTCCGACGATGCGAGCGCTTGCTGGAAATAGGGCCGGTCGGCCAGACTGACAGGCCGAGCGGTCGGCGTTGCACTGCAGACCACGCTTCCGTCCGGCAGCGCCACACTGATATTGGCGATTCGAGCCTCTTCCTGGAGCCGCTTCATCAGCGTCTGCTGGCAATCCTCGGACAGGCGCCCGTTCTGAGCCCTGATCAGGGACTCGAGAAGCTGCTGCGCGTATTCGATGGCATGATTCTGCTGCGCTGCCATCAGCTTTGCCATGCCTAGCAGGTGGTCTCTGACGAATTCCAGACGCATCTGGCGTTCAGCCGTCGCGTGAAACGCCATGGTTCCGACGAAAACCGCAAACGCCAGGCCAACCAACAGCAGCACCCTGGTTCTGAGACTAAACAAGAAGTTACGCATTCGCCCTCCTCGGGCACCAGGAGCTATAAGCGGACCTGGTGTTTGGAAGTACGTTGAAGAAGGCGGCGTGACCTGCTGGAATTCTTTTGTCGAAGCCGATTTCAGTAACCCCAAAGGGGAAGGCGTCAGGCCACCATGCGTAACGATACGGCAGTTCAGTTCCGGAAGAAAGACGAGGTTGCAAGTTACACGTCAACCCACATCCGAACCCGGGCTACGCCGGAACGACGTAGCCCTTCTCCCGGAACAGCTTCAGGCAGGCGTCGGCCACGGCAGCGTCATAGGCGCCTCCACGCCCGCGCTCGATTTCCGACTATGCGACTTCGACGCCCAGCCCCGGGCGGTAAGGTCGATGCGAGGACATCGCCTCCATCGTGTCCGCCACCGCCATGATGCGCGCCTCGAGCAGGATCGCCGCGCCCTTGAGGCCTCGCGGATAGCCGCTGCCGTCCGAGCGCTCGTGATGCTGCAGCGCGACTTCCGCCACCGGCCAGGGAAACTTCACGTCCTTCAGCACGTCGTAGCCGGCTTGCGCATGCGCCTTGATCAGCTCGAACTCGATCTCGGAAAGCCGTCCCGGCTTGGACAATATGTCCGATGGGATCTTGATCTTGCCGACGTCGTGCAGATAGCCGGCGACGCGCAGTCCCTCCTGCCGACGCGCGTCGAAGCCGAGCTCGGCGCCGATGGCGACCGCAATCTCCGCCACCCTGCGCTGGTGGCCGGCGGTGTAGGGATCGCGCATTTCACCCAAATTCGTGGCCACCTGCACCGTGCTCATGAACGCGGTTTCGAGTTGTGCCACGTAGTGTTCGATCTGCGCCTCGCGGACGAAGTTGTCCAGCGCAAAGCTGATATCGGTCGCCATTTCGGCCAGCAGGCGGCGCGCAGCTTCGTCAAACGCACCGACCTCGCCGGCGTACAGGGTAAGCGCGCCAACGGCGGCACCATGGCGATGCAGAGGCAGCGAGGCCGACGCGCCGAAGCCGAAGTGCGCGCGACGCACATGCCACGGCGCGGTGCGCGGGTGATTCTGGAAATCCTGAATCCAGACCGGGTGATTCTCGCGAACGGCGGTTCCGACCGGACCGCGCCCGAGCGGGCTGTCGGCATCCACCGAGATTTGCATGCCCTGCAGATACTCGTCGGCGCGGTCGCCAAGACTGGCGGCGAGTCGGATCATCCGGGTGTCCGGGTCGACCATTCCGATCCAAGCCATCTTCATGCCGCCGAACTCCACCGCGGCGCGGCAGATGCGCGGGAACAATTCTTCGTCGCTGGCGCAGCGCACGATGGCCTCGTTGCACTGGCTCAATGCGGCATAGAGCTGGGTCAGCCGCTGGATTCTCGCTTCGGCTACTCTGCGCTCGGTGACGTCCCGGAATACGCCCAGCATCGCGTCCTTGCCGCCGATGCGAATGCGGGCCGACTTGACGTCCGCGTAAAACACCGAACCGTCTTTGCGCAGCATGGGAATATTCACCGCCATCTGGATTTCGCCGCGCAGCTGTCGTTCGAACTGCTCTATCGCGCGCGGCAAATCCTGCTGCGGGTGGATGTCCGAAATGCTGATGCCGACGATCTCCGCGTGCGTGTAACCGAGCATGGCGCAGATTGCAGCATTCGCGGCAAGCAGTTTCCTCGACTCCGCATCGGTCACCAGGATGCCATCGAGGGCCCCGTCGAAGATTGCGCGCAGTTCCTGCTCCGAGTCGCGCAACGATTCCTCCGCGCGCTTGCGCTCGGTGATGTCATCGAAAATCGCGACAAACTCCCCCCTTCCAGGACTGTAGACGGAGATCATCAGCCACTTGGCCAATGATTTGAAATCGAATTCGAATACCTCGGGAATGCCGCCTGACGCGACGCGGCCATAGACCTCGAACAGCTCGGGGCTCAACTCCCTGATTCCTGGTAACACTTCACTGACTCTTCTTCCCACCACATCCTTAAGACCCGTCAAGCGCTCGAAGGCGTTATTGACCTTGAGGTAGACGAAGTCCACCGGCCGATCACGCTCGTCATACTCCATCCTGCAGTAGGCAAAGCCGTTCAGCATGCTTTGAAACAGCGAGCGAAAACCCGCCTCGCTCTCTCGCAGCGCGTTTTCGGCGCGCTTGCGCTTGGTGATGTCGGTGCCGACGCCGCGATAGCCCGCGAAGGCGCGGGAGGCATCGAACACCGGATCGCCGCTGATCGAAATAAAGCGTTCGCTGCCGTCGCTGCCCAGGCGCGAGAGCTCGAACTCGCGGAACGGTTGGTGCGCGTCGAGCACCGCCCGGTGCGCCGCCCAGCCGGCCGCATCCGGAGATAGATACGGGATATCCCAGCGCCGCGCGCCGATTTGCGCACCCCGCGCAAACTCCGACACCGTACTCGGTCTATTTCCGGCCGAATTGCGCTGCGTCAACCGGTGCTCGGCGTCGGACTCCCAGTAGAAGTCTGAAGACATCTCGCTCAGGCTGCGAAAGCGCGCTTCGCTCTCTTGCAGCCTGCGGTTCGCCGCCTCCAATTGCGCCATCTTGTCATCGAGCTTGTGCGCAAGCACCGATTCGTGCAGCGCACGGGAAGTCGCATCGTCCAGCGGCGACGCCGGACTGGGCGCGACCTGCCCCGCCCACTGCTGCAGCACCGTGCGCAACTCCCGCAGAAACACCTCCGCCTCCAGAGGCTTGATCAGATAGCGCACGGCGCCCAGTCCCATCGCCAGCTGTTCGTTCTCGGGGCGCACATAGGTTGCGGAGTAAAAAATGAATGGAATGGTTTTGAGCCGCGCATCCTGCATCCAGGCGCGGCACAGGGCAAAGCCGTCCATCTTCGGCATCAGTGCGTCGGAAACGATGACCTCGGGCGGATCGCGCCGCGCGGCGGCCAGCGCTTCCACACCGTCGCCTGCTGCCGTCACCCGATAGCCGTTGACCTCGAGCAGCATCTTGAGGAGCATGCGATTCTCCTCGTGGTCCTCGACGATCAACACGTGAGTCATGAGATGCCTTCCAACGTAGACTTCGGCGCGCCGTCTAGAATATACAAGCCTAGCCGGCCTGTCTTTGCGTGCAGGCAGGTAGCGCTTTGGGAAATCCAGACGGCGCAGCGCGAGGTCTTATTCTCGCTGCTCACGCACTCTCCATCGCCCGGGGTGAAATCGGAACCAGGAAAATCGCGCAATCGGTAACGCGCGAGATGTGTTCGTTGAAGGATCCTTCGGCCGGCGAGAGACCGGAGGTGTTGACGTTGATCGGCATACGAAGCTCTGTTCGGTTGCGATGCCATTGACGCCATTTATACTCCGCTACACCTCCGATGGCCACGGAATCGTGCGGCTAGATGCCAACTAATGCCGGCTAGACCCTTGAACCATGATGGGAATTCGGTAGGCGCAGGCAGATTCTCGAGTGGAACAAGAAGGGCGATTGAATCATTGCCCGCAAAGCCGGACGACAGGCCTTGACGGATGCGTACGAAATGCTGTCTCCGGCAACAATCCAGCGCCGTTCACAGCCCGCAGCTTGCGGGGCTTGCTTTCTCTCGTGCGAGCGCGCTTGCCTGTCTTCGGGTAGGGTCTACGCTGGCGTAGTTTGCAATCCTGCCTTGCGTCTACAACGCCAAATAGCGGTTCTTGAGGTCGGGCTGCGCGTCCAAGGCAGCCCAGGCGCCGTGAAACACGATGCGGCCGCTGTCGATCAGGTAGACGTAATCGGTACATTGCCGCGCGAACGCCAGGTTCTGTTCAGCCAATAGCAAGGTCACGCGCTCCCGGGCGCGGGCTGCGCGCACTTCCTCCGCGAGTGCCTGCACGAGCACCGGCGCCAGCCCTTCGGCCGGTTCGTCGAGCAACAGCAGCCTTGGCCGCGGAACCAGGCCACGCGCCACGGCGAGCAATTGCTGCTGGCCTCCGGATAGCTGGTAGCCCAGCCTTCCCATCAGCGGTTCGAGCAAAGGGAAGTGCTGGCCGACTTCTTTCACCGACATCACCATGGCCGGGTCGTTCGCCGCGTGCGCCGCAAGTTCCAGGTTCTGCGCAACCGTCAGGTGTGGAAAGATTCGCCGGTCCTCGGGCACCAGCATCAAGCCGAGACGAGCCCGCTTCTCAGTGGGCAGTCCGGCCAGGGATTGGCCGGCGAACAGCACTTCACCGCTGGACCTCGGCCCGGCGTCGAGCGCAGCTTTCATCAGCGTAGACTTACCGGCGCCGTTGCGGCCGAGCAGCGCTACGCCCTGGCCCTCGGGCACATCGAGATCGACGTCGAACAAAACATGGCTGTCGCCGTAGTAGGCGTTTAACCGCGTCAGGCGCAGCAGCGGATCACTCATGGCCAAGGTATACCTCGCGCACCCGCGCATCCTCGCGCACGGCGTCAGGTTCGCCGGACGCGATCACCTCGCCGTAGTGCAGCACGGTGAGCCTGGTCGCCAAGCCAAACACGACGCCCATGTCGTGCTCCGTCAGCAACAATGAGATGCCGTGCCTGCGGGTCACGCGCGCGATCAAGTCGACCGAGGCCTTACGCTCCGACTGCGACATCCCTGCAGTCGGCTCATCGAGTAACAATAGGCTCGGCTGCAGGGCGAGCGTCATGCCCAGTTCGAGCCGCTTGCGATCGCCGTAGGCCAGTTCCGAGGCGACCGTGGCCGCCCGGTCCGCCAGGCCGACATCCTCCAGCAATTCGGCGACGCGCGCTTCCAGCGCCGACGTCGGTGCCAGGCGCCAGGGCGGGATCCACGCCCCGCGGCTGCGTTCGGCGGTCTCCACCGCAATGAGCATATTCTCCCGTGCGCTCATGTGCTGGAATACGCGGGCGACCTGGAAGGTGCGGCCGAAGCCGCGCTGCGCCCGTTGCCATGCCGGGGTGCGGGTTACGTCCTTGCCTTCGAAGAAGACGCCGCCGGCGCTAGGATACAGTTCGCCGGTCAGGACCTTGAACAAGGTCGACTTGCCGGCCCCATTGGGGCCAATCACCACGTGCGACTCGCCGCGTTCGATGGTGAGGCTTACGTTCTTAAGCACCGGTATCCGACCGTAGCCTTTATAAATGCCCAACGCCTCGAGTAGGATTTCAGCCATCGGCCGCCTCCGTTCCCGAGTGGCGCCGCGTCGCGCGCTGGCGCACTGCGTTGAGCAGACCGAGAACGCCGCCGGGCAGGGACAGCACGACGACCAGCAGCATGCCGCCGGTGGCCAGGTCGGCGATGCCCGCCAGCGTCCGGGTAGTATAGAAAACCACCGAGAGGATTGCCGCCCCGGCCGCTGGTCCCCAGAAAAAACCGCTGCCGCCCAGCAGGGTGAACAGGATGGGGTTGGTCGAGTTCGACCAGCGCGCCAGGTCGGGTGTGACGATCTGCAGCCAGGGCGCGGCCAGCGCACCGGCCACAGCGGTGATCGCTCCGGAAATCGCGAAGGCGATCAGCCGGTAGCGTTGCACCGGCATCCCCAGGAATTCAGCCCGCTGCGCTTCCTGCCGGATCGCCAGCAGGGCGCGGCCGAAAGCGCCATGCGTGACCATCCACAGCACGCCCACGAGGAACGCGCAGACGACGAGGATGAAGTAGTAGAACGCGTCGCCTGCGGAGAAATCGAGGTGCAACATGCCGATATCGATCACGGGCCGGCGGATGCCGTTCAGGCCATCGTTGCGGCCGAGCAGCGTGCTCTTGGTGATAACGATGTGCAGCAATTCGCCGAAGGCCAGCGTCAGCACTGCGAAATAGACGCCTTCGGAACGGCGCAGAGCGACGGTGCCTGCGACGACAGCCAGCCCGGCGCCCGCCAAGCCGGAAACGAGCAGCGCCCATAGGAAGGGCAACTCAGGCAGGCGCAGCGACAGCACGCTCGCCGCATAGGCGCCCACGGCGTAGAACATCGCCTGGCCGAAGCTCAGGATGCCACCCGTCGCGAACAGCAGATTGAAGGCCAGGCCGAATACCACGTTGATCCAGAGCAGGCCGGCGATAAATACCAAGCCGCGGTTGGCGACCGAGGGAAAGATGGCCCCGGCGACGACAACGCAAAGCAGCGTCGCGAGAAAACGATTGCGCGCTGCGCGCGCCTCAGCCGGCATCATGTGCCACGCTCCCGGCCGAGCAGGCCCTGCGGCCGCCACAGCAGTATCACCGCCAGTGCGGCGAAAAACAGCAAGCCGGGCAGATCGGGCAGGATGTACGACCCCACCGATTCGATCAGCCCTAACAGCATTGCGCCGAGAAATGCGCCGCGCACGCTGCCCATGCCGCCGACGATGATCACGCCGAAGGCCTGGATGATGAAGACGCTCGCCAGTTCCGGCGACAGCGACTGGTTGGCGAGCAGCAGGCCTCCTGCCAGCCCCGCAAGCGCGAAGCCCGCCACCACCGTCATCGCGAATACGCGGGTGACGTTGACACCGAGCAGACGCGCGGTCCAGGGATCCATGGCCACAGCGCGGATCAAGCGTCCGGCGGCGGTGCGGCCGAGCAGCCACTCGAGCCCTGCAAACACCGCCAGCCCGGCGCCGATCACGAACAGGGAGAACGCGGGCACCGCAAAATTGCCGACCACCACTGCCCCCTCGAAGGGCGACGGCGGCTGGAGGCTTTGATAGCCGAGTCCCCAGATCAGCTTGGTGCCGCCCTCGCAGACCAGCAGCAATGCATAGGTGGCGATCAGCACATAGGCATCTTCAACGCGGCGCAGCCGTTGCAGTATCACGCGATCGACCAGCGCCCCAAGCAGCGCGACGACGACCGCCGCAGCGCATGCCGCGAGCAGGTAGGCGGAGAAAGAATTGGCGCCGCCCAGACGGGTAAGCAGGGTAAACGCGACATAGGCGCCGATCATGAAGAAGCCGCCGTGCGAGAAATTCAGGATGTGCAGGATGCCGAAGATCAGCGTCAGGCCGGCGGCCACCAGAAAGGTGGCCATCGCCCAGGTCATAGCGTTTACCAGCGTGGTCGCCCACTCCGCGAGCCCCATCGTGCGAGCTGGGTTTAGGGTTTGCGGAAAGTCATCGCCTTGCCCGGCGACGGCGGGAAGATCACCGATCGCCCATCCACCTTGACGTACTGGGTGACTTGGTAACCCTTTTCGGTATTGGCCGGCTCGATGAAGACGAGTTCCGTGTCCTTGATCGCCTGGTTGTCTTCGGGGCGAAGCGTGCGCGGCCCGGTGACCGTATCCCAGGTGAGGCCCTTGAGATTCTGGATCACCGCCTTGCTCTCGGCGCTCTTGCCTTTCTCAATCGCGCGTGCCAACGCGTAGATCGCCGAATGCGCCTCGGCGGCCCACCCCATCGGTTCGGCGTCCTTGGTCTTGGCCGTGTAGTCGGCGATGAAACGATCGCTCATCGGATTGCCTTTGTTGGCCTCCGGATAGTAGTGCATGCCAGTCCACATGGGTGGCACGGCGGATTTCATCCCCCGCGCGATCAGGAACTCGTTGGCTGCGTCGACCAATATCTTGTAGCGCTGGACGAGGCCAAAGCCGCGCGCCTGCTGAAACATGGTAATCGCGTCGCCGCCATAGGTCGAATTGAAGCAGCCGTCGGCACTCTGGCGCATCGCCAGAGTGATCGAATTGCGGAAGTCGGAGACGCCATACGGCATCAAGACGGGATCAAGGACTTCCGGCTTCTTGCCCGCCAGCGCCGGGTAAAATTCGAGCAGCCCGTCGACGAATATGGCCCAGGTCGTGCGCCCGTACTCGTGGTCCGGAATCAACCCGGTCCAGCGCGTGACGTTCGGATAGCGCTGTGCCATCAACCGCGCCTGACCGCGCGCGCGCGCGTCCGGCGAGTCGCCGATGCGGAACACGTTGGGCGTGTAATTTTCGTGATTCATCTTCTCGGTGCCGGCGCCGGTGGTGAGCAAAACGCCGTTGTCCTGCTGCATCACCGGGCCTAGCGCCAGGGTAACGGTACTGGAGATGACGCCGATGTGCAGATTGACGCCATCGGTCAGCAGTTCACGCGCGGCCGCCACGCCGGCGGCTGGGTTGGCCTTGTCGTCGCGCGTCACCAGAGCCAGCTGCCGGCCGAGCACGCCGCCCGCCTTATTGATCTGGTCCACAGCGATTTCGGCCCCGTTCTTGACATAGCTGCCGATGAACTCCTGCGGACCGCTCAAGGGCGTGATCAGGCCGATGCGCAGCGGCCCGCGTTGCTGCGCCCAGGCCGTGGGCAGGGCGCCGGCAGCGGCAAGGGCGGCGCCGCTGATGAGGAAGTCGCGTCGAGTGATATGGGTCATGCTGTCTTCTCCTTTGGTTTGCCTGGTGGCGTTAGGACGGTCTCGGTCAAACTCTGCACGGTTCGACTATTCGACCGCAGTGCTCCTGCTTGCGTTTGCATCTGCTGCTAAAGATTGTTTCTGAAGCGCCGCAATCGGCGCTGAATCGTCGAATTGGTTGAAGCGCTCGATCTGCTGGTCGACGTCGCCGAACACGGACTGAATGACCAACAAGCGCTTGTGATAGCCACCGACCGACAGTTCCTCGGTCATACCCATGCCGCCGTGCAGTTGGATCGCCTCGTGGCCCATGCGTAGCGACGCTTCACCGATGAAGGCCTTGGCGGCAGCCACGCTTCGGTGTCGGTCTACCGCCCCGGCGGCGACGCTGTTGGCGGCAAGCAGGGCCATGCTGCGGCTCTGCTCGAGATCGACAAAGCAATCGGCCAGGCGATGCTGGATCACCTGGAAACTGCCGAGGGCACGCCCGAACTGCTTGCGCTGCTTGACATAGTCGAGCGTGATATCGAACAGCGCCTGCATGCAGCCGACCGCCTCGGCGCACAGCGCGGCGATCGCTTCGGTGACGACATCGCGCAAAATGGCCTGAGCGCTTTCTCCTTCGGCAAGAACTTGTGCGCGCTCGACCGTCACCTCGCGCAGGATCAAGTCGCAAGCGGGTAAGCCGTCCACGGTCCGATAGGGCGTAAGCTCGATGCCGGCTTGCCTGGCATCGAGCAGGAACAACAGCAGTGAGCCGTCTTTGCAGGCGGAGACGACGAAGCGATCGGCACTGGGTCCGTGGAGGACCAGTTGCTTGGTGCCGCTGACGACATAGCCGCCTGCCTGCGCGCGGGCGCGCGTGGCGATCTGCTGCACGCGACCTTCAGAACCCGATTCCTCGTGGGCCAAGGCCAGCAACAATGTTCCCTCGCACAGCGCAGCCAGGCAGTCCGACCGCCGCGGACCATGCGGCGCGTACTTGAGCACGCCGCCCGCGAGAACTACGCTCGAAAAGTAAGGCTCGACGACCAGTCCTCTTCCAAGCCACTCCATCACCAGCGCGGTGTAGGTGAAGTCCAGGTTCAAACCGCCGGATTCGGCGGGCAACGACAAGCCCAGCAGCCCCAAATCGGTAAACCGCTGCCAGTGCTGCGGCGAATAGCCGGGTTCTGCAGCGACCAGGCGCCGCCGCTTGGAATATTCGTAATGCTCCTGGACAAACCGCTGGAGCAGATCGCTGATGCTTCGTTGGTCTTCGTCAAGGGCGAATTTCATCGGGCGATCCTCACTGTTCCTGCCCGGGTGCGTCTGACGCCAGCTTCTGGTAGATCATCTTGCGCAGCTCGTTCTTCTGGATCTTGCCGGTCGCGGTGCGCGGGAAACTTGACACGATTTCGATCCGCTCGGGCCATTTCTGCTTCGCCACGCGCGCGTCTGCGCAAACCGCGAGCAGTGCTTCCAGGGTGGGCGGATGGTCCGCATCCGCTGGAATGACATAGGCGCACACGCCTTCGCCCAGCCGCGCGTGCGGCATAGCGACCACCGACACCTCGCGCACGGCGGGGTGTCGGTGAAGAACATCCTCGATTTCCTTGGCGCTGATGTTTTCGCCGCCGCGAATGATCAAGTCTTTCTTGCGCCCGGTGATGACGATGCCCGAGTCGGGAACCAGGCGGCCGAGATCGCCGGTGCGAAAGTACCCGCTTGGGTCGAAAGCGTCTGTGTTGTGCGCCTGGTCCATGTAGCCCAGCAGCATGCCCGGGCCGCGAGCAAGAATCTCGCCTTCCTGTCCGGCCGCAACTTGCAATCCCTTATCGTCGACAACTTTGACCTCAAAACCGACGATTTGGCCGTCGCTGTTCGCGGCCAGTTCCAGATCGCCTGCGCCGACGAAGCCTTGGGTGATCATCGGCGTTTCGGTGCTGCCGTAGACGCGAAAGGCGCGGCATCGTGACAGAGTTTCGCTCACGCTGCGGATCACCTCCGGCGGCACGGCGGCGCCGCCGCAGGCAAACAGGCGCATGCTCGGCAAACCCTCACCCAGGCGCTTCGCGGCATCGACCAGTTCCACCAGGAAAGGCGTCGCCGCAACCGAAACTGTCGCGCCGACACGCTTGATGTAGGCGACCGCCGCTTCGGCGTTCCATTTCTCCATGAACGCTGTTTTGCCGCCGCAGCACACCGGCAACTCCACTCCGGAGCCGATGCCGGTGATATGGGTGACCGGTGAGGGCATCAGCATCACGTCATCGGGACCGAGGTTCCAATGGCGGATCGAAGTATCCAGGATGCAGCGGATCGAATTGTGGTCGTGCAGAACGCCTTTCGGCACGCCCGTCGTTCCCGAAGTGTAGAGAATCAGCTTGAACGCGCTGGCATCGACCGCCGGCCGGACCGGCGCCCGCCCCTTGCCCTGATCGATCATGTTGCCGAAGGTGTTTGCGCACGGCTGCTCGGGACGAACGTAGACGACAGCCTTGAGCTCGGGCAATTGCGAAATCATGCCGTCGAGCATCGTCCGATAATCGAAACCGCGGTACGCGTCGGCAGCCAGGTGCAGTTTGGCCCGCGACGCGCGCAGGATGAATTGCACTTCCTTCGCCCGATAGATCGGAATGATCGGGCACAGCACCAGCCCCAGATAGGCACAGGCGACGTCGAGCGACGCGACTTCCCTCCAGTTCGGCAGCTGGAAGCTCACGACGTCGCCCTTGGCCAGGCCCATCTGTTGAAAGGCGGCAGCCAGCGCCAGCGCTTCCTGCATGAGCGCGCCGTAACTCAGTTCGTCGCCGTCATCGAAACTGTAGACCGACCGGTCCGGAGATGCCTCTGCGCGGCGCAGCACCTCGTCGGCCAAAGTCCTGTTCTTCCAGGCGCCCGAGGCCTCCCACGCCGATTTGTTCTGCGCTCGATATGCTTTTAGCGCTTCGGCTATCTGCATGGCAGTATTCGAAAATTATCCATCAAAGCGCGAGTATTTGGACCGCGCTGATGCCGGGCGCGCCGTAGACTTGGCAGTAGCCGACTTTCGGATTTCCCGCGACCTGCCTCGCGCCCGCTGCACCCCGCAGTTGCAGGCAGACCTCGTACACCTGACGCAAGCCGGAAGCGCCGATCGGCTCGCCGTTGGCGATGCAGCCGCCGTCGGTGTTGATCGGCAGCCGGCCGTCGATCTGCGTCACGCCTTCGCGCAGCCATTTCTCCTGCTCGCCGTGGGCACACAGGTGATTCTCCGCCATGTGCATGATCTCCGCGCCCGACTCGGTGTCCTGCACCTGGGCGATATCGACATCTCCGGGACCGATGCCGGCGCTTTCATAGGCCGCCTTGGATGCCTGGACCGTAGGGCTGTCGGCCTGCTGGATCGGCTGGCTCGGGCTGAACACTTCGAATGATCCGTAGCGTCGCGAGCGCAGGATACTCGCGGCGATGCGCACCGGCTTGTTCGCCGAGTACTGTTTGGCCCTCGCCGCATTGCACACGACCAGCGCCGCCCCGCCTTCGGAGGGCGAACAGAACATGAACTTGCGCAGCGGCGGATTCAGCATCTGCGAGCCGGCGATCTGCTCATAGCTCATTTCCTCGCGTCGCCAGGCGTTGGGATTCCTGGCTCCATTGCGATAAGCCTTCATCGCGACCCGGACGAGAGCGTCGTCGCTGATACCATGTTCGTCCATGTAGCGGCGGATCTTCATCGCGAAGAACTGCGTCGTCAGGCCCAGACCGACCTTGCCGTACCAGTTGCCGAGGCCCCATGCCTTGGTATCGAAGGCGAACGCGCCCCGCGGATGGCTGTCGAATCCGACTACCATGCCGATATCGTACTGGCCGGAGCGAATTGCGTTGACCGCGGAGATAAGCGAACTGCCGCCGGTCGCGCATCCATTGGCGACGTTGATGAACTGAATGCCGGTCAATCCGAGCTTGTCGACCATGGTGTCGGCGTTGCCGCCATCGTGGCTGCCACCATACGCAAACTGGATGTCGCGCCACTCGATCCCGGCATCCTCCAGCGCCCTGCGCACCGCGACGATTCCTTGTTGATAGCCGGTCATCCCCGGGGTTCTGCCGAACGGATGAATTCCGATTCCAATGATGGCGACATCGGTCATTTCGATTTCTCCACCGAGGCCGCCCTATCCTCCAGCGGACGAAAGGCGAAGGAAACGACTTCGTTTCCCTGTTTGTCGATGCAAAACGGTTCGATGACCAACTCCATCGCCATACCGATGCGCAGCACAGCCGGATCGTTGACCGTAAGCCGCGACTCGACGCAGACCTGGCCGGGCAATTCGACATACCCCACGCCGAACGGAACGAACTCGTCCGCCGTGTTCACGCCGGCATAAGGCGGTGACTTCGGAGGGAAAGCCTGAATGGTCCAGGTCCACAGTGTTCCGCGTCGCGCGAGCGGTAGTTGTTCGACCTCCTCGCTGCAGCATTTCGAGCACGAACTCTGCTGCGGAAACTTGACTTCGCCGCATTGCCGGCATTTGCTTCCGATCAAGCACGGATCGGCCGCTGGCCAGGTAAACAGCCCCTCCGCAATCGCGACACCTTGTTTCGACTCGCCCATCCCGGTCCTTTCATCCAATTCTCGGCGCACGGCAGCCGGACGGCCGCACGCCGCCTAACGCCAAATAGTATTCCGCAGGAAATCGTTGTCCACTATGAAATCTGACAGTTTCGCGGCGTTTCCGGGATGAACTAGACTGCGATCCACTCACACGATACGTCGCCCGGTCAGTCGGCGACGCGCCACCGACCAGGTGAATTGCCTATATGTCTCTCGATTTTGCTTTCAGCCCAGAGGACCGGGCGTTTCGCGAACAGGTGCGGCAGTTTCTCGATGCCCATCTGCCCGAACGTTTGCGCGTCGCAAACCGGCTGAATTCGGCGACCTACGTTTCCAAGGAGTTCGCCGAAGAGTGGCAAGGCATACTGAACCGGCAAGGGTGGCTCGGCTACGTCTGGCCGGTGGAATACGGGGGCACGGGTTGGTCGCCGACGCAGCGATTCATTTTCGATCGCGAGTGCGCCCTGGCCGATGCGCCGGTCATCATACCGATGGGCCTGCGTTACGTCGGCCCGGTGATCTTCACCTTTGGCAGCGTGCAACAAAAAGAATATTTTCTACCGCGCATTCTTAGCGGCGAACACTATTGGGCGCAGGGATTTTCAGAGCCCGGCGCCGGATCGGATCTCGCAGCACTCCAATGCCGGGCCGAGAATAAAGGCGACCATTACCTGGTGAACGGCAGCAAGATGTGGACGACCCATGCGCACTTTGCGAACTGGATATTCTGCATCGTGCGCACCAGCAAGACCGTCAAGCCGCAGGAAGGGGTCAGCTTCCTCCTGATCGACTTGCAATCCCGCGGCATCCGTGTTGAACCCATCATTACCCTCGGCGGCGACCACGACGTCAATCAGGTTTTCTTTGATGACGTCAGGGTGCCGATTGATAACCTGGTGGGCGAAGAAGGCCGCGGCTGGCAATACACCAAATTCCTGCTGGAGCATGAGCGTGGCGGCGTCGCCGTGTCCGGGAGGATACGCAGAGATCTGCAACATCTCAAATCCCTGGCGGGTCGACGCGAGCACGACCGGATCTTTCTCCACAAACTCGCCAGACTGGAAATCAGGCTGCTCGCTCTGGAAGTCACCGAATTGCGGGTGATGTCGCAGATGACGCCGGGTCGCCCGCCCGGCAAGGAATCGTCGGTGTTGAAACTCGCTTCCGCGCAGCTCGAACAAGACGTCTCCAAGCTGGCGGTTGACGCCCTGGGATACCGCGGTTTGCGTGTTTCGCCGGAGCGTGAGCCTTCACAGGCTCTGTCTGCCGCTATCGATTTCGCGTCGCCGCTGATGTCGAAATATCTCAACCTGCGGGCCGCTTCAATCTACGGTGGTTCGAACGAAGTTCAGCGCAGCATCATCGCCGGCCAGGTTCTGGGCCTGCGATGACTGCCAGATTATCTAGAAACATTAGATATAACAGATACTTAACTAGATTGACAGCACCCGATCCGGGCACTAGCATCTAAGCGATGCATGGGACGGTCCAGACTCGCCATGCAAGGGCTGGCTTCGATCCTATCTGCCGGGGATACAGCTTGCGCAATCTTGCAAACGAATTCGACGTTAGCATCAGGACGCCCGCCGAAATACGCCAAGCGGCAGTGAGGCTGCGCGAGGCGGTGGAGACGCTGGGCCCGTTTCAGATCATCCCCTGCGATGACATTGCCTGTCCCGCGCCAATGCGCGACGCCGAGGGGCGAATCCTGGCCGAGGAGGTGTTCGGATGGGCGGACAGAAGCGATTGGTACAAACATAAGAATCTCGCCCTGGAGGATCCGATAAGCGAGGCCTGCCGGTACGAAAGCGAGCCTTTTTACATGGTTGACGGTCGCTTCATTACCCTTCATGCCAACGAATTCCTCAGTTCGATCGATGCGTCGAGCCAGGACCGGTGGCTGGGTTCAAATCCGGCGTCCGGCATCGTCGTACCCGTGCATATGGCGATGGGTACGATAGGCGCGCTAGGCTTGTACGTATTCGCAACGGGTTTCGATGTCGCCGCAGTGTTTCAGCACTATGCGGACGATCTTTTCATCATGGGACACCGGTTTATCAACGGCTACCGGAAAGTCACCCAGCGCTCCCGCCAACTGTCTGCGAGCGGACCGCATCTGACGAAGCACGAGGTACAGTGTCTGAAATGGGCTGCGTTCGGCAAGACCGACGAAGAAATCGCCCTCATCATCAAACGATCCACATCGACCGTGCGTTTTCACCTCAATAAAGCTGCGGTAAAACTGAACACCAGCAACCGCCCGCAAACGGTGGTCAAGGCGACCCAGTTGGGTTATATCGGACAGTATCCGGTCCGCAGCAAGCAATCGGGCTAGGTGCGACAGCCGCCGCTCGCGGCGAGAGTGATTTGTCGCGCGCGGACGCGATCGCCTCGTTGTTGCCGCGGCGGCGCGTGGTTCGATATTCCGCAGGTTCATGTTCCATCCGCGCGGGCAATCGCGGCTCGCCGGCCGTCCGTTTATTTGCTGCGCAGACTCTGACATCGCCAGGTAAAATTCGCCAATCAATAAATGGCGCGATCTGGCAGGCCACCGAGTTTGCCGTTGCATTCTGAGAGATGACCACCATGACGCCTTCTGTCCCAAGCACCCCCCCGAGGATGCGCTATCGCGCCCCAGCGCTGATCGTGTATGCCAAGTCGCTGCTGATGGCGAGCGGGATGCCTGAAGATCGCGCCCGCGACGTCGCCGATATATTGGTCGAAGCCGACCTGCTCGGGCACGACACCCACGGGCTGCAGTTGCTTCCCGCCTATCTGCAGCATATCGAAGCGGGCCAGATGACGCTCGAAGGCGAACCGATCACGCTTGCCGATCGCGGTGCAGTCGTCAACTGGGACGGCCGGCGCCTGCCCGGCCCCTGGCTGGTGCTGCGCGCGATGGAAATCGCCACCGCGCGCGCGAAGACTTACGGCAGCGGCACGGTGACCATAGGCCGCAGCCACCACATCGCCTGTCTCGCCGCCTACCTCAAGCGCGCCGCCGACAATGGTCTGGTGATGCTATTGCTCACCTCTGCACCATCCGGTGCCAGCGTCGCCCCCTACGGCGGCCTGCGTTCGGTGTTTTCGCCCAGCCCGATCGCCATCGGTTTTCCGACCGCCGAGGGCCCGGTGCTGGTGGACGTCTCCACCTCCATCACCACCAATGGCTTGACCAGTCGCCTGCGCCGAGAGGGGAAACGCCTGCCGCACCCGTGGCTGATCGACGAAAACGGCGAGCCGTCCGACGACCCCGAGGTATTGGCAGCGCCACGCAAGGGAACCATCCTGCCGCTGGGCGGACTGGACGCCGGCCACAAGGGCTACGGCCTCGCTTTGCTGGTGGAAGTGCTTACGGCAGGATTGGCCGGTCGCGGACGCGCCGATCCGCCGGAACCTCTGGACGGCAGCGTATTTGTGCAAATCCTGGATCCGGAGGCGTTCGGCGGAGCCAAAGATTTTCATCGCCAGATGGACTGGGTCGCGCGAGCCTGTGTCGACAATCCGCCGCGCAAAGGTTTCGATCGGGTGCGTCTCCCCGGGCAGAGGGGCCTCGCGCGCAGGGCGCAGCAGTTGCAGGACGGCGTAGAGCTGGAAGCCTCGATTCTGCCGGCGCTCGCACCATGGACGGAGAAACTGCGCATCGCGACGCCCGCGGCGCTATAAGAATTCAGCGCTGCCCGAGTACCGCGAGCATCGCCTCGACATCGACGATCTTGTCGCGCGGCGCGCCGCGCCGCGCCCCGCGCACTACTTCGACGTCGTCGAGCTGTTTCCAGTCGTCGAACGAAACCGGTTGCGTGCCGCGCTCGACTAGCAACTTGACGATTGCGTCGCGATCCGGCAGCGATCGCGACGCCAGTCCGGCGCCGTCGGCGATCATGTGCTTCACGACCTGGGCAGAGGCGCGCTTGTGTTCTCCGATCAGCCCCTGCGCTCCGCTGCGCGCCCAGCCGACGACGTATTCGTTGGCAATCACGGCGCGGCTCGCCGGATCGACCACCCGCCCGTCTTCGTTGGCAATGACCCGCGCCTGGTCGTCGAACGGGACACCTGCAATGCGCTCGGCCGCATAGCCGATCGCAGGCAGCACCATCCCGACATCGAGAATTTCGGTCTCGCCGCTGGCGCGGGCAGCCACCGTGCCATCGGGCCGCGCCTCGAGGCGGTTCTTCGCCAAGCGCAGGCCGGCCACATTACCGCCGGCATCGGCGATGACCTCGGTGGGCGAGACGAGGAAACGCAGGTAGAGTCTTTTCGCATTCGCACGCGGCTCGCGTGCGGCGAAGGCGCGCAGAATTTTCAGGTTCTTGGCCGACTCCGAATTGCCTGCAGATTCGAAACGGTCGCAGCTCGCGAGTTCGTCCACGGCGACGACCGGGTCTGCGCCTTGCATCGTCCCGAGTTCTTTGAGTTCAGCCGGCGAAAACGCGGCCTGCTCCGGCCCCCGCCGCCCAAGAATGAAGACCTCGCGCACCTGGCTGTTGCGCAAAACTTCCAGCGCGTGGGCGGCGACGTCCGTCTTTTCGAGTTCGGCGGGCGTGCGCAACAGAATTCGGGCGGCGTCGACCGCGACATTGCCGTTGCCGATCACCGCGACGCGGCGCACCGACAAATCGATCTGCGCCCGGCGGTAGTCGGGATGTCCGTTGTACCAGCCGACGAACACCGTCGCCGGCGTGCAGCGCGCCATGCCCTCCCCCGGTATGCCGAGACGGCGATCGACCTCGTTGCCGGTGGCGTAGACAATCTGATGGTAGTGCCGGCGCAATTCCTCCACGCTCAGGTCTTCCCCCAAGCGCACGTTACCGAGGAACCTGAACGTCGGGCGCGCGGCCGTAGTGGCGAAAACCCGGACGACCGTCTTGATCTTCTCGTGGTCGGGCGCGACCCCGCCCCGCACCAGGCCGTAGGGGGTCGGGAGGCGGTCGAACATGTCGACTTCGACTACCGCGTCGGTGCGTTTGAGCAATGCCTCCGCCGCATAGAAGCCAGCCGGGCCCGAACCGATGATTGCGACACGCATGAACGACATCCGCTGCGAACAGAATGATGTGTCTTGGGTACGACACTTTTTGGAGTGCCAATTATAGCAGCGGAACGCCCGGCCGGAGGCGAGCAGAGCGAACACCGCGCCCGGCTTCCATTGTAAAATCCGGTCATGCCAATCTACGAATATGCCCCCACCTCAGGTCCCTGCGACACCTGCAACGGCGTATTCGAGGTGATGCAGCGCCTGGCCGACCCCAAGCTCACCGCCTGCCCTCGCTGCGGCAAAGCGTGCGAGCGCCGCATCAGCGCAGTTGCGCTCGGCGGCAACTGGTCGCTGTCTGAAAGCAAGATCCAGCAATCCGGCCTGACTCAGTACAAGAAGGTCGAACAGGGCGTGTATGAAAGAACAGCGGGCTCGGGCGGACCCGAACGTCTGTTCAGGGATTGAAGCTTAGCGTAGTCATCGCAGTGCCGGCCCCTAAATGACCACATTGACCTGCTCCGATATCCTTTGCGGCCGCGCGCCGGCGGATGAAGCGGTTACCGTCAAAGGCTGGGTCCGCACCCGCCGCGATTCGAAAGCCGGGATTTCCTTCGTCCATGTTTCCGACGGCTCTTGTTTTCATCCGCTGCAAGTGGTGGCGCCCAACAGCCTCGCCAACTACGGCGATGAAATCCTGCGGCTGACCGCCGGCTGCGCGGTCGAAGCAAGCGGCGCCATCGTGCCCTCGCCTGCCAAGGGCCAGCCGTTCGAGATGCAGGCGGCGAGCATCAAGGTAGTGGGCTGGGTGGAGGACCCCGATACCTATCCGATCCAGCCCAAGCCGCACACCATGGAGTACCTGCGCGAAGTCGCGCACCTGCGGCCGCGCACCAACGTCATCGGCGCCACGACCCGCGTGCGCCACAGCATCGCCCAGGCGATACACCGGTTCTTTCACGATAGCGGCTTTCTCTGGGTGAACACGCCCATCATCACGGTCGCCGATGCCGAGGGCGCGGGCGAATTGTTCCGCGTCTCCACCCTGGATCTCGCGAACCTGCCGCGCACGCCGGAGGGCGGGGTCGATTACGCGCAGGATTTCTTCGGCCGCGAAGCGTTTCTCACCGTGTCGGGACAGCTCAACGTCGAGGCCTACTGCCTGGCGCTGTCCAAGGTCTATACGTTCGGACCCACGTTCCGCGCCGAGAACTCCAACACCAGCCGCCACCTGGCGGAGTTCTGGATGGTCGAACCCGAAATCGCATTCGCCGATCTGGCCGACAACGCGACCCTCGCGGAAAGCCTGCTCAAGTACCTGCTCAAGGCGGTGCTCTCGGAGCGCGGGGACGACATGGCCTTCTTCGACGAGCGCATCGAGAAAGGGCTTATCGCCAAGCTGCAGGGCATCGTCGACAAAGAATTCGTGCGCATGGACTACGCGGAAGCGATCGCCATCCTCGAGAGGGCGAAACAAAAATTCGAGTTCGCGGTGAAGTGGGGCATGGACCTGCAATCGGAACACGAGCGCTACCTCGCCGAAAAGCATGTCGGCGGCCCGCTGGTGCTGATGAACTACCCGAGGGAGATCAAGGCGTTCTACATGCGCCTGAACGACGACGGCAGGACCGTCGCCGCGATGGACGTGCTCGCGCCCGGCATCGGCGAAATCGTCGGCGGCAGCCAGCGCGAGGAGCGCCTCGCCGTGCTCGACGCGCGCATGGACGAAGCGAAGCTCGACAAACACCAGTACGGCTGGTACCGCGATCTGCGCCGCTACGGCACCGTGCCGCATGCCGGATTCGGACTCGGCTTCGAGCGCACCGTGTCCTACATCACCGGGCTAGCCAATGTGCGCGACGTGATTCCGTTCCCGCGCACCCCGGGAAGCGCGAGGTACTGAGACAAGTCAAGTTGAAGCTAGCGTTGCGATGACTCCAAGCATGGGCAAGTGGCGGCGGGAGCGCCCTATCGCGGACATGCGCTTTGCATCTCTTGATGAAAGTCGCGAACCGGCCATGAAAGGACTCTCACGCCGCGATGCAGTCGCCATATGGGGCGTCCGGTTCACACTCGACAAGCGACGCTCACGAATTATTGCACTATGTCGCTTGATCGGCCATTGTCGCCGGTGGGGATTTGAGCCGACTACTTCCGCTACCAATTCGTTACCGGACGGTGGGTGGCAAAGTTAAAACGAATGCTTTCTCATCCCACCACCGACAGAACCCGACCCTAATCG
>Ga0334722_10001747_pt1 | contig 26125 bp, 28 predicted proteins | sample C3_bottom_MG_FD_207210 | JGI IMG/M metagenome (GOLD analysis project Ga0334722, IMG submission 207210) | Sediment microbial communities from Yellowstone Lake, YNP, Wyoming, USA - C3_bottom | ecosystem: Environmental > Aquatic > Freshwater > Lake > Sediment | place: USA: Wyoming | collected... | reverse complement strand
TTAGTATTGAAGATATAGAAATAAAAAACATATACGGAGTTAAAACAGATAGCATATCTAAAATTCTAAAAATGGCGCGGCCGAATGTTTCTTCTATTCTGAACGAACTGGTAAGAGAAAATTTGTTGGTAAAGGTAGTTACCAGACCGGTTTATTATATTCCAAAGGAAAAATTGGAAGAGATTACAGGAATAAAGGTAGAAAAGAGAATAACAAGAGATGAACTGTTAAAGGTGATAAGAGGTGAAAATAGAACGGTCAATGATGATATTTTCAAAAGTTTCATAGGTTATAATGGAAGCTTAAAAAAGCAGGTGGAAGAAGCTAAAGCAGCCGTCCTGTATCCTGACAATGGATTGCATACATTAATCATAGGCCCGCCCGGTTCCGACAAATCATATTTAGCTGAATTAATGTGTAGATATAGAAGGCAATGTGGTAAAAGGGGGAATTTTGTAACCTTGAACTGTGCAGATTATTACAATAATCCGCAACTACTCATGTCTTATCTATTCGGTCATATAAAGGGAGCATTTACCTGTGCCGAAACCGATAAAGTAGGTCTTGTTGAACTGGCTAATGAAGGTGTATTGTTTCTCGATGAAGTTCACAGGCTGCCTCCTGAGGGCCAAGAGATGTTGTTTTATTTGATTGATAAAGGAGAATATCATAGGTTAGGTGATATAAACATGAAAAAAGCAGATCTGATGATTATTGCAGCAACAACCGAAAAACCCGAATCTGCACTTTTGGAAACCTTTCTAAGGAGGATCCCGGTTGTTATAAAATTACCATCACTAAATGAAAGGCCGATACAGGAAAAGATATTAATAATTAAAAATATTTTTAAAGAGGAAGCCAAAAGGATTAATTCGGATATTTATATTCATAAAGACTTACTTACATTGTTGGTTAATCATAAATATAAGGGTAATGTGGGTGAGCTAAAATCCATTATTCAACTTATATGTGCCAAAGCATTTTTAAAAAATCGAGATAAAAAAGAAAATAAGTTGAAAATAGATTTTAATGACTTACCTGATAATTTTAAATATTATAAGATTGGATTTTGACTTTTTTTGGATATCCTTAGTTTTTCGAAGGATGTCCTTTTTTATTTTTATAACTGTATATATTAGTGTATCTATGGTTATACAGTCTAAAAAGAATGGCTGAAAATTTGCTTGTACAGTATTTGGCATTTAATTTGCATTAAAAAGTTAAAAAAACGGTTACAAGGTTGTTATATATAAAGGGGGAGTCCGGTTATGAAAATTAAAAAGAAAAAATCAAATAAAAAAGTTAAATTCTTACTATATTTAATTGTTTTGTTGATTGCAGCCGGTGCATTTTTGTATACCCAGCATAGAAGAAATTTAGATTTAAACAATTCTATAGAAGCGAATACCGCTATTGAAGGTCTGTCCTATAAAAAAGAGCTGTTATTTAGTGTACCATTAGGAAGTATTAAAAGCCCTCTGGGAATTAAATACAATAAATCAATGGATTCCTACGAATTTCCAGCGGCCATTGCAGCTAAAAATAATAAAATATACGTTGCTGATCCGGTTAATTATAGGGTTGTTGTTTTCGATCAGAATGGTGAGGTAATTGATAGAATTAAATTACCGGAGAAAGAATCAATAATAGATATTGGGGTTGATAATAAAGAGAATGTATACATAGTGAATTATTATCATAGCAAGGTCTATATCTATAATTCCGAATCTAAAAAATTTAAAACCATTACAGCATTTAGCGGTCCGCATCGAGTTGAAATTTTTGGGGATAGGTATTGTATACTTGATTTTAATCCTCAAAAGGCTTCGGAATTAAGACTTCAAACTTTTTCGTTGAACGGCGAGTTATTGGATACCAAGACCCAGTATGACATGGATTTAAACCTTTATACATTAGAGGACCAAGAAAATAATATCATTAGTTTTAACATTATCAAAGGACAGAAGTTTCAGTTGGCGGAAGAATATGAAATATTGATAAAGAGAGAAGCTAAAATTCTTAGAAGAATTAAATATGTTCCGGATAATCCTAAAGGCCCTTATTATAAAAATATCTCTTTGCTGGGGATTGGTCCTAACAGTAAATTGTATATTTTAAGAAGCGTCGGACCCAAATTTGAACCCAATTTGAGCTTTTATCAGGTTCAAGAAAAAACCAAGACCTATATAGACATTATTGACCTTGTTACCGGGCAAGTGCAAACCCAGGAGTTGGAAAAGGATTACTCTTTGTACGGACCCGGTGTCACTTCTCACCGCTTTGCAATGGATGAAAGCGGGAATATATATCAGGCTCAGATAACAAAGGATGAAATTCGATTCATTAAATACTATTTCGGCAATTTTAGCAATGAATTCGGTAAAAAATAAAAGTTTTGCAACCAAAAAAGCGGAGGGAGGTGCTTGAAATGAAGAAAGGACAATAAATATATAAAATAATTTGTTAATAAAAAATTAAAGGGGGACGAAAAAAATGAGAAATCTAAAATCAATTTTTATTTTGACTTTGACTTTGCTTTTTATGTTTTCTTCGGTAGCCTTTGCTATGGGAAAAGAGTTTGATAAGGAAATTCACAAACTAATCAATCCATCTATTAAATGGGATTCAAAGAAAGCGGCGCAGGTTGAAGCTGAGATGGATAAGATTTTAAAAGGAGATAGAGAAGTAACAACCATGAGTTTTAATGTTCAAAATATGACATATATTCGCACCGACACGTTAAATGCCTCCGATTTACCCTATGCAACAGCTTCAGGTACATTTAAGTTATACAGAGAAAATGTTCCGGATAATAACTATGATTATTATGTTGTATGGATGAAGGGGACGGGGATAAATGCGGTAAATACTGGACCTTTTGGTGATAATTCGAATCTCTACGAAGTTCGCGTATCAACATATTTAAATCGTGCTAATGACAGAATTACTGATTGGGAGCCTTATAGCGATATTACCATGAACGAGAATTATGTAACTGTATCTCTTGGTGTAAGTCATGGCGGAGTTAATGCAAGCATCAGTGAAGATATATTGTTGCATCGCGACCACATAGGACCGGCAGCAATATATACGACTTCATACTTTAAAGCACACTGGAACGGAAATTATGAAGGTTCTCAGGGGGTAGTTGCTGGATTAGAGATGCGTGTTCCTAAAGGTACAGGTTATAAGTATACCATTGGTTTATTAGTTGATGGTGGACAATATTAGATAAAACATTAGCTGAGTTGTGGCAGGAATAAAAACTTTAAGGGATATGAGGGTTAATCCTCCTATCCCTTTTAATTAAAATTATTAAATGAAGTGATAGAAAATAATAAAAGCATTTTACAGGATGGGATTAGGTAATTTGTCGATCTAGTTAAACAGGTACAAAGTGGTGATAAAGAGGCTTTTATAGAACCCATTAAAAGTATGGAAAGTTCTATGTATAGGATTGTTCAATCAATGCTTAAATCAGATTCGGATTGCGCTGATGCCATTCTAGAATCAATTTTAAAGGCGTATAAATCCATTAGAACACTAAAAGAACCTAATCATTTCAAAACCTGGTTAATCCGTATTCTTATTAACGAGTGTAACCGCATATTGAACTTTAAAAATAAAATAATTCCGGTTGCTGAGATGACGGAAGTACCGCTAATGGCCCCTATGATTGAAACCTTTGAAATACATGAGATAATTTCTTCACTCGTAGACGACCTGCGCATTGTTGCAACTTTATACTATTTTGAAGACATACCAGGTTGGATTTATCGGAAGAAACAATTAAATCTCGGCTTGGCAGGGCACGTAAAAAACTCGCTTTATTTATTAATTTAGACGAAAGGAGCCTATAATTTATGGACGATTTTCAGCTCGATACAAAACTAAAAGAACTGCTACGAAAGCAAGAATTGGAGATACCAGAGGTGATACGTGTAAGTATTGATAGAGCTTTTGAACGGTTACCGGGGCATAAAAATCGTATCAATAGATGGTATTATATAACGGCATCCGTTTTGATTTTAGGAATTTTATTTAGTTCAGTAGCCTTTACTCCAGCGACCGTAAAAGTATTTCAAAAAATTCCGCTGGTTGGTTCTGTATTTCAAAAATTCGATGATGTTGGTTTAAAAATTCCTGAAGAAAAAAATGCGGTTTGTGAAGCAAAAGAATCGGCGACGGATCAAGGTATAACCATAAAAGTTACCGAAGTTTTCTATGATGGTAAGAGATTTGCCATAGGTTATATTGAATGGACCAATTATAGGGTGAAAAAACATCCTTTACGGTAATTCGAAATGAAGATGTCCTTTCGGAGAAAGAACCAAAAACTAATTATATCAGAGAATTGGAATTAAAGGTACTCTTGAAGAAGCAGTAAAAGTTATGAATTACAAATATTTATAATTTTTCCAAATACTGTTTACATTTCATACCAAATTTTTGACATGTTGTGCCAAGTATATTGAAAATTTTTTTAATTTGTATTATATATAAAATTAAGAGAATTGAAAATATTTCCTATTAATTTAAAATAAGGAGGATAAAATTGTTAGTTAATAAAATAATAGACGCATCAAATATAACTGTTTTTCAAAATGGCAGTAAGATAATTGACGAGTTAAGTTTTTACGTGGACAGAGGAGAGATATTTACTTTTATCGGAGATAAAAATTCGGGTAAATATCTTCTCATGAAGGTTATCGCAGGAGTAAAAAAGCCTGCCTCCGGAGAAATAAAAGTTTTTGGAAGAGATATAAATGTGATTTGGTATTTAAGGAAAAGAATAGGTGTTATTGATGGACTTGCCCATGATATGTATGAGGAGTTGACGGTATATGATAATTTGAAATTTTATTCCGAGCTCTATGAAGTTAAAGAAATTGATAAAAGGATTAGAGAAGTACTTAATTTATTGAAGATCACCAATTATATTAATAAAAAAGTGTCTCAGTTAGATAGGAATACCAAGAGATTAATAAGTCTGGCCAAAGTTTTAATACACGAGCCGGAAATTATACTGCTCTATGAACCACTTTCTGAGATAGATAGGACAACTTCCATTCATATTTTGAAAATTTTAAAAAGATTGCAGGAGACCGGTAAATATGCTATGGTTCTATTTACATCGGATTTTAAATTAGCCCACAAGATAAGCAGTAGGATTGCTGTATTAAAAGATGGAAAAATTTTAACTATAGCATCTCCTGATTCGGTAAGGAGTCTTGCCGTAAACGGCTATAAATTTGAAATTTTGATTAAAAATTTAGACGCTACATTATTAGAGGAGCTAAAAAATAATTCATACATAAAGCAATTGGATATTGTTGATGAAAAGAAGATACATATTATATTGGAAGATAAAAATGACCTTATAAATGTTACCGGAAGTATTGCGGAACATAAGGGTAATATAATATACACAAAATTTTTATATCCTACCCTGGATGAAATATACAGAGGTTTGCTCAAGAAAATATCACGTATTGGGGGAGGACAGGCCGATTGTTTGTATTCTTAAAAAAGGATTTAAAATTAATCCTAAAAAGTGAAATTTCTATTTATTTAATAATGGTATTGATTTCTATAGGTTTGGTTCTACCTGTTCTATTTGACTATTTCTACTTTATAAAATTGGATAAAAATGTTATAGAGAAATTATTTTACATATCAAATTATTTGCCGGGTTTATTCTATGGAATTGAAATACAAAAGGATACGGTGTTTTTTGGAGTTATTAAAATTTATCTATTCGGCATTTTAATACTCACAAGTATATTTTCCTTCGTTATTTCAGCAATATTATTTATGAAAGAGAAAAAAATTATAGAGATTTTGCTGTTTGCTCCGGTTAAAAGTAATAAATTAATAGCCGGGAAACTGTTAAGCGTCAATTTCATAGCTTTCATTTTGATTTTACCGGTATTTTTGTTCGGTTTATTAAATATTTATACTTATTTTTACAACCTTCATCTGTCATTTAAAACAATTTTATATATGTTTATACTGCTTTATTTGGTAGTTACCTTTAATATTAACATTTCAGTTGCACCTGCTTTAAGGGTTAATAACTCAAGATATTTTTATCCAGTTTTATTTAGTGTATTGTTTTCGGGTTTAATTATAGCTTTCTGGTTATCTTTTTATAAAAATGGTTTGATTTTCCTTGCTGTTTTAGATTTGATTTTGTTTAATTTAAACATTAAGCTTTTAAGGGTTTAATAAAAAGGGGGAGTCGGGCCTTTTGAAAAATAAGAAGGGGGGTAGGATATATGAAAAACCTGAAAACCAAATTGTTAACCCTCATTTCATCAATTCTGGCTCTAATGGCAGTTTTTTTCGCAGGTAGTGCATGTTATACAGTTTTTTATGAACCCGAAATTCCTGAAGATTTGAAATAAATATCATAATTTTTTCCCCTTATGGGGGTCTTTTTTTATCAGGAGAGGAGAGGAACTTATGGCTTTGAGGGTTTTGATAGCCGATGATGATATTAATATTTTGAATTTTTTGAGGGAATTTTTGAAGGGCATGGATAATGTGGAACTGGTCGGAGAGGTTACGGACGGATCCGAAGTTTTAAAGCTCATTTCTGATTTGAACCCTGACGTCGTATTTCTTGATATAGATATGCCGGGGGTAAACGGTATAAACGCGGGGAAGATGATATCTGAGCTAAATAAAAATATATATATAATTTTTATTACAGGTTTTGGGGATTTTAGGGATCAGGCCTTTATGATGCATGCCTTTGACTATATAGAAAAGCCGATAGATAGGGAAAAACAGGAAAGGATTATAAAGGATTTAAAAGATATAGAAAAATCGTCGAAAACGTTTGATAACGAAACGGTATTTATAAAATTTGAAAATAATATGATTGCTATAAAGATATCGGATATAATATTTTTTGAGAAACAGGGGAAGAAGATGATAATATATACCGAAGAAGGAGTTTACGAAACCTATTATACCATGGATTACTGGCAGAATATATTGAAGAATAAAAATTATACCTTTTCGTTTTTCAAAACCCATAAGTCCTATCTCGTAAATATCTCAAAGATTAAAAAAATACACTCCTTTTATACATCCTATCAAATAGAATTTTACGGCACGAATAAAAAAGCTATTCTGAGCAGAAATTACATCAAGCCTCTGCAGGATAGAATAAAGTGGCAAAAGGTGTGAATTTATAAGAAAATTATATATAAAAAGGAGGAATTTGTATTTATATGTAGAAGTATTCCTTGTAAACTATACAAGAGGAAGGTTTAATTCATGGAAAGGCTGCCTGTTATAGCTATTTTTATTATGTCCTTCCCCGAAGTCTTTGTTTTTACGTGGTTGGCGTTTGTCTTCTTAAATATAAAAGTGGATTTGAAAAGGCTTGCTCTTTTATGCCTTGTACATAGTATTATAGTTTATTTTTTGAGATGGTGGATTAGTATTTTCTTTCTTTATCATCTTCTTTATAGTATATTTTTATTTATATTGATATTCAAAACTTTAAAACTGAATTTTTATATTTCTTTTCTTGTTGTAATCTTTACAGATATATTTTCTGTTTTAATAGAATATCTTGAACTTTTTATGTTGGATCTAATATTTGGTAATAATTTGGGAAATTATATTTTGAATTTTTGGTTTAGGGAATTATTTCTTGCAATCAAAATTTTAATGGGTTTTATATTGATGTACGTGATTATTAAATATGATTTAAGGTTATTTAATAATGCAAAGGGAGAATCTTAAGTAAGATGATGTTTACTAATAAGACATTTAAAGCTATTTTTGCAATTTTAATAGGATTGTTAATATATATTGAAATTTTTCTTTTGTGGAATAGTTCAACATTACAAAGTTTAAAAAAATTTTGGAAAATAAATGATCAATATAATTATTTAATCGCTGTTATAATAACTTTTTTAATGTTTTTTATCTTGTTTAAGTTAAAAGATATATTTTTGCTTATCGAAAAAGAATTAGAAGGAGAAGTTGCCAAAGTAAATCTAAAATATCTCGAGGACTTAAATAACAACCTCAGGATGTATAAGCACGATTTTTTGAACCATATGCAGATGATATACGGGTTTTTGGAACTTGGAAGATTTGACGAAGCTAAGAAATATCTCGAAAGTAATTTATATGAATTAGAAAAAGTGAAAACTATAGTTACATCCAACAATGTTTCCGTTTCTGCACTTCTCAACACCAAGAAAAAAATAGCCGATTTGAAGAACATAAATATGGAATGCAGTATAACCACAACTCTTGATGAACTTTCCATAGAACCTTGGGAGTTGACAAAAATATTGGGAAATGTAATAGACAATGCCCTCGAAGCTGTTGAAAAGATTGCGGATGAAAGAAGGGTTATAGTAAATATATGGGAAAATGAAGAGTTCTACGTCTTTAGAGTAAAAAATAATGGCGGTTTCATTGACGAGTCTATTATTGAAAAAATATATGAGAAGGGATTTTCTACAAAAGCAAGGAGTAAGGATGAAAGGGGTTATGGCCTTTACATAGTTAAGACAACTTTGGAGAAGTACGGCGGAGACTTGTACGTTAACTATGCCGATGACGAATATACCGTTTTTGATATCGTTTTACCAAAAGAACGTGGAGGGGAAAGTAATGCTTAGCCCCAAAGAATTATCTATTAGGATAAGGAAATTTATAGAAAAAGATGTTTATTTGGATGAAAAAAAAGGAAAACATATAGAATATGCGCTTGAGGTTATTATAGGCTATCTTTATGAAGTGATCGTGATATTGATATTATCTGCCTTCCTGGATATTTTTTGGTACACCGTTTTCTTAATGTTTTCCTTTTCTTACATAAAGACTTTTTCCAGAGGAGTTCACAGCAGCAGCTATAGACGATGTTTCATTATAAGCACGGTCTTGATGGTAGGTGGGGGGTTATTTGCAAAATATCTTGATGGTGTTTTAAACCAATTATATAGCTTTATATTGCTAAATGTTGTATTCGTATATTGTCTTTATTTGCTGTATACAAAGGCTCCGGTTGATACGCCTAAGAATCCGATAAGAAATGAAGCAAGAAAAAAGAAGATGAAGTTATATTCTATATACATGCTTATAGTATGGTATATAGTTTTTTTGAGTATTTTAATATTTATCCCTTCTTTTAAGGGGTTAGTGTTAGCGTCTGCAGTAGGGGTTTTTCTACAAAGTCTTACTTTATCTAATACTGGACAGAAAATCTTGTATTTTTTAGATGATTCTCTCAGTAGTTTGGGAATATAATGCTTCTAAGCTATTATTTTATCCAACTCCTCACCATCTATTGTTTCCTTTTCCAGAAGTTTTTCGGCTATTTTGTATAGCAATTCCATGTTATCTTTTATGAGTTTTAGAGCTTTTTGATGGCATTCTTTGATTATCTTATCTATTTCCCTGTTTATTAGATCATGATTTTTTATTTCATTATTAAATATTCTATTTCCCAATTCGCTCATGCCGAAATTACATACCATTTGAGTTGCTATTTCGGTAGCTTCTTTTAAATCTCCGTGTGCACCCGTAGAAATGTCGTTGAAAATCAGTTCCTCAGCTGCTCTTCCTCCCATGAGCATGGTTATTTTATTTAAAAGCTCGCTTTTTGTCATTATAAACCTGTCTTCTTTGGGAAGATTCATAACAAATCCCAGAGATTGTCCCCTCGGCACTATTGAAATTTTTTCAATAGTATTTATATTGAGAAGCTTTCCTATAAGAGCGTGTCCCGCTTCATGAAATGCTACCATTTTCTTTTCAAATTCGGTGACAACAGCGTTTTTCAGTCTGAGGCCCGTGAGTATTTTTTCCAAAGCCATATCAAACTCTTCTTTTCCTATTACATTTTTATTATGTCTTACAGCTAAGATAGCAGCTTCGTTGGCCAAAATAGCCAGATGTGCTCCGGACATACCGTGGGTTTTTTTTGCTATTTCTTCTATTTTCACGGAAGGGTGCAGAGGCTTTTGACGCGTATGCACCTTTAATATCTCTTCCCTTGCTTTTAATCCAGGATTTCCTATATAGATCTGTCTGTCAAATCTTCCGGGTCTCAAAAGAGCTTCATCGAGCAAATCCAATCTATTGGTAGCTCCTATTACTACAATGGGTTCTTTTTCACCGAACCCATCCATTTCTACCAATAATTGATTTAAGGTTTGGTCCTTTTCGGAGTTATTGTCTATATTTCTTTTGCTACCGACGGCATCGATTTCGTCTATAAAAATAATGGAAGGTGCACATTTTTTAGCTTTTGCAAATAATGCCCTTATTCTACTTGCACCAACTCCCACATATTTTTCTACAAATTCCGAACCACAGCTTGGTATAAAAGTAGCGTTGGTTTCACCGGCAATAGCAGTTGCAAGTAATGTTTTTCCTGTGCCCGGTGGGCCGTAAAATATTATTCCTCTCGGAAGTTTAGCGCCCATTTTAAAATATTTTTCCGGGCATTTGAGATAATCTATTATATCCTGAAGCTCTTCTATGACTTCATCCAGACCTGCTACATCCTTAAAGGTTATATTTTTATGGTTTTGAGAATTGGTTGATTGTTCTTTTGTGTCTATAATCATAGGTGCCAATTGAGACTTTTTGAAGAAATTGTATAATATATATATGAAAAATGTAATGGTAATGGTCGTTAAAATCCAGATATCAGGCTTTTTTATGAAATTATTTTGTTCCAAAAATGGATATTGATATATTAGAATTATATTGGGTATTAGCAGTGTGAAAAATATTAGAACTAAAACCAGCTTTTTCATTTCTATCCGCTCCTACGATATTCTTATTAGTAGTTTCTATCATGAAATGTATAAATATTCGCAATATAATATGAAAAAAATGATGAAAATCATTGAAAAATATATAAACTTTGTTAATAATAAAAATATATCCCTTAAAGAGGAGATGAGGAGATGTGGCGATAATTGGAGTTAAAGATGCGTTGGAAAGCGATGATATAGTATTTATTGATGTAAGGTCACCTAAGGAATATAATGAAGGGTGTATTCCTGGTGCTATAAATATTCCTATATTTGATGATGAGGAAAGGAAGATTATAGGTTTTTTATATCATAACGTTGGTAAGGAAGAAGCGAAAGAAGAAGGTCTCAAAATAGCTACGAGAAAACTTTCGGACATATATGAGAAATTGAAAGGTATTGGTTTGGATAAAAAAATAGTTATATACTGCTGGCGAGGTGGAATGAGGAGTCAGTCTCTGGTTACAGTTTTCAGGATGCTTGGAAAGAATGTTTATCAGCTCGAAGGGGGATACAAAGCTTACAGGAAATATGTTCTTTCGGAAATTGAAAAAGCGGAAAAGAAAAATTTTAAGTTTGTCGTATTACATGGATATACGGGGACAGGGAAGACAGAAATTCTAAATATTCTAAAAGAAAAGGGTTATCCGGTATTGGATCTTGAGAAATTGGCCAACAGTAGGGGTTCCGTTTTCGGCTCCGTAGGATTAGGTAGGCCTTATAGCCAGAAAACCTTTGAATCTTTGCTTGTTGAAGAGTTGAAAAAGATAGAAGAGGATTATTTGATTGTAGAAAGTGAAAGTAAAAGAGTAGGCGATGTAATACTTCCAAAATTTATTTCCGAGGGAATATATTCTGGAACTCATATTTTGGTTACTGCTTCTTTGGAGAACAGGATAAAAAGAATCCTTTGTGAATATATTAAATATTATGATATTAATATTGATGAGGAAATTAGGAACTGCATAAATGCCGTAAGAAGGTATATAGGAAATAAAAAAACCGATGAAATTCTAAGATATTTTGATATGGGAGATTACAGAAGGGTTATTGAGGAACTTCTGATAAATTATTATGACCCCACATACAGACATTCAATAAATCGCTATCAATATAGTTTACAGGTAAATTCTGATGAAATGGAAGAAGCAATATCAGAGATAGAAGGATTTTTAAAAAAATTTAAGGAGTCTTCATGAAATTGAGGAGGTGTTTTGATGAATTTTTGGAATCTTTTTTGGTTTCTTCTGTTTTTATATTCCTTGATGCCCATTATAAAACAGCGCCAGATAGAATATGCGAGAGTAAAGCTCATAAGAGAAATCGAAAAAAAGAGAGGATCGAGAGTTATTGTAATGATTCACAGGCAGGAATCCTTAAGCCTTTTGGGTGTTCCGATTACCAAATTTATAAATATAGAGGATTCCGAACAGATTTTAAGGGCAATAAGACTTACTCCGGATGATATGCCAATCGATATAATACTGCATACTCCAGGAGGTCTTGTCTTAGCATCCGAACAGATTGCACGAGCTATCCAGAAGCATCCGGCGAAGGTGACGGTATTTGTTCCTCATTATGCGATGTCTGGAGGGACATTAATAGCTCTTGCCGCTGATGAAATTGTTATGGATGAGAATGCGGTTTTGGGTCCTGTTGACCCTCAGGTAGGAAACTTTCCTGCTGCATCTCTTCTCAGGGTATTTGAGCAAAAAAATATAAACGAAATAGAGGATTCTACACTTGTATTAATTGATGTAGCGGAAAAAGCGATTAAACAGATGAGAGATACCGTATACAGAATATTGGCAGAAAAGATGGAGCCTGAAAAGGCCGAGAAGCTTGCTAATTTGTTTACCGAGGGCCGATGGACACATGATTATCCAATAACCTGCGATGAGCTTCAAGCCATGGGTTTAAACATATCCTGCGAGTTTCCGAAGGAAATTTACGAACTTATGGAACTCTATCCTCAACCGATTCAGAGGAGACCGTCGGTTCAGTATATCCCAATACCATATCAAAGAAGACCTAAAGGGGAATAAGTTTAATAGGAGGCAATATAATGTTAAGAAAATTGAGGAGTTACTTTACCATATATAACGGTTTTACCAGAAGCATATATGTTTTATTTTTTGCCAGGCTTATAAACAGCATGGGTAATTTCGTTTATCCTCTTTTAACGATGCTCTTAACCGGAAAATTGGGATTTACTCCGAAAATGGCAGGAGATTTTGTTTCCTTTGCGGCGGTTTCCTATGTTCCCGGTGCTCTTTTGGGTGGTAAGCTATGCGATCTTTTTGGAAGGAAAAAGGTTTTAATATTTTCTCAACTTTTTGCTGCTTTTTGTTTTATTCCCTGCGCATTTCTCGGAAAATCTTTGCTTATTCCAATTTTATTGATATTATCTGGTGTTTTTAACGGTGCTGCTCAGCCTGCCAGTAATGCTATGGTTACGGATTTGACCAAACCCAATGAAAGGCAGGCGGCCTTTTCCATGCTTTACTTGGGAAGTAACATAGGTTTTGCTGTAGGTCCTTTAATAGCCGGATTTCTTTATAAAAATTACATACAATGGGTTTTTTTGGGGAATGCCATTTTTATTTTCCTGGCGGTGAGTCTTGTTTTTATTTTCGTTGAGGAGACGTTACCGTCTAAAACTGAAGTACTTGAACACCTAATCGAATATGAAAAAGCCGAAGAAGGAAATGTATTCGAGGTGTTATTAAAAAGGCCTACGCTTTTGGTTTATGCCTTTTTATCTATCTTTTACACCTTTGTTTATATTCAGGGAAATTTTACCACTACCCTTCTACTTCAGCAGATCTTTCATGAAGATGCATCAAAACTTTTTGGAATTCTAAATTCAGTTAACGGAATAATAGTTATCACGATGACTACGCTTATAATACACTTGACAAGTAAATATGAGCCTATATTTAATATATTTTTGGCAGGGTTATTTTTTGCAGTCGGTTTCGGTATGCAATATTTTATTAGTGCTTTCCCACTATTTATATTATCAACTATAATTTGGACCATAGGTGAAATACTGAATACTACAAGTTCGGGAGTTTATGTTGCAAATCATTCACCGGTTACGCACAGAGGAAGATTTAATTCAATAATATTTATGATTAGCGGATCGGGTATAGCTCTGGGTCCACTTCTTATGGGTAGGTTTATAAATAAATATGGCGTTAGAAGTGCTTGGATTTTGGTATTTTTTATAACACTGATAGCATCCTTTGGAATGTTTTTATTGTATCTTTTTGAGAAGAAAAAAACGGTATGTAGAACAAAACAGGCGGTATGAGGTGTTAATGATGAAAGAAAAACTAAAGCTTATATCTAAAAATTGTTATGGGATTTTGGATGAGAAAATAGATATTCATATTTACTTAAGCCCTCAGCTTTTTGAAAATTTTTTGGAGGAAGAATCCCTAAACCAGTTATATAATGCTTCGCAGCTTCCTGGTGTTGTAAGTCCTGTGATTGGAATGCCGGATATTCATGCGGGTTACGGTCTTCCCATCGGTGGAGTTATGGCTACGGATTATGAAAATGGAGTAGTCTCTGCAGGAGCGGTCGGGATGGATATAAACTGCGGTGTAAGGCTTTTAACCACCAAAATAGATCAGGAAGAATTAAATAAGGAGAAAATTTATAAATTGCTCGAGGCTATTTCAAAAAGGGTCCCATCAGGTGTGGGCAAATCAAGCAGTATTAAATCTTTAAGAAAGCCCGACCTGGAAGCCATAGCTTTTGAGGGGGTTTCGCATTATATAAAAGCAGGTTACGGTAGAAAAGGCGATATAGAGAGAATAGAAGATGGGGGCTGCATAAAAGGCGGAGATATATCTCCTATACCTAAGGAAGCGATAAACAGAGCTGATCAGCTGGCTACAATTGGTGGAGGAAACCATTTTATCGAAATAGGTGTTATAGGAAAAGTTTTCGACCAGGAAATCGCATCCAAATTCGGACTTTACAAAAATCATATATACGTACTAATACATACAGGAAGTAGGGGTTTTGGACATCAAATCTGTACCGATTTTTCACGTTATATGTGGGAACGCTCGGATAGATACGGGATAAAAGCTCCGGTAAAAGGGCTTGCCTGTGCACCCATTTTTTCGGAGGAAGGCCAAAATTATTTGAAAGCCATGGCATGTGCGGCAAATTATGCTTTTTGCAATAGACAGCTTATAACTCATTTTATACGAGAAGCCTTTGTAGAAGTAATGAAAAAGCCGGAGGAGGAGCTTGGATTAGATCTTCTTTACGATGTTGCTCATAATATAGCTAAAAAGGAATATCACAATGGTAAATGGCTTTTGATACACAGAAAGGGGGCCACAAGAGCTCTTCCTGCTGGTCATAAGGAAAATCCTCTTTGCTACAGGGATACGGGTCATCCAGCTATTATTCCCGGTAGTATGGGGACAGCTTCCTACGTGCTTGTAGGTTCACCGGAAATAGGTCGAACCTACTGTTCCGTTAATCATGGAGCCGGTAGGGCTATGTCCCGTAAAAGGGCTAAAAATGAATTTACAAAAGAGGACATGATGGAACAGATGAAAAATGTGATAGTAGCAAATGATTTAAAATCCCTTCTGGATGAGGCCCCGCTTGCTTATAAGGATATTGATGAGGTGATATTTACCTTAGTGGATGCTGGTTTAACAAAGCCGGTGGCTAAATTAAGGCCTTTAGCTGTTATAAAAGGAGAAGGGGAAGAGTCTTAAATAAAAGCGGAATTTTTGTATCCGCTTTTATTTTTTTATTGCAAAATCTCATTTTATTATGTATAATTAAAAATAAATTTGAATAAATATACAATAATAAAATAATTTTTAAAGAGAATTCTTTAAATTTTGTTTATAATTATACGAAAGGGAGATATGTATGATTAATGTTAGCGTTATAGGAGGAACGGGTTACACTGGCGTTGAGCTTTTAAAAATTCTCCAAAATCATCCAATGGTAAGAATAAAACATGTTATATCGAATACCCATGAGTCGAATATAGATGATGTATTCCCAAGTCTATATAAAATTATTGAACTGTATTTAGAAAAATTGAATGTAGAAAGGATTTCAAAGGATTCTGATGTGGTTTTTTTAGCGTTGCCTCATGGGGTGTCAAGTCCAATAGCTAAAGAGCTGTTTGAAAGGAATGTAAGGGTTATTGATTTAGGGGCGGATTTTAGATTCAGAGATATTGAAATATATAAAAAATGGTATGAAATGGAGCATAGGGCCGTTGAACTTTTGGATAAAGCAGTTTACGGACTTCCGGAGATTTATAAGGCTAAAATAAAAGAAGCTTCTATTATAGGAAATCCGGGCTGTTATCCGACGAGTGTTATATTAGCTTTGGCTCCTTTGGCAGTAAATCGCCTTATATATAAGGAAATAATAGTTGATTCAAAGTCCGGAATTTCCGGAGCGGGAAGAGGATTAACAGTTGGGAGCCTATTTTGCGAATGCAATGAAAATGTAAGAGTATATAACGTTTTTAAGCACAGACATAAGCCCGAGATGGAAGAAGTTTTAAAGGATATATCCAAGGAAGAAAATTTAGAGATAGTTTTTACGCCCCATCTTGTACCTATGACCCGGGGTATCCTATCCACCATTTATTGCAGATTAAAAAAGTCCATGAAAATAGATGAGATAAGAAGCCTATATGAAGATTTCTATTCTAATTCTTATTTCATAAGAATTTTGAAAAAAGGGGTTTATCCTCAGACGAAATGTGTATTTGGCTCTAATTTTTGTGATATTGGTTTATTTAGAGATGAGGATTCAGATAGGCTTATAATTGCTTCTGTAATTGATAATCTTTTTAAAGGTGCTTCCGGTCAGGCAGTTCAAAATATGAATTTAATGTTTGGTTTGGATGAATGGACTGGTTTGGAACATGTCCCTGTTTATCCTTAAGTAACGATGGGAGGTATTATATATGGAAATAATTAATGGAGGTATAACAAGCCCTAAGGGGTTTTTGGCTTCTGGAGTTCACTGCGGAATTAAAAAATATAAAAAGGATTTAGCTGTTATTTATTCTGAAGTTCCCTGCGATGCCGCCGGGGTATTTACAACAAATAAGGTAAAGGCTGCTCCTGTATTGGTTTCTATGGGAAATATAAAAAACGATAAAATTCAAGCTATCGTCATAAATAGTGGGAATGCTAATGCGTGCACTGGGGAGAAAGGATTGGAAGATGCGAGGGAAATGGTGAAATTGGTTTCAGAACTTTTAAAAATTGATAGTTCATCCGTATTGGTTTCGTCGACTGGGGTTATAGGTGTGCCATTGCCTATGGATAAAGTGCGTAACGGCATAAGTATGGCTTGTGCCGAATTGAATAAGATGGGTGGCCAAGATGCAGCAGAGGCTATTATGACTACGGATACATGTAAGAAAGAAATAGCTATCCAATTTGAAATTCAAGGTGTGCCTATCAGGATAGGTGCAATGGCAAAGGGTTCCGGAATGATTCATCCTAACATGGCTACAATGCTTGCTTTTATTACCGCCGATTTGAACATAGACAAAACATTGCTACATGAAGCTTTGAAGGATTCCGTAGAAAAAAGTTTTAATATGATTACTGTGGACGGCGATACCAGTACTAACGATATGGTTGTAATACTTGCAAACGGTATGGCGGGTAATAGAAGGATAATGCAAAAAGATGGAGATTATTTTAAATTCTTGGAGGTCCTTAATTTTGTTTGCACCGAGTTGGCTAAAATGATTATTAGAGATGGGGAAGGAGCGACAAAGTTCATAGAAGTTAAGGCAAAAAATGCGAGAACAATTGAAGATGCGAAAAAAGCAACGAAAGCTGTTCTAAATTCTAATTTAGTAAAAACTGCTACTTTTGGTGAGGATGCTAATTGGGGTAGAATACTTGCTGCTGTGGGATATTCCGGAGCCGATTTTGATGTAAATAAGATAGACATTTATTTTAAAAGCAATGATTTGGTTGTAAAGGTTGCGGAAAATGGTGCAGGTCTTATGTTCGATGAAGAATTGGCAAAGAAAATTCTTGTCAATAAAGAAATCGAAATAATTTTGGATTTTAAAGATGGTGAATATGAAGCAGTGGGATTTGGATGTGATTTGAGTTATGAATATGTAAGAATAAATGGTAGCTATAGAACTTAGTTTGGAGGGTATTAAATATGGAAAGCTATATTCAAAAAGCAAAAATTCTTGTGGAGGCTTTGCCATATATACAAAAGTATTATGGGAAAATATTTGTAATAAAATACGGCGGTAGTGCAATGAAAAATGAAGAGCTTAAGAATTCCATAATAACCGATATTATTTTGCTAAAATTCGTTGGGGTTAAACCTGTTATAGTGCACGGGGGAGGCCCCGAAATAACCGAAATGCTTAATAAGCTCGGGAAAACCAGTAAATTCATAAATGGACTTAGGGTTACGGATAGCGAAACAATGCAGGTTGTAGAAGCCGTATTGACAGGTAATATTAATAAGTCCATTGTATCCTCTATAATAAAGGGTGGTGGTAAGGCTATAGGTTTTAACGGAAAGGATGGGTTTATTATAGAAGCCGAAAAACAGGAGATGATAGATGAAAACGGAAATAAATTGGACTTGGGTCATGTGGGAAGAGTAGTTAAAATAAATCCGGATATAATCAATGCCGTATTGGAAAAGGATTATATTCCTGTAATAGCGCCTATAGGCATGGATAAAAATGGGGTAAGTTACAATATAAATGCCGATTATGTTGCGGGAGAAATAGCCGTTTCTTTAAATGCAGAAAAGCTTGTTTTAATTACGGATGTAGAAGGTATATATAAAGAAACGAGAGGGTCAAAAGAACTCCTATCAATTATAAAAATGGAAGATATTCCTAATTTGATAAAAGAAAATATTATAACCGGAGGCATGATTCCGAAAGTGGAAAGCTGCGTTATTGCTCTACAGAAGGGTGTTAGAAGGACCCATATAATTAATGGTAATTTGGAACACTCATTGCTTTTGGAAATTTTTACCGATATCGGTATAGGTACCATGATTTTAAAAGGGGAGGACGATGGTAATGAATAATTCATCATTTGTTGAGAAGGGCTGCGAATATTTGATGAATACCTATTCAAGAATGCCAGTATGCTTTGTAAAAGGCGAAGGGGCAAGAGTTTGGGATGTAGAAGGTAGGGAATATTTGGATTTTATAAGTGGAATAGCGGTAAACTCGGTTGGGCATTGTAATCCTTCGGTGATAAAGGCAGTACAGGAACAGGTTAATGAGTTAATTCATTGTTCCAATCTATACTGGAATAAGCCGCAAATAGAATTAGCAGAATTATTAATTAAAAACTCCTTTAATGGCAAAGTATTCTTCTGTAATAGCGGCGCAGAAGCCAATGAAGCCGCTATAAAACTGGCAAGGAAGGTTGGTAAAAAAAGATTTGGGCGGTATTGCTATGAAATAATTGTGATGAAGAATTCCTTTCATGGGAGGACTTACGGTTCTTTGACTGCTACCGGTCAGGGAAAATATCATAAAAACTTTGAACCTCTTGTTCCCGGCTTTAAATATGTAGAATTTAATGATATAAATGCAATAAAAGATGCGATAAATCCTAACGTATGTGCTATTATGCTGGAACCAGTTCAGGGTGAGGGCGGAATAATTCCGGCGGACCCAGAATATTTAAAGGAATTGAGAAAACTCTGTGATCAAAACAACGTATTATTAATATTCGATGAAGTACAGTGCGGATTGGGAAGGGTAGGAACTCTGTTTGCGTATCAGCATTATGGAGTAGTTCCTGATATAATGACTTTAGCAAAGGCTTTGGGAGGGGGCTTGCCGATAGGAGCTGTGGTTGCTAAAAAAGAAATAGCTGATTTTTTTGAACCGGGAGATCATGCCTCGACTTTTGGCGGAAACCCATTGGTATGTAGCGCCGGTTTGGCTGCCTTAAGAGAGATTATAGATAAAAAATTATATGAAAATGCAAAGATAATGGGTAGTTATTTTATGGGAAAAATTAATGAGTTAAGAGAACAGTTTGATGTGATCAAGGAAGTCAGGGGATTGGGATTGATGCTTGGTGTGGAACTTATTGTTGATGCAAAAGCCGTTGTTAATAATTGCTTTGAAAAAGGTTTAATAATAAACAGTACCGGTAACAATACTTTACGATTTGTCCCACCTTTGACAATTGATTATGAGGATATTGATAAGGCCATAGAAATCTTAAAAGATGTTTTTAAAAATTTATAAAAGGGGTTGACCCTTATATTTTTTTCTGCTATAATTATTTCCGAGTAAACCAATAGGTTTTATATATTTTTTAAATTTTAATTGATAATGAATTTCAATATCGATTAAAGGGGTGGAAAGGAAAGGCTTTAAAGATTTAAATAAAGAAATGAAATTAATAAAAATAGGAGGGTAAAAAATGGTTAATAGTTTGGTAATAACTTTAAGAGAGGTCTTGGAAGCAGCCCTTATAATAGGGGTCTTTATCGGGTATTTAAAAAAGATCGGAAGAGAAGATATGTTGAAATATACTTATATAGGGATTTTATTTGCTGTATTGGGTAGCGTAGCCGGTGCTTTTTTATTCAATATGATAGGTTTTGATGTGGATAATGCACTGTTTGAAGGTATTATGAAGTTTGTAGCAGCGGCATTTGTATTAAGTCTTGTTGTATGGATACAGAAGGCAAATAAAGATTTAAAAAGAAACATAGAAAATAATGTCAAAAGCATTGTAAGCAGAACCGACAAGACATTACAGAGTATCGGTATATTGTTGTTTACGTTTGTAATGATTTTAAGGGAAGGATTAGAAATAATAATCTTTTTGATTACATCTTCCTCGGGTTTTAAAATAGATGCTTTAGCAGGTTTTACTTTAGGATTGGTTTTAGCTGTATCCTTAGCCTTCCTGCTCTTTAAAGGTGTTTTAAAAATGAACCTTCAGAACTTTTTTAAAATTACATCTGTGGCGCTTTTAATTTTAACATTTAAGCTTTTATTTGGCGCATTGCATGAGTTTGAAGAAGTGGGTCTTTTAGCACTCGGAATTTTTGAAGAATTTATAGAAGAATTTTCCAAAAGCAAGATTGTAGATGGTATTATACTATTGCTTTTGTTTATACCCGTAATTAATGGATTTATTATAAAAAACGGCCAAAAAGAAGTAAATAAAACTCATTAACCGTATTGATATATATAAAAATTTGTGATAAAATATAAACCAGTCGGGGCATAGCGCAGTTTGGTAGCGCGCATGGTTCGGGACCATGAGGTCGCAGGTTCAAATCCTGTTGCCCCGACCAGTTAAAATGCTTTAATATCAAGCATTTGGCGTTATGCCTCTTAAAATAAAAATTTAAAAAATTAGTAAAATGACAACCAAATGACAACATGGAAAAAAGAGGCAAAAAGACTTGCCTCTTTTTTGTGAATAATTATTAAGTTTTTCAATTTCTTTGACCTGAATGGTTGATGGCAGATGGGCCGTAGGTACCTATTAAAAAGTCTGTACTTGCATGGCTTATGAATAAATTGTTGAGTTTTTCAACTGCTTCGTCCTGGATGGTTGGCAACAGATGGCTGTATGTGTCAAGCATAAAATCCGTGCTTGCATGGCCCATTCTTTCAGCAGCTGCCTTCGGGTTTATCCCGGCAAGCAGCATAAGGGTTGCATGGGTGTGGCGGAGATCGTGAAATCTGATATTTTCAGGAAGGTTGCATTTTTTTAGGATTTTTTTAAAGGTATGTGTTACGTAGTCGGGCCTAATTTCTTCTCCATTCGGCCAGCAGCATACCAGGTTAGAATCTATATATGCTTTGCCAAATAGGAGTTTATTTTCTAACTGTTTTCTTTTATGCTGCTTTAATATAGGGATTGTGAACGGAAGTAATTTTACGGCTCTTTTTCCGGTGGAAGTTTTGGTTGTAGATACGTAATTTTCTCCGTTTATTCTAATTGGCGCATTTTCTGTTATGGTTATCAATCCCTTTTCAAGGTCAACATTCGACCATTTGAGAGCTAGGATTTCACCACGTCTTAAGCCGCAGGTGATGGCTAATAAAAGTGGAATGTACATAGTTTCAAAATTATTTCGTGCATATTCCAGAATAGAGAATATGTGTTTTAGATCCAGAACGCTTTTATTGGTTTTTGTTCTTTTGGGTGGCTCTACAGCATCACAGGGGTTACTAGGTATAAGCTGAAGTTTAACTGCTTGATTAAGTGCTGTTTTGAGTGTTGTATAATAGTGTCTTACGGTGGTTGAGTTTATATCGTCTCTGTTTAGAAGCTCGGTAAAAAAAGATTGTAAATGTAGAGGTTTTAGCTTATCTAGCTGCATTTTCCCAAGGCTTGGAATTAAAATGTTATTTACTATTCTTTCATAGAATAAATATGTGGTGGGCTTTAAAAGAGGTTTTTTAATCTCAAGCCATTTTTCGAGATATTCTTTTATGCTTATTTTTTGAGAATCAAAATATTCGCCTTTTTCTATTTTTATTATGAGTTCTGCCAGGGCTTTTTCGGCTTCCTTCTTTGTCTTGAAACCGCCCTGGGCTTTTTGTTTTCTTTTACCCGTAAGCGGATCTCGGCCGAGGTCTACAATAATTTGATAGCTGCTTCCGCGCTTACGGATATGTCCTTTCATGGTTATCTACCTCCCTTTTATAAATTTGATTCTTTAATAATTATAATTCAAATTTTCGTAATTGAAAATATTTTATCGAATACATGTTCGATTAATAAGACTAAATAAAAACCTATTTTTTCGATAGGTTAATTGTTCTATATTCTATGATTTCTTCCGCTGTTTTATCGGCTTCATTTTCTATTTGGGTATGCTGCATGTCCAATCCTATGAAGTAGCTTCTTTCGGGTATATCGTTTAAGATGTGCTTTATTTCATGCAAAAACACCTCGCATTGGGTTTTGAAATTTACATTCCCGTTTAGGATTAGGTGATAGTTACCCTTCCGGCTTACGTATGTAAAGCCGTATATTGATGATGGAAGGTTGAAGGCGATGCTGGTCCTTATATCGAATGCATTCATGACTTCGTGGAAGGGTATGGTTCCGTCCAGGAGCGCTTTGAGAAGCGGAGCATTAAGTATTTCGACATTCAATATGATCAGTCCTCCTTTGTGTTAGATGATTTTTCTCTTAATTTTCATAATTTCGATCTCGTGCCTGCCGTATGCTTCGGATAGTGATTGGGCTGTAGCGGATATTTCGTCGATCTTCTGAATTATTTCTACATGTCTGCTGGCATTTTTAATCTCGAGGTCGTCGAGCTTTAATTCAATGTTATCAACTTTTCTCTCGATGCGATCCAATCTTTCATTGGTAGATTTTTGCTGTTCTTTGATTTCCGAAATTTCGCTGTCAATACCGGAAATTTTGCTTTCTAATCTTTCTACTTTTTGAAGTATTAGTTCTAATAGTTCTCTATCCGTCATTTGCTAATCATCCTTTCTATATGTGTTAATAATTATTATACTATATTATTAAAAATTTTTCCGACACTTTTTGTATGATTTTTATTCCTTTGCTTCCTCGTCTTCGATTGCTTTTATTATCCGGATTACCTGTTTGATGTCTTTAGGAGTCAGCTTTTTCGCCTGTTTAAAAAGCAGTTTGAGGTCCTCCCTTTCCCTGAGTTCCTTCCAGAACTCCAACAGCTCCGGATCGTCCGATACGGCTTCTGTGATTTCGTCGGCGGGTGTTTTGGGTTCGGGATTGTCTTCGCCTAATAAATAACTTACACTTGTGTCAAGTGCTTTTGCAATTTCTTTTAGGCGTTCTAAAGACGGATTACTTCTATTATTTTCAATATCACTTAGAAATGATATCGATATACCGACTTTTTCTGATAGTTCCCTTAGAGTCATTTTCTTTTTCTGTCTTAGTAGTTTAATTCTTTCTCCAACACTCATATGAAACATCCTTTCGTAAATAACGAATTTACTTTTATTATACAATAAAAATTTTTAAAATAAAGTTCGATTTTTACGTAAAACAAAGAAAAACAGAGATAAAATTCGATTTTTACGTATAAAATAACTCAAATTAATTTTTATAAGCTTATTTTTGATTTGCATTATTTTCGGTATAAACGTAAAATTAAAATTGGAGGTGGCAAATGTGTTAGGTATAAAAATTAGGGAATTACGGATTGAGAAAAATATTAAACAGGTTGAACTTGCCAAATTAGCTGGAATTTCAAATACTTATCTTTCGGATATTGAAAAAGGGCGTACGTTACCGTCTCTGAAAACCTTATATAAATTAGCCAGTGCTTTAAACGTTGATGTTGATATTTTTTTGGATACTAATTACGTAAATTACGAACAAATATTTAATCAAGATTCAGCATAGAAAAGCATCTAAAAATATATAAAAATTTCTTACAAATTACATTTTATATTACGAAAAATATTATATCTCAAGCTTCCAATAATTTCAAATTAGGGAGGGGAATAGGGAATGAATGAGAACTTAGTATTAGTTTTGGTTTCGATTTTAACCTTACTTATTGGATACCTTATAGGAAGTGGAAGGTTGTCAATTTTTTATAGTAGGATAAAAAAGTTTTTTAGCTAGTTTATTGTAATCTCTTTTAACACATTTTATAAGTTCGAAAAATTCATTATCTAATGTTGTTACGGCATCTGTATTATAAGGGTCTTTTACAAATGTTGAGTGAAATTTTACTATAAGGTTTTTAAGGTCTGATTCAGCGTACTCGTATTTATCAATAAGCATGTCTACAATATCAGCTTGTATTTCTGAATAAAGGGAGGAAAAAGTTTTTTCTTCTGGATTAACATCGATTAAAAACTTTTGAAGCGGTAGGTATAATTCTAAAAATTGGGTTTTGAGTTGTGTGCGTTTCTCTTTATATAAAAATTCAAAGCGACCCAATATGTAACCAATAATTGCAGTAATAATCGGAATGAAAATTTGAGCTATTTCCATAAAATAACCTCCTTTCAAGGAAATTTTAACATGAATTTATTTACAAAATAAAGGGAGGGGAATAAGATGGAAGGGAATAAGATAACGATAAAGTTTGAAGTGGATATTACAGAAGTTATAAATCAAATAGCCCAGATAATAAACTCAGCAGATAGGGAAGCGGATAAGAAGGAACCTCTGTCGCTGTTGGATGCGTATACCATAGAAGAGGCTTCGAAGGTGCTGGGGGTCAGCAAAAGCTATATGTACGAGCTGACGAAGCATAAGGGGTTCCCGGCTATGAAGATACACGGGAAGAAGATAGTGATACCGAAGAAGGCTTTGGAGGAATGGATGCAGAAGAAGTTTGAAGAGAAGATGAGCGATGATAAGGTGGTAGCTATGGGAGTTAAGGGAGGCAGAAGGTAATGTGGGTGGAATTCAGGGCTGTTAAGAACAAGGAGATTGTTTTAAAGATAGCGAAGGGGCTTATGAAGGTTAGGCCTGTAAAAGTCGAGAAAACTCCGGAGGGCTGGAAGCTGAGCATAAAGCTTGCGGCCTGATATAGCCGTAGTATGCCCAAAATTGCGGCAGTAAAAAGTCAACCACGAGTATAATGAGGTGGAAATTATGTGTGATAAGAAACGTATATACGACTTATTTTTTATAGAAAAAAAGCGTGTTGTGGATATAGCAAATTTGGAGGGTGTATCTAAACAAGCAATATCAAAAATTCTTAAGCAGTTCCCAGAGTTTAAGCAGGAAAAGGAGCGTCGAAAAGCAGAAAATAAGGAAAAAAATAAGAAATGGACAAATGAATATAAAAAGCAAAAACGCCAGCAGTTAAGAGAACAACAAATGGAAGAAGAGGAAGCTCTGCTGGCCGGCATGAGGCTTCTGCAGGCACAGAGTGCGGCGGAGATGTCGAAGAAGAGAAGGATTACAGACGAAGGGATAGTTACAATATTAATACATCATTATGATTACGATAAAGACAGGAAGATATTGAAGTTCAACGAAAGCTGCGGAAGCAGGCCGAATGATGTGCCGGAGAGGTTTGCGGTGAAGGTCTGAGAAATTAAAAGTGGAGGTAATATTGATGAGAGAGATGTCTATAATAACTGCAATAATATTGATTATAATTCTTGTTTTTGGCGTATTTTCTGGTATAAACAGTGTATACAAAGAAAAAGTTATAAAAAATATATTGGAAGATATTGCAGAAAAATATATGAAAGATATTGAGTCTGAGGGATATTTAAGCGATATAACGGAGGCAAAAATAGAAAATGAAATTTCTCAGAGGTTGAATATAGGAAGAGGTAGTTATTG
>Ga0334722_10001746_pt1 | contig 26129 bp, 20 predicted proteins | sample C3_bottom_MG_FD_207210 | JGI IMG/M metagenome (GOLD analysis project Ga0334722, IMG submission 207210) | Sediment microbial communities from Yellowstone Lake, YNP, Wyoming, USA - C3_bottom | ecosystem: Environmental > Aquatic > Freshwater > Lake > Sediment | place: USA: Wyoming | collected... | reverse complement strand
TTTGAAATTATAGGCCATCGCATGTCTCCCGGTAATTGTGATGGCCAGATACTACACCATTCGTGTTATTATATCAAGCTATTTGTGCAACAGGCTCTTCATTCATTAGAAAAATAATAGTTGAAAAGCTACTGCGAACGGCCATCTCGCACCAGTCGCTTAGTACGCAAAGAAAAACAACAATAGGGGCTTGAGAAGGTTTTTAATATTCATACTTTTTTATGGTGTATGGTAATGTGGTCATTTCGGGTCTCTTAGACATGAAGCACAGCATTACGTGTGCACGGAAAAGCCTTGACAATTACAGGCAATTGCCTTACAAATGGCACTCATGAGCATGCCGAATATAGCCATCCTTATCCCCTGTTATAACGAAGAACAGACGATTGCGGCTGTCGTTCGCGCTTTCAAGGCACAACTGCCGGACGCAGCAATTTATGTTTATGACAATAATTCCTCTGATAGCACCGTTCAGGAGGCCGAACGATCCGGCGCGATCGTCCGACACGAAAAGCAGCAGGGCAAGGGAAATGTCATTTGCGCCATGTTCAAGCAGATCGAGGCCGATATTTATGTCATGGTGGACGGAGACGGCACCTATCCCGCTGACCGCATTCACGATCTCATCAGGCCTATTATGGATGATAAAGCGGACATGGTGATCGGCTCCCGCCTGCATGAGCATTCCAGCAGCCGTTTCAAGGCATTGAACCTTATCGGCAACAAAATCTATCGTTTATTGCTGAACAAAGTGTTCAATGTCAACATTACCGATCTCCTCTCGGGTTATCGCGCAATGAACAGCCACGTGGTCAAGGCCTTGCCGCTCATAAGCAGCGGATTTGAAATAGAGACCGAACTGACTGTTAAATGCCTTGAACGTCGCTACCGTATAGTCGAACTGCCCGTGAACCTGACCTCCCGGCCGGAAGGCAGCACATCAAAAATAAAAATATTCAGGGACGGTTTCTTAATTCTCAACACTATCTTTGCTCTCTTTCGGGATTATCAACCGTTCAAGGCCTTTGGCCTGATCGGCCTGGCGCTTATTCTGTGTGGCTTCATCCCCGGAATCGTCGTTATCCGCGAGTTCATTGCCACCGGATTCATACTCCGCATTCCATCCGCGATTCTCGCCGTGGGTTTGGTACTCTCAGGCCTCCTCGTGGTCTTCGCCGGCCTCATCCTGCATACGATTGCCCGCCGCTTTCAAGAGGTCGATCATCAGATGCGAAACATCATAGAAATGATAAGGCGGGGTACATTAGACGAGGATAGGGGTAGATGATCCTTTCGATTCAGCTCAGCCACCTGCAGGGATCTGCTATCGGTCCTCGCTCAAGCCCGTTCACTTTTTTATATAGAGGTTTACATGGAACAGGTCAAAGGGCGGGAAGAACGGAACCCTTCTCGATCTGACGCGGACAAATCCCATTGTCCGAATGATGCGGTCTATTTGCCGCGCATTATAATAATGTTTCCCGGCGCCGGGGCCCGATTCCTGCGAATACGTCCCCTTGAGCAGAAAACGCAGTGAACGATAGATCACCGACTCTACCGGTTCGCTCGTGATCAAGTGACCACGCACTGAGAGGATACGTTTGATCTCGTCAATCGCCTTTTCAATGTCATGAATATGTTCGAGGACATCAAGACACACAACGACGTCGAACATACCATCCTGAAAGCCTGACGCAAAGATGCTCCGCTGTGCAAACGTGCAGTTCTCGATCTTCCCATTCAGTTCCTTTACATGAGGATTGAGATCGACACCCCAGACATCCCCTATCCGCCCCCCCCGCTTATTGAGACGGACGATGAATTGACCTTCGCCGCAACCGATATCAACGAGGCTGCGTGGCGCGACTGTTTGAACATATGTCTCCGCACAGTCAAGGCGTTTATTGAAGAGCCACCTGACAAGAGCGCTCCCGGAATGATATTCGGGCACAATCTCGGCAAGCTCAATGTCCAGATGTTGACTGGTGTCTTCTAATGACGCACGTTTCTTCTGCATGTTCAGCGTTTCTCTTTTCAGGACGCGGTGACTCATGATCGACACAATCAGCGCTGCGGCAAAACCGGGATGAGGGATAATTCTTCTTGAATTACTTTGCATCCGAATGATATAATACTCCGTGACGTTTTGCAAGCAGATTAGGTGGGATCATAGGGCCTGAGGTTTGCTATGTCGGGAAAAGAGGACTTGAGTTGTCTATGCTGGAAAGTTATACCAGGCAATCTGCGCTGATCGGGCACACAGGGTTTGTCGGATCCAACCTGGCGGAGCAGTTTGCATTCCGCTATTTGTTCAACTCAAAAAATATATCCGAAATCAAAAACCGTAGATTCGACCTCGTGGTCTGCGCGGGCATTTCCGCCATGAAATGGATAGCCAACAAGAAACCGGCGGAAGATTGGTCGCAGATACGAGTACTGCTGGAAAACCTTGAAAGTGTCACGGCTGATCGCTTCGTGCTTATTTCGACGATAGACGTCTATCCGAAACCGATTGAGGTTGATGAAGACTTTGATCCCGCACAAGTGGAAAATCACGCGTATGGAAGACATCGTCTCATGGTGGAGCAGTTTATAGCAAGTCGCTTTCCGCTCCACCATATCGTGAGATTGCCGGGTTTGTTCGGAAAGGGCCTGAAGAAAAACCTTATTTTCGATCTGCTGAATAATAATTGTCTGGACCTGATAAACAGCGAAAGCACCTTTCAATATTATGATTTATCAAAACTCTGGCATGATATTCAAAAAGTCATGAAATTGGATATACGCTTGATCAATTTATCGACAGGACCTTTGGCCGTGAAGACCATCCTCGACCGATTTTTCAGCGGAGTTGCAGTGGGCGGCAATCCGGGTCCCGCAGCGCATTACAATTTTTTGTCGAAATATGCGGCCGCGTGGAACGGGAACAATGGATACCTTTATAGCGCCGATCAGACCTTGCAGAATTTAGCCGCGTTTATCGTCGGCAACAGGAGGTGATTCTGCATGGAACTGGCGGTTTCAAATATTGCATGGGAAAGCGACAAAGAACCGCGGATTTACGAACTGCTTCAGAACAAACAGGTCCAGGCGCTGGAAATAGCCCCGACGCGCGTGTGGTCTTGTCCGGATCGGGCAACTGCGCCTGAGGTCAATTCCTTTCTGGAGATAATGTCCCGCCACCAACTGAGGACGATAGCCTTTCAGGCTCTCTTGTTCGGGAAACAAGAACTCCAGATTTTTGAGCGGGCCCAACAGCATGAGTGCTTGACTTATTTATGTGCGCTCATAGATCTCGCCGCGAAGGTCGGCGCGCGGGCGCTCGTTTTTGGATCGCCAAAAAACCGCGTAAAGGGCGGCCTTGACGACAGTGAAGCTTTTGAGCGGGCCGTCGAATTTTTCAGGCAACTCGGCGATTATGCCGCCTTGAAGCGTGTGTTCATATGTCTCGAGCCTAATCCCAAGGCGTACGGGTGCGATTTCATAAATACTACGGCGGAAGGTGCGCGTCTCGTTCGGGCCGTAAACTCGCCCGGCTTCAAGCTGCATTTCGATACCGGGGCGCTGCACATGAACAACGAGGATATCGAGGGAAGTATTGCCGAACATATCGAGCTTGCGGTCCATTTCCACGTTAGTGAGCCGTATCTCGGGGACTTGACCTGTCCGCAGGTCGACCATGGGAAAGCGGCCAGGGCCTTGAGGCGCTCCGGCTATTCCGGGCCCGTTTCCATTGAGATGCGGGCCACACAGGATAGTATGAAGTCGGTTTCAACCGCAATAGACTTCGTGAAGGACACATATTTGTGAGATACGCGGAATATGACGTCGTTATAGTCGGCGGCGGTTTTTTCGGTTGCAGTCTCGCCGCTTTTCTGGCTTCGTCCCACAACAGGGTTCTTATAATCGAGCGTGACACGGATTTCATGCAGCGCGCTTCCTATGTGAATCAGGCGAGGGTCCACAACGGCTATCACTACCCCCGCAGCATTCTAACGGCCTTGCGCTCGAGAGTTAATTTTCCCCGGTTCGTTCAAGATTACCGCGATTGCATCGTGGATTCATTTGAAAAATATTATGCCATTCCACAAAAATTTTCGAAGGTATCCGCCGGACAGTACAAACATTTTATGGAACGTATCGGCGCTCCTATCAAGCCGGCCCGTAAGGGGATCAAGCGGCTCTTTAATCTCGACCTCATTGAAGAGGTCTTCGAGGTTACCGAATATGCCTTCGATGCCGCGCGTTTGAAGGACATAGCGGTGGCGCGCATGAGGAATGCGGGCGTGGAGGAGTCTTTGGGGACCAGGGTCGTCGAGCTGAAACAGCTCGAGGACCAAAAAATCGGAGTTATTTGCAGACATGCTGATGATGAGCGCTTTATCACGGCCAGCAAGGTTTTCAATTGCGCCTATAGTCAAATTAACGAGCTCTTGACGGCCTCAGGGCTTTCCAGAATCAAGCTCAAACACGAGCTGACTGAGATGGCGGTCATAGAGGTGCCGGATGAGTTGAAAAAAATGGGGATAACGGTAATGTGCGGCCCCTTTTTTTCCACCATGCCGTTTCCGCCGCGTAACAGCCACACCCTCAGTCATGTGCGATACACACCGCATTGCTCCTGGCTGGATACTGCCGAGGGGTACGTGAATGCCTATGATTTCTTTTCACGCGCGCCGAAGGAAAGCAAATATATACATATGATCCACGATGCGCAACGTTATCTGCCGATCCTCGGCGAGGCTCGATATCTCGACTCGCTGTGGGAGATTAAGACAGTCTTGCCGCTCAGTGAAGCGGACGACAGCCGTCCGATTCTTTTCAAGCCGCATTACGGCTTACGCAACCTGACGTGTATTATGGGGGGTAAGATCGACAATATCTACGACGCGATGGAAGAGTATAAAATAACCCTGGAGGAGTGTTGAAATGGCCCAAAACGACCTGTTCGTATCCGTCATAGCGCCGCTGAAGAACGCGGAAACTATCATAGCCGATTTCATTCAGGAGGTCTGCCGGACATTACAGATGCATTTTTCCAATTATGAACTGATACTTGTCGATGATAATTCCCAGGACCGCACGATGGCGCGGGTTGAACAGATACTGGCGCAGGTCCCCTGCGTCCGTTACATACGCTTGTCGCGAAATTTCGGAACAGAAATAGCCATCACCGCGGGCCTGGAGACATCCATTGGGGATTACGTCGTCGTGATATCGCCTGAAACCGACCCCACGGCCCTGATACCGGAAATCGTCGATAGATGCCGACGGGGTTCCGGCATCGTAACCGGTGTGTCTTCAGCGCCTTTGCGGAGATCGTATTCCAGCGCATTATTTTCAAGGTTCTTTCACTGGTATACAAAAAAATATCTGTGTGTCGATCTTATTCCGAACGCCACACACTTTCAGTGTTTCAGCCGTCAGGCCGTCAATGCCATAACCAAGATCAAGGACAGGTATCGGATGATTCGTTTGTTCAGCGCCACTGTCGGCTTCCGTAATGAACCGTATCCGTATCCCGTAAAGCCCGGCGCGGAAAAAAAGGGAAAGACCGTAATATGGCAGAACGTCAACGAAGCCATCGAGATAATCGCGGCCAACAGTCACCATCCGCTGCGTTTTGTCAGCTGGATTGGTCTGCTGGCCAGCGCCCTTAATCTGCTGTATTTGATTTACATCGTAATGATCTACTTCTTCAAAAGCAAAGTGGCCGAAGGATGGACGACCCTTTCATTTCAGCATGCGGTGATGTTTTTTCTTATTTTCGTCATCCTGGCGGTGTTATGCGAATATACCGGTAAAATTCTCGAGGAAACATGGGACCGGCCGTTGTATGTCGTTCTCACGGAAAGCAACAGCAACGTTCTTATCAGCGATGCAACACGCCGGAATGTCGTGCGCAATGAAGATGAATAAGGCGCTGACGGAAGGACTCCCGATGACCTCTCGGAAGCTTTGGGAGCTGCCGGCTTGCCATACGCGGGTTTTTTTCGGCCGCAGACACCCCTATTGCGTCGTCGTCTTCGTCATTAATGAAGGCGAGCGAATACGTCGTCAATTAAACAAAATGAAGGGCCTTGCTGAGCAGGCTGACATAATCATAGCGGATGGCGGAAGCACGGACGGGTCGCTTCCCATGGTTTTTTTGCGCGAGCAGGGCGTGCGTACTATGTTAATCAAAACCGGCGCCGGCAGATTAAGCGCGCAAATGCGAATGGCGTTCGCTTACGCCCTTGATGAAGGATATGATGGTATTGTGACCATGGATGGAAACGATAAAGATGACCCGCTTGCCGTCCCTGCATTTTTAAATGCGCTCGAACGAGGTTACGACCATATCCAGGGCTCGCGCTATATTAAGGGAGGCAAGGGAGTCAACACCCCTCTTTCGCGCCATCTGGCGGTATCGTGCATCCATGCTCCGTTGATCAGCCTGGCTTCGGGCTACCGCTACACCGACACCACGAACGGATTTCGCGCCTACAGCCGGAAATTCCTTTTGGATGAACGGGTGTTGCCGTTTAGAAACGTATTTGCAGGCTACGAATTGCATTATTATCTTGCGATTCGAGCGGCACGGCTCGGTTTTAATGTATGTGAAGTCCCCGTTGTTAGATCGTACCCCCCGGGGGGCATGATTCCTACAAAAATCTCATTGATCCGCGGCAATGCGGAAATATTAAAAACTTTGTTCTCCGCCTGCCTTGGACGTTTCAATCCCAGGCGCTAACGTCGAGGAGACGCATGTTCATCACATCGTTCGAATTTCCGGTTGCGACGGGTTTAGGTATAGGTGGGCTCGTCGTCCTGTCCTGGATTGGTTACGGATATCTGGCGGCCCTGCTTTCCGGGGATGCAAGCTCATTGCCATGGGGCCTCCTTGCCGGTCTGGGGTTGGCCCTGCTGATCACACTCGGTGGCGTTCAGGCCGCTCTCAGCATTGTTTCCATGAAAATGAACATCGTGGTTATTGTTGTGGGGCTTGTGTCAAGTATCATTTGGTTGAAAAGTATCTCCTGGAAACGGAGCACGCTCGCGGACACATTTCAAATTCCTGATGATTTAGCCGAGCGTCGTGCCTTTATCCTCGTATGGACGCTCCGTGCAATGTCGCTCGGGATTATCATCTTGCATCTGGTCGGTTCCATTTTTCCGTTTTGGATGGACGAGTGCGATGACCCGGTCGCGTACTTTTATCTGCCGAAAAAGTTACTTCAAACGGGAACGCTGCTCGAGCCATTCAGTCAGCGGAGACTGGCAAGCCTGGGGGGCATGCAATACCTCCAGACCTTCCTGTATCCTGTGTTCGGCGCTTCTTCGCTTCCCTTCACGGACATGGGCCTTGGGAAGCTATTCTTGTGGGCAGCCGCCCATGGTTTCCTTGCCGATCCAAAAAAGCCGAGCCAAACAGATCGCCTCAAGCGGGAGCTGGTTGCGCTGCTGGCTTTGCTCCTCAGCATGGCCTTCATAATGTTCAATCATGCAGCCGTGGTCATGCCTACTGCAATGCTGTTGTGCCTGTATGCTCTCCTTCTTCGAGACAACAATCCTGCCGCCGGAGCGTCTTGGCGACGGGCTCTTCTCCTCGGGCTCATTGCCGCAGGCCTGATCGCCATGAGAAACAACTTCATTATTCTTGTCGCGCCGCTTTTGATGATCCATGTCGTGTTCAAAAACGGGGACAGTCCTCGCATTATGGAAAAAACGAAGTTCCTGGGCCTGATGGCATCCACGATCATTATTTGTCTTGCTTCGTGGCTTCTCTTGTCATACCGGTCAAGCGGAACTATTTTTTATCCAGCTTTCAAGGGTTTCTATACGTTTCCGTTCGGCATGGGCAAACCGCTGCTGTTTACAGAAAAGCTCTCTTTTGTCGTCAATAATTTCACAGCGTCGAAAGCCGTTATCATACCAACTCTTGCATTTTTAGCGCTGATGTCCCGGCGTGACGTCAAATTGACCTGGGCGCTCGCGGTATCCATTACTATAGCTGTGGCTGGGCTGTCCGCGGCCTTGACGGGCTTCGATACCTTCAACATTTACCGATACAATCAGCCGATTCTGTTTTCCGGCATCATAGCGCTTATCGCCCTGTTGGTTGCCGGGAACAATATGCCCTCCTTCTTCAGCCGGCAGTTGTCGCGCTTATGGCTTTATGTTGCGGCGCTCGTTGCCGTTTTTTGGTGGCTCTTCTGGCCCGCCACATTGACGTTTAATGCCGAGGTAGCTCGCTCCACTGAGGTCCGCAATGGGGAATATATTACGTCGAATACGGAAGAATATTATATCGCATTCAAACGCGCAATAAATGCGAACACATCGGAATTCGAGGCGCTGAGTCCCGATCGTGACGCAGTCTACCGGTATGTCCAGGAATCACTTCCGCGCGGCGCCAGGATCATCTCGGCCACGGCGCAACCGTTTCACTGGGACTTCGCGAGACAGGCCGTCGACACCCTTGACGTCATCGGTCAGGTCAGCCCTCCCCCCGGCATGCCGTTTTTCCATGGTCCGGAGAGCATGACCGGCTATTTCAGGCGGCTGGGCTACAGGTACCTGGCCTATACGCCGTTTGACTCGCCGAACTGCCTCTACAGCAGGGTGCGATGGGAAGCCAGGGCCAACGGAGAGACGTTTTTGTGGAAACAATGGGCACCGTACTTCCTGGATTTTTTCAAAAACGTGGACGCGTTGGAAAGACGCGGAGCGGTCGTGTTGCGCTCGCCCAATATGAATGTAATCGACCTGCAAGCGACATGACTGCCGGGCCACCATGTCGAACAGGGCCGATGAATCTCCGGATAACGCCCCAAAAAAATCTTGACAATAGAGCGCGGCTACATTACAACTATAAAAATGAAGCGTATTGTCATATTGTTCCCCTGCTATAACAAAGGCAATGTTATCCGTACCGTGTTCCTGCGGATGGAAGCGGATATTCATGTCATGATTTTCCGCGACGACACCTGCGCGAGGGCCTTGTAATCTATGATAAACGCGCGCAGAGAACATTGGCTTTCGCTGCTTTTCTTGTTGTCCGTATTCGTGCTCTCCCTCCTTAAAATCGACGACACGGACGCATGGATGCATCTGAGCGTGGGGAGATTGATTTGGGAAACAAAAGGGCTGCCTGTTCGCGAGGTTTTCGCTTACCCTGCACTGGACCTCCCCTTCCTTTACACTTCATGGCTTTTCGCTCTCATTTACTATCTTTCCTATTTTGCCTTTAACATCTACGGAGTCATCCTGCTGAAGGCGCTTACCATCACGACCGCGTTTTCTATTCTTCTCAGGGATTCGCTCAGACCTTACCGGAACCATTTCATTTCGATACTGACGCTCTCGGTCATGGTGATCATGGCGCGTTACCGATTTGTGGAACGCCCTGACACCTTTATGATGGTCTTTCTGTCCTTCAGCATCTTCAGCCTGAACGCATATATTCATGATAATAAAAAATATATCTATTGGCTGCCGTTCATCCATATGCTCTGGGCCAACTGCCACTCAAGCGTCGTCCTCATGTTCATCCCGTTTTTCGCGTTCCTCGCGGGAGGGGGCCTTCAGCGCATACTTGAGAAACGCGGCTTTTCCTTTCCCGCTACACCCTCGGTCGCCCAGCTCAGGACGCTGTTGCTGATATTCATCGGATCGTTCGGCGCGACCCTAATCAATCCGAACTTTCTCGGCGAGTATTATTATGGCTCGTCCATCCTCACAACCGCTGTCTATACACAGGCGATCCCGGAACTCCAACCCACCACGTGGCAATTATCTGCCTGGCCGTATCTGGTTGCCTGCGCAATTGTTATATCGTTCGCTCTCAACAGAAAACGCTTCTCCCTCATGCATCTCTTGCTGGTCCTTCCCTTTATCGTATTCGCCTTGACGATCAGGCGCTTTATCGTCCTTGAGGCCATCATCGGGGGGCCGATCCTCGCGAGAAACCTGTCTTCCTATGTAGAATCCAGAACCGGGAAAGCTTTTTTCTTCGGCAAGCCGGCGGCCCTGCTTCTGACCGCGTGGCTCATGATCTATTCCGCCGGCGTCTACACCAGCACCTTCACGCTTCACGATATCAAACAATTTTACGGCTTCAGCGTGGACACCTCCTTCATCCCCGAAAAAGCGCTTGTCTATATGGATCGAAACCAGATTGACGGAAAGATTTTCAACCTGTTTGAATGGGGGGGATATATAACATGGAGAGATTTTCCGAAAAGGTCCGTGTTCATTGATCCTCGCGGCTACATACCCCAGGAAATTCTGGGGAAATATTTCTCGGCTTTCAACGCGCCTAAGGAGCTTGCCGCGCTGGATGCGCAGTACGGCTTCGACAGCATAATCACCAATTATAATTTCGAGATGTCTCCCTTTGACGGCGGGCTCAGCGAAGCTTTTGATAGTAAAAAATGGGCGCTCGTATACTGGGACGACATATCTATTCTGTTCCTGAAAAAAACCGGCAGATATGAAGCTCTCGCCCGACGGGATGAATATAGGCATTCGCTGTTGGGGATTAACCTGGCGCGTCTCAATCAGCCCGTTTATTCCAACGAGGTGATCGGGGAGCTTCAGCGTAATGTGCGCGAAACGGGTTCAGCCAAAGCCTATGACCTTCTGGGGTCGGTGTATAATGAAACCGGGCAATTCCCGCGGGCTGTCGAGGCTTTTAAAGCTGCACTCAAAAACTCCCTCGATGAGTCCGTCGCCGCCTGCAAGGGCATGGCCTATGCTCTGGGCAATATGGGGGCGCTCGAAGAATCGATAACATATTACAAAAGGGCGCTTGCCCTGCAGGAAGACGCAAGCACACTGTACAATATTGGGATTATGTATGTCCGTGCCGAAAATGATAAAAAGGCCGTGCCCTTTTTAGAAAAAGCAATCGAGCTCAATCCGGCGCTTACGTCCGCATATCCCTTTCTCGCAACAGTCTATCGTAGCCTGGCATGGGAGAACAAGATAAACGATCTCACGATGCGTTACAATAATGCAGTGGCGACTCTTAAAGCGGAAGAACATTTCAAGAATGGTTCGGAAGCATATGGAAAAAGGCTGTACGCCGACGCCTTGATGGAATTTGACAAGTCATTGGAGGTGTCCCCTTCCAACCCTGTTTCCTGTAACAATATCGGCTTTATCTATTACGACGTGAACGACCTGGAAAAAGCCTTTGAATACCACAAGAAGGCGCTTGATATCGATCCGCGCTTTGCAAATGCTCACCACGGTCTTGCCCTGATATTCAAAAAATGGGGCAATATGGCGGCGGCAAAAGCGGAGTGGCGTGAATATTTGAACCTGGAGCCGAAGGGGTATTTTGCGAAGAAGGCCGCGGAGGAAATGAGCCGCATGGGAAGCTTATAAGTTGTTTAGAATTTAGGCGTCTGTTCACCTACCCTCAAATCGGCACTCAGCGCCACCCAACAGGTCATCCCCGAAGGGTTCTATCGGGGATCTGGTTTTACGAACACCATATTCCCGATTACGTCCTCGGGAATGACAGGATAGGGAAATTGGATAAAAGGGGGAAAGACATTATGCGGTCATGGTATTATCCTCATTTCGCCCCTGTTTCTCCCTTTCTCCATAAAGATTTTTTCTCGCCTCAGTAGTTACAATTCATTTTAATATGCGCTGCGGGGTCCGCTTATTTCTCGGAATGAATAACGCACTCCGGCGCCCCGGACTTCAGCTCCGGCAAATTATCGTATACTGAATTGACCACCTCCTTCATCTCTCCGTCCGAAACGGGAAGGTAATAAATTTCCTCGCCCGCCTCCTGCATCTTCTTGAGCTCGACGACCGCGCCGACCGGCAAATCCTCGCCGCTCCCTGTTTTGCCTTTGATCGCATACAGGACCCAGCGCGGGCCTTCGAGCGACAATACCAGATATGCGCAGTCGGACACTGCGAGGATAGAATGCGCCCCGAGGTGAGACATCGTTCCGTAGCTAAGGACAATCCCTCCGCCGAGTTCGTACCCTGTCGGCACGACTACGGCCTTCGACAGTTCATATACCCCGTACGCGGCCCCGCCTGCCGTGGAAATTACCGTTCCTCCAACAAGAGCCGAACCCGCTATGATGTTTCCGAAGGTCTCAGTGGCGACTGATCCCGCCTCGCCCGTGACAAGCAATGCCCCGCCCGAAACCGCGCCTACTCCGCCCACAGCGGTCCCTATGGCGCCGCCTCCCACGGCAATGCCCGCGCTTGCCAGGGGAACGCCGATGTACTGAACGCCTTTGCCGGCGGCATACCCGCCGCCTTTTATGAGCACACCCGCGGTCTTGCTCACGCCCGCGGCGCTGTAACCGAGGACATTCCCCGCAGCCGCGGTCGTTCCCGCGACAAGATTAGACCCGGTAAAATCCAGCACTCCATAAACCCCTGCCAGGGCCGCCACACCCGTGGGAGCGACGATATCATATCCCATCCTGGTCGTGTTCCAGGCGACTTCAAGCGCAAGCTTTGTCACAGCCTCGCCTTCACGCATCACGATCATCGAAGGAAACGCGAGATAGTTGACGCCGATATACCCCACGGACGCGGCGGTCATTTTCGCGGCGGGCTCAATGGTGGCGTCCCACAGGATTCCCTGCAGCACCCAGCGCAGTGATTTTAACACGCCGAGACTCAAGCCCGTGGTCTGCAGTTCCTTTCCCGCTTTGCTGAAGCTGTCGGATACATTCGATGCGTAATTTTTTGTCGTATCGCCCATGAGCTCGACGGCCTTCTGGGACCACTCTTTACGCCTGTCGTTCTCGGATATCACGATGCGTCCGAACCCCGCCTCGTTTACCTTCTCGCCCATCTCCCCCACCCGCGCTTTCATCCGGGAAGGAACCGCCGCGTACCCCTTCACAAACGCATTCCCCGCATACATAAGCGCGGACCCGCTGCGGGAGACGCCCGCATGGGAAATTTCCCTGGCTGATTCGATCGATCCCGAAGCAAGGGCTGTCCCCTTCTGTGTTCCGCCTTCATCGATCTTGTCCGCAATTGAATTCGCGCCCTTGATCACGCGGGCCCCGGCCTCGTCACCAGACTGGAGAGTGTTCCTTGAAAGCTCCCAGGACTTGCCCACAATGGTCTTTCCCAGCTCAGTGGAGCGGTAGACCATAAGCGTGCTGTTCTCGCGCGCATATTTCTTTATCTCATCAGCGCTGCCGGCGCTTGCCTGGCTTATATTCTGAGACAGGTTGTATGTAAACTTTGTGCCTTCCGAAACTATATAGACCGACTCCGCGGCCTTCCTGAATGATGTTATAAAAGACTGGCGGGCGCGGAGTCCGGTAAACTCCTTGAATAATTCCACTGTGCTGGGGCCGGGCGGAATAAGACTGATCGAGGTGTTCGGCACCGAGAAGGCCCCGTTTCTGTACAGCGAACCGTGGCCTTCCGCAACCAGTTTCCTTGTATTACGAAGCGGGTCCTCATGCGCTCCGGTCGTCGCGCAGCCGAGGCCGATGCTTCCGAGGAACGTAACTATAAACAGATACCTGCCGCTCTCAGCGCTGGTCATTATCATGCTCCCTCGCATCGTCGGGAATTTTTTCGAGTACCGAGCGTATAACGACGGGGTCGGTTGAAAGCACTTCGACCTTCACCCCTTCCGTTTGTTCAAGTTTTTTAAGATCAACGATCGTTCCCACGGGAAGCTCGCCCAGAGAGTGGGCTTCATTCTCCGCCTTGTCGTTTTTTGTCTTTATCCTGCCCTGCGCCGTGGCAATAACAAGTCGGGGCCCGTCCCAGGCAAGCAGCACAACAGCATCGGTCACACCCATGAGCGCGTGGGTCGGGAGCGCGGTCAGCGCATTGTACCCAAGCACAAGACCCGAAGCCGCCTGGTTGATCACGACCTCTGTGGCGCCCGCTGCCGCGTCATATGCGAGAAACCCGACATAGGCCGCCGAGTGCACCGTCGCGCTCGCAGCGCCTTCCACTGCGCCGGCCACGGGACCGGCTGTCGTGAAAGCCACCTGGTTGACCGCGCCGAGTGTTCCTCCCGCGACATAGGTAACGGGAATGGCTCCGGCGGAGAGAAGAGATAAGCCGGTCAGGAGGCCGCCTTCAATTGTCGGAGACACGATCTTGACGCCTGTCTTGCCGACGTAGTAGACCGTGAGCCCGACTGACTGCACGGTCCGGCCCGCGACGACCGCGCTCGTGGTGATCGGCAGAAACACCGCGTATGACGTGCCGACTGCCGCTGTTTTTACGATGGTTTTGGAAGTCGGCGCGGCCACTCCGTAGTAAAACGACTTGAGATATCCATACAGGATCGGCCCGAGGGCCATGAGAGAATTTTGCTCTTTGCCGGATTTTTCGTACTCCGACTGGAATTCCCGGCTCGCCTTTCTGAACGCGCCTTCCCATTGAGGGTCGATCTTTTCCGCGAACCGCTGCCTGGCTTCGGCCGCAAGTTCAAAAATATTGCTGAAATCGCGGTTGAGAGTTTTAAAATAATTACCCGGCAGGTCCGCAAGTTCCCGCCGCTCGTCCTCGGTCCTTTTGGCGATCGAAAGATTTCCCTGCACAAGGGAATTCATGGCTTTTTGAAAACTCACGCCCGCGTACGCGAGTTCCGTCTCTGCCGCACGTTGAGTGGTCTCAAGGATCCGGCCGCTCAGCTTCGTGCCGGCGCCGACCACGGCCTTGCCGGTCTGTGCCGCTTCATGAACATCATCCGTGACCGCTTCCTTATAATCCCGGGAATCCTGCGAGGCTTCTCTCCGCACACGCTGGAGCGCAGTCTTCGAGGAGCTGATCGCTTTGTTCTTCGCATATTCAAAGGCCCGGCTGCTGGATGTGACGACATACCAGCCTTCATTATAGAGCATCTTGTGTCCGCGTATATTGCCCATGGTCAGGGGGATGACGTCCTCGACGTACATTTTTTCTTCTTTTGCCGATGTTGTCGGCTGCGGCCCTTCCGCGCCGAATACCGGGGTTTGCGGGAACGACAGTACGGATATAATCAAAAACAGCACGCCAATTCTAATGAATTGTTTCGTCATGCGGCCTCCCTGTGAAAAGCGACTCTTTACGCCCATATTGCTGTCGGCTTTCGCATTGCTCCCCATACTAAACTATAATTTTTCCGTGGGTCTGCCGGACTCGACGGGCAAAGCCGGCGAGGGTCTGCCGATATGATATCCCTGGCCGTAGTCGATGCCGTTTTGCTTTATCGTCGCCAGTATCGTCTCGTCCTCCACGCATTCGGCAATGGTTTTTATTCCAAACTCCCTGGCCAGCATTGCCATGGTTTTCACGATCGCCAGGTCCTTCTTGTCCCTGACCATGCTTTTGATAAAATCCCCTTCGATCTTCACAAAATCCACGGGGAAACGTTTTATATAATGGAATGAGGAGAAACCCGAGCCGAAATCGTCTATGGCGAACTTAAAGCCCTCGGATTTGAGCTCATGAACGAACTTTTCGAGCAGAGAGAGGTTCTTGACCGTGTCTCTCTCCGTTATTTCGAAGACGACCGTGCGGTGGTCTATTTCGTATTCGCGGGTCAGTTTCAGAACGCGGGGCAAAAATTCCTTGAGGATGAGGGACTTGGGGGAAAGATTGATGAAGAGATATCCCCTGTATTCTTCGTCCCTGACTTTTCGGAAGACTTTTTCCATGACCACATAGTCGAGTCTGGTCACGACTCCGAGCCGCTCGGCGACCTCAATGAATTCCTCGGCGTCCAGGATGCCTTTGTCGGTCTTGATCCTGCTTAACACCTCGTAGCCTTCGACTTTTCCTGTTCCCACATCGATAATGGGCTGAAAGTAGGGGATAAGGGTCTTCTCTTCTATTGCGCTCATGACGATAGCGGTCTTTTCTCCGGTCGCCCTGAATACTTCCACAACATCGTTCTCCGTGGGGATGATAATGGTGTTCTTCCCTTCGGACTTGGCCTTGTACATCATGTTGTCCGCGAATAGGAACAGGTCCTTTGCGTTCTCGGCATGGATGGGGTAGACAGCGAACCCTATGGAAACGGTGGCCTTGACTTTGGCGCCGTCCTGCGCGGTAAGGGCGAAGGCGCTGGAATCCTCCAGTATCCTGGTCGCAACGAGGTAAACCTGTTCTTCATCGGCTTCGGGGAGGATCACCACGAATTCATCCCCGCCATACCGCGCCAGGATGTCCCCATCCCGGAGCGCGCCGCGAAGCACGTCGGCGAGGCCTGTCAGAAAGCGATCTCCGAGGTTATGCCCGTGTGAATCGTTGATGTCCTTGAAATTGTCAAGGTCGATGACAAGCAGGGAGAATTTTTGGACGTGCCGCTGGGCCCTTCCTATTTCATACCCGAGCAGTTCCCAGAAAAGCCTCTGGTTGTAGAGGTTGGTGAGCGGGTCCCTCGTTGCGTAGTATTCGAGGTCTTTGGTGTATTTGTAAATGGCCTTGATCGAACCGACCACGTTCAGGAGCGTGGTCAGGACGCCGTCGATAACGAGGGAGCGGATCGCGTCTTTCGCCATTTCCGACTGGACCCCTATTCCCACAACGCCGCCGATATGCGGTCTTTGCAGAATAATGGATTTGGTTTGGAGTTCTATCTCGTGTTCGCTCACCTCTGACGGACCGTGGAAGGCGTCGGCAATGTTATGGTTGATTTTCAGGGTGGCGACCCCAAGGCGCGGATTTTCATTCGCTATTTTCCGCCTGATAATCGCCTCCACGCGCTCCTTGAGCTCTTTTGACGGGGTGTGCGTCCAGAAGACCTCGAGGTCGCATATTTCATCGTCGATCTGAAAGAGGGAGAAGAGAGTGCAGGCCGGAATGACCTTGTTGATCTCAAGCAGCAGCCGCATGACGTGCTCTTTCCAGTCTTTCACGACGTCGGAGGTAATAATGAATTTTTCCAGGAGCCGGAGTTCGAATTCGAGCACCTCCCGGTCCACCGCAACAGTCCTTATTCTCTCCGCAAAGCCGGTAAATTCGCGCAGAATCTCGTTGAATTCTACAAACCCCGTCTCGCCTAACGGCAAGTTATTCAGCTTCGTTAAATCCCTGACGCTGTTTATTTCGCTGACTTTGTCATGAAGAAAACGGGTGGATCGCTTTATTCTTGCGCTCAGAAACGCGGCGATGGCCCCCGCCATGATGAAGGGAATGGGCAACAGGATGAAAAAATATACGTTGAATTTCCTTTTGGCTTCGTTGATGGCCCGGCTTATATCCTGCTGAATTTTAAGTACGCCGAGAACTTCTCCGGTTCTCGCGCGCCTGTGGCACTTCAGACAACCCGTTTCCGCTTTTATCGGATAAATGTTTATAACAATGGGGTCGGCCTTATATGTGATGGCATCGCCTGTCCGGAATGAAGCAACGATATTCCTGCCCATTGGGGGCTGATTCGTTCTGCCGTAATCCCGCTCAACCGCTTCTCCCCTGAACAGGTCCACCGTGTAAGGGAATTGGCCGCCCGCTCCTTTTGCGGATTCGAGGAACTTGTTTAATTCATCCCTGGTCCAGCCCTTCTCCATAAGCTGGCGCATGTCGCTGAACAGCCCCTGCGCTACAGCATCCGAAACATCGTCGGCGTTCTGAATGAAAGAATGACGGTAAATCGAAGACACCACCAGGTATGTTGCGTTAAAGCTTATGTAGGACGCCGCTAAAACCGCGACGCAAACAAACGCCTTCAAACGGAACTGCATCCTGACCAGTTTCCCGGCAAAGGGCGCCCTTTCAAGGGTCCTGAGAAAAGCTTCGCCGATATTTTCGAACAGTTGCTCGATCATTCTTGAGGACCTCCTGTTTTTGTTCTCGGTGCGGTGTTCCGGGTTATTCATCCGGAAGATTGCCAGTTTCAAAGAAGAACCGAATTTAAATTCGGTTTTGCATGGCATGAGAATAGTACAGAAGCGCTTAAAAAGCAAGAATCTTGACGGAGCATGCAACTTCTCCTTGACAATGTTATTTATACCTGCCACTATAATACTTAAAACATCGTCCCGGGCAACGGTAACCTTTTCATTTTTCCATCGTCTTATATGTACCGACAATGAGCACGGCAAAGACTTCAAACGCACTGGAAAGGATGGTGATGAATAACTTCTAAAACTGCATTGAGCTTGCGGCCGAACACAAAAGGTTTAAACTTCATCAAATCCAAAAAGGAGTCAAACATGAAAAAGACATTGATTATAGCAGTGACGCTCGGCATTATGTTTTCCCTTGCGGGAATGAACTCAGCGTGGGCGAATGACGAGAAAAATCTGGACAAACAGGTCTCTGAGGTAAACAAAACCGGAGACACCGCCGATGGCGGAAAAGTCGTGGCCCAGAAGATCGAGAAGCAGTTCAGCGTCAGCGCCGACCAGGTCAAGGCGCTGCGCGACCAGAAGCTTGGTTATGGTGAAATATCCGTGGTCTACTCCCTGGCGTCGAAAATGGACGGAGGCATTACCGACGCCAACGTCCAGAAGATCATGACCATGAGGCAGGGGCCGCCGACCATGGGCTGGGGGAAAATCGCCAAGGAGCTCGGTTACAAACTCGGGCCGGTGGTGAGCAGCGTCAAGAATGTGAACGCTGAAACGCGCAGGGAAATGCATAAGGAAAAGAAAGAGGGCCGCGCTGATAGACAGGAAGGCCAGGGCCGTATGGAGAAACATGAGCGGTCAGGCGGAGCGGAAAGAGCGCACGGCCGCTGAGAGAATCTATTTGTCCATCGTTTGCATCAGGGACTGCCCTTGTCCGCGTAAGATACGCGAAGGGCAGTCCTTGTCTTTATTATTAGTATCTATTCAGCACATTTAGTGTTACTTGCAACACCAATTTTCCTATCATGTCATTCCCGAGGATCTAATCGGGAATATGGTGTTTAAAAAAACCGTAAAACCCGATCCCCGATAGAACCCTTCGGGGATGACCTTTTGGGTGGCGCTGAGTGCCGATTTGAGGGTAGGTGACGTCCTCAAGAGTTACTTAATTATTTTCATTATTATTCCGCATCAGGAGGTAACATGGGTTTTATCCGGGTTGTTTTTATCGCAGGCATTTCGAGTTTGCTTCTGTTGAGTGTTTTTTCGGGCACCCGGGCGTTTGCAGGCATGACTCTCGATGTTGAACTTCGGGGAACGTACGAGGACAATGTGGTCGGCCTTCTCTCCGACAAAGGCGGAGGCAAGGGGAACGGGGGAAGCCCGATGATGGCTCTGGCGGCACCCCTGGATGCGGGGAAAAGCGGCATGGGTCCGTCAAAATCCGGCGCGCAATCAACGGGAGACTTTTCAACAACCCTTTCCGCCTCCATCGGCAACAGCCGGGACGTCACCGAAAGCCTTTCCCTGTTCGTGATCGGGTTCGTTGACCATACTTCATACAGCACCTACGGCGAATTCGATTCCACGATCGGAGGCATAACCGGCGGGATGAACCGGGAACTGGGCGATAAGCTGTCCGCGCGGTTCGCCGTAAACGGTAAAATAAAGCGTTTTGACGATACCGCCATGAACAGCACGGCTTTCAGCGGGAGCCTCAGCCTGAAGGAGCGGATAAATCCCCGGATCTGGCTTAAAGAAGGTTACGAATACGAAAAAAACAATGCCGATACATCTTCCTTCAGCTACACAAGCAATTCTATCAGTGTCAGGGCCGGATTCGTTCCCACGAAAAAGGTCCTGCTCACCGCCGGGTACGGATATCTCACTCGCAACTATGACGATCCCGCCGTGGCGACGCTGACTTCACACACCATCTCCGCGGGCATTGAGCGGGAACTGAGCGCGCGATGGTCTGTCGATGCCGCATATGACCGCCAGCTCAGCTATACAAGTCAGCCGGGAACAAGCTCGACCGACAATATTCTCTCCGCGGGGATCAGATATGGTTATTAAGCTCCTTCAGGATCCTGACGTCGAGCTGAACTCAGCTCAGGACGAGCTTCACGTGGGGCCGCAGTTCAGAGAACATGTTTTTGCTGTTTTCCGATCATCTTCCGGCATATGACACTTCTTGTACTTTTTCCCGCTTCCGCACCAGCAGACCTCGTTTCTTCCCGGTCTTTTCGCCGGCGAATTCTCTTCCCTGCTCTTCAATAAATTTACGGCTCGATCGAACAGTCCCATTGTCCCTCCGGAACAGCACCGTGCTGAATAGTTCCCTGTTGTAACTAAACGATGCTTTATTATCCAATTCAGAACAATTAATAATACGCTGAACGCCCGTTGACAAACAAGTGAAAATTGTAACTATTCAGGTCACCCGCTGAGCACAGACGCAAAAGGCGCGCTGCGACCGTCATGATAGCGCCACTTCAGCCAAAACAACGCGTGCGAAGCGAAAGCGTTGCGAGTACGGGCACCGGCAGCGTTCCGACGTATCCACATGCTGGCGTGCCTTGCGTCGAAGCGAAGTGGCTGACCTGAGTAGTTACTGAAAATTTATCCTTGTACAAGACCTCTGATTCTTGTATATTCGTCCTTACCATGCCGATAAAACCATCCGGTAAAAAGGACCTGGCAAGGCTCATCAAGCCGCGGGTCCGCAAACTCAAAGCCTACGGAATCGACGAGACTCCCTGCCGCATCAAGCTCGACGCAATGGAGAACCCCTTTGCATTGCCGGACAATATTCAAAAGGAACTGTCCGGTGCGGTTAAAAGGGCCCTCATCAACCGCTATCCAGATCCCTCGGCGAAGAAGTTGAAGCTCGCCATCTCCGGTCTGTGGGGCATAAAGCCGGAGACCATGATGCTCGGCAACGGATCGGACGAACTGATCCAGACAATAGTTCTCGCCTTCGGCGGCCCTGTTCTCGTCCCCTCCCCAAGCTTCGCCATGTATGGGATAACCGCGAAGGCCCTTTCCCAGGATGTCGCCACGGTGCCCCTCAGTCGGGATTTTTCCCTCGATGCGGCTGCATTGCTCAAGAAAGCCCGCGCGATCAAGGCACGGGTGATTTTTCTCGCCTGCCCGAACAACCCGACGGGCAATCGTTTTGCCGACGAGGCGCTGCTTCAGATCCTGGACAGGGCCGATGCGGCAGTGGTGATCGACGAGGCGTACTTCAGCTTCTCGGGAAAGACCTGCCTCCCTCTCCTTAAGCGATATCCGAACATGATCATCCTGCGCACCCTGTCGAAGATCGGACTGGCGGGACTTCGTATCGGCGCGCTCATTGCGTCGCCCGGGATCATCGGTGAACTTAACAAGATACGCCTGCCGTACAACATAAACACCCTTTCACAGGCGGCGGGTGTGGTTACGCTTAAGCATCCGGACGTGCTCAACCGGCAGATTTCCCTGTTGATTTCAGAGCGGAATAAATTATATAATGCGCTGTCACTCATGCGCGGCATAACGCCATATCCGTCGGAGACGAATTTCATACTTTTCAGGTCGAGGACCGATGCGACGATCATTTATAACGAGCTGAAGCGCGCGGGGATACTAATCAAGAACCTGAACAAAACCGGCGTGCTCATAAATTGTCTGCGCGTGACCGTGGGCTCGCAGCATGAGAACCGGGAATTTATCTCGGTATTGAAAAAGCTTCTATGAACTGCAACCCGGACAGGCCGGAAAACTGTTTAGCCGCAAAAGTCACATAAAGCACAAAGATAGGAAAAGCGGATCATTTTTTAAAAGCATTCAAGCTCTTCTATGTGCCTTTTGTGCTTTATGTGGCAAAGCTTTCTGCCATTTTGAGTAGATTCTTTAGTAACTGAGGAGAAGCGAATGCCGAGAAAGGCAACGATCGAACGCAAGACCAAAGAGACGAACATCAGGCTTTCCCTCAACCTCGACGGCACCGGTGTGTACAGCATCAAGACCTCCGTCCCGTTCATGGACCATATGTTCTCGCACATCGCGAAACATGGTTTTTTCGACCTCTCGCTGAAAGCAAAGGGTGACACGGAAATCGACGACCACCACACCGTCGAGGACCTCGGCATCGCCTTCGGCCAGGCGCTCAAGAAGGCGCTGGGCGACAGCCGCGGCATCCGGCGGTACGGTGATGCAACCGTGCCCATGGACGAGACCCTGGCCCAGGTGGTCATGGATCTGTCCGGCAGACCGTACCTGAAATACCAGATGGAACTGCCGAAAAAATACAAGCTCAAGGACTTCGATCCCGGACTGGCCGAGGATTTCTTCCAGTCAGTGGCGAACCATGCCGGAATGAACCTGCATATCCGCCTCCATTACGGCCGCGATGTCCATCACATGCTCGAAGCCGTTTTCAAGGCCTTCGGCCGCGCGCTGGACCAGGCCACAAGCCTTGACCCGCGGATCAGGGGCGTGCTTTCGACGAAAGGCAAAATCTGAACCTTCACCACGGAGAACGCTGAGGAAGACTGAAGAGAATAGATCATTTCTGTTCCATATCATCCTCTCTGTGACCTCTGTGGTTAAGCCATTATTATGATAGCTATTGTTGATTACGGAATGGGAAACTTAAGGAGCGTGCAGAAAGCCTTCGAGCATGTGGGCCATGAGGCTGTCGTCACAAGCGATGCAAAGACCATCCTGAACGCCGATAAAGTGGTGCTGCCCGGCGTGGGAGCGTTCAGGGACTGCATGCGGAACCTTGAGCAGTATGGCCTCATCGACGCGGTGCGCAAAAGCGTCGCGGCCGGAAAACCATTTCTCGGCATCTGCCTCGGACTGCAGCTCCTTTTCACGGAAAGCGAGGAATTCGGGACCCATAAGGGGCTGGACCTCGTCAGGGGCCGCGTGGTCCGGTTCAAAGGACCGGAGTTTGCCGGTCTTAAGGTGCCGCACATGGGCTGGAATTCTATATCGATCAGGCGTAGGCCGCCGGCGCTGCAGGATGTCCCGGAAAACAGCCACGTTTATTTTGTCCACTCCTTCCATGTTGTGCCCGAGGACAAGAACGTGATAGCGACCACAACGCCCTACGGCCTCGAGTTCGTCTCAAGCATCTGGAAGGACAATATCTTCGCTGTTCAGTTCCATCCTGAGAAAAGCCAGGCCCTGGGGCTTTCGATTTTGAAACGGTTCGGAGAACAGAAAGGATAGGTTCAGCTTGCAGGCTTGCAAGCTTGTCAGCCCGAGGTTCATATGCTTATCATTCCCGCAATAGATCTGAAAGAAGGCAAATGCGTCCGCCTTGAGCAGGGACTCATGGACAAGGCCACGGTCTATTCCGACGATCCGGCCACCACGGCAAGACACTGGGAGTCTCAGGGCGGCGAACTTCTGCATGTCGTTGACCTGGACGGCGCCTTTGCCGGAGCGCCGAGGAACCTTGACGCCATTAGAGCCATCCGCGGCGCCATAAAGATACCGATCGAAGTGGGCGGCGGCATCCGCGACCTCGCAACGATCGAGACCCTGGTCTCCATCGGCATCGAGCGGATCATTCTCGGCACCGCCGCCATCGAGAACCCCGCATTCGTGGCCGAGGCCTGCGGAAAATTTCCAGGCAGGATCATCGTGGGTATCGACGCGAAGGAGGGCCTCGTGGCGATCAAGGGCTGGGCGGAGGTCACAAAGGTGCAGGCCGTCGACCTCGCTAAACAAATGCAGGACTACGGCGTTATCGCGATCATATATACGGACATAAAACGCGACGGCATGCTTTCGGGCCCGAACATCGAAGCGACGCAGGCGCTCGCCAAAGCGCTCCATATTCCGGTCATCGCCTCGGGCGGCGTGCACACCATGAAAGACATTGAAAATCTGCTCGCGGTCAGATACTCCGGCGTGACCGGGGTCATTACCGGAAAAGCGATTTACAGCGGGTCGTTGAACCTGAAGGAAGCCATCACCTTCGTCACGATGAACGATAACAGCTGCGCGCGTTAACGCGCAAATTCCAAATAGCAAGCATCAAATTACAAATAATCACCAGGCAACAAGCTCAAAACTCGAAACATTTCGAACATTGGTCCTTGGTTTTTGGAATTTATTTGATATTTTGGTATATGTAATTTGGATTTTTCAGCTTGCCGAGGAGTCGGATGTTAACCAAACGCATCATACCCTGTCTAGACGTAAAAGCCGGCCGCGTGGTAAAAGGCGTAAGCTTTGTGAACCTCCGCGACGCCGGGGACCCGGTGGAGATCGCGAAGCTTTACGACGAACAGGGGGCCGATGAGCTCACCTTCCTCGACATCACCGCGTCGCACGAGGAGCGCGGCATCATCCTTGATATCGTGCGCCGCACAGCGGAACAGGTATTCATGCCGTTGACCGTGGGCGGAGGGATCAAAAACCTCGACGATATCAGGAACCTCCTGCTCGCCGGCTGCGACAAGGTCTCGATCAACACCACCGCGGTTCACGACCCGGAGTTCATCAAGGCCGCTTCCATGCGCTTCGGCAGCCAGTGCATCGTTGTCGCCATCGACGCCAAGCAGGTGGTAGAACATCCCAAGGACTTCAAACCCCCGCTCACCTGGGCCGACGACCCGAAATACGCATCGGTATTTCTTTCCCAATCCGCAATCCACAATCCGAAATCTGAGATCAAGTGGGAGGTCTACACCCATGGCGGCAGAAAGCCGATGGGCCTCGATGCGGTGAAATGGGCGCGAATGATGGAAGAGTATGGCGCGGGAGAGGTCCTTCTTACGAGCATGGACCAGGATGGTCAGAAGAACGGTTATGACCTGGCGCTTACGCGCGCCGTGGCTGAAGCCGTCTCAATCCCCGTCATCGCCTCCGGCGGCGTGGGCAACCTCGAACACATTTACCGGGGCTTTACCGAAGGCAAGGCCGATGCCGCGCTCGCCGCCTCGATCTTTCACTTTCGGGAGTACACCATCAGGCAGGCGAAGGAATATCTCAGGGAGCGTGGCGTATCAGTCAGATTGTAATCTCAACCGTGTCTCATTGCTTCGAATGAGTTCACGAAAACCATATCTAAGGAGGTCGGGAAACATGATAATGCGATTGGCACTGGCGGTAGTAGTATCCGTAACGCTTTCAGCGTGCGGGATGGTCGTGAAACAGAGCACTTACAACGAGGCGCTAACCAAGATCCAGGAGCTTCAGGGCGAGAAGGAAGAACTGTCAACAAAGGTGACCGAGCTGCAGGGGAACCTGGAAAAATGCGACAAGGATGTAGCTTCCCTCACGGAAAAAGTAAAGACTGCGGAAAAAGACAAGGCCGCTACAGAGACGAAACTGGCCGGGGTTGAGACAAAGCTGAAGACAGCCGAGCAGACGCTTGAAGCAAAATTGGCCGAGCTCGAGAAGTTGAAGAAGGATATTGAAGAAGTCAGGGTCGCGAAGGACAAGGAAATCGAGGACATCAAAGTCAGGGTCAGGGAACTGAAGACGCAGGCCGAAGCCCTGCTCGGGAAGATCAAGGGTGTACTGAAGGAAAAAGATAAAGCGGAAAAGGAATAGTAACTATTCAGAACTCCAGTATTCGTCGTCCCCCGCTTTATTCAAGTGGGGGCAGGCCCCGAATCTTGCCCTCGGATGATTTAATCGGGGATATGGCTTTATATTGCTCCGATAACAATAAAGGCGGGATGCATTGCATCCCGCCTTTATTGTTCCTCTATCAGTCAAACAAACTACTTTTTTCTTGCGATACCGTTCTGGATGGCCTTCACAACGCCGTCGCTGCTGGCCTCGCTGATCTTAAGCAGCATTCCCTTCTTTTCATAATAACCGATGAGGGGGGCGGTCTTTTCGTTGTACACATCGAGACGCTTGCTGATCGCTTCCACGGTCTCGTCCGCGCGCTGGATCGTGGGGCTGCCGCACTTCTTGCACTTGTCTCCGGCGGCCGGCGGGTTGCTCTTTATGTTGTAAATCTCCTGGCAGGAGGAATTCGAGCAGGTCCTGCGCGTGGTCAGGCGGTCGAGAATCACGTCGCGCGGAACTTCTATGCTCGCCACGAGGTCAAGCTTGATGTTGATTTTCTGGAGCAGGGCGCCGAGCGCGTCGGCCTGCGGAATGGTCCGTGGAAAGCCGTCAAGCAGAAAGCCCTTCTGACAGTCCTTCTCCTGAAGCCGTTGTTCCATGATGCCCATGATGAGCGAATCGGGCACCAGGTCGCCGCGGTCCATGTAGCCCTGCGCTTCCTTGCCGAGCGCGGTGCCGGCCTTCACCGCCCCGCGCAGAATGTCGCCCGTCGAGATCTGCACCGAACCGTCCAGTGCCGTTAAAAGTTTTGCCACCGTGCCC
>Ga0334722_10001745_pt1 | contig 26166 bp, 20 predicted proteins | sample C3_bottom_MG_FD_207210 | JGI IMG/M metagenome (GOLD analysis project Ga0334722, IMG submission 207210) | Sediment microbial communities from Yellowstone Lake, YNP, Wyoming, USA - C3_bottom | ecosystem: Environmental > Aquatic > Freshwater > Lake > Sediment | place: USA: Wyoming | collected... | reverse complement strand
GGGGATGGAGACCCCGCTGCGCAGCCCGACGCCGGGCTTCGACGACCACTTCTTTCGCACACTGGTCGAGTCCTCGCAGGACCTCATCGTGGTCATCGACCACGAGGGGCGCATCGCGTACGTCTCACCGTCGCTGCAGCGGGTGCTGGGCTTCACGCCCGAACAGCAGGTCGGCCATTCGGCGTTCGAGTTTGTCCATCCCGAAGACCATGACACGGCGCGGCGCGCGCTGGCGGACGAGCTGGCCGGGACGCGGGCCGTCTGGTACGTGGACGTCCGGCTCCTTACGGCCGGCGGCGACTGGATCCCGGTCGAGGTGCAGGGCTGGCTGGATCACTCGCATCAGCCACCGCGTGTCGTCATTCACGCCCGCGACATGCGCTGGCGCCAGCGCATGGAGCGCCTGCTCGGCGAGCAGGACGCCTGGATGCGCGCGCTGGTGGCCGCCTCGCCGCTGGCGATCATCACGGTGGACACCGCGCTGGCGGTGCGCAGCTGGAATCCCGCCGCCGAGCGCATCTTCGACTGGAAAGCCGAGGAGGTGCTCGGGCTGCCGCTCCCCATCCTCCCGGACGGACAGCCCGAGGAGCGCGACCTGCTCTGGAACGCGATCAACCGCGGCAAGCGGTTCGACGCGTACCCCACGCGCCGCTCGCGCCGCGACGGCCGGCTGATCGACGTCAACGTCTCGGTGGCGCCCATCCACGACGCCGACGGCCACATCACCGGCGCCATCAAGCTGGTGGCCGACACCAGCCAGCAGCGCGCGCTCGACCGGCAGTTCCAGCAGTCGCAGGCGCTCGACACGGCCTGGCGGCTCGCCGGCGGCATCGCCCACGACTTCAACAACCTGCTCGCCACCATCCTCACGTCGGCGGAGTTCCTGCTCGACGAGGCGGCCGCGGGATCGCAGGCGCGCGCCGACGTCGAGTCGATCATCGGGGCCACCGCCAAGGCGCGGGATCTCACGCACCAGCTGCTCGGCCTCGGCCGGCGGCCGCAGCGCCGGGCGCAGCGCGTCGAGGTGGGCGCCGCCCTGCAGGGGCAGATTCCCGAGATCCGCGACCGGATGGATCCGCAGATCGCCGTGGAAAGCGCGATCAGCGTGGACGACTCATACGTCGCCGTCGATGCCGATCAGCTGCGCCAGCTCGTGGATCACCTGGTGCAGAACGCCAGCGATGCGATGCCGCACGGCGGCACGCTGACCATCGAGTCGACGCCGGTGGTGCTCGACCGGGACACGGCGGTGGGCGACGCGCGCATCCGCCCCGGCGAGTACGTGCTGCTGGCCATCTCGGACACGGGCGAGGGGATGAGCGCCGAGGTGGCGACGCGCGCCTTCGAGCCGTTCTTCACGACGCACGAGGACGGGCGCCATCAGGGGCTGGGGCTCGCCACCGCGTACGCGATCGCGCGGCAGGTGAGCGGCGGCATCTCGATTGCCAGCGTCGCCGGCGTGGGGACGACGGTGCGGGTGTACCTGCCGCGCATCGGGACGGTGCCGGCGCGCCCGAGCGGCGCGGAGGCCGCGATCGTCACCGGGGACTACACGCCCACGGACGCACCGACCATCCTGCTCGTCGAGGACGACGGCACGCTGCGGGCCACCATCCGGCGGGCGCTGCTGCAGGCGGGCTTCGACGTGCTCGACGCGGCCGGCGGTGCCGAGGCACTCGTCGTGAGCGAGACGCACCACGAGCGCATCCACCTGCTGGTGACGGATGTCGTGATGCCCGACGTCTCGGGGCGCGACCTGGCGAGCCGCCTGCGCGCCCTGCGCCCCGGGCTCAAGGTGCTGTACATGTCGGGACATGGCGCCGACACCTTCCGCAGCAGCGGCGGCCTGGGCGCCGCCGAGGCCTACCTGCAGAAGCCGTTCACGACGACGGCGCTGGTGGGAGCGGTGCGGGGGCTGCTGGAGTTTCTCTAGTCGACAGTCGAGAGACGAGAGACGAGAGACGAGAGACGAGAGACGAGAGACGAGAGATGCGGGCGGCGGCTCCCCGTGTTCTTCTATCGACTATCGACTATCGACTATCGACTCCCGACTATCGACTATCGACTATCGACTCCCGACTATCGTCTCGCCCACGCCCCCACCACCGCTTCGCCGATGCGTGCGATCACGGCATTCCCTTCGCTGTCTGTCCAGTACCGCGTATCGACGTTCTCCTTCGTCAGCACGCACGTCACGACGCGCGCCGGCAGGTAGAAAATTCCACAGTCGGTGCGCGACTGGTCGACGTCGCCGGTCTTGTGCGCCAGGCGCACGTTGTACGTGAAGCGCGCCAGCTTGGAGTCGTCCTGGTTGTGCCGCAGGATCCAGAGCATGGTGGAATCCGCCGAGGGACTCACGGCCTTGCCCTGCGCCATCAGCGTGAAGAGCCGCGCCATCTCGTTGGGTGTCGTGACGCCGAGGCCGTACTTGGCGGAGCTGTCGGGGGCGACGCTCGCAATACGGGTCATGGAGCCGGAGTGCACCTTGGTGTGCGGCAGTCCCAGCGCCTCCATCTTCTGCCAGACCCGACGGATCTTGATCCGGTCGAGCACGATATTTGTCGCCGTGTTGTCGCTCAGCGTGCTCATCAGCCAGGCGGCGTCCCAGAGCCGCAGCGTCAGCGGCGTGCGGAGGAACTGGAGCTCGCCCGCCCCGCCTACCTTGTCGATGTCGGTGAGCACCACGGGATCGTCGAGACTCAGCTGCTTCTTCTCGGCGAGGTCGAACAGGGTGACGAGCACCGGCACCTTGATGAGCGACGCGGTGGAGAAGGTCTCGTCGCCGCGCCGCTCGAGGTGCTCGCCGGTCTCGAGGTTCGTGATGCTGTAGCCGACCACGCCGCGATGCGCGTCGGCCAGCGCGTCGATGGTGCGGCGGAGCGCCGCGGTGTCGGCGCGCGTATCGAGCCGGCGAGGCGCCGAGTCGGCGCGGACGGCCGCGCGCGCGGCGGCGGGTGCCGGGGGCGCCGGGGCGACCTGCGCGCGAACGCGCGCACAGCCGGCCCCCAGCGAGACGAGGATCAGGACGGCGAGCCGGCCGCGCACGACGCGCTCAGGCGTCGTCGAATTCGTCGGCCTTCTTCGTGCCGACAAGGTTCCGCTCGCGCTCCTCGGGGTCGATGATGGCGAGCAGCTTGATGGTCTCGCCCGCCCAGCAGTCGAACGTCTTGCCCGTGCCCTTCATGATCCGGATTTCGTGACCGTCCTCGAACTTGAGCACCAGCTTCGGGTACTCGGCGTTCACGTACTGCTTGCGGAGCTTCTTAGGGGGAGTAGGCATGCGGCGAAGCTACGAATGGCTGGGGGGAGGCGCAACCGGCGCCGGGGGGACCGGCTCGCGCCGTCGCGAGGACGGTGCTGCCGGGCGTGGGAAGCTCAGGTAACGGTCGATCGGACGCCCTCGAACGGACGCCAGGCCTCGGTGCGCAGGATGTCGTCGATTTCGCCGACGACGCGCTCGACCTCGGTGTCGCTCGTGTAGAAGTGCGGCGCCACGCGAATGCCGGCGCCCGGGCGGTAGTCGATCACGACGTCGCGCCCGAGCAGGGCGCGCGCCACCTCGGCGGCGTGCGGCACGTCGAAGGCGACCGTTCCGCCGCGCCGCGCATCGTCCCGCGGTACCGCCACGGGATAGCCGCGCGCGTCGGCCAGCGCGATGAGCCGTGCCGTCTGCCGCTGCGACTTGGCGCGCACCGCGTCGACGCCCGCGCGCCGCACGAGCCGTGGGCCCTCGAGGTTCGCGTACAGGGCGGGCACCGCCGGCGTGCCGCCCAGCCAGCGCCAGGCGCCCTCGGCGTAGTCCATGCGCTCGGCGAAGGCGAACGGGGCGGCATGCGCCTGCCATCCCGTCAGCGCCGGCGCGAACGCCGCGCTCATCGCCGGGGACGCCCAGAGGAAGGCACCGCCTGGCCCGCCGCACAGCCACTTGAGCACGCCGGCCGCATAGAAGTCGCAGCCGATGGCGCGCACGTCCACCGGTATCACGCCGGCGGCGTGGTAGCCGTCGAGCACGACCAGTGCCCCCATGGCATGGGCGTGCGCGCAGACCCGCTGCACGTCGAGGATCGACGCCGACCGGAACAGCACGTGCGACACGGCCACCAGCCGCGTGCGCTCGGTGACGGCGGCGCAGAGTCGGTCGATGTCGATGGTGATCCCGTCGTCGCTCGGCACCACCGCCACGCGCGCGCCCAGGCGCGGTGCCAGCTGCTCGACGGCGTAGCGCACCGACGGGAAGTCGAGCGCAGTCATCACCACCGTGTCGCGCGCCGGCGGGTAGTCGAGTGCCGACAACACGGCCGCGTGCGCCAGTGTCACCGTCGGCACCATCGCCACTTCACCGGCGTGCGCGCCGATCAGCGGCGCCACCTCGTCGCCCACGCGCACCGGCATCTCCCACCACCCGTCAGCCCACGCCCGCACGCCGCGCTCGCCCCACGCATCCACGTACTCGGCCAGCCGGTCGGGAACGCCGCGCGGCATGGCGCCCAGCGAATTGCTCACCAGGTAGCAGCAGCGCTCGAGGATCGGGAACTCGGCGCGGAACGCCAGCAGCGGGTCCACGGGCCTACTTGCGGCGGAAGAAGAAGAGCCCGGTGGCGACGACCAGCACGATGCCGACGGAGCGCCACTCGGCGGCGGTGATGCTCGTCAGCAGCCAGGCGATCACCACGCACGTGAGCACGTGCACGGTGGGGCCAAGCGGCAGGTTGAACGGCGTCGTCCCCTCGTTCTGCACGCCGCGCCGGCGCAGCTCCCAGGCCGCCACCGCGCACATGAAGTAGAGCAGCAGCGCCGACAGGTTGGCGAGCACGGCCAGCGCCTCGAACTCGTTGACCACGGCGAGCGCGCAGACCACGACCGACTGCAGGATGATGGCGAGCCACGGCGTGTGGAACGCCGGATGGATGGCGGCCATCTGCTTCGGGAGGAAGCCGTCGCGGGCGAAGGCAAAGAGCGCGCGCGGCACCGCGAGCGTCATGCCCGACATGTAGCCGAAGGTCGAGATGGCCGCGCCGACGAGCAGCAGCAGGCGGCCGGGCGAACCCATCAGCCGCTCGGCGACCGCGGCGAGCGGCGCCGCCTTGGCCGCGGCCAGCGCGTCGGCGCCGAGCACGCCCTGCGCCACCAGCTGGATGCTGATGTAGAGCACCGTCACGCCGATCATGGCAATGGCCAGCGCGCGCGGCACCGTGCGCGAAGGGTCCTTCATCTCGCCCGACGGGACGAGCGCGCTCTCGACGCCGGTAAAGGCGAAGATCAGCACGATGGCCGTGCGGGCGAACGAGCTGGCCGCCGGCATCGATTGGACGACGAGGTTGGCCGGCGCGATGGCCACCGCACCGACCGCGACGAGGATCAGCAGCGGCAGCAGCTTGGCGACCGTGACGACCGAGATGAGCCGCGTCCCCTGCTTCACGCCGCGCACGTTCACGCCGGCGAGGAAGGCGAAGGTGACGGCAAGCACCAGCGCGCGCGGCACCGGTGCGCCCAGCGCGGGGGCGAGCGTGCCGATGAAGCCCGCGTAGGCGCTCGACACCGAGGCCATGGCGGTGGTGCCGAGCAGCCAGAGCAGCACGCCGCTCATGAAGCCCGCGTACGGGCCGAAGACGAGTTCGACGTAGGCGTAGGGTCCGCCCGTCATCGAGACGCGGCTCCCCGCCTCGGCGAAGGTGAGCACGATGAGCCCCATCGCGATCGCGCAGATGACGTAGACGAGCGGCGCGGACGGCCCGATCAGTCCCGTGACGGACCCTGGGAGCCGGAAGATGCCGCCGCCCACCGTGGTGTTGAAGACGGCGGCGGCGAGCCCCCAGACCCCGATGGCGCGCGTCAGGCCGCGTTCGGCGTCGAGGGTGTGCGAGGGCTGGGGCGCAGTGCTCATCGGCGTCCTGGTGGGGTGACGGAAGGAACGGAGTTTGTGTATCGTCGGTAAAGGTACCGAACCACCGATTCCCCCGCATCCAGGAGATCACCATGCGCATTGTTCGCCTGCTCATCGTGGCCGCGCTCGTTACCGCGTTCCTGCCGTCGCCGGCCGCCGCGCAGGGCACGGCCGCCCTGACCCGGTCGGGCGCGCCCTACGTTTCGCAGCTGTCGGTGGGTGTGCGTCGCGCGGTGAACGCGCCGACGCCGGCGGGCCAGCCCGCCCCCTTCCGCCAGGACACCCGGCAGAACCGCGCGCTGATGATCGTGGGCGGCGCCGCCATGCTCACCGGCGCGGTGGTCGGCCACGACTCCGGCACGCTGATCAGCGTCGGCGGTGCGGTCGTGTTTTTGTGGGGGCTGTATCAGTATCTGCAGTAGTCGACAGACGACAGTCGATAGTCGACAGTCGTCTCCCCCACCCCTCACTTCCCGATCCGCTTGACCTCGCCATCCCCCACCGGCATCCCGCCGCGCGTCGCGCTCGTGCTCGGCGGCGGCGGGCTGAAGGGGTTTGCCCACATCGGTGTGCTGCGCGCGCTCGAGGAGCGCGGCATCCGCCCGGCCGTCATCGCCGGCACGAGCATCGGCGCGCTCATTGGCGCGTCGTACGTGCGCGGCACTCCCGTCGCCAAGATGGAAGAGCATGCCCTGTCGCTGCGCAAGCCGGACCTCTTCCGCATCGACCACATGGGCATGGTGATGCGGCGCATGCTGGCGCCGTCGCTCTACCTCGAACAGCCGCTGCAGGACATCGTGGACCGCCTGGCGCCGGAAGGGACGTTTCGCGACCTCCCCCTGCCGCTGCTCGTGAACACGGTGGACCTCGAGCGCGGCTCGCAGGTGACGTGGGGGCTGCCGGGGCTGCAGCATGTGCGCGTGGCGGACGCGGTGTACGCCTCGTGCGCGCTCCCGGGCTTCTTCCCGCCGCGGGTCCTCGACGGCCGCACCTGCGTGGACGGCGGCGTCATGGAGAACATGCCGGCGCTCGTCGCGTCGCGCGACGTCGATGCGGTGATCGCCGTGGACGTGGGGAGCACCAGCCTCACCGCGGCGCGGCGCATCCGCGAAAAGGGGTTCGCCGCCATCTTCATGCGCTCGGCCCAGGTGATGATGAAGTCGCTGCAGCAGATGCAGCTCGCCGCGTGGAGCGGACCGCCGCTCCTGCTCGTGCGGCCGGCCGTGTGGAAGTACAACTGGTTCAGCTTCGCGCACACCCGGACGATGATCGACGCCGGATACCAGGCCGCGTGCGAGGCCCTCGACGGGGTCGGCGAGACGCTGTACACCGCCGGCGGCGTGTATCCGCGCCGGCAGGTGGAGGTGCTGGTGGACCGCGAGCGCTGCGTCGGATGCGGGATCTGCGCCACGCAGGCCCCCGACGTCATGCAGATGGAGGGCGACAAGGCGGCCGCGCTGAGCGGCCCCCTCGAGTGGTCGCGCGCCGACGGCGCCTTCGTCACGGAGTGCCCGGTGCAGGCCATTTCGGTCATGTCCATCGATGGCGACGGGGCGCGGCACCGCACCATGGAGTTCCGGGTCGCCGACAACTAGCCCCGGCGCCCCTCGCCCCGGCGCGCGCCCGCATCTATAATGCTGGTAGCCTGGACACCGCGTCGATTCCGGCGTCCAGTGGCTCCGGCCATCACCCCGCCCCAACTCACTCCTGCGGGCGACAAGACCACACGGCCATGGCAACCTCGAACAGCTTCGGCAGCCGCGCGACGCTTACCGTCGACGGCAAGACGTACACCTACTACCGCCTCGACGCCGTCGCCGGCCTCGCCGGCAGTACCGCGCGCACGCTTCCCTTCTCGCTCAAGGTGCTCCTCGAGAACCTGCTGCGGAACGAGGACGGCGCCTTCGTGAAGAAGGGCGACGTGGAGGCGCTGGCCACCTGGAACGTGAAGGCGAGCGTCGACAAGGAGATCGCCTTCCGCACCAGCCGCGTGCTGCTGCAGGACTTCACCGGCGTCCCCTGCGTGGTGGACCTCGCCGCCATGCGCGACGCACTCGCCCAGCTCGGCGGTGACGCGAAGAAGATCAACCCGCTGCAGCCGGTGGACCTCGTCATCGACCACTCGGTGCAGATCGACGAATACGGCACGGACGCGGCGTTCATGATCAACGTGAACCTCGAGTACGAGCGCAACTTCGAGCGCTACCAGTTCCTGCGCTGGGGCCAGACGGCGCTGAAGAACTTCCGCGCGGTGCCGCCGGGCACGGGCATCTGCCATCAGGTGAACCTGGAGTATCTCGGCCAGGTGGTGTTCGTCGGGGAACAGATGGCAGAGGGCGGAGGGCAGAAGGCAGAGAAGGTCGCGTATTGCGACTCGCTCGTCGGGACCGACTCGCACACCACGATGATCAACGGGCTGGGCGTGCTGGGGTGGGGCGTGGGCGGCATCGAGGCCGAGGCGGCCATGTTGGGCCAGCCGGTGTCGATGCTCATCCCCGAGGTCATCGGCTTCAAGCTCAAGGGCAGGCTGCCGGCCGGCGCCACCGCCACCGACCTCGTGCTCACCTGCACCGAGATGCTCCGCAAGAAGAAAGTCGTGGGCAAGTTCGTCGAGTACTTCGGCGACGGCCTGGCCGGGCTCTCGCTGGCCGACCGCGCGACGATCGCCAACATGTCGCCGGAGTACGGCGCGACGATGGGCTTCTTCCCGGTGGACGACGAGACGCTCAAGTACCTGCGCCTGTCGGGGCGCGACGAGCACCACGTGAAGCTCGTCGAGGCCTACTGCAAGGCGCAGGGGCTGTTCCGCGAGGCGGGGTCGCCGGACCCGGTGTACACCGACACGCTCGAGCTCGACCTGTCCACGGTGGTGCCGTCGCTCGCCGGGCCCAAGCGCCCGCAGGACCGCATCCCGCTGACGCAGATGAAGTCGGCGTACGCGGCCGCGTACAAGGCCGAGCGCGAGCGCGTGGCCGCGGCGCAGGGGACCGGCGCCACGGCGGCGATGATCTCCGAGGGCAGCCCGGTGACGGCCGTGCCGTGCGAACATCGCGGCGCGCAGTTCGACCTGGCCGACGGCGCGGTGGTGATCGCCGCCATCACGAGCTGCACCAACACGTCCAACCCGAGCGTGATGCTCGCCGCCGGTCTCGTGGCGCAGAAGGCGGTGGCCCGCGGGCTCACGAGCAAGCCGTGGGTGAAGACGTCGCTGGCCCCGGGCTCGAAGGTCGCCAAGGACTACTTCGACAAGGCCGGCGTGCAGCCGGCGCTCAATGCGCTCGGATTCCAGATTGCCGGGTACGGCTGCACCACCTGCATCGGCAACTCCGGCCCGCTGCCCGAGTCGATCAGCAAGGCGATCGACGACGGCAAGCTGACGGTGGCCGCGGTGCTCAGCGGCAACCGCAACTTCGAGGGGCGCGTGAACCCGCAGACGCGCTTCAACTACCTGGCGTCGCCGCCGCTCGTCGTGGCCTACGCGCTGGCCGGCCGGGTGGACATCGACTTCGACGCCGAGCCGATCGGCACCGGGAAGGACGGCAAGCACGTCTTCCTCAAGGACATCTGGCCATCGGCCAAGGAAGTCGAGGACGTGGTGCTGTCGAGCGTGAAGCGCGAGTACTTCGTCAAGCAGTACGGCGACGTCTTCCGCGGCGACGAGCAGTGGCAGGCCATCCCGGTGCCGACGGGCGACCGCTATGCGTGGGACGACAAGTCCACCTACGTGAAGCACCCGCCGTATTTCGAGGGGATGACGATGACACCCCCGGGCGTGCAGCCCATCGGCGGCGCGCGCGTGCTCGGCATGTTCGCCGATTCGATCACCACCGACCACATCTCGCCGGCGGGATCGATCGCCGAGAAGTCGCCGGCCGGCGTCTGGCTCAAGTCGCTCGGCGTGGCCAAGAAGGACTTCAACTCGTACGGCGCGCGGCGCGGCAACCACGAAGTGATGATGCGCGGAACCTTCGCCAACATCCGCCTGAAGAACGAGCTCACGCCGGGCCTGGAAGGGTGGTGGACGCGCACGGCACCGAACGCCGAGCCGACCTCGTTCTTCGAGGCCAGCGAGGCGTACCGCAAGGCCGGCACGCCGCTCGTGATCATCGCCGGCAAGGAGTACGGCACGGGGTCGTCGCGCGACTGGGCGGCCAAGGGGACGATGCTCCTCGGCGTGCGCGCCGTGATCGCCGAGAGCTTCGAGCGCATCCATCGCTCGAACCTCGTGGGGATGGGCGTGCTGCCGTGCGAGTTCGTGAATGGCGAGACGCGCCAGTCGCTGGGGCTGACCGGCTTCGAGACGATCAGCATCGAGGGGATGAGCGACGCCATGACGCCGCGCGCCACGCTGACGGTCAAGGCCGTCGGGGCGAACGGCGCGGTGACGTCGTTCCAGGTGCGCAGCCGCATCGACACGCCGGAAGAGATGAACTACTACCGGAATGGCGGCATCCTGCCCTACGTGCTGCGCAACCTCGCGAAGTAACGGAAGGGCGCCGCGGCGGCGCGCGGCGACAACCGCAGGAGACCGGGGCCCGGCACCAGTGCCGGGCCTCGCTGCGTTCGCGCCGTGCGTGCCGGTTCCCGCGCGCCGTCCCGCCCGGTAACTTCGGCCCGTGCCACGCACCGTCGTCATCGTCAATCCGGCTTCCGGCCGCGGCGCCGGGGCGCGATTGCTGCCGCGCCTCACCGCGCTCTTCGCTGCACGCGGCATCACCGACATCCGCACCACCGCGGCCCCGGACGATGAGGCCCGCGTGGTGGCCGAGGCGGTGCGCGACGGAGCCGAGACCATCGCGGTGGCCGGCGGCGACGGCACGTGGGGCAAGAGTGCCGTAGCCCTCGCCCGGCTCGGATCGCCCGCGCGCATGGCCTTCCTTGCCAATGGCACCGGCAATGACTTCGCCAAGAACCTGCCGACCCCGGCGGCCGATCACGCCGCCATGGCCGCGCTGGTCGCCGCCGGCAACAGGGAGCAGCGCGTTGACCTGGGGAGCGTGGACGACCGGTGGTTCCTCAACGTCGCGGGGTTCGGATTCGACGTCGAGGTGAATGCCGACTCCCTGCGCCCCGCCGGCCTGCTGCGCGGCCGCGCCGTGTACGTCGTGGCCGCCCTGCGCCAGCTCTTCAGCTACCGCGGCTTTCACGCCTCGGCGGACCTGTTCGGGGATGCGGCGCCGTGCCTGCGCATGATGCTCGTCGTCTCCAACGGCCGGAATTTCGGCGGTGCGTTTCTCATTGCCCCGTCGGCCCGCGTTGATGACGGCCTGCTCGATTTCGTGAGTGTCGGCGACGTGCACTACCTCGCGCGCATCCCGCTGTTCGCCCGCGTGCTCCGGGGCGCACACCTGTCGCACCCGAAGGTCGAGGCCCGGCGCGCGCGCGCGGCCACCCTCACCTTCGACGCGCCGCCGACCTTCGAACTCGACGGCGACCTGCACCAGGCCGCGGCGGCGACGGTGCGCATCGGCGTCGTACCCGGCGCGCTGCGCGTGCTCGTCGGCTAGGGCGGGGTCGGCCGGCGGAACTGCGGCGGCACGCGGCGCGTGAACGCGTTCCCCGTGGAGTCGCGCTGCTGGATGTCCCGGATGGCGCGCAGCTGCTGCTCCTTCGACATGCGGCTCCAGCGCGAGCGCACGACCTCCTGGTCCTGCACCGACATGTTCTGCCAGATCCGCAGCGGGAGGTAGAAGGGATTCGCCGAGTCCGGCCGCAGGGAGGCGAGCGCGTTCGCTGCTGCACCGCCGGGCCCACCCGCCGCCGCGCTGTCCACGAAGCGCTGCGCGGGCCTCGATGACGGCCCCAGCTGCCTCAACTGCTCCATCTGCTGCTCGAACTGCGCCAAGCCGCGGGCGCCGACGCGGGGGTCGGTGAACCGCAGCCGGCTCGTGTCGCCAGCCGCCACGTCGATCACGTACTGGGCCGGCTGGTACTCGCGGCCCGCCTCCTCCACGCGCACCACATGCCGGCCCAGCGGCACCTCGATGATCGCCGGCGTGGACGCGGCGCTCTCCCGGCCGTCGATGAGCAGGCGGGGCGCCCCGCCGCGCACGAGCACCGCGACATGGCCCTTGGGCAGCGCGGCCGCCGCGCGAGCCTGCGCCTGCACCTCCTGTCCCTGCCTCGCCTCAGCGCGCTCGGCGCGCCGCTGCGCGTCGAGGGCGATCTTGCGCGTCTCGTCGAGCTCGCGCGCCAGCCGTGCGGCGAGCGTGTCCGCGGCCGGCGACGCGACGGGCGCGACGGGGACCGCCGGTCGGCGAAGCTCGATCCAGCCGAAGGCCGCCGCCGTCAGCACCATCACCGCCGCCAGGGCGTTGCCGATCCACTGCCGAAGGCGGTGCGCCTCGGGTGCGGGTTCGGCAGTGGGTCGCACCGCCTTCGTCGCAGTGCCGCCAACGGCCGTCTCGCCGGCAAGGGCCGCGACGAATGCTGCGGCCGACGCATAGCGATCCTCGGGGTTCTTGGCCATCGCCCACCGGATCGCCTGGCCCACCCGTGGCGGGAATCCCTTGCGGACGCTCTCGATGTCGGGGGGCTCCTCGCCGAGATGCAGGCGCAACAGCTCCTGCATGGACACGTCACGGAACGGACGCTGGCCGCTGAGCAGTTCGAACGCGAGTACGCCCAGCGCGTACTGGTCGGCACGCCCGTCGGGACGGTCGCCCCGCCACTGTTCGGGCGCCATGTACGCCGGCGAGCCCACCACGCCCGTGTGGGACCCCGACGTCGACGTCCCGTCCTCGCCGGTGAAGGCGCGGGCGATGCCGAAGTCGGCCACCATCGCATGCCCGCTTTCCGAGAGCAGGATATTGGCCGGCTTGATGTCGCGGTGCACGATCCCCTGCCCATGCGCGTAGTCGAGCGCCGACGCCACTTCGCGCAGCAGCCGCACGGCCTCGTCGAGCGCCACGGCCCCCTGGTCGGCGATCAGCGTCTCCAGGCTGCCGCCGCGCACGAACCGCATGGTGTAGTACGCCGCGCCGTCGCCCTGCCCGACGGCGAAGATGGGCACGATGTTCGGGTGGTCGAGCCGCGCCGCCAGGCGCGCCTCACGCTCGAAGCGGGTGAACGCTTCCGGATTCAGCAGCGCGTCGAACGCGAGGACCTTGAGCGCGACCTCGCGGTCGAGCGCCACCTCGCGCGCACGGAAGACGATGCCCATCCCCCCGCGCCCGATGAGCGACCCCAGCTGGTAGGCGGCACCCACCTGCGACTGGAGGCGCTGGCGCAGCCGCTCGGCGCGCTCGCCGTCCGGCCCGCCGCCGGTGATGACCGCGCCGCACCGCGCACACGACGTGGTGAGCGCGTCGAGCGTCACCCCGCACTGCGGGCACGTGGTCGTGATCCCCGCTGGCGTGGTGACGGCGTCGTACGGTTGTGGGCGGCTGGGCGGTTCGGTCATGGTCGGTGCAGGGGCTTCATATTGATATGACACGCTCGACCACGGAAGCGTTATGCCGGGGTCGGCCGCAGGACACGTTCGGCCGGCGTCCCTTCTGTCCCGCAGGAACCGGCCCGCCGCGTCCCGTTGCCCAAACCGGTGCTGACGGGGTAGATAGGAAGGTCGTCCGGAACGCGGTCCTTTACCAGAGGAGTCCCCCCAACATGCACTTGCGCGTCGTCTCGCTCACCGTTCTCGCCGCCGGCCTCGTCGGGCTGGCCGCGTCGCGCGCGTGGGCCCAGGGCGACGGTCCCCAGGTCGGTGACATGGCCCCCGACTTTTCCCTCCCCGGTGCTTCCAAGGCCGGCGTGATGGAGAAGGCGCTGCGCCTCGCCGACTTCCGCGGGCAGACCGTCGTCATCTCGTTCTTCCCCAAGGCGCGGACCAAGGGCTGAACCGTTCAACATGAGGCGTACCGGGATCAGTACGCCACGATCTTCAACGGCGGCCAGGGCGTGGTGGACATCTCCATCAGCTCCGATGCCGTCACCGAGCTCGCCGCATGGGCCCGCGAGGAGAACTTCCCCGTGCTCTTCGCCAGCGACACCTCGGGTGCCGTCGCCGAGAAGTACGCCACGACCGGCACCGGCATCGGGCCGATGAAGAAGTTCTTCAAGCGTGTGGTGTTCGTCGTTGCGCCCGATGGGCGGGTTGCACAAGTGTTTCGCCCGTTCTCGGCGTTGTCGCAGGAACAATATGCGCAGCTCGATTCGGCCATCGACCGCGTGTCGAAGACGGGACGTTAGGCCGTTCTGGATGGCATCGGTCCACCCCGCGCCCCCGACGAGGCGTCACGTGGACGTCAGTGAGCGAGGCGACAGGCGTGTCTGGAGCCTGCCGCCCCGCGGTCAGACGGGAGTGACAGCGTTCTGACGCTGCGCACCCACCATGCTGACGTATGGGCCACCGTCTCCCGACGCCGGGTTCCCGGGGTGCGGCCCGTCGTCTCAGGCCGACAGGACTGGCATGCACGCCGAAGCGCTTCGTTCATCAATCCCTACAATTCGATCCGGCGCCGTCACCGTCCGTGACCTGTTTGCCGCGTCGCTGATCGCGGCCGATCCGACCGCCTTCACCGCCCGCGCCGTGCGGCTCCGCCTCCCGGTGGAGCGGAGCCAGGCGCGGCCATCCTGGATCATCGCCCTGGGAAAGGCAGCGCACACCATGGCGCGGGCCGCGGTTCATGAACTCGAGCAGCGGAGCACGCCCATCGCCGGCGGGTTGATCGTGGGTCCGTCCGTCGCTGAGGTGCCGCACGCGGCGCTGGTCGCCATGGCGGGCAACCACCCGCTGCCGGGGGAGCGGTCGCTGGCCGCGTCGCGCGCCCTCGCCGACCTGTGCGACCGCGTGCGGGGAGGCGACCGGGTATTCGTCCTGCTCTCGGGTGGCGCGACCAGCCTGGTGGCCGCCCCGGTGGACGGCATCAGCGCGGCCGACCTGACCGAGTTGTTCGACGTGCTCATCCGCTCCGGACTCGACATCGGCCGAGTGAACAGCGTGCGCAAGCGCTTCCTGCGGTGGGGCGCCGGGCGGCTTGCCGCCCAGCTCGCCCCGGCGCGCATCGAGCTCATCGCGCTGTCCGACGTCATCGGCGACAACCTCGCCCACATCGGCTCCGGGCCCTGTGTACCAGATCCGACGACCGCCGTGGATGTGCGCCGCCTGCTCGACGAGGCCGATCTCGCGCACCGGGTGCCGAAGCCGCTGCTGCAGTACCTCGACGCGGTGATGCACGGTGAGCGCCTGGAGACGCCCAAGTCCGACGCGCCCGCCTTCCTGTTCGCCGGCGTGCCCGCCGTGCAGGGCAACAGCGGCGTGCTCGACGCCGGCGCCCTGCGGGCGCGCGTGCTCGGCTTCGACCCAGTGGTGATCGTCAGCGAGCCGCTGCATGGCGAGGCGGCGCACGCCGGCACGCGCGTCGCCAGCGCGGCCATGGCGCTGCCGCGCGGCGGTGTTGCGCTCTGGGGCGGTGAGACGACGGTGACCCTGGGCACCAGTGCCATCCCGGGCGGCCGCTGCCAGGAGATGATGCTGGCGGCATCCATTACTCTGGCCGAGGCCGGGCACGGCGCCAGCGGCATCACGCTGCTCGCCGCCGGCACGGACGGCCGCGATGGGCCCACCGATGCCGCCGGCGCGATCGTCGACGGCAGCGCCGCGGGGCGCATGATGGAAGCGGGCGTAGACCCGGTGGGCGCCCTGCTCCGCCACGACAGCTACGAGGCGCTGCACCTCGCGGGCGCGCTGCTCAAGACGGGGCTCACCGGGACCAACGTGGGGGACGTGGTGATCGCCGTGCGGCTGTAGCCGCGACGACCTGAATCGGCGGTCCCGGTGGCGCGGTCACCCCTGCCGGGTGAAATTGCCCCCATGTCATCCGCCCCGTTCACCGTCGCCCTCATCCAGGACGGCGTCGCACCGTCCAAGGCCGAGACGCTCGAGCGCACGATCGAGAGCATCCGCGCGGCCCACGCGCGCGGCGCCCAGGTGATCTGCCTCAAGGAACTCTTCGACGCGCCGTACTTCTGCAAGACGCTCGATCTCGAGCGCTTCGATCTTGCCGAGCCGGTGCCTGGCCCGACCGTCCAGCGACTCAGCGCCGTCGCGGGCGAGCTGGAGGTCGTCCTCGTCGTGCCGCTGTACGAGCGGCAGGCGCCGGGGGTCTACCGCAACTCGGCCGTCATCATCGACGCCGACGGCACCGTGCAGGGCGTCTACCGCAAGATGCACATCCCGCACGACCCGCTCTTCGAGGAGAAGTACTACTTCGCGCCGGGCGAGTCGCACGATCCGGTGCAGCCGGCCGGACTGCGCGGTCCCGCCGGCGAGGCGGGCGGCTTCATGGTGTGGAAGACGCGCTACGCCACCATCGGCGTGCTTATCTGCTGGGACCAGTGGTACCCCGAGGCGGCGCGCGTGACCGCGCTGCTCGGCGCCGACATCCTGCTCTACCCGACCGCCATCGGCTGGCACCCGGCCGAGAAGGCCGAGTGGGGACACGCACAGGTGGAGGCCTGGCGCACCGCGCAGCGCGCGCATGCCATCGCCAACGGCGTCTTCGTTGCCGCCGCCAACCGCGTGGGCTTCGAGGCGGAAGAAGGGACGAACGGCATCGAGTTCTTCGGCCATTCGTTCGTGTACGATCCCTTCGGCCGCCTGCTCGGCGAGGCGGGGACGGAGGAGACGATCCTCGTGGCGTCGTGCGATCCGCTCCGCATCGAGGAGACCCGCCGCAACTGGCCGTTCCTGCGCGATCGCCGCGTTGACGCCTATGGGCCCCTGCTGAAGCGGTGGATCGGCACCAACGAAGCGTGACGCAGCCGTAGACCACACGCCCGACGCCGGCACGTTCGTCTACGATCCACCATCCACCATCCACCGTCCACCGTCCACCGTCCACCGTCTACCCTCAGCCCTTTGTCTCCTCGCTTCCCCGCCGAGTGGGAACCCCACGCCGCCACCTGGATTGCGTGGCCGCAGCACGAGCCCGACTGGCCAGGCAAGTTCGAGCCGATCCCGTGGGTGTACGCCGAGATCGCGCGCGTGCTCTCCCGGTCGGAACAGGTGGAGATCCTCTGCCACGACGAGTCGGTGCGGGAGGATGCCGAGGCGTGCCTTGCCGCGCATCACGTCACGGAGCGCGTGCGGCTGCACGTGCGGGCCACGGATCGCGTCTGGCTGCGCGACAGCGCGCCCACCGGCGTCCTCGGCGCCGACGGTGCGTTGTCGTGGTGCCACTGGGGCTTCAACGCGTGGGCCAAGTATGACAACTACGCCCTCGACCAGGCGGTCGGCGAGTTCATCGCGGGCGTAACGGGCGTCGAACGGCAGACGCCGATGCGCCCCGACGGCCAGGGGCGCGTGGTGCTCGAGGGCGGCGGCATCGAGACCGACGGGCTCGGCACCGTCATGGTGACGGAGGAGTGGCTCCTGTCGGGCGTGCAGGACCGCAACCCGGGCCTCGGACGCGCCGACTACGAGCGGATCTTCGCCGAGGCGCTTGGTTGCCCGACGACCATCTGGCTCGGTGAAGGCTGCGTGGGCGACGACACGCACGGCCACGTCGATGACGTCGCCCGGTGGGTGGCGCCCGGCGTGGTGGTGCTGGCCCACGAGGAGGACCCGGCCGACGAGAACCACGCACGCTCGCTCGACAACCTGCACCGCCTGCGCGCCGCGCGGGACGCTCGCGGCGAGCCCCTGCGGATCGTCACGCTGCCGTTCCCGCGCGCCGTCATGATGGACGGCCAGCGGCTGCCGGCCAGCTACGCGAACTTCTACATCGCCAACCGCGCCGTGCTGGTGCCGACGTTCAACGATGGCAACGATCGCGTGGCGCTCAACACGCTCGCCACCCTGATGCCCGACCGCCCGGTGATCGGCATTCACGCCGTTGACCTGGTGTGGGGTCTGGGAACGCTGCACTGCCTCACGCAGCAGCAGCCCAGGTCGGGGCGTCCGTAGCCGATACTTCCCTCAGGATCCGGCGTTCGGACGCGGGTGGTTTCGCCGCGCGTACACGAGCGTCACATTTCGGACGGTCGGCGCGCCGGCCATGGTCCATTGCCCGCCCTGGAGGGATAGACGTGCGGAACCTGCTTGCCCTTTCATGCCTTGCCGTCGTCGGCTGCTCCGCCGGTGGCGCAGGCAGCACCATGGTGCTGGGCTCCGCGGGGCCGTGGACCGAAGGGTACGGCCAGATGTGCCGGCGCGGCATCGAGCTGGCGCGCGACGAGATCAATGCGGCGGGCGGGGTGCGCGGGGCGAAGCTCGAGATCCTGTTCGAGGACGACAGCGCGAGCGGCACCGTGGCGGCGCGCATCGCCCAGCGCTTCGTGGACAACCCCGAGGTGCTTGGCGTCGTCGGACACATGAGTTCGGGCGCCATGCTGGCGGCCGCGCACGTCTACAACGGGCAGGTGGCGGCCATCGCCACGACCGTGACCACGCCAGCGCTCTCGGGCATCTCGCCGTGGATCTTCCGCGTCATCTCGAGCGACTCGGCCAACGGTGTCCAGCTGGCCGACGCGGCCATGCGGCGGGGCCTCAAGCGCGCCGCCATCCTCTACGAAAACGATGGGTATGGACGCGGACTCTCGGCCAGCTTCCGCGCCGCCTTCAAGGGACGCGTGATCTCGAACGATCCCATCGCCGGCGACATCACCAACGCCGAGCCGTACGTCTCGTGGTTCAAGCGGCAGCAGCCCGATGTCGTGCTCGTCGCCGGCAACGACGCCTCCGCCCTCGTCATCCTGCGCGAGGCCCGGCGGCAGCAGTTCGCCGCGCAGTTCATCGGGGGCGACGGCTGGACGCCGGTGGTGTCCGATCCCGCCGCCTCGGAGGGTGCGCTCATCGGCGCGCCGTTCACCGCCGAGGACCCGCGCCCCGACGCGCGGAAGTTCGTCGAGGCGTTCCGCGCGAAGTTCCGCATGGACCCTGACGGCAACTCCGCGCTCGGCTACGACGCCACCCTCACGCTGGCGCGCGCGATCGAGTCCGAGGGACCCGACCGCACGGCGATCCGTGACTGGCTGCACGGGCTGACCGAGCGCACGGCCGTGGCCGGCTCCACGGGCCCCATCCGGTTCCTGCCGAGCGGCGACCGGGTGGGCAACGGCATGATCCTGACCCGCGCGCATGGCGGGCGTCTGGTGGTGGAGGACGCGCGATGACGAGCTCGGACTCCTCGTTCCAGTTCCGATCCATTCGCAGCCGCCTGCTGTTCGGGTTCGGCTTCATGGTGGCGCTGCTCGCGGTGGCCGGCGGCGTCGGGCGGTATGCCCTCGACGCCATCGGCGAGGCCGTGAACACGCAGCTGCTGGCGCACCAGCAGGAAGCCGAGCTGACCGCCACGCTGACGAGCAGCATCGCCGAGGAGCTCGCCAACGGCCGCCGCTTCGGCGACGCGGGCGACACGTCGGCGCTGCGCGTCTTCGCCGAGATGGGCACTGCCGCCCATGAGGCGCAGCGCCGCCTCAACTCCAGTGCGGGCCTCAGCGCCGACGAACTCGCGCTGCTGGCCTCGATCGACGGGCGCCTCTCCCGCATCGAGGTCGAGCTGGCGCTGGCCGCGCGGCTGCACGAGCTCGGGCGCGACGCCGAGTCGGCGCGCACGGCATCGGCGACGCATGCCGTGGAGTCGGGGCTCCTGGCCGACATCCGCCGGCTCAGCCACATGCGGGCCAAGCAGATCGAGGTGACGGCGGCGGCGCTGCGCGCCGAGGGCACGCGGCGCGGCAACATCCTCCTCGCGGTCATCCTCAGCGCGATCGCCATCGGCATCGTCGTCGTGGTGAGCACCGTGCGCGGCATCACGTCGCCGCTGGAATACCTGGTGTCGCACGCGCAGGCACTGAGCCGCGGGCGGCTCGACGTGCGCACCGACGCCGAGCTGCCGGGGGAGTTCCGCGACCTCGCCGACGCCATGAACGTCACCGCGGACTCGCTGAACCGCCTGGCCACCGGCGCCTACGCCACGGCCGACGAAGTGTCGACCTCGGCGCACCAGCTGGCGTCGGCCGCCGAGCAGGTGTCGCTGGCCGCCACCCAGACGGCGACGGCGATGGGCGAGGTGACGGAGGGCGCCGAGCTGCAGGTCTCCGAGCTGCGCCGCGTCGATGACGCGCTCAGCCACATCCGCGAGCGCGCCAGCGCCGTGCGCGAGGGCGCCACGGAGGTGAAGGGGCTCGCCGAGGAAATCGACCACGCGGCGCGCGAGGAGCGCGCCGAGGTGGAGCGCGCCGTCGCCATCCTGCTCGAGGTGCGGCTCTCGGTGGAGCGCGCCGCGCGCGAGGTGGTGGAACTCAACACGACCGCCGAGACGATCAACCGCTTCGTCGGCGTCGTCAGCCGCATCGCCGAACAGACGAACCTGCTGGCGCTCAACGCCGCCATCGAGGCGGCACGGGCCGGCGCGGCGGGCCGCGGGTTCGCCGTCGTGGCCGACGAGGTGCGCAAGCTCGCCGAGCAGGCACAGCAGGCCGCCGACGACATCGTGCAGCTCACCGCCGTGGTGTCGGCGCGCGTCGGCAGCACCACCAAGGCCATGCAGGCGAGCGCCTCGCAGGTGGGCGACATCGAGGGCCTGTCGCGCAACCTCGACGATTCGCTGGCCACCATCGTCTTCGCCGCCGAGCGTACGCACCAGGCATCGATCGCCGTGAACCAGGCGGCGGAGGACAACCTCTCCGCCGTGCAGGCGGCCGCATCGGGCATCACGCACGCCGCGCGCACCGCCGAAGGGCACGCCGCCGCGGCCGAGCAGGTGAGCGCCTCGACGCAGGAACAGAGCGCGTCGTCGGAGGAGATGCAGTCGGCCGCCTCCACGCTGCTCGACAGCGCGGTGCGCCTCAAGGAGATCGTGGCCGGCCTGCGCGCGCGCGAGTGACCCGCGGCGGACCAGCCGGCGTTCCCGGCGCCCCGCGGCAAGCTTAGGTTCCTGCGAGTGAGCTCGAATCCCCCCATCCCTTCCGTGCCGGCGGGCACGCCCGCGGTGCTCCTCCTCAGCGGCGGCCTCGACTCGGCCACCGTGCTCGCCTGGGCCACCCGCGCCGGCTACGCCGTGCACGCGCTCTCGTTTCGCTATGGCCAGCGGCACGAGCAGGAGCTCAGCCGCGCCCGGGCGCTGGCCGCGGCCTGGAAGGCCGTGAAGCACGTGGTGTGCGACATCGACCTGCGACCGTTCGGCGGCTCGGCGCTCACCGGCGACCTCGCCGTGCCCAAGGACCGCGACGACCGCGCCATGGCGACCGGCATCCCGGTCACCTACGTGCCGGCCCGCAACACGATCTTCCTCTCGTTCGCCATGGCGTGGGCCGAGGTGCTCGGCGCGCTGGACATCTTCATCGGCGTGAACGCGCTCGACTACAGCGGCTATCCCGATTGCCGCCCCGAATTCATCGCGGCCTTCGAGCGGATGTCCAACCTTGCCACCCGCGCCGGCGTCGAGGGAACGGAGAGCCTACGCATCCGCACACCGCTGATGCACCTGACCAAGCGCGAGATCATCCAGCTCGGCGTGTCACTCGGCGTCGACTACGGAATGACGACGAGCTGCTACGACCCCGCGCCCGACGGCGCGGCCTGCGGGCACTGCGATGCCTGCCAGCTGCGCCTCCGCGGCTTCGCGCAGGCAGGCCTCGAGGATCCCGCACCGTACCAGTCCGCGCGATAGCCGTCCGTCGCCACGTGCATTCGGCGCTTGCGCCTCTGCCCTCTGCCTTCTGCCATCTGCCTTCTGCTCCTCCATGCCCTACTACACCGTCAAAGAGATCTTCTACTCGCTGCAGGGCGAAGGCGTCCATGCCGGACGACCGGCCGTGTTCTGCCGGTTCGCGGGCTGCAATCTCTGGTCGGGGCGCGAGGTGGACCGGGCGAAGGCCGTGTGCACGTTCTGCGACACCGATTTCGTCGGCGTCGGCCCTGACGGCGGCCGGTTCGCGACGGCCGACGAACTCGCCGAGGCCGTGGCGGCCGCGTGGCCGTCGAGCGAGGAGGGCGGGCGCTCGCGCTTCGTGGTGTGCACCGGCGGCGAGCCGCTGCTGCAGCTCGACGAAGAGGCCATCGATGCCCTGCACCGGCACGGCTTCACGGTGGCGGTGGAGACCAACGGCACGCTCCCGCTGTCGCGTGGGCTCGACTGGGTGTGCGTGAGCCCCAAGGCCGGGGCGCCGCTGGACGTGCATGGCGGGGACGAGCTCAAGCTCGTCTATCCGCAGGCGGGCGCCGAGCCCGAGCGGTTCCGGCATCTCGAATTCCGCCACTTCCTGCTCCAACCGATGGACGGACCGCGGCGCGAGGAGAATACGCAGGCCGCCGTGGCGTACTGCCTGGCGCATCCGCAGTGGAAGCTGAGCCTGCAGACGCACAAGCGCCTGGGACTGCGGTAGCGTCCCTCCCCCTCACCATACGCTGCACCAACGCAAAGGCCGGTTCGCATGGACGCCTACTGCCAATTCACGATTGCCGCCGGCCGCCGCCTCACTGGTGTGCCCGCCGATCATCCGTGCGCCCGCGTACATGGCCACACGTTCCTCGTGCGCCTCACCGTGTCGGGGCCGGTGGATCCGCACACCGGGTTCGTGATCGACTTCGGCGACGTCCAGCGTGCGTTTGCCCCAGTGCACGAAGCGCTCGACCACCGCTTTCTCAACGACATCCCCGGCCTCGGGAACCCGACGAGCGAGCACCTGGCGACGTGGATCTGGAACCGGCTCGTGCCCGCGCTTCCCGGCCTGAGCGCCGTCGAGATCACCGAGACGGGCGCATCCGGCGTGGTCTATCGCGGCTGAGGGGGCGCGACGCGACCGCGCGCCGCACGCCGCGGATTGGCGTCCGGAGGTACCGGCGCCCTGCCGGGCGGGCTAGATTTCGGGTCCTCCATGACCCGCACCGTCCGACTCCTTCTCGCGCTCGCGCTCTTCGCCACCGCCGCCACGCCGGCGGCGGCCCAGGGAGGCGCCGGCCCGCTCGCGGCGCTGCTCGCCCGCGGGACGAATCCTGACGGCCCGTTCGCCAAGCGAAGCCTGGCCACCACGGACTCGCTGGTGCAGCGCGCCCGTGACCAGCTGGGCCGGCGCTACCGCTTTGCCGCGGCCTCGCCCGAACGCGGATTCGACTGCAGCGGCCTGGTGAAGTACGTGCTCGACGCATTCGGGGTGGACCTGCCCCACAATGCCGCCCGCATCGCCAAGCTCGGCGAGCCGGTGGCGTCCGATTCCGCGGCGTTGAAGCCCGGCGACCTGCTGATGTTCGGCCGCGGCCGCAGCAGCCGCATCTCGCACGTGGGCATCTACGTTGGCGATGGCAAGATGATTCACGCGAGCACGAGCCAGCATCGCGTGATCGAGACGAAGGTGCCGTCCAAGAGTTCGACGCTGCAGCTTCGGACGGTGCGGCGCGTGCTCAGGGATTCCACCACAACGCGGCGCGGCTCTGAGTAGGCGACGCGCGCGCATGCCTCGTGACGCCCGGAGATCTCCGGGCGTTTCTCTTTGTAGGCTCGTACTCCGGTTCAACTTGGCTCTCTGGCCTTATTGACGTACGCCGAGTCTGGGCCAAAGATTTAGCGGACTTTGCTGTACAGCTTTCCCTCGGCGGCAAGAGCCGATGGTAGCCCGCACGATTGCAACACTCACCCCACGAGGTGCCATTATGGTTGGTCGATTCGTCGGCAGATTGCTCGCGGCAGTCGGTTTCGTCGCCGCGGCAGGAACTGCGGCGGCACAGTCAGGACGCATTGTCGGCAAGGTGACCGACGGAGCCGGCTCCGCCATCGCGGCCGCGACCGTGCAGGCCATCGACGGCCTGCGCACCAGTGGCGTGGCCACCACGGCCGAGGACGGCACCTATCGCTTCACCGGCCTCAAGGCGGCGTCGTATGCCATCAAGGTGACGCGCATCGGCTTCAAGCCGGCGCGCAAGGATGGGGTGGTGGTGGGCAGCGCCGTGGTGACGGTGAACATCACGCTCGACGAGATGCCCACGCAGCTGAACACCGTGGCCATCACCGGCATCGCGGAAGAGGAGAAGCTCAACAAGGCGCCGGCCGCCATCAGCGTGCTGAGCCAGCAGACCATCAACGAGCAGGTCACGGCCACGCCGACCGACCAGCTGCGCAGCGTGCCGGGCATCGACATCACCGCCGGCGGCGTGGTGCAGACCAACGTGGTGGCCCGCGGGTTCAACAACATCTTCTCCGGCTCGCTGCTGACGCTCACCGACAACCGCTTTAACTTCGTCCCGTCGCTGCGCGTGAACGTCTCGTACATGTCGCCGACGAGCAACGAGGACATCGAGCGCATCGAGGTCGTCCTCGGACCCGCCGCGGCGCTCTACGGCCCGAACGCGTCGCAGGGCGTGATGCACATCATCACGAAGTCGCCGTTCACCTCGAAGGGCGGCACGGCCACGGTGGACGTCGGCGAGCAGAACCTGCTGCGCGTCGCCGGCCGCTACGCCAACACCATCGGGCAGAAGTTCGGCTACAAGTTCTCCGCCGAGCGCCTCACGGCGACCGATTTCAAGAGCTATGACGCGGTGGAGGCGGCCGCCGGCCGCCAGCGCTCGTTCGACATCGAGCGCCTGGCGATGGACTTCCGCGCCGACTACCGGCCGGACGCCAAGACCGAGATCGTGCTCGACGTCGGCCACACGAACGTGGGCAGCGCGGTCGAGCCGACCGGCCTCGGCGCCGCCCAGGTGAAGGGGTGGGGCTTCGGCGCCTACCAGCTGCGCGCGAAGCGCGGCAAGCTGTTCGCGCAGGTCTTCATGAACGCCAGCGACGCCGGTGACACGTACCTGCTCCGCACCGGCCAGGTGATGGTGGACAAGTCCAACCAGAAGGTCGCGCAGGTGCAGCACAGCCTCTCGTTCGCCGCGGGCAAGCAGACCTTCGTCTACGGCGCCGACTATCTGGCGACGGAGCCCAAGACGGGCGGCACGATCAATGGGCGCAACGAGAACAACGACAACTTCACCGAGGTGGGCGGCTACCTGCACTCCATCACCCACCTCAACAAGTACTGGGACGCGGTCGGCGCCATCCGCTACGACAAGCACAGCCGCCTGAAGGACGGCAACTGGTCGCCGCGCGCCGCGCTGGTGTTCAACCCGACGGAGACCCAGAGCTTCCGCGTCTCGTACAACGACGCGTTCTCCAATCCCTCGACCAACAACGAATTCCTCGACCTCGCGGCCGGCTACGTGGGCGGCACCAACGGGTCGAACTCGCTGTACACCGTGCGCGCCCTCGGCACGCCGGCGACCGGCTTCCAGTTCCGCCGCGACTGCACGGGCGGCGTCGGCGGCCTCTGCATGAAGTCGCCGTTCAACCCCGCCGGGCGCAGCGCGTTCACCCCGGCGACCGCCGCGAACTTCTATCCGTACGCGGTCGGCGCCGCCGCTGCCGGCGGCATGGGCACCGCGGTCGCCGCGGGCCTCGCCGCCGCCGGCCTGCCGGCTTCGCTCGTGCCGATGCTGTCGAGCGCCGTGATGACCAAGCTCGGCAGCCTCCGCCCCACCCCGTCGCAGGTGGGCACGGTGCTCCGCGTGCTCAACCCGACGACGGCGCGCTTCACCGACGTCGCCGCCGGTGACGTGCGCGACATCGACCAGATCCGCCCGACGCTCACCACGAGCTGGGAAGCGGGCTGGAAGGGCCAGATCGGCAAGAGCTTCTACGGCACGGTGGACTGGTGGTACTCCGAGCGCAGCGACTTCGTCGGCCCGCTGATCGTGGAGACGCCCAACGTCTTCCTCGACGCCGCGACGCTCGCCGGCTTCCTCGGACCGCAGGTGGCCGACACGCTGGCGAAGGCGCTGACGCCGTTCATGGGTCCGGCCGTCGCCGCCGGAACGGCCGCCGCCATCGCGCAGGGCCTCACGCCGAGCCTCGCCGGCGGACTTGGCGGCGTCTCGGGATCGGCCACCACGGGCGTGCCGCTCGGCGTGGTGAACCCCAACAACCCGCTCTCGAACAGCACCGACATCGTGCTGGCCTACCGCAACTTCGGTCGCGTCCGCGTCAGCGGCCTCGACTTCAGCGGCACGTACATGCTCGATGACGCCTGGTCGCTCTACGGCACGTACAGCTGGGTGAGCCGCGACTACTTCCCGCGCGCCCTGGTGGGCGGCGTGTCGGACATCGCGCTCAACGCGCCGCGCAACAAGGGGACAGCCGCGCTCCGCTACCGCAACGATGCCAGCGGCCTCAATGGCGAGCTGCGCTTCCGCCGCACGGCGTCGTTCCCGGGCAACTCGGGCGTGTACATCGGCCAGATCGCGGGCTACAACCTGCTCGACGCCTCGCTGACGCTCCGCCCGAACTTCCTGGGCGGCGCGA
>Ga0334722_10001744_pt1 | contig 26183 bp, 23 predicted proteins | sample C3_bottom_MG_FD_207210 | JGI IMG/M metagenome (GOLD analysis project Ga0334722, IMG submission 207210) | Sediment microbial communities from Yellowstone Lake, YNP, Wyoming, USA - C3_bottom | ecosystem: Environmental > Aquatic > Freshwater > Lake > Sediment | place: USA: Wyoming | collected... | reverse complement strand
GTGGAACCCCTTGAAGCACATCGACTGGTTCATGACGGTGCTGCTGCCGCTCATGCTCTTCTTTGCCCACTCGCCGTTCATCTTCGGCGGCGCCAAGCCGGTGCCCGTCAATCCGCGCAATTATCGGCATTTCAAGCGGGGCGACATCATCGTGTCGATGGCGGGCATCGCGACCAACCTGGCGATCGCCGTGCTGCTGGTGCCGCTCGTCATGGGGCTGGGCCTGCTCGGCCGCGCCGTGCCGGCGCTCAATGACACGATCTCGCTGGTCCAGTTGATGTTCGCCTTCGGCATCACGGTCAACCTGGTGCTGGCGGGGTTCAACCTCCTGCCCATTCCGCCCCTCGATGGCTCGCACGTGATGAAGTACCTGCTCCCGGCCCGGCTGTCGATCGCCTACCAGCGCGTGGCGCGCTACGGCTTTCTCGTGCTCATCCTCGTGATCAGCTTCGGGCGGCCGGTGCTGGCCGCCTGGATGACGCCGGTGATGGCGCTCAACAGCATGGCGCTGACCTTCCTCTCGCCCTACGTCCTGCAGAGCCCGTGGACCACGTGACCGCCGGCACCCCGGCCGCACCCAGCCCGTTCGGCGCCGCCGGCGCGGCGGCCGGCGCGGGCGAGACGGGCTTCGTCGTCGACCTGCCGCACTACAGCGGGCCGCTCGACCTGCTGCTCGCGCTCATCCGCGACGAGAAGGTGGACATCTACGACATCCCGGTGGCGCGCATCTGCCACCAGTTCATCGACCGCATGCACTCGCTCAAGCTCGACGAGGCGGCGGATTACCTGGAGATGGCGGCCCGGCTGCTGCGCATCAAGGCGCAGATGCTGCTGCCGCGCCCGGACGGCGAGGAGGCGTGGGAGGACCCGCGCACCGAGCTCGTGCGCCGGCTGCTCGAATACCAGCAGATGCGCGAGGTGGTGGACGTGCTCGAGCGGCTGGGCGAGGACCGCCGCAACCGGTTTGCCCGCACGTTCATTCCCTCGTCGCTCACGCCGGTGGTGCACGCCCCGCTCGCGCTGTCGCTCGGGGAGCTGCTCGCGGCCGTCGATCGCGTGCTGCGTCACGCGCAGCAGCCGCAGATCCACGACGTCATCTCGCGCCCCATCGACGTGGACGGCTTCATCGAGATCGTCCGCGCCGTCATCGCGTTGCGCGCCGTCGCGCGGTTCCGCGACGTTGTCCCACCGGGCGCCGAACGATGGGAGGTGCTGTCCGGCCTCCTCGCGCTGCTCGAGCTGGCCCGCCGCGGCGAGCTGCGCCTCGCCCAACCCCGTCCTTTTGCTGCCGTGGAGATCCGTCGTGAACTCGCTGGCGAAGCTGCTTGAAGCGGCGCTCTTCGCGAGCCCGCGTCCCATCCCCACCGACGAACTGGCCGCGCTCGATGCCGAGGCGTCGCCGGCCGCGGTGCAGTCGGCGCTCGACGAGCTCCGCGAGCACTACGACGTGGACGGCCACGCCGTGGAGCTGGTGGACGCCGGCGGCGGCTGGCAGATCCTGACGCGCCCCGAGTACACCGAGGCCATCGAGCGCGCGCAGATGGCCCAGCGTCCGCGGCGGCTGTCGCCCGCCGCGCTCGAGACGCTCGCGCTCGTCGCGTACCGCCAGCCGATCGGCCGCACCGAGATCGAGGAGATCCGCGGCGTGGACGTGGGCAGCGTGCTCAAGTCGCTGCATGAGCGCGGCCTCATCGATGTCGTCGGCCGCTCGGAGGCGCTCGGCCGCCCGCTGCTCTACGGCACGACGTCCGCATTCCTCGAGCAGTTCGCGCTGCGCCACCTCGAGGAGCTGCCGCGCACCGACGAGCTCGCCATCGCGCTGCGGGTCCGCGAGAGCGAGACGCTCGCCGAGGTCATCGGCACCGACGAGGCCTCGTGACCGACGGCGCGATGCGCATTCACCGGGCGCTGGCCCGCGCCGGGATTGCGTCGCGCCGCAAGGCGGAGGAGCTCGTGGCGGCCGGGCGCGTGTGCATCAACGGCGCGGTGGCCCGCACGGGGCAGAGCGTCGATCCGGCGCGCGACACCATCACCGTGGACGGCAAGGCCGTCGGCCGCCCGCAGAAGGCGGCGTGGCTGGTGCTGCACAAGCCGGCCGGCGTGCTGACTTCGCGCCCCGACGGCACCGATCGGCGCACCGTCTTCGAACTCGTCCCCGACGTCCCCGGTCTCACGTACGTCGGGCGCCTCGACTACCTCACCGAGGGCGTGCTGCTGCTCACCACCGACGGCGAGGCGGCCCACCGGCTCACGCACCCGTCGTCCGAGGTCGAGCGCACGTACGTGGCGACGGTGCGCGGCGACGTCCCGACGGCGGTGCGCCAGGCGCGCATGGGCGTGGAGCTCGACGACGGCTTCGTGCGCCCCCTCGCCGTGGATGCGGTGCAGGGCGCCGACCGGCAGTGGCAGATGACCCTGACGATCCGCGAGGGGCGCAACCGCGAGGTGCGCCGGCTGTGCGAGGCGCTGGACCTCGAGGTCCGGCGCCTGGTCCGCACGCAGTTCGGTCCCGTGCGCCTCGGATCGCTCCCCGCCGGCGCCTCGCGGCCGCTGACCGCGCGCGAGGTGGCGCTGATTGCGACGATCGGACAAACCCCGGACGGGGATGAGGGGTAGGAGAAGCGTCGCCTGGCCATCTCCCATCGCCCATCCCCCGTCCGCCTCACCGCCACCCAAGCTGACCTGACCGTGCAAACCTCTCTCGCCCGCGCCATCTCCACCGAAGTCGGCAAGCGTGTCGTCGGCCAGGACGCGATGATCGATCGCCTGCTCATCGCCATCCTCACCGGCGGCCACGTGCTGCTCGAGGGCGTGCCCGGGCTCGCCAAGACGCTGACGGTGCGCACGCTCGCCGAGACCATCAGCACGACGTTCAGCCGCATCCAGTTCACTCCCGACCTGCTCCCCGCGGACGTCGTCGGGACGCAGGTCTTCGACCAAGGGACGTCGCAGTTCTCGGTGAAGCCGGGGCCGATCTTCGCCAACATCGTGCTCGCCGACGAGATCAATCGCGCGCCGGCCAAGGTGCAGGCCGCGCTGCTCGAAGCGATGCAGGAGAAGCAGGTGACCATCGGCGGGCAGTCGTTCCTGCTCGAGGAGCCGTTCCTCGTGCTCGCCACGCAGAACCCGATCGAGCAGGAGGGGACGTACCCGCTCCCCGAGGCGCAGGTTGACCGCTTCATGCTCAAGCTGCGCGTCGGCTACCCGACGCGCGACGAGGAGAAGGAGATCATGCGGCGCATGGCGTCGGGCGACGCCATTCCCGTCAACCACGTCGCGACGCCGCAGCAGATCCTCGAGACGCGGCACGCGATTGCCGGCATCCGGCTCGACGAGCGGCTCGTCGACTACATCGTGGACCTCGTGCATGCCACGCGCGCCCCGGCCGACGCCGGACTTGCGGCCCTGCAGCCGCTCATCGAATTCGGCGCTTCGCCGCGCGCGACCATCGCCCTGGCGCAGGCGTCGCGGGCCCACGCCTTCCTGCGCGGCCGCGACTACGTGTCGCCCGACGACGTGAAGGCGCTCGCCCCCGACGTGCTGCGGCACCGCGTGCTGCTGACCTACGAGGCCGAGGCCGAGAGCGTGGCGCCGGACGACGTGGTCGCGCGCATCCTCGACGCCGTCCCCGCGCCGTGAACCCTGCCGGCGTCGCCGCCGCGCCGCCCGCTGCCGGCGCGCTGGACGGAGGCGTGTCGAGCGTCCCGCCGGAGATCCTGCGTCAGGTCAAGCGCATCGAGCTGCGCACCCGCGGCCTGGTGAACTCGCACTTCGCCGGCGAGTACCACTCCGTGTTCAAGGGACAGGGGATGGAGTTCGCCGAGGTGCGCGAGTACCAGCCCGGCGACGAGGTGCGCACCATCGACTGGAACGTGTCGGCGCGCATGCACCGGCTCTTCGTCAAGCGCTACGTCGAGGAGCGCGAGCTCACCGTGCTGCTTCTCGTCGATTGCTCGGGCTCGGCGCGGTTCGGCACCGTCGACCGCGACAAGCGCGCGCTCTCGGCCGAGCTGGCCGCCGTGCTCGCCCTCACCGCCACCCGCAACAACGATCGCGTGGGCATGGTGCTCTTCTCGGACGGCGTCGAGCATGTGGTGCCGCCGCGCAAGGGACGCCGGCACGCGCTGCGCCTGGTGCGCGACGTGCTCGCCTGGCCGGCGCGCCAGCGCACCACCGACCTGGCCGGCGCGCTCGACCACGCGGCGCGCCTGCTGTCGCACCATGCGATCGTCTTCGTCATCTCCGACTGGGTGGCGCCCGACCCCGAGCGGGCGCTGCGCCGCCTGCGCCAGCGCCATGACGTCGTGGGCGTGGTGCTCGACGACCCCGGTGAACGCGAGCTGCCGGCCATGGGCGTCGTGCGCCTCGTGGATCCCGAGACGGGGGCGTTCCTCGAAGTGGACACCAGTGACGCGGCCGTGCGGCGCGCCTACGCCGAGGCGCAGCGGGTGGAGCGCGCGGAGCGCACCTCGCGCTTTCGCCGCCTCGCCATCGACGAGGTCCGCGTGCGCACCGAGGCGGGCTATGTGGACGCGCTGATGCGCTTTTTCGCCACGCGCGAGACGCGCGCCCGGCGGCGGGCGCGGCGCTGATGGCGTGGCTGGCACCGGTCGCGTTGCTGCTCGGCCTGCAGGGCGGGGCGGGGCGTCCCATCGTGTCGGTCGAGGTGCAACCGGCGACGGTGGCCGTGGGCGAGCCGTTCACTGTGCGGGTGCGGGTGCGCGCCGCGGCCGGCGCCGTCATCCGGTTCCCTGCCGTTCCCGACTCGGCCGGGAGCGTGGAGGCGGTGGATCCGCGCGCCATCGAGGATCGCTCCACCAGCGCCACCTTCGACCAGGTGGCGACCTACCGGTTCATCGCCTGGGAGCCGGGGCGGCGCGTCGTCCCGCTCGGCGACGTGCGGTGGGAGCATGCCCGCGTCAGCGAGGCGCTCGGCGCCGAGCCGGCGCGCGTGGAGGTGACCACGATGCTCCCGGCCGACACGTCGCAGTTGGTGCCGAAGGCGTCACGCCCCCCGGTGGATCCGCCGCCCGCCCGGTGGCGCTGGGTGGTCGGCGCCCTCGGCGTGCTCGCCATCGCGGCAATGGCATGGCTCGCCTGGAGTCGCCGCGTCAAGCGGCCGGTGTTGGTCGATCCGTTCGTCGAGGCGCAGGCGGCGTTCGCGGCCGTCGATGCGCTCGCCCTCGTGGACGCCGGCGAGCCGGGGCGGGCCGTGCTCGCCAACGCCGAAGTCATGCGCGACTACCTCACGCGCCGGTTCCCGCAGGCCACCGATGGGCTGACGACGCCGGAGTACGTGCGGACGCTCGCCGACCACGCGCTGCCGATCCTCCCCGCGGAGGTGGCGTCGGTGCTCGAGGCGGCCGACGCCGTGAAATTTGCGAGCGCGCTGGTGGACGCGGAGGGGGTGCGGCAGGTGGCGCGCGCGGCGCGGGCCGTGGTGCGGGACGTGCAGACCGCGCATGAGGCGCGGCTGGCGGCCCTCGACAAGGGCAAGGGGCCGCGCGGCAAGCGGAAGCCCTCGTGATGATGCTGCGCGGCTTCGAGATCGCCTCGCCGTGGTGGCTGCTGCTGCTGCCGCTGGTGGCCTGGTGGCTCTGGTGGCGCCGGCATCGGCAGCCCGATGCGATCCTCTTTTCGCGCGTTGACCTGCTGCAGCGGGGACCGGCACGCGGACGATGGGCCGCGCGCGTCCTGCAGGTGCTGCGAATCACCGCGCTCGTCGCGGGAGTGCTCGCGCTGTCGCGGCCGCGCACCGGGGCGCGCACCGAACAGGTGACGGGCGACGGCATCAGCATCATGCTGGTCGTTGACCTGTCGAGCTCGATGCTGGCCGAGGATTTCCAGCCGCAGAACCGGCTCGAGGTGGCGAAGGAGAAGATCAAGCAGTTTGTGCTGGGCCGCACCTCGGATGCCGTGGGGCTGGTCTCGTTCTCCGGGGAGGCGCTCACGCAGGTGCCGCTCACCGTCGACTATCCGGTGGTGCTCGCCGCGGTGGACAACCTGCAGTCGGGCCAGCTCGAGGACGGCACGGCCATCGGCACGGCCATCGCCACGGCGGCCAACCGGCTGCGCGACGCGCCGGGGCGCTCCAAGGTGATGGTGCTGCTCACCGACGGCGTGAACAATCGCGGGGCCATCGATCCGCGCACGGCGGCGCAGGCGGCCGCCTCGCTCGGCATCCGCATCTACACCATCGGCATCGGCAGCGAGGGGATGGCGCCGGTTCCCGTGGGGCGCGGCGTGTTCGGCCTGCGCTACGAGAACCGCAAGGTGGAGATCGACGAGCCGCTGCTCACCGACATCGCGCAGGGGACCGCCGGGCGCTACTTCCGCGCGCGCGACGCGGCCGCACTGCAGCGCATCTACGAGCAGATCGACCGCCTGGAACGCGTGCCCGTGCGGGCGTCGCGCTTCGTGCGCTACCACGAGCTCTATGTGTACCCGCTCGGCCTGGCGCTCGGCGCGCTCGTGCTCGAGCTGCTGCTCCTCGCCTGGCGGGGGCCACTGCCATGATCGCGTGGGAGCGCCCGATGCTGCTCGTCTTCGCGCTGCTCGTCGCCGCGCTTGGCGTGGGCGCGGCCGTGCTCTGGCAGCGGCGGCGCGGGGCGCGGCTCGCGGCGCTGGGCCCGGCGGTCGCCGTGCAGCGGCTGGCGCCCTCGGCGAACTCCTCGGCCGGCCTGCGCCGCGCCGTGCGGCTCGCCGTCGCCGCCGTGCTGGCCGCCGTCGCCTTCGCCGGCCCGCGCTGGGGGACGGCGCGCGAGTTGATCCGGAGCAACGGCGGCGACGTGGTGCTCGCCATGGACGCCTCGTTGTCGATGCTGGCCGATGACGAGCGTCCCACGCGCCTCGAGCGCATGAAGCAGGAGGTGCGCCGGTACCGCGCGGCGTCGCCGGGTGACCGCGTCGGCCTCATCGCGTTCGCCGGCCGGGCGTACGTGCTCTCGCCGCTCACCTCCGACGACGGGGCACTCGAGCTCTTCCTCGACAACCTCGACCCGTCCATCGTCGGCCAGCCGGGCACCGCGCTGGCGCCCGCCATCACCGGCGCGCTCGACCTGCTGCAGGCGGCGCAGGGCGGGGCGGGCAAGGCCGTGGTGCTGCTCACGGATGGCGAGGGGTTCGATGACCGCGCCGACGCCATCAAGGCGGCGCAACGCGCGCGACAGGCCGGCGTGAGACTCGTCACCGTCGGCTTCGGCACCGAAGGTGGCACCTCGATTCCCATGCGCGGGCCGAATGGCGTGGAGGCAAAGCGCGACGAAAATGGCGACATCGTCATCACGCGCTACCAGCCCGAGACGCTCGCCGAGGTGGCTCGCGTCGCGGACGGCGAGTTCATCCCCGCCGGCGCCACCGACAAGGGGACGCGCATCGCCCGTGCGCTGTCGTCTCTCGAGGCGCGGCGCCGCGCGGCCGAGGCGGGGCTGGCCATGCCGGCGCGCTACCAGTGGCTGCTCGCGCTCGCCGTGCTCCTGCTCCTGTTCGACGCGTGGCGCGCCGATGGTGGCCGCGTGCCGCGCCGCCGACGCCCCGCGCGCGCGGCCGCCGGTGCGGCCACGGCGCTCGCCGTGGCGACCCTAGTCGCATTGCCGCACGCTGCGGATGCGCAGTCGCCGGCCGACCAGGCCCTCGCGGAGTTCAAGGCCGGGCGCACCGCCGAGGCGGTGAGCGCGTCCCGCCGCGCCGTCGCGCGCGGCGACCGGTCGCCGCGCACACTCTACAACTTCGGCACCGTGCTGCTGGCGGCCGACTCACTCGACGCATCCATCGACGCGCTCGAGCGCGCGCAGTTCGGGGCGCCGGCGCCGCTCAGGGAGCGCGCGCTGTACAACCTGGGCCTGGCCCAGCTGCTGCGCGGGCGCCGCGCCTTCGACGGCGACGAACGGCTGCAGTCGGTGCGCGGGGCGCTGTCGGCCTTCCGCACGCTGCTGCTGGCGCATCCGGCCGATGCCGACGCCCGATGGAACTACGAACTCGCCCTGCGCCTGCGGCAGACGCCGCCGCCGCAGGCGGGCGGCGGCGGTGCGCGCGACGAGCAGGTGGGAACGCCGCAGCAGCCGCGCGATCCATCGGGCATGTCGCCGCAGCAGGCGGCGCAACTGCTCGACGCCGCCGCCCGCGACGAGCGCGACACGCAGTCGCGCCGCCGGCGCGTCGCCCAGCGCGATCGCCCCCCCGGCGGGAAGGACTGGTGATGCGCCGCCCGCTGCCGTCATGCGCCTTGCGGCGCGTGTGCGCGGGCGTATTCGCCGTGGGCACGTTGCTCGGCGCCGTGTCGGTGCCCGCGCGCGCGCAGTACCCGCCCGTCGTCACGCGGTCGCACCTCGATCCCAGCCGCGGCGTGAATTTCCATGCCGTGCTGCTGCCGGACACGGTTTACGTCGGCCAGCAGGCCACATACCAGATCGGCGTCTTCCTCAATCAGGACGTACGGCAGCGGCTGCGCCGGAACCCGGAGTTCGTGCCGCCCGAAACGCGCTCGCTCCTCGTCTACGACCTGCCCGACGCCAAGTCGCCGCTCGTCGGGACCATCGATGGTCGAGCGTACGAGGTGCACGTGTTCCAGCGGGCCTTCTTCGCGCTCTCACCGGGCCGCTACGACGTGCCGCCATCCCGGTTGACCTACTCGCTGCCGCAGAGCGCGTCGTTCTTCAGTCGCGAGGAGTCGCATGCGTTGCGCAGCGAGGCGCTGACGCTCGTCGTGCTGCCGGTGCCGACGGCCGGCCGACCGGCCGACTGGGGCGGGGCCGTCGGCGAGTGGCGCGCGCGACTGCGCATCGACTCGGCCTCGGGGCGCGTCGGCAACCCGCTGGTCGTCACCCTGCGCATCGAGGGGCGCGGCAACGTCACGCTGCTGCCGCGGCCGCGGCTCTCGGTGGACTGGGGTGCGGTGGTCGGCGCCGACGAGCGCGTGGAGCTCGACTCGACGCCCTCGACGCTCCGCGGGGCCAAGGAGTTCGACTGGCTGGTCACCCCGCGTGCCGCGGGGCGCCAGGCCATACCGTCGCAGCGCTTCGCCTACTTCGACCCGGTCGCCCGGCGCTTCGAGGTGGCGGCGAGCGCACCGGTGGACGTCAACATCGGTCCCGGCGACACGGTTGCCATCGACTCCGCCGACGCGGTGGCCGCCGCCGCGCCGACGCCGGCGGTCAACGAGCCGTCGATGTCCGTGCGCCAAGCGCTCGGCGCCTCAGTCGGCCGCTCGTGGCTGCGCGCCCCGCTCTTCGCCCTCCTGATGCTGCTGGCGCCGATGCCCGCGCTCGTCGGTGTCATCCGCCGCCGGCCGAGGCGCGTGCGCCCGGCCCCGAGTCATGCGCAGCAGCTGGACGCCGCAGCGCATATGCCCGGCGGCGACCTTGTGGTCACGCGTCGCCTCGTCCACGACGCGCTGCGCGACCGGTTGGGGCTCGACGCGGGACTCGCGCTCGCCGAGGGCACGCTCGTGGCCGATCTGCGCCATGAGGGCGTGACGCTGGAGACCGCCCGCCGCGCCGAGACGCTGCTCCGCCTGGTGGATGCCGCCGTCTTCGGAGGCACGCCCCCTGCCGACCCGCCCACCGCCGCCGACCTCGCCACGCTCTTCGCCGCCATCGATGTCGAGGCGCGCCACCGCGGCGCGACACCTCATGCTCGGCGCGCCGTCACCGCCGCGCTCGTGCTGCTGGCGTGCGTGGCGGTGCCAGGGCTGGCGCGGCAGGGCGATGGCGTCGAGCAGCGCTGGGCGGAAGCCCAGACGGCCTACGCCGGCCGCGACTACGCGCTGGCCGCGCGCCACTTCTCGGACGTCGCGCGGCAGCGCGCCGACCATCCAAATGCCTGGGCGAATGCGGGCACTGCCGCCTGGCTCGCGGCCGACACGGCGCGCGCGGTGCAGGGATGGCAGCGCGCCCTGCGGCTTGCGCCGCTCGATGGCGAGCTGCGCGACCGGCTGGCGCTGGTGCGCGCGGTGCAGGATCGCGGCCCGGCTCGCGTCCCTCCGCTGCCGGTGCAGCTGCCGCCGCTTCTGCTGGCCCTGCTATGGATCGGCGGCTGGACGCTGCTCGCGCGGCGCGCATGGCGCGGGGCGCGCATCGCGCTGCGCGCGGCGTGGCTTGCCGCCGCCGCCGCCGCGCTTCTCGTGGCCTCGGCATGGGTGGACGACATCGACCGGGCCAGGATGTTTGCCGTGGTCGCACGCCCCGAGCCCCTCCGTTCGCTCCCCGTGCTCGGTGCCGACCCCGGACCGGCGCCGCTCACCGGCGAGGTGGCGCGCGTGCTCCAGCGGCAGGGGGCGTGGGCGCAGGTGCGGCTGGAGGGCGAGCGGCAGGGATGGATCGCCGCCGAGCTCCTGCTGCCGCTCGGCGATGATTGACCCGCCATGCGCGGGCCGGGAGATTTCGGTGTGGCCGTGATCGCAATTCTCCCCAGCACCGTCGCCGACCAGATTGCGGCGGGTGAGGTCGTCGAGCGCCCCGCGTCGGTGGTGAAGGAGCTGGTGGAAAACGCGCTCGACGCGGGAGCCACGAGCATCGACATCGCGGCGCAGGAGGGCGGCCGCGCGCTCGTGCGCGTCAGCGACGACGGCACCGGCATGACGCGCGACGATGCCGTGCTCGCCATCGCGCGGCACGCGACCTCCAAGATCCGCGTTGCCGCCGACCTCGTCGGCGTTGCCTCGTTCGGCTTCCGCGGCGAGGCGCTCCCCGCCATCGGGTCGGTGGCGCGCCTCGAGATCGACACCGCGACCGACGACGGAGCGGGCACGCGCGTGCGCGTCGAGGGGGGCGCCCTGGCCTCCGTCAGCGACGTCGCGCGCCGCCGCGGCACCACCGTGGCCGTCAGCGACCTGTTCTTCAACGTTCCCGCGCGGCTCAAGTTCCTGCGCGGCGCTCGCAGCGAGTGGCGCGCCGTGATGGACGTGCTCACCACGATGGCGCTCACGCGGCGCGATGTCCGGTTCTCCATCACCCATGACGGCAAGCCGCTGATCACGCTCCCGCCCGCCGCCGACCTGCGCGATCGCGTCGCCGCGCTCTGGAGCGTGGCGCTCGCCGAGGCCCTCGTCGTCGTGGACGACGTCAGCGGCCCCGTCCGCGTGAGCGGGCTCGTGGAGCGCCCGGCCGACGTCGGCACCGCGGCGCGCCGCGTCTTCGTCACCGTGAACGGCCGCGCGGTGCGCGATCCGGGCCTCGTGCGCGCCGCGGAGGCGGCCTACCGGTCCACGCTGCCGGCCGGCGTGCGCCCCACCGTGCTGCTCGAGCTCGAACTGCCCGGCGGCGACGTGGACGTCAACGTGCATCCCGCCAAGGCCGAGGTGCGTTTCCGCGACCGCTGGCCGGTGGAGCGCGCCGTCGAGCGCGCCGTGCGCCGCGCCCTCGGCACCGAGGACGCCGCCGCCTGGTTCGGTGCGGCGCCAGCCGCGGGTGCGGGTCTGCAGTTCCTCCCGCGCGACGTGGACGTCGAGGTGCTGCGCCAGCCGACCCATGCGGCCTCGGCCGCACCGCTGTTCGATCCTGAATCCGGCGTTGCCGTTCCCGGCACCCAGCACCACACCCTGCCTCTGCCCCTGCACCCCGGAGCCGGGGAAGTCGCACCCGAAGTTCCAGACGTTCCCGTCCCGCCCCTCATGCAGCTGCGCCGCACCTTCCTCGCCTTCGAGCGCGCCGACGGCCTCGTCCTCATCGACCAGCACTCGGCGCACGAGCGCGTGCTCTACGAGCGCTTCATGGCGGCGATGGAACGCGGTGATGCGCCGTCGCAGCGACTGCTGTTTCCGCTGACGCTGCACCTGTCGCCCGCCGAGGCTGATGCCTTCGATGCCAACCGCGACCTGCTCGCCCGGCTCGGCTTCGAGGCGGAGGCGTTCGGCGGCACGGCGGTGCTGGTGCAGGCGACGCCGCACCCGCACCCGCGCTTCGACGCCGAACGCTGCCTGCGCGAGACGCTGCAGGCCCTCACCGGCGACCGCGTGGCGAGCGTCCACTCGCGGCACGAGCGACTGGCGGCCACCGTGGCGTGCAAGGCGGCGGTGAAGGCGGGCGACGTGCTGGCGCCCGGGGAGATGAATGCCCTGTACGTCGCGCTGGCCGCCACCACGCTCCCGGCGCACGACGTGCACGGGCGCGCCACCATCGTCCACGTGTCGTGGGATGAGCTCGAGCGGCGCTTCGGCCGGCGCTGAGCGGCCCGCCGTGCTGCGCATCGTCTGCGGCCCCACCGGCGCCGGCAAGTCCGCGCTCGCCCTCGCGCTCGCCGAGCACCAGTCGCTCACCATTCTCGTCGCCGACTCGCGGCAGGTCTATCGCGGCTTCGACATCGGCACGGCGAAGCCCACGGCCGACGAGCGCATGCGGGTGCCGCACGAGGGCATCGACATCGCCGAGCCCACCGCGAGGTACAGCGCCGCGGCGTGGGCTGCCCATGCCGCCGACGTCATCACCCGCGTCGGTGCCGGCCGCGTGCTCATTGTCGGCGGCACGGGGCTCTACCTGCGCGCGCTCACCGCGCCGCTCTTCGACGAACCGCCCGTCGATGCCGGACGCCGCGCGGCGCTCGCCGCCGAACTCGACGCCCTCGACACGGCCACGCTTCGCCGCTGGGTGCTGCACGTTGACGCCGCACGCGCCGGGCTCGGCCGCACGCAGCTGCTGCGCGCCCTGGAGGTCGCCCTGCTCACCGGCCGCCGCATCTCGGACCTGCACCGCGAGTCGGCCCGCGCGCCGCAGTGGCGAGCGCGATATCTCGTCGTCGATCCGCTGGACGGCCTGCACGCGCGGATCGAGCGCCGCATCGAGGAGATGCTTGCCGCCGGATGGATGGACGAGGTGCGTGGGCTTGCCACGCGGGTGCCGCCCGGCGCCCCCGCCTGGAATGCGTGCGGCTACCAGGCGCTGCGCACCCTGGTCGACGGGGAAGGGAACCTCGAGGCGGCAAAGCGCGCTATACTTGTTTCCACGCGCCAGTACGCCAAGCGGCAGCGCACCTGGTTCCGGCACCAGCTCGACGGTCCGGCCGTGACCCACATCGACCCACGCAGTGACGACGCGGCCGACGCCGTGGCGCGCTGGTGGCACGGGGGACCTCCCGAGTGAAGATCGGCATCACCTGTTATCCGACCTATGGCGGCTCGGGCGCCGTGGCCACCGAGCTCGGCATCGCCCTCGCCGCGCGCGGCCACGAGGTGCACTTCATTACGTATGCGCAGCCGTTCCGGCTTCCCGCCTTCTCGCCGCGCATCTTCTTCCACGAAGTTACCATCGGGTCGTACCCGCTCTTTCAGTACCCGCCGTACGACCTGGCGCTCGCCGTCCGCATGCACGAGGTGGCCACCCAGCAGAAGCTCGACCTGCTGCACGTGCACTACGCCATCCCGCACGCCACCAGCGCCTGGCTGGCCAAGCAGATGCTGCAGGAGGCCGGGCACGAACTCCCGGTCGTCACCACGCTCCACGGCACCGACATCACCATCGTCGGCCAGGACCACTCGTACCACGCCATCACGCGGTTCTCCATCGAGAAGTCCGATCGCGTCACGGCCGTCTCGCAGTATCTGAAGGACGAGACCGTCCGCGCCTTCGGCTGCGACAACCGGCGTGTGGAGGTGATCCCCAACTTCGTCGATCTCGCGACCTTCGACCGGACGGCCTACGACCGCGCCCTGCGCCAGCAGCTCGGCGATGGCCGCAAGGTGCTGATGCACATCTCCAACTTCCGGTCGGTCAAGCGCGTCACCGACGTCGTGCAGGTCTTCGCCGCCGTGCGCCGGGAGATCCCGTCCGTGCTCGTCATGATCGGCGACGGCCCCGACCGCTCGGCGGCCGAGGAGGAGGCGCGCCGGCTGGACGTCGAGGGCGACGTGCGGTTCCTCGGCAAGATCGACGGCGTCGCCCCGCTGCTCGCCAGCGCCGACCTCTACCTCCTGACCACCGATCGCGAGAGTTTCGGCCTATCCGCCCTCGAGGCCCAGGCCTGCGGCGTCCCCGTGCTCGGCTACCGCGTGGGCGGCCTCCCCGAGGTGGTGGAGCACGGCGTCACCGGACATCTCGGCGTCGTCGGTGACATCGTCGGCCTGGCCGGCGCCGCCATCGACATGCTCGGCCACGAGGATCGCTGGCGCGCCATGAGCGACGCCTCCGTGCGCCGCGCCGCACGGTTCGCCACCGACCAGGTGCTCCCGCGCTACGAGGCCCTCTACGCCGGCGCCGTGCGCTAACCGCGCCTTCCCCCTAGCTTTCGGCCCATGAACGATCTCTCCCTCTGGCAGGCAGCCGTGCTCGGCACGCTGCAGGGACTCGCCGAGTTCCTCCCCATCAGCAGCTCCGCGCATCTCTCGCTCGCGCCGTGGGCCTTCGGCTGGCAGGAGCCAGGCCTCGCCTTCGACGTCGCCCTGCACGTCGGGACGCTCGTCGCGCTCATCGCCTTCTTCTGGGCCGAATGGATTGCCCTGGCGCGCGCCGCGCTCAACGTCGCCACCACACATCGCGTCGAGACGATTGCCGAGAAGCGCGTGATCTTCATCGTCATCGCCACCATCCCCGCGGCGATCTTCGGGCTTTTGCTCGAGAAGCAGGCGGAGACCATCTTCCGCGCGCCGGCGCTGACCGCCACCGCGCTGATCATCATGGGCGCGCTGCTCTGGTGGGCCGATCGCGCGTCGCCGGCCACGCGCCCCCTCGCCGACATGACGTGGAAGCAGGCGCTGCTCGTCGGCGTCGCGCAGGTCTTCGCGCTCATTCCCGGCGTCTCGCGCTCCGGTTCCACCATCACGGCCGCCCGCGCGCTGCATTTCGACCGCCAGTCGGCGGCCGTCTTCAGCTTCCTGATGTCCATGCCCATCATTGCGGCGGCGGCGGTGCTGAAGGTGCCCAAGCTGCTTGCCGCGGGCGTCGATGCGCCGGTGCTGGTGGGCATCGCGGCGGCCGCCCTCAGCAGTTGGCTCGCCATCGCCGTCCTGCTCCGGTTCATCCAGCGCAACGGATTCGTGGTCTTCGCCATCTACCGCTTCGTGCTGGGCCTCGCCGTCTACGCGCTCGTCGCCTATCGTGCCTGAGCTGGCGTTCGACGGCCTGGGCGCCGACGCCCTCGCCGCGCGGCTCGGGCTGCCGGCCTGCCTGCTGCACGACCGCGTGGCGTCCACCATGGACCTCGCCCATGCGGCCGCGGGGCGCGGTGCCGAGGCCGGCACGCTCGTGCTGGCGCAGGCGCAGGACGCCGGCCGCGGCCGCGGCGGCAAGCGCTGGCATTCGCCGTCGGGCGGCGGCCTGTGGATGACGCTCATCGAGCGTCCGGCCACGTCGTCCGGCATCGAGGTGCTCTCGCTGCGCATCGGCCTGCGGCTCGCCGATGCGCTCGATCCCCTCGCCGGCGATCGCGTTCGCCTCAAGTGGCCCAATGACCTCTTCACCGGCGGCGGCAAGCTGGCCGGCATCCTCGTCGAGGCGCGGTGGCGTGACCAGCGCGTCGAGTGGGTGGCCATCGGACTCGGCGTCAACGTGGCGGCGCCGACGGCGGTCGAGGGTGCGGCCGGGCTGGCGCCGGGCGTCACGCGCCTGCAGGCGCTCGATCAGATCGTGCCGGCGCTGCGCTCGGCGGCCGCTGCCGTCGACGGACGCCTCACGCCCTCCGAGATGGCCCGGTTCGCCATGCGCGACCTCGGCATCGGGCGGTCCATCACCCAGCCGGCGGTCGGGGTTGTGGCGGGGGTGGGAGCGTCGGGAGAATTGATGGTGGACACGGCGCGCGGGCCCGTCGCCTGTCGCACCGGATCACTCGTGTTTGCGGAGGACCGCTGATGCTGCTCGTCTTCGACGTCGGCAACACCGAAACGACCGTCGGCCTGTGCGAGGGCGAGACGGTAACGGCGCGATGGCGCGTCACCACCGACGGCAGCCGCACGCCCGATGAGGCCTACCTGCTGGTGCGCGCCCTGCTCGAGGCGTCGGGGTTCGCCGCGGCCGCGGTGAAAGGGGCGGCCATCGGGTCCGTGGTGCCGTCGGTGACCGCGCCGCTCGCCGAGGCCTGCACCCGGCTTGTCGGCGCGCCGGCCGTCGTCGTAGACGCGCGCTCCCGACTGCCCATCACCCTCGATGTGGATGAGCCGCTGACCGTGGGCGCCGACCGCATCATCAACACCCTGGCGGCCAGCCGGCTGCACCGGCGCGACTGCATCGTGGTGGACCTCGGCACGGCGACGACGTTCGACTGCATCACGGGGGACGGCACGTTCCTCGGGGGCGTCATCTCGCCGGGCGTGCAGATGTCGGCGGAGTCGCTGTTCCGAAAGACGGCCAAGCTGACGGCCACCGAGTTGGTGCCGCCGCAGCACGTGATCGGGCGACGCACCGAGGAATGCATCCGGGCCGGCGTCGTGCTGGGGGCGGCCGACGCCATCGACGGCCTGGTGCGGCGGATCAAGGCTGAGTGGCCGGGCCGGGAAGTGCCGCTGGTGATCGCGACGGGCGGCCTGGCGGCGTCGTTCAAGCCGCTCTGTCGGGAGCTTGATCTCCTCGAGCCGGACCTGACGTTGCGCGGCCTGGCCATCGCGCACGGGTTGTTGCAGTAGGGGGGGGTGCGTCGGATTGACAGGTGGTGAGGGCCGACTTGACAGTCGGCTCTCTGCAATTCTGGCAGGTGCAAGCTGCTGCGCTGATTGAAGTTAGACCATGGAGTAGCACTTTTGGCTACCTTGCGCTGGCACGGCTTTCGCATATCTTACGTCCCGTTGTTAGCACTCGTGTCCATTGAGTGCCAACGTGATCTGTCCGCAGTTTTCAACCCCCAAAGCAACAGGAGTCCAGACAATGGCAGCCAAGACCCCTGGGTCGAAGGTCGCGCCGCTTGCTGATCGCGTGGTCATCAAGGCGATCGAGGAAGCCGAGCAGATGCGCGGCGGCCTGTACATCCCGGATACGGCCAAGGAGAAGCCCCAGCAGGGCGAGATCATCGCCGTCGGCCCGGGCCGGTACGAGGACGGCAAGCTCATCCCGATGGGCGTCAAGGTCGGCGACAAGGTGCTGTACGGCAAGTACAGCGGCACCGAGGTCACCATCGACGGCGAGAACTACCTGATCCTCCGCGAGTCCGATGTGCTCGCGGTCGTCAACTAAGCCATCCACCAGCACCAGGGAGCAGATACCATGGCAGCGAAGGAACTGCATTTCAACGTCGATGCGCGCGCGGCGCTCAAGCGCGGCGTTGACCAGCTGGCCGAGGCGGTGAAGGTCACGCTTGGCCCGAAGGGCCGGAACGTCGTCATCGAGAAGAAGTTCGGCGCCCCGACCGTCACCAAGGACGGCGTGACGGTGGCCAAGGAAGTCGAGCTCAGCGACCCGATCGAGAACCTCGGCGCGCAGATGGTCAAGGAAGTCGCGACGAAGACGTCGGACAACGCCGGCGACGGCACGACGACCGCGACGGTGCTGGCCCAGGCGATCTACCGCGAGGGCCTCAAGAACGTGACGGCCGGCGCGAACCCGATGGCGATCAAGCGCGGCATCGACAAGGCCGTCATCGCCATCACCGACGAGCTCAAGAAGATCTCCGTGCCGACCACCGGCAAGAAGGAGATCTCGCAGGTCGGCGCGATCTCGGCCAACAACGACAAGGAAATCGGCGACCTCATCGCCGACGCGATGGAGAAGGTGGGCAAGGACGGCGTCATCACGGTCGAGGAAGCCCGCGGCCTCGAGACGACGCTGGAGACGGTTGACGGCATGCAGTTCGACCGCGGCTACCTGTCGCCCTACTTCATCACCGACCCGGACAAGATGGAAGCCGTCCTCGAGGACGCCTACATCCTGATCCACGACAAGAAGATCTCGTCGATGAAGGACCTGCTCCCGGTGCTCGAGAAGGTCGCGCAGACGGGCAAGCCGCTGATGATCATCGCCGAGGACATCGAGGGCGAGGCCCTGGCCACGCTCGTCGTGAACAAGCTGCGCGGCACGCTCAAGGTCGCCGCCGTCAAGGCGCCGGGCTTCGGTGACCGCCGCAAGGCGATGCTCGAGGACATCGCGGTCCTCACCAAGGGCAACGTCATCAGCGAGGAAGTCGGCTTCAAGCTCGAGAACGCCGTGCTCTCCGACATGGGCCGCGCCAAGCGCCTCGTGATCGACAAGGACAACACGACGATCATCGACGGCCACGGCGACGAGGACAAGATCAAGGGCCGCATCAAGGAGATCGAGGTCGCCATCGACAAGTCGACGAGCGACTACGACAAGGAGAAGCTCCAGGAGCGCAAGGCCAAGCTGGCCGGCGGCGTGGCGGTGATCAACGTCGGCGCCGCGACCGAAGCCGAGATGAAGGAGAAGAAGGCCCGCGTCGAGGACGCGCTGCACGCCACGCGCGCCGCGGTCGAGGAAGGCATCGTCCCGGGCGGCGGCGTCGCGCTCATCCGCTCGCAGTCGGCCCTCAAGGCGGTCAAGCTCGACGCCGACGAGCAGATCGGCGTGGACATCGTCCGCCGCGCCATCGAGGAGCCGCTCCGCATGATCGTCGCCAACGCCGGCGGCGAGGGGTCGATCGTGGTCGAGAAGGTCCGCGCGTCGAAGGACAAGAACTTCGGCTACAACGCGCTGACCGACACGTACGAGGACCTCGTGGTCGCGGGCGTCATCGACCCGACCAAGGTGACGCGCACGGCGCTGCAGAACGCCGCGTCGATCGCCGCCCTCCTCCTCACGACGGAAGCGCTCATCGTCGAGAAGAAGGAAGACAAGCCCTCCATGCCGGCGGCGCCGGGTGGCGGCGGCATGGGCGGGATGTACTAGGCTGAACCACGATTGAGGATTGGGATTCCGGAACTGGATCAGGGATTCCGATTGACGATCACGATTCGCGATGGGGGTCGGGCGTTTGCCCGGCCCCCATCTGCGTGGGCGCGATTCGCCGGGCATTCGGGTGCGGCGGCCACATCTGGGCGCTCAAGAGGGGTAGATTGCAGTCAGCCAGTCTTCCCGATCGATCGCCGACGCCGATCGGTCCCCGCGCAACCGAGTGACGGGTGCGCCGCCTTGGCGGGCATCGGGCCCCGTGGCCGAGCTCCCCCCGTTCGCGCCATCAGGCGGTTCCGTGATCCTCGCATCTCCGCGTCCCGCGCCGCCGGCGCCGGGTGCCCTTCCCGCGCTGCCGAACGGCGGGCACGTGCCCTACCCGCACGCCCTCCGGCGCGTCGCGCTGCTCGGGAACCACCTGCCGCGGCAGTGCGGAATCGCCACTTTCACCACCGACCTCGCGGGGGCGATCGCCGGCGAGTATCCGTCGCCCGACTGTCTCGTCGTCGCCATGAACGATACGGTGCGGCGGCACGCGTACCCCGGCGCGGTCCGCTTCGAGATCGAGCAGGATGACGTGGCGTCATACCGGCGTGCCGTGGACTTCCTGAACGTGTCCACGGTGGACGCGGTGTCGGTGCAGCACGAGTTCGGGATCTTCGGCGGCAAGGCGGGCGCGCTGCTGCTCCCCCTGCTCGCCGAGCTGCGCATGCCGGTGGTGACGACGCTGCACACGATCCTCGCCCGGCCCGACGCCGCGCAGCGCCGCGTCATGGACGAGATCATCCGCCTCTCGGAGCGGCTGGTGGTGATGAGTGCGCACGGCGCGGAGCTGCTGCACGAGGTCTACGGCGCCGACCCCGCAACGGTGGACCTGATTCCGCACGGGATTCCCGAGGTGATGTTCGGCGTCGGCGACAAGGACCGGCTGGGCGTCGCCGGCAAGCGCGTGATCCTCACCTTCGGGCTGCTCTCGCCGGACAAGGGCGTCGAATACGTCATTGACGCGTTGCCGCGCATCCTCGAGCGCCACCCGGACACGGTGTACATCGTGCTCGGCGCCACGCATCCGCATGTCCTGGCGCACGCCGGCGAGACCTATCGCCTGATGCTCGAGGCGCGCGCCCAGTCGCTGGGCGTGGACGGCAGCATGATCTTTCACAACCGCTTCGTGAGCCAGGCCGAGCTTGGCGAGTTCCTGACGGCGGCCGATCTCTACGTGACGCCGTACCTGAATCCCGAGCAGAGCACCTCGGGGACGCTGGCGTATGCCGTCGGCGCCGGCAAGGCGGTCATCTCGACACCGTACCGCTATGCCACCGAGCTGCTGGCCGATGGGCGCGGCGTGCTGGTGCCGGTGCGCGATGCCGACGCCATTGCCGACGAGGTCATCAACCTCCTCGACGACGGCGTCCGCCTGGCCACGCTGCAGCAGGGCGCGGCCGCCTACGGCCGCGCCATGTCGTGGCCGGCCGTCGCCCGGCTGCACGTCGCGTCGCTCGAGCACGCGGCCGCCAGCCACGCGCACCGTCGCCGCAGTGTCTTTCGCGCGCGGACGCTCGCCGAGCGCCCGCCGTCGCTCCCCGAACTGAGCCTCGAGCACCTGCAGTGCATCACCGACGACACCGGCCTGCTGCAGCACGCGTCGTTCGTGGTGCCGCGCTATGCGGACGGCTACTGCCTCGACGACAACGCGCGGGCGCTGCTGTTGATGGTGCTGCTCGAGGAGTCGGGGGGCGCCGAGCGCAAGCTCGTGCGCACGCTGGCCTCGCGTTACCTGGCCTTCGTGAGCAATGCCTTTGACGGTCCGTCGGGGCGCTTCCGCAACTTCCTGTCGTACGGTCGCGCGTGGGGCGAGCAGGTGGGCTCCGAGGACAGCCAGGGGCGCGGGCTGTGGGCGCTGGGCGCGGTGGTGGGCCGGGCGCACGATCCGGGCCGCAGCAGCCTGGCCGGCGACCTGTTTCACGCGGCGCTGCCGGCGATGGCGACGCTCACGAGTCCGCGCGCGTGGGCCTATGCGCTGCTCGGCATCGACGAATACCTGCGCGCCTTCGAGGGAGATCGCGGGGTGCAGACCATGCGGGCGCGGCTCGCCGACCGGCTGGCCGACATCCATGCGCGCGCCAGCACGCCCGACTGGCCGTGGTTCGAGGAGTCGCTGACCTACGGCAACGCGCGGCTCCCGCAGGCGCTCATGGTGTCGGGCGCGGCCATGGGGCGCGACGACCTCGTGGCCACCGGCGCCCGGTCGCTCGAATGGCTCGCCAAGCTGCAGCACACGCCCGACGGCTTCTTCTCGCCGATCGGCTCCAATGGCTTCCATCGGCGCGGCGCGGAGCGGGCCCGCTTCGACCAGCAGCCCATCGAGGCGTGCTCCATGGTCAGCGCGGCGCTCGACGCGCTGCGCATCACCGGCGACGCCCGCTGGGCGCGCGAGGCCAACAGCGCGTTCGCCTGGTTCCTCGGGCAGAACCACCTGCAGGTGCCCGTGTATGACGTCTCCAGCGGCGGATGCCGCGATGGACTGCACGCCGAGCGCGTGAATGAGAACCAGGGGGCGGAGTCGACGCTGAGCTTCCTGATGGCGCTGAGCGACATGCAGGCGGCGGCGCGCGCAGTGCCCGTTTGACCCCTGGCTCCCCATGACCCGAGCGACCATGTCCCCGCGCCAGCACTACGAAGTCCTGCTGCATCGCCACGAGTTCAACCCGATCCTGACGGCGGCCGACTGGCCGTACCCGGCGCATACGGTGTTCAATCCCGGGGCCACCCGGCTCCCCGACGGCACTACGCTGCTGCTGTGCCGCGTGGAGGACCGTCGTGGCCATTCGCACTTGTGCGCCGCCCGCTCGGCGAACGGCATCGATGGATGGGTCATTGACCGCGAGCCGACGCTGATGCCCGATCCCGCCCGCTACCCCGAGGAGCTGTGGGGCATCGAGGACCCGCGCATCACGTTCATGCCGGAGCTGGGCAAGTTCGCCGTCACCTATACCGCCTTCAGCAAGGGCGGGCCGGGCGTGGCGCTCGCGATGACAACCGACTTCCGGTCGTTCGAGCGGCTCGGGCTGGTGATGCAGCCCGACGACAAGGATGCGGCCATGCTGCCGCGGCGCATCGACGGCAACTTCGCCATGCTGCACCGCCCGATGGCCGACTCCGGCGCGCACGTCTGGATCTCCTACTCGCCCGACCTCACCAACTGGGGCGGACACAAGCTGGTGCTGCAGGCGCGGCGCGGCGCGTGGTGGGACGCCAACAAGGTGGGGCTCTCGCCGCCGCTCATCGAGACGCCGCGCGGCTGGCTGATGATCTACCATGGCGTGCGGCAGACGGCGTCGGGCGCGCTGTATCGACTGGGGCTGGCCCTGCTCGACCTCGAGCATCCCGACCAGGTGCTGCGCCGCGGTGACATGTGGGTGTTCGGTCCCGAGGCGTCGTACGAATGCCTGGGCGATGTCGGATACGTGGCCTTCCCGGGCGGCTACACCGTCGGCGAGGACGGCGACACGGTCAATCTGTATTACGGTGCGGCCGACACGAGCATCGCGCTGGCGACGGGGAGCATTCGCCAGATGCTCCACTGGCTCGATGAGCACGGGAGTGCGACGACGGTGGTGTGAGCCGCCTGTACCGGCCGATTCAGATCCCCAGTTCCATCTGGCCGCCGCGCGCCGGGGCGGGCCAGGTCACGACATCCTGAGCGGCGCACCCCACGTGGCCCCGGAACGGCGTGCGCCTGAGCACGGAGGTGGCGGCGTCGAGCGCCACCTTCGGCTCGTTGTTCTGCTGGCTGAGGTGCGCCAGCAGCACCTGCCGCAGCCCCTTGTGCGCCACGCGCTCGAGCAGCGCGCCGGTCTGCCGGTTGCTCAGGTGTCCCGTGTCGCACGCAATGCGGGCCTGCAGGAACGGCGGATACGGGCCGTTGCGCAGCATCGTTTCGTCGTGGTTGCTCTCGAAGACGAGATAGTCCAGCCGCTCGAAGGCCGCGCCCAGTGCGTCGGAAACGTGGCCGAGATCGGTCGCCACGCCGATCCGCGCCCCGGTGCGCGACGTGACCAGCACCGCGGCGGGTTCCGTCGCGTCGTGCGGCACCGGCACGAGTTCCACCGTGCAGTCGCCGATGGTCCGTCGCGCACCGTAGGCGATCGGCTGCTGCCGCGCCGCGGGCAGGTCACGCACGCCGGAGAGCGTCCCCGCCGTGCTCACCACCGGCCAGCCCCACTTGGCCACTGCCTGCGCGAGCCCCTTGATGTGGTCGATGTGCTCGTGCGTGATGATCACCGCGTCCACCGACTCCGGCGCCACGCCCGCCTCGGCCAGCCGCCTGGCGAGGATGCGTGGGCCCAGGCCGCAGTCGATCAGCAGGCGCGTGGTGCCGGCTTCCACCAGCGTGGCGTTTGCCTTGCTCCCGCTGGCGAGCGTGCAGAACCTCACGCCGACCAGCGCCGCTCGTGGGCGAGGCGCAGGGCGTGGCGCAGGCCCTCGCTCAGCGGGACGCCGCGGCGGGCATACACGCGATCCGTCACCTCGAGGAATTTCTCGAGCGCGAAGGTCTTCTCGCGCCCGCCGCCCCACGAGAACGGCGGGATCACGCGGGAGTGCAGCCCGGCATCGAACAGGTTCGCCCCCGCGCCGACCACCGTGCCGGTCATCAGCAGCGTCCCGATGGCGAGCTTCGCGTGGTCCCCGATGAGCGATCCGAGGAACTGCATGCCCGTGTCAACCATGCCGCCGGGTGCCCACATCTGCACGGGGCCGTAGCTGTTCTTCAGGTTGCTCGTGGTCGTGCCCGCGCCGAGGTTGGCCCAGCGCCCGATCACCGAGTGGCCCACGAAGCCGTCGTGCGCCTTGTTGCACTGCCCGGCGAACAGCGACACGCTCACCTCGCCGTGCACGCGACACTGTTCCCCGATGGCACTCGACGCCACGCGGCCGCCGTGCACGACGCTGTCCGCCCCCACAAAGCACGGGCCGACCAGCCGGCTGAAGGACTGCACGTGCGCGCCGTGGCGCACGAGCACCGGGCCGTGCTGCACGTCGAGCAGCACGAACGGCTCCACCACGGCGCCATCCTCGATGTACACGGGATGCGTGCCCATCACCTTGACGCCGTCGAGGTGCTGGAGGTCGCGCGTGGCCAGCGTGTCGCCGATGGCCGGGATGTCGGCGGCGAGCATCGCGCCGAGGTGCCGCACGAAGTCCCACGCGCGGTCGATCCACCAGCCACGCAGCGGCGCGGCGGCCACACCTGCCGCCACCAGGTCCTCGAGGGTGATCGCCCCGTCGGCGAGGAGCGCCGGGTTGAGCGCCGTGGTCAGGCGCACGGCCACGATGCGGCCGTCGGCCGACCACGCATTGGCATCGGACAGCGTGGCGCCCAGGGCCGGCGCGAATCGGGCGTTGGCCACCACGCTGCCGGCGGCGATGAGTCCCGTCGCCGCCGGCGGCGTGCCTGTCTCGTCGAACGACGCCAGGTGCGGCGCGCCGATGCGGGCCGCGATCTCGCCGTGCGCCAGCGGCTCCCAGCGCTCCCGCAGGAGCACCGCCCCGGCCCGCATCTCCGTGAGCGGGCGCAGGAGCGCGAACGGCTCGAGGGCCCGCGCCGCGACATCCTCGTACAGGATGACCGGGGGGGCGATCATCGGCGTTCCTTCAGTGCCGTGGGCAGCGTCTCGAGCAGCGGCTTCAAGTTGCGCGCCTTCTCTTCGGTGGTCACCAGCACCACGCCTTCATGCTCCACGACCACCAGGCCGCTGACCCCGTACAGCACGACATCGGCCCCGGCGGCATACACCACGTTGTCGGCCGCCTCGCGCAGGTGCACGCGGCCATGCGCCACGTTGCCGGCCGCGTCGCGCGTCCGCACGCCGCGAAGGGCCGACCAGGTGCCCACGTCGTTCCAGCCGAAGCGCCCCGGCAGGACGAACACGTGCGCGCTTCGCTCCAGCACCCCGACGTCCACGGCGATGGGGTCCTTCACGCCGCCGAAGAACCGCGCCGCATCGCCGCCGGCGGCCTCGAGCGGGCCGGCCACCGCCGGGCAGTGCGCGCGCAGCTCGCGCAGGAAGATTCCGACCGGCCAGGCGAAGATGCCCGAATTCCAGAGCGCGCCGTCCGCCACCAGCGCCGCGGCGCGTTCGGCACTTGGCTTCTCGACGAACCGCGCGACGCGGCGCGCCGCGCCGTCGGTGGCCGCGCCGGCCTCGATGTATCCCAGGCCCGTGTCGGGATGCGTGGGCACGATCCCCACCGTCACCAGCCCCTGTGTGCGCGCCGCCTCGGACGCGGCGTGCTGCAACGCCTCGCGAAAGCGCGGCACGTCGGCGATCGCCCAGTCGGCGTGCACCGAGAGCATGATCGCGTCCGGCCCGGCCTGCGCCGCGATGCGGTGCGCGGCCCATGCCAGCGCTGCCGCCGTGCCCGCGGGGCGCGGTTCGGCGAGCACGTGGCCCGACGGCAGCTCCGGGGCGATCGCCGCCACCCCCTCGGCCAGTTCCGCATTGGTGAGCACGAACGTGCGTGCCGCCGGCGCCACCGGTGCCAGCCGGTCCAGCGTGTCGCGCAGCATCGGCCGCTCGCTGAGCAGCGGCAGGAACTGTTTGGGCCGCTCCGGGGTGCTGAGAGGCCAGAATCGCGATCCGACGCCGCCGGCCAGGATGACCACCCACGTGGATTCGTCGCTCACGGGGCCGCCGGTGACGCGCCGGCGCTGTCATCCACGCCGGTGAGTTCGACGACCCGGGCGTACAGTCGCTTCGGGCTGAAGGGCTTGGTGATGAAATCGGACGCGCCGAGGCGCATGGCCTCGTCGTAACGCTGGTCCTGGCCGGCGGCGGTCAGGATCACGCAGGGCAGGGACGACCAGCGCGGATCCTGGCGCATCCGCGCCAGCACTTCGAGCCCGGAGAGGTGCGGCATCATGAGGTCGAGGAGCACGAGGCAGATGTCGTCATGCGCGGCGAGGGCGTCCAGGGCCTCGACGCCGTCGAAGACGAGCGTCACCTGGAACGGCCCCTGCTCGAGCTTCGTCTTGACGATGCGGCCGATGTGGGGTTCGTCGTCGGCCACGAGCACGTGGCACGTCATGCCGGGCAGCCGCTCAGACGAGGGACGCGATGTTCGCGCGATTGCGGCGCAGCTCGTAGAGCAGCTGGGCGAGGTTCACCGACGGGTGCGCCAGCACGAGCAGCACGGCGTCCGGCGAGAGCGAGGCGACGATGGCGAAGCCGCGCTCGTGCTCCAGCACGGCCGTCTGGAGCGCGCCGTGCTGGCTGGCGTGCCCGAGCTCTTCGGCGGCAAGCAGCACCGGCGGGACGTGCGCGGCCACGTTCTCGGTGTCGACCCCGGCGAGCGCCTGCCCGTCGATCAGCAGGCCGTCGCGGCCGAGGACGACGGCCGCCTGCACCCCCTCCCGATCCCGGATCG
>Ga0334722_10001743_pt1 | contig 26190 bp, 20 predicted proteins | sample C3_bottom_MG_FD_207210 | JGI IMG/M metagenome (GOLD analysis project Ga0334722, IMG submission 207210) | Sediment microbial communities from Yellowstone Lake, YNP, Wyoming, USA - C3_bottom | ecosystem: Environmental > Aquatic > Freshwater > Lake > Sediment | place: USA: Wyoming | collected... | reverse complement strand
GAGGGGTGTATCGACTGATCTTGCGGAGAATAGGGAATCCCCGGATCGATTAATTTCGGTCCGGGGATTTTTTTATGCCTCGGGCTCCAGAAAAACCAAGAGGAGAACGATGGTGATACTGACGGAAAGAGGACACACAAAGATTTCAATCCTGGCGATTAGTGACTGGGACAGCTTTCAGGCCGCCTTGTGGTGCCTGCGGCAGGGTGCGTGAGCGGGGTAGTCTTTGCGGCGTCCGTTGCTGTAAAGGGCTGACCCTGATTCCTTGAACTTTTGTTCGGTTGGCCCCGATGCTGTGGGAGCGACCGCCTGGTCGCGAATCAACAGGCCGGGGTTGGCGACGGCGCAGTGTTGACTGCAACTTGGGTATTCGCGGTCAGGCGACCGCTCCCACCGGCTGTCGCTCCGGCGCGGCTCGAAGGCTCAGCGAACCGGCAGATCCGGGCTGGCGACCAGGCTTTTCCTTTGCGCCGTCTTGGGAATTCGCGGTCTGGAGACCGCTCCTACAGTTCCTACCTGATAACTGGTTAATAATTTGATTAATTATGGAGATTTTTTGCATGAATAAGTCATTTTCTCTTGTACTAGCAACCCTGGCACTGTTCCCCGCCCAGCTTCGGGCCGAGGAACTTGCCGTTAAGAACGAAGCTGTCGCGGTCCTGGACGAGGTGGTGGTGACCGCCACCAAAACCGAGGAAAAGCGGCGGGATATCGCCAATGCCGTGGTGGTGAAAGACGCCCTGGATATCGCCGAGGCGCCCGCCGAATCACTGGGGGCGCTGCTGGCCAATGAGCCGGGTATCGACTTACGAACCAGAGGCAACTACGGTGGCGCCGCCGAGGAGCTTCAGATCCGCGGCATGGGTGCCGACGGCACTCTGTTGGTGGTGGACGGGGTGGCCTTGAATTCACCTTCGCTGGGCTCGGCGGATGTCAGCCAGATCCCCCTGAACAGTATCGAACGGATCGAGGTGGTCAAGGGGCCGGGGTCGCTGCTGTATGGCTCCGGGGCCATGGGCGGCACCGTCAATATCATCAGCAAAAAACCCAAGCGGGATGGCTACCAGGCCAAGGTCGAGGCCGGCTACGGCAGCGAACATACCTACCATCTGGCCATGGAGAGCGGCGGCTTTATCGTCGGCGACTTCGGCTATTATCTTACGGCCAACCGCAGGGAAACCGACGGCTTCCGCGACAACGGCGACCTGAGCCAGAGCGATGTCACCCTGAACCTGCTCTATGATAAGGACGAGCGCTTCAGCGGCGAGTTTAATTTTGGCTACGTCCAGCGTGATTACGGTCTGCCCGGGGTTAAACCGCCGGTTACCACCATCCCCTTCAGCCAAAACAGCGAGCAGTTTTACAATACCGAATCGGCCAACCTGCTCGATCGCGGTAAGGAGCACAACCGCCACAGCACCCTGGCCTTCAAGGGCAAGGCGGGCGAGATGCTGAACTGGCGGGTCAAGGGTGATTGCGCGGTGCTGATCAGCGACAACCACAGCCGCTACAGCTACGACGGCAGCGGTGACGACACCACGGTGACCAATACCGCCCGAGGCCTGGAGGGCAATTTCGACCTGCATCCCACCGGCAATTTGGGCCTCCTGGCCGGTAGCGAATATCGCAACTTCGACTACGAGAACGAGATGCAACATCTTGGGGCCAACGGCGGCGCTGTGGCTGGCACCAAGAGCGACGCCAAGCAGCAAATTCACACCAACGGCACCTTTGCCGAATTTAACTATAGACCGGTGGCGCAGCTCAAACTCATCGCCGGTTATCGCTACGAAACCCATTCCCGCTACGGCCACGAAAAGGTCGGCCGTTATGGCCTGGTCGTGACCCCTCTGGCCGATACCGTCCTCAAGATCAATCATGGCCAGCACTTCAAGGCCCCGACCATGAACGACCTGTTCTGGCCGGACGATGGTGCCTTCACCAAGGGCAATCCCAAGCTCAAACCGGAAACCGGCTGGCACACCGATGTCACCGCCGAACAGAGTCTGCTGGGCGGCAAACTCTTCGCCACCGTTTCCTGGTTTAAGTGGTACCTGGCCGACAAGATTGCCTGGGCCGAGGATCCCAGCCAGCCCAGCCCCACCGGCTGGGGCAACTACTGGACCCCGAGTAACGTCGATACTTACCGGGCCAAGGGCTGGGAGGGCGAGGTGAAAATCGGCCCCTATGCCGGGCTGCGTGGTGATCTGGCCCTGACCCTGCTCGATGCCGAAGAGGAACTGGCTCCCGGGGCGACTCGCCCGGCCCGCTACACCCCAGACTGTCAGATCAGGGTCGGGCTGAGCCATTATGCCAACTTCGGCCTGACCTCCACCGTGACCGCCCGCTATGTCAGTTCGCGGCCCGGCTATTACGCCAAGACGACCGACCTGAACGCCCAGATCGAGCTGGCCTCCTACTGGACCGTGGATCTTAAGCTGGAGCAGGAACTGGCAGCCCACTGGCATTTGTCCCTGCTGGCCAACAACCTGCTGGACCAGGAGTATGACACCTATCTGGCCGGCTTCTCCGACCAGAAGACCTTCGCCTATACCCAGCAACCTTATCCTGGTGCGGGACGCAGCATGTTTGCCGCGCTGGGGTATAGCTTTTAGGTTGATATGGCTGAAGAGTGAAGGGTAGTCGGCCAAGGTTAAGGCCTTTGGGTAGGTCAACCTGTTGCGGCGACACCCCTCAATTTCCTCCCATCAAGGGAGGGGAAGCTTCGTAACCCCCTCTCCCCGTGTGGGAGAGGGCTGGGGAGAAGGGAAAAACGCAGGGCAATTTATTAATCAGATCTCGTAACAACAGAGGAGAAACACCATGAAAAAATTTATGGCACTATTGGCCGCCGGGGTTCTGGTGGTGCTGGTGGCGGTAGGTTTGAGCAACAATCAGACAGTGGCGGCAGTGGCCGCCAAACAAATCAACGTGGTCATCGAATACGGCAATGGTCAGCCGTCGCGCACCGTGGCGGCGTCTGTGACACCGGGGCAGACCGTGCTGGGGCTGTTGCAGACGGTGGCCACAGTGGAGACCCATCCGGTCGATCAATTTGTCTTTGTCACCGCCATCGACGGCGTCCAGGGCAAGCGCGGCGAGATGGCCTGGTATTATACGGTTGACGGTGCCAAGGCCGATACGTTGGCGGTGGCCAAGATCCTTGATGAGCAAACTGGGCAGATCATCTGGAGCTACCAGAAGGATATCTGTTCCTGCACGGTGGATACGAAGTAGCGCCAGCACCTGGGATGGGGTGCCCTTGGCTGCCTCCTGTCTCCTGTGGGAGCGACCGCCTGGTCGCGAATTGGGAGTCGGGGGTGGCGTCGGGAGATTCGGCCGACTGGGCATTCGCGGTCAGGCGACCGCTCCCACAAAGGTTCTTAACCATGACATAGAGGTAGAGTGATGTCCGAACTGAATGGCCGGGAGTTTTTCTGTTCCTGGAGCGGTGGCAAGGATTCCTGCCTGGCCCTGTACCGGGCGCTGCGGCGGGGCGGGGTGGCGCGGCGGCTGTTGACCATGCTCAGTGAGGATGGCTTGCGCAGCCGTTCCCATGGCTTGATGCCGACGGTGATCGCGGCCCAGGCGGCGGCCATGAATCTCCCCTGGTTGACCGGTCGGGCCGGGTGGGAGGGTTACGAGGAAGTCTTTCTGGCCCGGTTGAGCGAGCTGCGGGCGGATGGCCTGGCCGACGGCGTCTTCGGTGATATCGACCTGGAGCCGCATCGGCAATGGGTGGAGCGGGTTTGCGGCATGCACGACATCACCGCCCATCTGCCGCTCTGGCAGGAACCGCGCCGTGATCTGCTGGCCGAGTTCATCGGGGCCGGCTTCTCGGCGACCATCGTGGCGGTCAGCGATGCCCGTTTGCCTGCGTCTTTTTTGGGTCGGCAACTGGATTGGCCGACGGTTACCGAGCTGGAGGCGGCCGGGGTGGACGCCTGCGGCGAGGAAGGTGAGTTTCATACGGTGGTCACCGACGGGCCGCTCTTTGCGGCGCCCCTGGTGCTAAAACATGGCCAGGTGGTCGGTCACTCCGGCTACAGTTTTCTCGAGGTCAGCCTGGCGGGTGACAGCGGCGGCGAGGGATAGGGCATGTCCGATCTGCTGATGAGCGATGCGGTCAGTGCGACCGGGGCCGAGGTGGCGGTGTCGGCCCAGTCGGCCGTAAGAGGCGGGCCGGGCTTGAACCTGCCCCTGGCTGGGGCACTGTTCCTGCACCTTGCCGCGCTGATCCTGCTGGCCTCGGGCGGAGGCGGGAAACGGGCGCTGCCGCCCCGGGTCTACCCGATCCGGCTGTACCGTGCTGCCGAGGTGGCGGCGGTCATCACTCCGACTGACCGGCAGCCTCCTTTAGGGCTGCCGACTCGGGCTTTACCACTGCTCACGCCAGCCGTCGCGGCAGTGCGGCTGGTCGTGCCCCCGCCACCGAATAGTTCGGCGCAAAAGGTACTGATTCCGGTTTCGACTCCGGCTGTGGCCGCTGCGGTTTCACCGGTGATAGCCGCGGTGGTGCCGGAGGTTGCAGATGGAGTGGTGCCACCGGGGGATATCGCGGAGCAGTCCGGGAGTGCTGGGGCACTGCTAACGGTAAGCGGTAATGCTCCGGTGGCCCGGACCGGATCTGCACCCGGCCCGGGGTCGAAGGTCCCAGTCTCCGCCGGAGTTGCTGGGACAGCCGATACCGCCCCGGTTGCGCCGCCGCTGGTCATGGCCCAGCCCCTCTACCGCGAGAATCCTGCCCCGGAATATCCTCCCCTGGCCCGGCGCCGGGGTTTGGAAGGTACGGTGATCCTGGAGGTTCAGGTCGGCGTGGACGGGCGGGCAAAGGAATTGCTCCTCCACCACTCCAGCGACTATCCCATACTGGACGATGCCGCCTTGCGGGCGGTCAAGGGATGGCGTTTCGAACCGGGTCGGCGGGGAGCGGAGCCCCTGGCCATGCAAGTACTAGTGCCGGTACGCTTTAGCCTGCACTGAGGTTTTGGGGGATCAATGCGATGTTAAGAAAATTACCAGCCATGGCTTTATGCTTGGCCCTGCTTCTCGGCCCCGGGCTCTGCCCAGCCCGGACCCTGGTGGACCAGGCCGACCGCTCCGTGGTGCTGCCGGAACGGCCGCAGCGGGTGGTATCGCTGGCCCCCAGCATCACCGAGGTGGTCTTCGCCCTGGGACGCCAGGATCTGCTCAAGGGCACCACCCAGTACAGCGATGATCCCCCGGCGGCCAAGGAGCTGCCCCGGGTCGGCTCCTATGTTCGGCTCGATATCGAGAAAATCCTCGCCCTCAAGCCCGACCTCTGTCTGGCCATCAAAGACGGCAACCCTTTGCACTCGGTGACCCGCCTGGAAGAGCTGGGGATTCCGGTTTACGTGGTTGATCCCCATAACCTGGCGGGCATCATCGGGATGATCACCGGTCTGGGCGAGGTTTTAGGTGCTGCCGAACCGGCCACGAAGATCACCAGCGCCATGCGGGCGCGGGCCCAGCGGATCGCCGTCCGGCTTGGCTCCAGCCCCAGTCGTCCCCGGGTCTTTTTCCAGATCGACGCCTCACCCATTGTCTCCGCTGGGCGGGGCACCTTTATCGATGAGTTGATCAATTTGGCTGGCGGGCGGAATCTGGCGGCGGCCAGCGAGGGCTACCCCCGTTTTAGCTGGGAGGAGTTACTGCGGCTGGATCCGGAGGTGGCCATCGTCGCCTCCATGGCCGGCGGTTTCTCGGTGGCCGAGCTGAAGGCCGGCTGGCAGAAATGGCCGACGCTTACGGCGGTGAAGAACCAGCGGCTCCACGTAATTGACGCCAGTCTGGTTGACCGGCCCACCCCGCGCCTGCTCGATGGCCTGGAGGCCTTTGCCCGGATCATCCACCCGGAGATTTTTGGGGTGCCCCTTGCGAATTGAGACCTGGCCCATCGGCCGCCGCTTGCTCCTGGCGCTGCTGGTGCTGGGGGGGCTTTTGGCCCTTGCCATTTTGCTCGGCCTCTCCCTGGGCTCATCCCCCATTGGCTTTGGCGAGGTGCTGGACATCCTCACTGGTCGCGGTACACCCGACCCCACCGCCCTGGCCATTGTCCGGCAGATCCGCTTGCCCCGGGTGGTGCTGGCGGCGGTGACCGGCGCCACCCTGGCCCTGGGCGGCCTGGTCTTCCAGGCCCTGTTGCGCAACCCCCTGGCCGAACCTTACATCCTGGGGGTGTCGGGCGGCTCAGCCATTGGCGCCATTGTCGGCATGCTGGCCGGGCTGGCACCCTTTCCCGGGGTGGCTGGGGCCGCCTTTACTGGCAGCTCCCTGGTGTTGCTCCTCTTGCTCCTGCTTTCCGGGCGGGGGATGCTGGCCAGTCGCGATGCCCTGCTCCTGGGCGGGGTGATGCTCAACGCCTTCTGCGGGGCGGTGATCATGTTTCTGATCTCGCTGTCCAGCCGTGAGGAGGTGCGCCACATCCTCTTTTGGCTGATGGGCGATCTCTCGATGTTCACCCCGGCCCAGTTCCCGCTCCTGCTGGCGGTACTGCCTTCCTTTCTGTTGATCCTGGCCCTGGCCCGCCCCATGAACCTGCTGCTCCTGGGGCGTGACAATGCCGCCACCCTGGGGGTCAATGTCCGGTTGGTCAACGGGCTGCTGCTGGGTGCCACCACCCTGATGGTCAGTCTGGTGGTCTGCCAGGCCGGCTTGATCGGCTTTGTCGGCCTGGTGGTGCCCCACGTCCTGCGCCTCCTGCTGGGGGCCGACCACCGGCTCCTGGCCCCGGCCTCGATGCTGGGCGGCGCCTCCTATCTGATTCTCTGCGATCTCCTGGCCCGCAGCCTGCCCGCTCAGGGGGAGATGCCGGTGGGTATCGTCACCGCCCTGGTCGGTGCGCCCCTCTTTATCTTTTTGCTCTGGCGGGCAAGGCGATGACGGCGGTGACGGTCAGGGGCCTGAACCTCTACTACGGCCAGCGCCAGATTCTCACGGAGATCGCGCTGGAGGTGCTAGCTGGCGAATTCCTGGTGATCATCGGTCCCAACGGCACCGGCAAGACCTCGCTGCTGAAGGCCATGGCCGGGTTGCTCCCGGCCTCTGGGACCATTGAGATCCTCGGGCAACCCCTGGCCGGTTACGGGCGGCGGCTTTTGGCCCGGGAGCTGGCGGTGGTGCCGCAACTTACCCCCAGCGATTTTCCTTTCACCGTCGCCGAGACCGTTCTGATGGGCCGCTCGCCCCATCTGGGGTTGCTGGAACTTGAAGGGGCCGAAGACCACCGGCTGGCCCGCCAGGCCATGGCCTTTACCGAGGTCAGTCATCTTGCCGACCGGCGGTTGGATGAACTCTCCGGCGGCGAGCGGCAGCGGGTGATCATCGCCCGGGCCATCTGCCAGGGGCCGCGGATCATCCTGCTGGACGAGCCCACTGCTTCGCTGGACCCGGCCCACCAGGTGCGGATCCTGGATCTATTGGAAAAATTGCGCCGGGAGCAGGGGATGACCGTGATCATGGTTTCTCACGATCTCAACTTGGCCGCCATGTACGGCGGGCGCTTGGTTCTGATGAGCGAAGGGCGGATCGCCGCCGTCGGCCGCCCGGCGGAGGTGTTGACTGTGGCGCGGCTGGAGGCGTGCTACGGTTGCCGGATGGAGGTGGTGCGAAGCGAAGTGGGCGGGCAGTTGCGGGTCCATCCGCTGGCGGCGGTGATCGGCGGCTGAATTAATCCTTCCCAATGTGTGCGGTGGCGGCTAACTTTGGGGCCGGGTTTTTTTTGCCTGGCTGAAAATGGTGTAGAGCCACATTTGCTTTATTGCGTGGACTTTTTTTTAACAAAATCAACGGAGGTAAAGGAATGAAAAAAGTAATGATGGTATTTCTGGCAATGGTGTTGGGGATAGGTGTGGCCCAGGCGAAGATGGTTACCAGCCCGTCCGGATTGCGTTACGATGATCAGACGGTGGGTGCCGGGGCGACGGCGGTCCAGGGTGGGCGGACCGAGGTCCACTACACCGGCTGGCTTGACCAGAAAGGGGAGAAGGGAAAGAAATTCGATAGCTCCAAAGATAGCGGCCGACCCTTCACCTTCAAACTGGGGGCCGGGCAGGTTATCAAGGGGTGGGACGAGGGCGTGGCGGGGATGAAGGTCGGCGGCAAGCGGACCCTCTATATTCCGGCCGCTCTTGGCTACGGGGCCCAGGGCGCCGGGGCGGCGATTCCGCCCAATGCGGCGCTGATCTTCGAAGTGGAATTGTTGAGCGTTGACGGCAAGAAGTAACCGGCTTTAATCGTCTTCCAGTGCTTCCGGGCGGATGACGCCCATCTCCCGGAAGCGCAGGTAGATTTCCCGGCCCACCCAGGCGTCGGTGGCGGCGTAGCGGAGTTGCTTGTCGCACAACGTCCCGGCCCCCCAGTTGGAGCACTGGGCTCCCTTGGATATCCGGTAGCCCAGCATCACCGATGCCAGGCCGCGTAACCCGTGGTTCTTGATTCCCGCCTCCTTGGCCACCGTGGTCAGTTCGATAAATCCTTCCGGCTGGAAGAGGCCCAGGCGCTTGAGCTGCTGGAGGTCGTTCTCCACCGCCACTCCGGTCTTGATGACCCTGCGGTCAGCGAGAATGGTCCGTAGTAACCCCGGTAAGCCAAGTTCCTTTAACTGGAAAATCCACACCGCCGCCCCGCCGGCTAGCTGTAAGATGGCGGGCAGGTGGTTGTCCCCTTTATGAAAATTTGGTTTGGTCTCGGTGTCGAAACCCAGGAGCGTCTCCTGGCACAGATCCGGCAGGATGACTGCCAGTTCAGCGGGTTTGCTGATCAGGTGGATGGGGCCATCGTAGCACCGCATCGGCAGGGAGTTGATCTCCTCCCGGGGCATGCGCAGGTCGAAGCCGGGACGTTCGTGAGGATGGGGCATGATCTTTCCAGATTAGAAGAGCCCGGTCGAATCGACCGGGCTTCTTGGTGTATCAACTTCCCTCGTGGACACAATAAATATGCCCACCCTGCGTTACTTGTCTCCACTTCACCTATTGTTTATTGGCCAATGAATATGTAGTGGTTCCCTGCCTTGTAAATTTAATCTCACTATTGCTGTTCAGCGCGACATCATACAAAGTGCCACCGGTGTTGGTGAATATGGTGCCAGCCGAGTTGATGCTTCCATTGTAATCATGTTTTGTTGTGCTTTCATAGCGCTGATATAGCGGGAAGCCCATGTAGTCTCCATCATAAGTGTAATACTGCCAATACCCGCTGACTGCACCATTAGCAGCTATAGTAATGTCCATGTAATACATCGTGTTGGATGCAGTGTTTCCTGGGGAGACCCAGTGCCCCGCCATCTTGGTTAGATTTGTGCTTGGAGGAGTGCCACCGCCGTCCCTTTGGCCGGTAAAGGTTCCGTTTGCTCCCAATCTCGAATTATTCCAGCTACCGGATAATTTGCCGGTGCCATCAATAGTCCCGGAGAATGTGGCCCCATCAGAGACGGTTCCAGCGGTCATGCTGGCGCTGCCACTGCTGTTTACTGTGCCGCTAATAGCGTAATTTGAACCACTGTAGTTGGAGTGTGTCGTGCCGGAGATGTTTCCAGAGTTATCGACAGTTACACTCCATGTCCCAGTATCACCGCCCGAGTAAGTTCCATTATAGGAGCCGGCAAATTGAGCGGGGCTGCTTCCTGTGCTGCTGGCATCGCTACCCCCTCCGCCGCCACCACCGCACCCGGCTAGGCCCAAGGCCATGGCAACAAACAGCACCAGCATCGCATTGACTAAATAATTTCGCATTACAGCCATTCTCCTTAATGTGTCTGTTAATGATCTGGTCTCCAGGCAAGACCAAAATTTCCCGGGTATTCTGAGCCAAGAAACTATCGGCAACTCAGCTAATGAACTGCAAATCGCCAGCCAAAATACCTAAAGCGTCAGGCTTTGTCATCACTTATTGATTCCTCTTCTCTTTAAGCAGCTTTCGGGTCGGTTCCTTTCGCTAAAGCATGGTAAATTCCGGCGTGGTTTAAATGAGCCCATTTTCGGCAGGGCGGGGCTTGGTTAATTTAGATCACACTTCACCCTCCCCCCAACCCCCTCCCATAAAGGGAGGGGGAGCCACTTTGCGAGACTTTTGCAAGGGCTCAGGCATAAACGAGAAAAGCCCGGTCTAATCGACCGGGCTTTTTTTTTCAGTTGTTCAAGGGTGGTGTAGTTTGCCAGCGTACCACCATATGTCACTATTGTTTCGTCACTATAATTGTGCCACGGCCACTTCCGCTACAAGTAACATCATTCACTGAATAATCAAGGCTAGCAGAATAAGTAAGTATTAGACTTGTTGGTGAGGGAAATGATCCTTGTATGGTCGCGTTATTGTCCCAGCCCATCCTCTTTTTGTGATATTCGGAATCAAATGAATATGAACTGGCATTTATACTGATACTTGAAAATGTAGCATCTATATAAGTGTCAGGGCAGGATCCGGGTGTGTCTAATTGGAGTTGCATGCTAGCGATATGGCCAGAAGCATCAATGGTGAAAGCAGCAACACTGGGTGATTTCCAGGTTCCTTGCAAATCTGCCAGGCTGTTTATGCCGCTAGAGGTGCTAATTGCCACTGAAGCACTTTTGCTGCTCGATACCAACCCCGCCGCATTTTTGGCCCAGGCGTAAAGGGTTTTGCTGCCTTGTGAGGTAAAGGTGTAGCTGGTCGGTGCACTGGCCGTCCATCCCGAGGTTGTGGCAAGAGGCGCGGTTGCACTCTCAGTGACCAAGTAGCCGGTGACACCTACTGTGTCGGAGGCGGTAAACTGGGTTATTGACACCGTCAGTGAACTGGAGGTGGCCGGGATGGCAAATGCGGTAACTGTTGGCGCAGTCTGGTTTGAGCCGCTGATTGTTACAGAGGCACTCTTGCTGGTCGATACCGCACCAGCCGCATTTTTGGCCCAGGCATAAAGGGTTTTGCTGCCTTGCGAGGCAAAGGTATAGCTGGCCGGCGCACTGGCCGACCACCCCGAGGCGGTTGCCGATGGCGCGGCAGCACTCTCGGTGACAATGTAGCCGGTGACCCCAACTGCGTCGGAGGCGGTAAACTGGGTTATTGGCACGGTCAGCGAACTGGAGGTTGCTGGGATTGTAAATATGTTAACAGTTGGTGCGGGTGGTGGAGCCAACTTGCGGATGGTATGACTTCCCAAGTCTGCTATATATAGATTGGTTCCATCGGTCGTGATTCCCATCGGATTATGGAACCTTGCGGTGTTGCCGCTGCCATCGGTTGATCCGGTATTGGCGTCGGGGATCCCGGCAATAGTGGTAACAGCAGCAGTATTAATTGCCACTTTACGGACGGTATTATAGCTCCAATCGACGACATACAAGCTATCGCCGTCACAAGTAATACCCATTGGATTAACAAAGCTTGCATTTGCACCAATGCCGTCGGACCCACCCGCAACTCCGGCAGCCCCAGCGAAAGTGGTGACCTGGCCGGTGGCAATTACAACTTTTCTAATACTATTCTTATCAGAGACATACAGGTTGGCACCATCAGTGGCAATGCCAAACGGCTCAAAGAACCTTGCATTTGCTCCAATGCCGTCCGTTGAACCAGATGTAGAGGCCAAGCCAGCAACAGTAGTAACGACGCTCGTTGCGATTACCACTTTACGCAAGGTATGGTTTGAAGTATCCGTGACATACAAGTTACTGCCATCGGTAGTGATGCCATTTGGATAATTGAACCTGGCAGTATTTCCAGCGCCGTCGATTGACCCGGCAGAAGATGCTACACCTGCGACGGTGGTAACGACCCCAGTGGCGATTACCACTTTGCGGATTGTATTGTTGCCACCGTCCGAGACATACAGGTTTGTCCCATCGGTGGTGATGCCGGTAGGTCCCCAGAAGCGTGCTGCTGAACCGGTTCCATCAGTTGAACCTGTCCTGTCTGCTGTTCCAGCAATCGTTGTTACTACACCGGTGGCAATAACTACTTTGCGGATTGTAGAATTCCAGAAGTCTGCCACATATAAATTATGCCCATCGGTAGTTATGCCATTTGGTTTATTGAACCTAGCTGAGGAACCAGTACCATCAGTTGAACCAAACATGTCGGCTGTACCAGCAATGGTGGTAACCGTAACTGAATTACTATCGGTAAATGCAAGAGGTGTTTGGATTGCTCCACTCATCTGATGAGGATTGGTAGTTTGGCTGCCGGTTCCATCACCGCCATTATCCCCACTCCCATTGCTGCCGCCACCCCCGCCCCCACACCCGGATACGCCTAAGGCAACAGCAACAAACAGTGCCAGCATTGCTTTGACTAATTTTCTCATTACCACCTTTTCCCCCTGTAATGTTTGAACGGCTGTCTATTGCAGGCCAGCCATAGCAGTGATTTTTTGAGGCGAAGGCACAGTCCTGTCGCTTTGCGGACAGCGCATCCCGCCCGCCAAATTAACCAAAGTGCTATACCTTGTCATCACTTATTGGTACATATTCTCTTCTAGGCAGCATTCCTGTTTTCTTTTCCCGCTAGCAATCGTCCCTGTGACTGGTGCTTGCCCGAGGTGTATATTAAAACGGGTTTTACAAAGAAGAGCGGTGCCGGTGACGGCAAGTCTTTCGACGCTGGTAATGGCGATTGAGACTCTGGTTACTGCAGGCGGGGATTGATGATCTGGTAAATGGCGGTGTCCTCGGCCCTTTCCCGGGGCGGGATGGCGGCCAGCAGCCGGGCGACCTCGGTGACGGCAAACTTGGTCGATTCCATCACCCCGTAGTTGCCGCGGGCCTTGACTTCGGACAGCAGATTGACCGGGGACCGGGTGCAAATCACCTTGATGGCCTCGGTGTCCTGTTTGTGGTCGGGCAGGGTGGCAACCTGGAACTTCATTAGATCGCCGCGATCCTCCCGGGCGGGGATCTCGTAGTCACGGTCGGCCGCGATCTTGTTGTCGTGGCGCAACAGGTTGGGATACAGCAGGGTGACGGAGTCGTCGGCCGTGAAGTTCAGGACGGTCAGATAGCTGTCCTTGCTGGCGTTGACATAGACGACCATTTCCTCACCACTCTGGAAGACGCTCTTGTTCAGCCAAACCTTGGCTTTATATGAAGGGTCGGGCTCGCTCTTTTCGGGAAGGACCTGAAGTTCCATGGTGACCTGTAGAGTCAACCCTGGCGGCTTCAGCGGGCTGGGCTGATCGACCTTCAGTTCCCAGCGTAATACCTTCTCCCCGATAATTCGCCCGTAGGCCACCTGATGGATGAAGTCGGCCTGCATGACAAAATTCTTGACCAACGTCTCGGCCTGCACCTTGACGCCGCAGACCTGTTCGATGGCGTCAGTCCGCGCGCGTTTGACGGCCAGGGATTGCGCCTCCTCGGGCGTGATGTTGGCCAGATAAACCTCGCCGGTCGTGGTGATCGTGGTGGCGGCCGAGGCCAGGGTGGCGGCTGGGTTGGCGGTACGCTGAATCTGGATAATTTTAACCGGGCCGGCAGCCGGAGCAGTGCCACTGCTGGCCAGGAGTGCGAGAAGGAGGGCCGGGATGATCAGGTTAGATATCTTCAAAGTTGCGGATTCCAGTGATTATTTGAACTCAGCCAGCACTCGATTCATGTCGGCGCCTTTAACAGAAGGTGTCTGCTTGCGCCCGTCGTGGAGCGTTCTGGTCATGTAGGGGACGTTTTCACTGACGAAGGAATTGACCTCAGCCATGGTGACCTTGTTGTCGTGGTTGGTGTCAGCCTCTCCGGTCAGTCCCAGGAGAAAATAATAGGTGAACATGCCGTGCTGTTTCTCGGGATACCAGCTTGACAGCTCGGTTCCGGCCGAGGAGTTGATCAGGGTGGTATTCTCCCCGGCGGCCAGCGGGTTATTGACGATAATTCCCACCGGGCTGGCCTTCTTGAAGAGCGGGGCGCCGGAGAAGCAGGCATCGGTAACCACGGTCACCGATTTGGCTGGCAGCTTGGCCAGATTGGCATAGAGCAGTTCCAGCGAGTAGCCGCCGATGCTGACATTGTTCGGATTGCCGTCCACCGGCAGGATGTAGCCCTTTTTGGTTTCAAGGCTGGGGGCGCCATGGCCGGAGTAGTAGACGAAGACATCCGACTGGTCCGGGGTCAGGTATTCGAACAGTTTGGCTTTATAGGTATCGGAGGTGCCGAAGATTGATTCGAAGGTGCCTTTGGAGGCGTTGATTTCGAAGATGATATTGCCTTCCCGGTAGCCCAGGGTGTTGATCAGATAGCTCTTGACCAGCTCGGCATCATTGGTGGCAAAGTTTACCGGCGGAATGTCTTTATCCAGATAATCGCGGTTGCCGATGATTACTGCCACCGCGTTCTTGTTGATCTCCCTGGCCTGGCGGATTTTTTGCAGTTCTTTGGGGATTTCGTAAACCCCGAAGATATCCTTCTCCCCCAGTTTTTCCATCTCCAGTTGGGCCATAGCCAGGTATTTTTCGGCCTCCTTCGACTTGGCCATGGCCAGCGACTTCTGTAGCTCGGTATAAGACTCGCGATACTTCTGGAGGCCAAATAGACAGATCCCCTTTTCCCGGTGAGGGAAGTACTCGCCATAACGCATGCCGTAGAAGCGGATCTTCGCCTCTTCCTGGTCGCTGATGGCAATGGCCTTGGTAAAGCACTCCAATCCCTTTTCAAACTCGCCCTTTTCTTTGAGTTCCAGTCCCTCTAGGTATAATTTCTTAAAATCTTCCAGGGCCAGGACTGGCGTCGGACGGATGATTGCCGCGCCCAGGAACAGAGTCAGGGCAAGGGCCAGGAGGTTGATAAGGTTATGGCTACGCATATGAGGTATTCCTGTTGCCAGCATCAGAAGCGATATACCATGGAGAGGATATATTCCTCAACCTGGTCGCCCTTGCTGGCGGCAAAGTCCACCTGGCCGTTATCCCCGAGGACCATACCTAATCCTAAGGAGAAGATGTTGTCGTCTTCGCCTTTTTTGAATTTGCTCAGGTAGGGGAGTTTGGTGTCGGTGTAGTAGATGGTGTGGTCTGGGCGTTTGAAATAGCCGCCGCGCAAGGCCAGGGGCAGCTTCTCAAAGGGCAGCATGTATTCGAATCCAGCATGGATCTCGGTGGCGTCAGCCACTGTGAACTGGCCCGTGTTCCTGGTCCAGGGATTCTTGATGGTGGATACGGTGGAGTCGTAGAAATAGAATTCATCCAGGAGGTCGGAATACATCACTCGGTTGACATCGGCGGCCACGGTCAGGTTGTTGCCGATCCGCCAGGAAAGTCCGGCGCCGTACACATCGGGGATGTTGACCATGTTTTTAACCGCCTGACCGCTGCTGGAAATTTCCATTTCCGGGCCATAACGGTAAACCACACCAATGCTGACGGCCTCAATCGGGCTGTACAGCAGCGAAGCGGTGTAGTTCTGGGCACTGGTGGTGGTGTCGATCTGGCTGTTGGTGCCGTAGTCGCCTTGATTGGTGGCGGCAACGTAGGTGGAGCGGTAGTAGTAGTCGAGAGTGGTGAAACCCACCGACATGCCCAGTGCGAGGGAGGCCAGCGGTTTTGCCGCAAAGGCGGCGCCATAGGTGGCCGCCTTGATGTCGGCTGTGGTGTCAACCAGGCGGGTGGTGATGTCCGGGGTGAAGGAGATTTTCTCCGTTTTCTGGTTCAGGTCGATGATCTGGTGGCGGTAGAAGGCGAGGGCCGTCTTGCCATGGGGGGCGGCATAGCCGATGAAGGAGGTATCAAAGCTGGTGTGGTCAAATTCGTATTTCTGCCCGTTTTCGAGATAGATCTTGCTGGTGTACGTGCTGCTCTTAAACTCCAGCGAGCTCTCCGGTTTGGTCAGAATGGTCAGGCCGGCTGGGTTGGCAAAGGCGGCAGTGGCATCATCGGCCACCCCGATGAAGGCCCCGCCCATGGCATTAGAGCGCGCCCCGGGGTTGCTAAATTGAAAGTCTGGCAGGATGTCCGGGCCGCTGACCACCAGGGCGTGGGACGATGGCGGCGGGTAGGCCAGGAAGAGCAGTAAACTGGCTGAAACGATTCTGTATTTCATGATTTCCTCGGCTGAAAAGATAAGTAATTTTAGTTTCCGCCACGTACCGGCCAAACGAGTTTAGCGGCTGTTTTGTCGAAAGGAGCAGTCAGGCCATAGTCAAATTCCATCGCCATGGCCTGCGAGCCAGCGGTATAATTGCCTAACTCGAGACTTCCGCCTATACTCTGCTGCGTGGTTGAGCTCCAATAGAAGAACCCAGGGTTGATCACACCCAGTGTCTGGCCAGCTAACGAGTGGTAGCCGATGAAGGGATCGCCAGCACTCCATTTTCCATCGCCGTTGCGGTTGGAAATGGCCGGTTGGTAATAGGCCTGGTTGGTGAGGCTGCGCAGTTCCTTGATATTGGGCAGGCGCCAGTCGGTATAATTGCTGCTCTGCCCGCAGTCCTGGGCACCGTAATTGAGGCCGGCGACGAAGTCCAGGGCGTGCTGCCAGCTAACGGCGCCATCTCCGGCGGAGGCGTCGTTGTCGAGGCTGGGCAGGAGCGTGCCGATGCAATTCATCTGGGTGAGCCAGGTGAGGCCGGTGAGATTGTCGGTTACGGTCCCGTCGCCGTTGTCGGTAAAGCGCGGGGTCGGCAGGAGTACGCCAGTCCGCAGGTTGCCGTCTTGCCCCGAGGTGGTTGAGCAGTCGACACTCGCGCCAGAGCCGTCATAGCAGCTAGACTGGCCGGTTGCCGCCACCGGGGCTGGAACTGCTGTGGTGGTGGCGGTGCGGACAAGCCAGACTGAACCTTCTGCGGCCTTTTTCAGGGGAATAATTTCCCGCTCGGAAGTGCGGGTAATTGCAAAGGCGTCTCCCAACGCAGGAATGTCACCAGTACCAATAATAATGACAGACCCAGCCTTCTCCGGCACGGTGGTGGAGGAAAAAAGGTTATAACCCCTACTGGTAAATGAGTGCATGGTTTGCGGATTGACTTCGATGAAATCGAAGAGACTCTCAAGTTCCTTGATGTTGGGGAGGCGCCAGTCCGCATACTTGGTGGTGACGCCACAGTCATAGGTGCCGGCATTGACGGCGGCGGCGAAGTTCAGGCTGTGCGTCCAATCGACCTGGCCGTCACCGGGGGTCGCATCGGTGTCGTATGCCGGATATTTATGGTAGATGCAGTCGTCCTCTTTCATCCACATCAGGCCGGTAAGGTTGTCGGTCACCGTGCCGTCGCTGTTATCAGAGAAACGGGGGGTCGGCAAGGCCACGCCTTTCTTAAGGTCGCCATCCTGGCCGGTGGCGGCGCAGTCGATCAAGGTTCCTTTGGCGTTGAAACAGGTGTCCTGGCCGGTGGCCGCCACCGGCGCCGGACCCTTCACCGATGGGTTGTTGCCGCCAAGGGACGGCGGGGCATTGTCTTTGCCGCATCCGCCCGAGATGAGGAGCAGAGAGCAAACCAGGGACAGGCCGAAGTTTCGCATAATCGTTTTCCTTATTCGTGTGCGTTGTTAGGTCGGATTGCTGGCAAATCCCGTGATACATTGTGGTACTTTGGCGCCTTATTTTTTAACTGATTTTCGATAGATATGTCAATCGAAAACGATCTGTTGGTTTGTTAAGAAATTAGTTAAATGCTTAACGATCCGCAGGTGTTTGTTGGCTGCTGGTGGGGTGTGTTGTGCCTAAAAGTGTGATTTGTTTTGGTTTGTTGTAAGGCAGAATTGTTGGTGATGATCAATTGAATCTGGAAATCAAGCTGCATGAATGTTGCCCTGGGCTCCGGCGAGACCTTTTGGGCATTGCCGGAATGACCAGAGCGCTTGCTGCCCTAGTAGGGCTGCGAATTTAGCGCAGTCACAGAATATGGGCGCTAGTGACGGTCCGAATTCTTCCTCGTGGCCTCATTCCTTGTCGTCATTTTCCGCAAATTCATGGTAGATTCCCGCGTGATTTAAATTAAGCCAACCACGCTTGTTGCGGGGCTTGGCTGAACTGGAAAAAATCTGGCGCGTGGGGATGATTATGGCCGAGGCCGTTGAGCTGTCCGTGGCGGAATTCAAACAAAAACTAGACCGGGGTGAGATCGCCTTTATCCTCGACCTGCGGCTGGAGGAGGAGTTTACCGCCTGGCGGATCGAGGGAACTATCCCGGTGGAAACCCTGAATATCCCCCAGCTAGACTTCGTTGGTGAAGAGGAAAAATTTCTCGCCCGGCTGCCAAAAGACCGGGAGATCATTCTGGTCTGTGCCCACGGCGGCGCCTCCAAATACGAGGCGGAACAGTTGCAGGCCAAGGGCTACCGGGCCCGAAGTCTGGCCGGGGGGATGGATGGTTGGAGTGTCCTCTACGAAACCTCCTGTCTGGCCGGTGAGCCGTTGATCTATCAGGTCTACCGGATCGCCAAGGGCTGCATCTCGCATGTGCTGATTGGTGGGGGTGAGGCGGTGGTCATCGACGCGGTGCGCCACCTCGACCCGATTCGCGCCATCCTGGCCCAGCATGGGGTGCGGCTGAAATACGTCTTCGACAGCCATCTCCAGGCCGACCATATCTCCGGCGGCCGCCAGTTGGCCCGGGAGGCAGGTTGTCCTTACCTGATCAGTAGCGGTGATCTGGCCGGGGTTGCCTATCCCTATCAACCGCTGCGCGATGGCGACGAATTCCGCTTCGGGGGCAGCATCTTAAGGGTGGTGCACACACCGGGCCACACCCCGGGTAGTACCTCGTTGCTGCTGGACGACAAGGTCCTCTTCTCCGGTGATACAGTGATGGAAACCACCGTCGGCCGACCGGACCTGGGCGGCCAGGTCGAGGCCTGGGCCGAATTGCTTTACGACACCATCCATGTTCGCCTTAAGGCTCTTGCGGACGAGGTCCTGGTTCTCCCCACCCACGCTGCCTCGGTGCGGGAACGGGATGAGCTGGGTCTGGTCAAACTCACTCTGGGCGAGGCCCGGCGGACGCTGATCCATTTCGGCCTAGAAGACCGGGCCGCCTTCGTGGCCCACGTCAGGGCTACCCTGCTGGAAAACCCCGAGCGCTATCAGGATATTCGCCGGGTCAATCTGGGTTTGCTGGCGCCCGAGGAGGCCAAATTGCAGGAACTGGAAATTGGCCAGAATCTTTGTGGCATGGCCGAGAAGAAAGGGTAATAAGTGAGCTGCGGAACCGTAGAACCGCAGAATATTGAATATCGAATGATGAAAGACAAGATTGCTGAGTTGAATTGTTCGCTGGTGGCTGAGCGAAAATCTTTCAAGAGCCAGGGCGGGGTATTTTTTTGAGAGACCAGCGAATGTTGAATGCTGATTTATTGTCGCTGGCTCGGGTGGCTGTCGCCAGCCTGATGCCGGGCCGGGAGGTGCTCGTAGTTGCGCCCCTGGGTTCCGGCCATATCAACGATACCCTGCTGGTTACCTTTGCTGCCGGTCTTCCCCGACAGGCGGTGTTGCAACGGCTGAACCAGGCGGTTTTCCCGGCGCCGGAGCAGATTATGGCCAATCTGACGGTGTTGGCCGAGCATCTGGAGGCCCGCCTGAGCCAGGAGCCTCTCGGCGGGGCTGATCCCCGGATGGTGGTCAGGCCCCTGGGCGGTAGCGCGGGGCAGTGTTATCATCGTACGCCGAACGGTGATTTCTGGCGTTTGCTCAGCTATGTGGCGGCCGCCGAGCCCAAGGAAGCGCTGGCCAGCCCGGAAATGGCCCGGGAGGTCGGGCGCGGTCTGGGAACCTTTCACCGGTTGACGGCCGATCTTGACCCTTCCCGATTGGCCGATACCCTGCCGGGATTTCATGTCACCCCCGCCTATCTGGCCAGATATGACCGGTTGGCCGCGGCCAGGAGGATTGGGGCCGAGCTACCAGGCGAGGCCCAGTGCCGTGAGGTGATCGCAACCCATCGCGAGTTGGCCGGGGTACTGGAGGATGCGGCGGCTCGCGGCCGGATCCATCCCCGGGTGATCCACGGTGATCCCCGCCTGGCCAATTTTCTCTTTGACCGGGAAAGCGGCCGGGTCGCGGCCCTGGTCGATCTCGACACCGTCAAGCCGGGGCTGCTGCACTACGACCTGGGTGACTTTCTGCGTTCCTGCTCCAATCCGGTCGGCGACGATCCGGTAGGCTTACATGCGGTCCACTTTGATCTCAATATCTGTGGTGAACTGCTGGGTGGTTACCTGGCCGAGGCCGGGGCGACTCTGGGCGCGGCCGATTACGAGCTGATCTATCCGGCGGTGCGGCTCTTGGCCTTGGAGTTGGGCTTGCGTTTCTTCAGCGACCACCTGGCCGGGGATGTCTATTTTAAGACCGAGCGGCCGGGGCAAAACCTGCACCGGGCCATGGGCCAGTTCCGCTTGCTGGCGAGCATCGAGGCGCAGGAAGTGGAGATTCGCGCCATTGTGGCGGGAGGTACGGCTGCGCCTGGCCCGATAAACGCCCCGAGGGGGTGTCCTCGGAAGCCTGTAGGGCAAAGAGTTGCGGGAGTATGAGTGGGAGCGGCTTCAGCCACGAACTTTCCGGCACCAGACATTCGCGGCTGAAGCCGCTCCCACGGGCTGGTCTTCCCACTGCTGGTTTTCGTCCGGTGTAATCACCAATGTTGAAAGGAAAATAAATGCGCAAGCCCCCCACCACAACCAGCAATACCCGGCCGGAAGAGTCCGCTGCTGATGAGAGCTTGGCTTTGGACCCCGCCGCTGCGGCAAGCGATCCCGACCGTCTCTTTGCCTACCGCAAGAACGGCCGCTTCTTTGCCCAGCTCGGGGAAGGGCTCGAGGAGCTAGGGGCGAAGGAGTTGGTCGAGCTGGGGGCAACTGAATCGGTCCCGGCTTACCGGGGGGTGCATTTCGGCTGTGCCGACATCGCCACCCTCTGCCGGATCAATTACCAGTGCCGTCTCTCTACCCGGATCCTGGCGCCGCTGATCAGCTTCGACTGCCACTCCACCAAGTATCTCTACAAGACCGCCTTTGCCCTGCCCTGGGAAGAACTGCTCAATGTCACCGGCACCTTTGCCATCTCGGCCACCGTCGGCAACAGCGCCATCACTCATTCCAAATACGCCGCCCTTTGTCTCAAGGATGCCATGGTCGATCGCTACCGGGAGCGTTTCGGCAGCCGGCCCAATGTGGACCGCGAGCATCCCGACCTGCAACTTAACCTGCACATCGATCGCGACCGGGCGGTGATCAGCCTGGATACCTCCGGTGCCTCCCTGCACCGGCGCGGCTATCGGCAGGAGACGGTGGCTGCCCCCATGCAGGAGACCCTGGCGGCGGCGATCATCGCCATCTCGGGCTGGGACGGCAGCCGACCCCTGGTGGACCCCTTTTGTGGTTCCGGAACCTTGCTCTGTGAGGCGTTGATGCGCCAGGCCCGGATTCCTCCCGGTTATCTGCGGGATAGTTTTGGCTTTGCGATGCTGCCTGAGTTTGATCAGGCGACCTGGGAACAGCAACGGCACCAGCTAGATGCGGCGATTTGTACCGTTCCAGCCGGGTTGATCCGTGGCTCGGATCTGGACCGTCAGGCGGTGGCGGCCGCCCGGACCAATCTCAACCTCTTGCCGGGCGGTAAGGAGATCCCGGTTACCCGTGCCGCCTTTGCTGATCTGGAGCCCATTGAAGACTCGCTGATTGTCGCCAATCCGCCTTATGGCATTCGCCTGGGGAATCGGGATATGACGGCGGAGCTGTTGAAAGAGTTTGGCAGTTTCCTCAAGCACCGCTGCCGGGGTAGCGAGGTCTTTCTCTATTTTGGCCAAAGGGAGATGTTGAAGATGATCGGCCTGCGCCCTACCGCCAAAAAACCGCTCAATAACGGCGGCTTGGAGGGGGTGCTGGCCCGCTACCTCATGTATTAAGTAAACGTTACCAGTAGAATCAGTGCACTTTAGCCGACTTTGTGATATTAATTATCCCTATTTCTATAACGGCAGTTTTCTGTTAGTTTCGAAACGATTGTGCTGGTGCTTGTCGGCTGGTGCCGCAACGGTTGCTGAAGGTTTGGATGGTGATGGGTGCATATTTAGACGGAGCAGAAGTTGATGGGTGATTCGGAAAAATCGACAGATACTGAGCTGTTTGACAGGCCTACCCTGGCTGAGCTGGCGGCTGCGGAACGGGTGATCAACGGTATCATGACCGGGATGAAGAACTATCCCGTTTTTCCCGCCGGGCACGCCAGCACCGTCAGTCTTTTGCAAGGAGTGCTGCAGGCAGTGACCCGATTCACTGATGAGTACGGAGAGCTTGGCTTTGAGGTTGCCCCCAAACAGATTCTTTATGACGATAAACCGGTCTATTCCGGTGAAGCCAGCGCCGATAATCCCGCCCATGTCCTCTACCGGGACGGCATCCGCTGGGTCGCTTTTGCCCAGGGCGTTGATGGGGAGGAGATTGGTGTCCTCTTCAAGATGTTCAACTACTATCGTGTGGTCCCCGAGGAACCGGAGGATGATCTGGTCACCGCCCTCTGGCGGGCGGACCTACCGCACATCTTTCATGAGGCAAGTTATGAGTTGTGGGACTCAGAGTTACAGTCCGACATTTCACTGTTCAAGCCGGTTTCTCCAGGCTCAGGCTCAGGCCCTGGCTCCGGCCCTGGCTCCGGCCCTGGCTCCGGCCCTGGCTCCGGCCTTGGCCCAGGTCTTGGCCCTGGACAGGAAACCATGCCCAGCGGCTCCCCAGATGTGCCTGAAAACGCCAGGCCCTCCAGGTGGGAGAAGCTCCGGCCAGGTTGCCCTGACTACCAAGAGGCAAGCATCGTCCCGCCCCAGCAAGACCAAGGGCTTTGGGCCCTAACGCCGGAAGAAGAATCTTACATAGCCCGGATGATCCAGGGGGAACGGGAATACGATAGCAGCGAGGCGGCGGTCCTCCTGATGTTTACGGTGTTGAAAGATGAGGATGAAGCGCAGGTCTATGAGTCTATCCTCAATTACCTGAAAGAAGAATTCTGTCTGTCATTGCTCTGCCGGAATTTCCGCCAGGCATATTTTATCCTTGATAGTGTCCGCCAGGCGGGGGAATTACTGGCTGTGAAAAAACCGTGGACGATCCCGATCCACAACCGGTTCAACGATGATATAACCCGACCCTTGACCCTGCAGCCCTTGATTCCATTATGGCCGGTGCTTTCCACCTTGCCCGGGGTAGAGATTAAAAATTTTGTCGGGGTCCTGCAGCACCTGCCTACCAAGGCCGGGTTGACCCTGGCCGCCATGATGGGGCAGGTCGACTCCTCCCATGCCCGAAGTTTGATCACGGAAATCATCGCTTCATATGCCACCAGAGACCGAACGGTCCTCGAGGACTTGCTGGCAGGGCCGGACGAGGATCTGGCCTTGCGCATGCTTCGGGTGGTGAGGGACTTACCTGACCGGGATGAGGCCATGCGCATGCTCGGGCGGGTCATGAAGAGTGCGGGCCAGAGAGTCAGGGTTGAAGCCGGACGGATCACCGGTTGGCAGGACCTGTATTGATGCCGGTTATCCGGTGCTTTTTTACCTTCATTGGTGTGTGAAATTGGGATGAAAAAAGAAGGATACATTGGGTTGTCGACAGCTGAGCAGCTCTTGCATGCCCTGCATAGCTTGACCAATATGGTCAGGATCTATCAAGGCAATAATCAGCTAGTCCATAACTGTCTTGATAAATTCCTCAAATCCCTGACCCCTCTGGCCACCGATGGCGAGGAAATATCGGTGGAACTGCAAAATGGCCGATTCTTTATCAACGACGAAAAGCTACTGCGCCGTAGGGGGGCGGCCGAGCACCTGTTGGGGGGCTTTTTTGAGTTTCTTACGGCGCGCGGGATCAGTGAGCTGCGCTTCCTTCCGGCGGTACTTGACGCCCCAATGGAGACCCTGGTCGCTTTTGCCATTCTCTTGAACGAGTGCGGGGAAAAGCCTGATTGCCCCGCCTGGTTGGCCCAGCAGTTACGGCAATCAGGTATTGACTGGGTCCGCATCGGTGCCGCCATGGAGAAGCCGGATGGTTCGGGTAGCGGGGGAGAGACAGGCGAGCGTCGGCGCCTGGAATCCCCGGGAAAACGGTCGCCGCGCAAGATTTACACTTACGCCTTACGCTCACTCCGGGACGTGGCGCAGAAGATTTCGGTAAATCAGCGGGTGGGTATGCGCAAGGCGGTGCGCATGGTGCAGATTATGGCCGAGGAGGTCCTCCTGCAGGACCAGCCGCTCCTGCTGGCCATGAGCACGATCCGGACCTATGACGACTACACCTTCACCCACTCCGTCAATGTAGCGATCCTCTCTCTCTACATCGGCCGTCAGCTAGGGCTGCCCAAAGAAACTTTGGAGTCCCTCGGGGTCTGCGGCCTGTTCCATGACCTCGGCAAGGTAATGCTGCCCCATGAATTGTTGAACAAGCCGGGTTCCTTGACGGAGGCTGAGTACTCTGAGGTTCAGAAACATTCCCTGAATAGCACCAGATTGATTGTCCAGCTCCTTTCGGCCCCGGCCGAGCGTAAATCCCGGCTGATCATTCCGCCTTTCGAGCACCATTTGCGGTACGATCTCACCGGTTATCCGGGGATTGCTTGGGAGCGACCCATCAGCCTGTGTGGCCGGATTCTGACGATTGCCGATGTTTACGATGCCCTAACCTCGCCGCGGGTTTACCGCCAGCAGGCAATGAGCTCCGATCAGGCCTTGGGGTTAATGCTTCAGGGCCAAGGCACGGTATTTGACCCGGTGATTCTCAAAGTTTTTTTCCGGATGCTGGGAGTCTACCCCATTGGCACTCTATTGGAGCTGGACAGTAACGAAATTGCCCTGGTTTCCAGAGCGCAGCTAAATGATGATTTGAACCGTCCCTGGGTGGTAATTCTCAAGGGTGACGGCCGGGGTGGGTTTGTCCGGGGTGAAGAAATGAACCTGGCCGCGCGGGATGAGGACGGAAATTTCTGCCGCCACATCATCGGCAGCTCCCATCCTTCCAGCCGGAATATTCAGCCAGCGGAGTTTCTGACGTGAATATTATCCATGAGCGAGTTGAGTTGCGATGACCGACGAGACGACTGCCACTTCTGTTCCTTCTGCTGCGTCCACCGTCACCCAGTTCGGCGGCGGCATGCATTCCCCGGAATATACTGCTGCCGAAAAGGCGGTGGCGGCGATCATGACCGGGGTGAAGAACTTTGGGGTATTTCCCCCCGAGCACGCCAGCACCATCGGTATGCTGCAAGGGGTGTTGCGCACCCTGAGGCAGTTTTGGGAAAGGTACGGCACCCTCGCCTTCGAGGTGGAAAAGCAGAGTCTGGTCCATCAGGGGAAGGCGGTTTATGATGGCCCGGCCGGGGATGATAATCCCGCTTATGTTCTTCACCGGGCCGGCATCAGCCGCTTTGAATTTGCTCCGGGCCTGGAAGAGCGGGAACTGACCAGCTTTTTTCTGCTCTACACCCACTTCCGGGTGGAGGCCGATGAACCGGATGACGACCTGGTCAGTGCCCTGTGGCGGGCCGGCCTGCCCCACATTTTTTACGAGGCCTCCTATGAGCTGTGGAGTGAGTCGGAAACTTCGGTTGACTACGATTCCATGGAGGCCGTTAATCCGGACTCTCCGCCCGGGCCGGAGGTAACGGCCCGGCCTGGTAAGGGCTGGGCGGCGTTACGTCTGGAAAGCACCAGCGACAACTACCGTAAGGTGAGTCTGGCGCTGTTCCCAACCGTCAATGCCTATTGCACCCTCAACCCGGACGAGCAGGCGGCCTTGGCGCGGCTGGTCACAGAAGAGAGCTCCGACGGCGATAGCGAGGCCGCGGTGCGGCTAATGTTTATTCTGCTGAACCGGGAGAGCGAGGTGTCGGTGCTGGAGGGGGCTCTGGGCTTTCTCCAGGAGGTCTATCTCGATTTCCTGGCCAATCGCGCCTTTCAGCGGGCGTTGTTTGTCCTGGAGAATATCCGCAAGGAGGCCCTGCTGGCCCGGGAGTCCAAGCCCCAGGTCCTGTCGGCCTACAAGAATTTTTACAGCACCGTGATGCGGCCGGAGATCATCGATACCCTATTGGATTACTGGCCCAGTTTCGCTGAATTCGGGCCAGTTGAAGTTAAGGCACTGGTCACCATCCTCCAACAGGTGCCGGGCCAGGTCGGGGGGCAAATTTTGGCGCGACTGCCTAAGGTTACGGCTCCCGAGGCGCGGAAATTGTTCTTTGACCTTATTGTCCATCAGGCGAAGCGAGATCGCGAACTCCTGGTGGCTAGTTTGCG
>Ga0334722_10001742_pt1 | contig 26191 bp, 27 predicted proteins | sample C3_bottom_MG_FD_207210 | JGI IMG/M metagenome (GOLD analysis project Ga0334722, IMG submission 207210) | Sediment microbial communities from Yellowstone Lake, YNP, Wyoming, USA - C3_bottom | ecosystem: Environmental > Aquatic > Freshwater > Lake > Sediment | place: USA: Wyoming | collected... | reverse complement strand
TTTAACAGTATAAAAGGATATGGATCCCAATGGGAGACATAAGCAATAATATTTAGGACCATCCATAATAAAACCAAAACACTCTGTAAAATAATAAAGCTCCATGAACCCATGTAGGAAGCTACTTTGTCTGCTATAACTTGCCCCGGTGTTAAAGAAGCTTTATGAGATTGATGCCAGTTTGTAATATTACTTTTCGTCATATTAATTTCTCCTGTATTTTACGCAGATTCGCTATATGACAACCACGCTTTAATGGCTGCCGCAGACGCAGGACGCCCCGGCGGATTCGGATATCCCGCCGCCCAGGAACTGCCTTACGGCGGTCTCAGGGTCGGAAAGTTCCGTGATTACCGGCTTGATACCTGCGGCCTTCAACCCCTGGAGCATCCCGCCGCCCATGCCCTGCGTTATAACCGCACGGCAACCTTCGAATGGGCTTATATTATGCGTATGGGGGTGGTCTTCTTTCCCGTGGCCGGGGCAGGCCCCGCCCGTATTAAGAAGCGCCCTGCCCTTTATCTCAACCCCGTCGGTCTCGAATATTATAAAACTCCTGCATTTGCCTAAGTGGCCGCAAATGGTTTTACCGTCGGCCGTGGATACAGCTATTTTCATTTCCCCTCCATTTTATTGAATACAAGACCCGCTGCGCCTATTATGCCCGCATAGTCACCGAGCATGCCCTGTACTATATTGCAGCGCCCGGCTGGTATCTTGAACGCCCTTTTCGACACTTCCTCCCTGAGCGGCCCGATTAGACTGTCCCATGCGCCCGACATGCCGCCGCCAATCACGACGCACTCGATGTTGAGGAGGTTTATAAGGTCCGCAATTGCTACCCCCAGGTAGCTCCCAGCCTCGCCGTATATCTTCTTTGCAAGTTTATCGCCCGAGTCCGCCGCATCTTTGACTATATGTGCCGTAAGCGATCCGGGGTCGTTTTTATAACCTGCAAGGGCGCTCTTTCTTCCGTCGTACAGTGCTTCAAGCACCCGCTCAACTACCGCCGTGGCGGAGGCGTATCGCTCAAGGCAGCCTCTGTTGCCACAGCCGCAAACTGGCCCCTTCGGGTTGACCGTCACGTGCCCTATCTCCCCGGCCATCCCGTCAGCCCCACGCCAGAGTGCGCCGCCAAGTATAATACCGCCGCCAACACCCGTGCCGAGGGTGATGCATACGAGGCTGCCTGCGCCCTTTCCGGCCCCCTGCCACGACTCTCCAAGGGCGTACGCGTTTGCGTCGTTTTCCACATACACCGGTATGCCAAGCCCCTCCATCAGCCGCGCCTTGAGCGGCACTTCTACCCAGCCGGGGAGGTTTGGCGAAAAACGCACTATGCCTTCGGCCGGGGATATTATGCCCGGGACACCAGCTCCAATACCTGCGACACTGTGCCCGGCATTTTCGGCCTTCTTGACGACCGACGCTATACCCTGACTGATGCGGGAGATTATTTTGTCAGCGCCTTGCACAGAGCGGGTCTCGGTCTTTTTCTCGAAAAGCACCTCGCCCTTTGCCGTCACAAGCCCGAACCGGAGGTTGGTGCCGCCAATGTCTATACCTACCGCGGTCTTAGCCAAGGAATGCCTCCTTCCCCCTGTCTATCAGGTTCAAAGCCCTGCCACCGTCTTCCGACTCGGAGTATATCCTTATTAATGGCTCGGTGCCGGAGGCCCTGAAAAGGACCCAGGAGCCGTCACCAAGGACGACTTTGACGCCGTCAAGGGTAACCACACTCTCTATCCCTAAGTCGCCGTACACCGACCTTACCCCATCCTTTACGGCGCACATGAGTGCAGCCCCCGTGCCAGACTTCAACCTCGCGTCATGCCTCTTATGATAGAGCTTCCCGTACTTTTTGTCCATATCGCGGACAAGCTCGCCCAGAAGTTTGCCCTCGCAGGCCATCATCTCCATAATGAGCAGGCCCGTCATAAGCCCGTCCCTTTCGGGTATATGGCCTTTTATGCCCAGGCCGCCGTTCTCCTCGCCACCTATAAGCACGTCGTCAGTAAGCATCAGCCCGCATATGTGCTTGAAGCCAACCGGGGTCTCGCACACCTCGAGCCCCAACCCGTACGCCACCCTGTCGACAAGAGAGCTCGATGACACGGTCTTGACGACCTTGCCTGTGAGGCCCCTGTTCTTTTTCAGGTGTATGGCAAGGAGCGACTGAATATAGTGCGGGGCGACAAAGACACCGTCCTCGTCCAGCACGCCCAGCCTGTCGGCGTCGCCGTCCGTCGCCATCCCAAGGTCGGAGCCCGTTTCACTTACCGACTCAGCCAAGGCTTTAAGGTTATTTTCACCTGGTTCAGGGGCCGACCCGCCGAAATACGGATCTGGCGCGGTGCGGATGAACTTCGCTTCGAGGCCCAGGCCGTCGAAAAGCCTTTCCGCATGGCTACCCGCGCTGCCGTGCATGCAGTCGACCACTGCGCGCAGCCCGCAGTCCCTGAGCGTCTCCAGGTCGAGCAGTCTGCGCAGGCTGTCCAGGTATGTCCCGAAAAAGTCCGCCTCGTACACCATACCCCTGGCCTTTGCGGCTACATAAGGTAATGTGACGGGGTCGGATATGCCGATGCACGATTCTATCTCGGATGTGGTCTCGGGCGAGGCGGAGCCCCCATAGGGAGCTTTGAATTTAACCCCGTTGAAATAATACGGGTTGTGGCTCGCTGTTATAACTATGCCGCCCGAGGCGCCTTCTGCCTTGACGACGTGCGAAACCATGGGAGTGGTCGCCGGGCTGTTGCAGACTACCGCCTTGAACCCGTTACCGGCTACTACCTCCGTGGCAGCCCTGGCGTAATACCCGGACATAAAGCGGGTATCATGGCCGATGACGACCTTTCCGGGTGTGCCTTTACCAAGGCAGGTCATAATACCCTGCACTACCAGCCGCAGGTTTTTTACGGTGAACTCGCCTGCTATTTCCCCGCGCCACCCGTCGGTGCCGAACCTGATCTTACCCACGAAGAGAACCCCCATTTCAAGGTTGTAAATGCTACCACAAGACCCTTTTAATGTAAAGGTCAATTCAAATTATCCCTTGATATTTAATTGATAACATGTTAAGGTTTCAGGTAATATTTCTGATAGCATCATTCATTCCGTGTATAAGGGCCAAGTCAAATGAAAAACTCCTCCCCGGTCATGCACCGCATGACAAAACAGAAACGCATTATCTTGGAAGTCCTTAAAAATACCAAGTCGCACCCCACTGCAGACTGGGTATATGACAAGGTCAAAAAGAAGATACCGAACATAAGCCTTGGCACCGTGTACAGGAACCTCAACATACTCAAAAGTCAGGGCGAGATAATGGAACTCTGCTACGGCAAGGGGTTCAGCCGTTTCGACGGGAACGCCGCCGAGCACCACCACTTCACCTGCGAGACCTGCGGCAAGGTGCTGGACGTCGACGGCCTGTCTACCACAGCGCTCGAAGACGCCGTTGCAAAGGAGATGGGCGTCAAGGTGGAGCGCCACCGTCTGGAATTCTACGGGACCTGTCCGGACTGTATCGTAAAGTAGCTCGCTATCCGCCCCAGCCCTTCGCACTTCCGTCCGCCCATCATAAAACGGGGAATGCATAATGAGACTCACGAAGGCCGTCGAATACGGGATAAGGGCCCTGCTCTACCTCGTACAACAGCCGCCCGATAAGGCCTGCCTCATAAGCGAGATATCGCGCGCGCAGGGCATCCCCGAGAAGTTCCTCGCAAAGATAATGCAGTCCCTTGCGAGGGAAGGAATCGTAAAGTCGTACCGCGGAGTCAAGGGCGGCTTCTCGCTTGCGCGTGCCCCGGAAGATGTTACCCTGAAGGACGCGGTGGAGTGCCTGGACGGCCCGCTCGTGTTATTCGAGTGCCTCTCGGCTACAAACCAGTGCAAGCGAAGCCGGGCATGCAACGTGCGTACGGTATGGATGGAGGCCCAGGAAAAACTCCTTGAAACCTTCGAGAAGGCGACGCTCAAGACCCTTTCCGAAAAGCGCCGTATCGCCTGAATAAATAAATCGTTGCAATAACCCGGACTTTTTCTTATAATTTATAAATGGAAAAAAACGAATTAAAGGTTGAAGAGACTTTCCTGCAGAAGGCATTGGACGGGAAGGTGCAGGTGCGCCTTTCGCTGACCAACCGGGAAAGGCTGGCCTGCGTCGTGTCGAACCTGAGCCGGTACGACATCAACATAGACTCGGACGGGTCTGTCATGACCCTGCCCAAGAAAGAGGTCTCGTACATATCATGCCAGCAGCCGCTGCTCGAAGAAGGCTTCTTCAAGGAGGCGCCCGCAGCCGACCCTGCCGCATCGCGGTCGAAGGTGCAGGACGAATACCTCGCCAGGTTTGTCCGTGAGAAAACTCTCACACTGCTCCGCCTCGTCAACGGAGACGAACTGCGCGGTGTGCTGGACGGGTTCGACGGCTTCACCATCGCGCTCCGCACGAGCCGCGGACAGGTACTATTATACAAACACGGCCTGTGCAGCATAAGCCCCGGGTACAGGCGGCGCAAGGAAAACGAAAATGTACGCTAACCTTCTGGACGAGATGCTATCAGAACAATGCCTTAAAGACCCGGGCATAGGAATCACACTGAAAGACGGCACCGCGCTGTACGGCAAGATAAAGGACTTCGACTCCTACGTCATAATATTGGACGGCAATCCCGAGACAGTCATCTACCGCCACTCCATACTGAAACTCTCGGCCTCGGTACCTAAGCCGGCGGCGGCCAGGGAACCAGCCCCGGTGAGGGCCGCCCCCCCTGTCAGGGAAACCGCACCGGTCAGGGAGCGCACGCCGCGGCGTCCCCAGCAACGTCCGGCAAACAGGCCGGACCCCAGGCATGCACACGAGTCCGTACCGCAAGACAAAACCGGTCAGTTCAACCCGATGGCCGAGGCTATGCAGAAGTGGTTGAAGAGCCAAAAAGGCGGTGCTTAGCTCCTTGGGTTATTTCCTGCCCGTCGTTTCCGGCATACTCCTTGTCCTTTCGTTCCCAGGCCCTGGCCTCGGTTTCATGGCATGGTTCGCATTAGTCCCCATTTTCATATCCATCCGTGGCAAGGCCCCCACCCGCGCATTTCGTGAAGGGCTTGTAACCGGGCTGATCTTCAACTTCTTCGCAATCTACTGGGTGACGAACACCATGTTCAAGTACGGCGGCCTGCCATACGCCGCCGGGATGGCACTGCTCATAGCGCTTTCCCTCTACCTGGCCCTTTATTTCGGCGCATTCGCCTGGTCGGTGGCCTTCGTATGCGGCCGTACCCGCGTAAGCCCGGTGCTGTTCGCGCCCCTTGCTTGGACGGCGCTCGAGCTCACACGCAACTACCTCCTCTCCGGTTTCCCATGGAACCTACTGGGGTATTCGCAGGCGGCTTACCTCCCCGTCATACAGGTATCCGACATTACCGGCGTGTACGGCGTGTCGGCCCTTGTAGTGCTGGCAAACGCGGCTATATCTGAAATTGCAAAAACGCTATCAAAGAAAGACGGATATTCCTTTACGCAGTTAAAGGCGCCTCTTGCGGCATCCCTCGTTGTCGTTGCCGTACTCGGATACGGCTACTTCAGGCTCTCACACATGCCGAAATTCGATGGGGCGCTCAAGGTGGCCGTAGTACAGGGCAACATAGAGCAGGCGCACAAGTGGGACCCCGATTATCGGGACGAGGTCTTCGGCACGTACTCCCGGCTGACCCTTGAGGCGGCGGCGCTAAAGCCCGACCTGATAATATGGCCCGAGACAGCCACACCCTTCTACTACCAGGACGATGCAAACCGTGCAAGGCTCGAAGGACTCGCGAGGGAGTCCGGTACGTACCTTATGGCGGGCAGCCCGAGCTTCAAGGAGGTTGGCAGGGACAAGTATATAGACTACAACAGCGCGTACCTTTTATCTCCGGACGGCGGTGTCGCGGGCAGATACGACAAGATGCACCTCGTACCGTTCGGCGAGTATGTACCGCTTGGCAGCCTTCTGCCTTTCGTATCCAAGATGGTGACGAGCATCGGAGACTTCGGGCGCGGCACCGACTACACCGTGCTTCAAACCCCCAAGGGCTCGTTCGGGACAGCCATATGCTTCGAGGTGATATTCCCGGAGCTGGTAAGGATGTTCCCGCTCAAAGGCGCCGGTTTTCTCACGAGCATAACCAACGACGCATGGTTCGGACGCTCCGCGGCCCCCTACCAGCACTTCAACATGGCGATATTAAGGGCGGTGGAAAACCGCCGTGCGCTTGTACGCGCGGCCAACACCGGGATATCCGGCATCATAATGCCGACCGGCGCGGTAGCCCAAAAGACGAAGATTTTTACCACCACTTTCATAACCGGCGGGATACCTGTCATAAAGGGGCTCACATTCTATACCCGCTACGGCGACGTGTTCGCATACCTGTGCGCCATTTCAGCCGTTTTGTTAATGCTTGTTGCATTTAAAAAAAGGCGCGTATAAAATATATAAAGACAACCTACGAATTTCCATAAAGGAGCATAAATGGTTGAACTTGTAGACATCCTGAGGGAGCTCGACGGCCTCAAGGGAAGGGTCTCGGCCCTGAGGAGGCATCTTTGACCTCGACGGCAAAAAGAAGCGGCTTGCCGAGATAACCACCATGATGGAGGCCCAGGACTTCTGGGACGACGCAGAGCGGTCGCAGGTCTCCATGAAGGAGAAGACCCAGCTCGACTCGGTAGTGCAGTCCTGGGAGTCGCTCTTTAATTCCGTCGATGAATTAGACGCAATGGTGGAGCTCGTGTCCGAAGAGGGCGGCGACTCCCTCTTGCCGGAGATTAGCGAGTCCGTCAGGAAGCTCGAAGGTGCGGTGGAGGCAAAAGAGCTTGAGATAATGCTCGCCGGCCCCACGGACAAGAACAACGCAATCGTAACGATCCATCCGGGCGCTGGCGGCACGGAGTCGCAGGACTGGGCCGAGATGCTCCTGCGGATGTACCTGCGCTGGGCGGAGCGAAGGGGTTACAAGACCGAGATAATTGACCTCCAGCCGGGCGACGAGGCGGGCGTCAAGAGCGTAACGTTCGAGGTGAACGGCGAGTACGGGTTCGGGTATCTCAAGTCCGAGGCCGGGGTGCACCGCCTTGTCAGGATATCCCCGTTCGACTCCAACAAGCGCCGCCACACCAGCTTCGCCTCGGTATTCGTATACCCTGAGGTCGAAGACGACGTGGTGATAGACATAGACGAAAAAGACTTAAGGATTGACACCTACCGCGCATCGAGCGCGGGCGGCCAGCACGTCAACAAGACCTCTTCAGCCATCAGGATAACACACATCCCGACAAATATCGTCGTGCAGTGCCAGGACGAGCGCTCGCAGTTCAAGAACAAGTCCAAGGCCTTCAAGGTACTCCGCTCGCGCCTCTACGACCTCGAGATGAAGAAGAAAGAGGCCGAGATGGAGAAGATACACAGCGAGAAGAAAGACATCGCCTGGGGCAGCCAGATACGTTCTTACGTATTCATGCCGTACCAGATGGTCAAGGACCACCGTACCGGCCACGAAGTCGGAAACATAAGCTCCGTGATGGACGGCGACCTGGACGGGTTCATTCAGGCGTTCCTGCTTGGCAAACGCGCCACGGGCGGGATGAAGGACGACGAAGTCTGATGAACGTAGACGACCTCATCAGGCACCACAAAGAGAGACGGAAGGAAATCCGCGCGCGTCTCGCCGAGTTCCCCAAGGTATACGAGGCGGGCGACCTCGCCATATTCAAGGAACTCTGCTTCTGCATCCTGACCGCCAACACCTCGGCCAAGATGGGCATCACCTGCATTGAGGCCGCGGGCGACGAGATAATGACCGCCGATATAGATGGCCTGCAAGGCGTACTATGCGGCAGGTACCGATTCTGGAAGGTGCGGCCCGCCTACATCATCCATACCCGCGACTACCTGAAGCATGAGACCGGTTTCAAGCTGAGGGACAGGATAGACTCCCTTACTGACTTCCACGAGAGGCGAGACTTCTTCGCCGCGAACCCTGGCATCAAGGGCATAGGCTACAAGGAGGCCAGCCACTTCCTGCGCAACATCGGCTTCAAGGGCTACGCAATCCTCGACAAGCACATAGTCAACCTGCTATACGAGCTCGGCGTACTGCCGGACAACAACCGGCCAAGCAACAAGAAGAAGTACGAGGCAATCGAGGAGCGGGTGCGGGAGTTCTCCAGGGACATCCGCATAGACATGGACGAGCTCGACCTGGCACTTTGGAGCTATAAAACCGGGGTGGTGCTGAAATAGCCCTCAGCCCAGCCCCTCTCCCGTAAGGAGAGGGGAGATTATTTACCTGTTGACACCCCGCCCCCATATCTCTATAATTCTAAGACTTTATAAATACAGCGAAAGGTACGGTAATGGAAGAGGAAAACGAACTAATACAGGTACGAAAAAAGAAGCTCGACGACCTGCGGGCTATGGGCATAAACCCCTACGGTACGCGCTACGATGCCAAGGACAAGGCCGCGGATATATTCGCCGAGCACGGGACGAAGACCAAGGAAGAGCTCGAGGCGAACAAGGTAAACGTCAAGGCCGCCGGCAGGGTTGTGGCCTTCAGGAGCTTCGGCAAGGCCGCGTTCGCGCATATCCAGAACTCCACAGGCAGGGTCCAGGTCTACATGAAGAGGGATGTCCTGGGCGATGAGCAGTTCGGGTTGATGAAGCTCCTCGACATAGGCGACCACATCGGCGTCGAGGGCTTCCTGTTCAGGACGAAGACCGACGAGCTGACCATAGAGGTCGAGAAGCTGACGCTGCTGTCAAAGTCGCTCCGGCCCCTGCCGGAAAAGTGGCACGGCCTGACCGACATAGAGACCCGCTACCGCCAGAGGTACGTGGACCTTATAGTCAACCCGGAGGTCAAGGATACCTTCGTTAAGCGCAACAGGATAATAAAGGGCATAAGGAAGTTCCTGGAGGAGAAAGGGTTCCTCGAGGTAGAGACCCCGATGATGCAGGCCATACCCGGCGGCGCGACCGCCAGGCCGTTCATCACCCACCACAACGCGCTCGATATGGATTTGTACCTGCGCATCGCCCCGGAGCTTTACCTAAAAAGGCTGATTGTAGGCGGCTTCGAGCGTGTGTACGAACTGAACAGGAACTTCAGGAACGAAGGCATATCCATCAAGCACAACCCCGAGTTCACCATGCTCGAGTTCTACATGGCCTATGCGGACTTCACCGACCTGATGAAGCTGACGGAGAATATGATAAGCTCGGTTACTATGGAGGCTCTCGGTACACTTAAGCTCATATATCAGGGCGACCCGGTAGACCTTACCCCTCCCTGGGAGAGGCTCACCATGGAGGAGGCTATAACAAAATACGCCGGGGCAAAACCGGAGGATCTGAAAGACCTTGACAGGGCCGTCGCTTTTGCAAAGGCGAACGACGTGCCGCTGATGCCGGGCATTAGCCTCGCCAAGGTGGTAAACGAGATATTCGAGAAGACGACCGAGTTCAAGCTCATCAACCCGACGTTCATTACCGGGTACCCGGTGGAGCTGTCCCCTCTTTCGCGCAGGAACGACGCCGACCCGTCGGTAGTAGACCGCTTCGAGCTTTTCGTAGCGGGGCGAGAGATGGCTAACGCATTCTCGGAGCTGAACGACCCGCAGGACCAGGAGTCGCGTTTCATGGCGCAGGTGGCCGAGCGAGAGAAGGGCGACCAGGAGGCACAGTTCATGGACGAGGACTACGTACGCGCCCTCGAGTACGGCATGCCGCCCACCGCCGGAGAAGGCATAGGCATTGACAGGCTTGTCATGCTCCTGACGGACTCGGCCTCGATAAGGGACGTCATACTCTTCCCGCAGCTTCGCAAGGAGCGTTGATGTCTTACTCCTTCTTTATCGCGCGCAGGTACTTAAAAGGCAGGCACAAGACCGCGCCGATATCACTGAACACCTTCATCTCCATATCCGGGGTGGCCCTGGGCGTCATGACGCTCATAGTGGTGCTCTCGGTGATGAGCGGGTTTGAGAGCGACCTCAAGAAAAAGATACTCGGCACCAACTCGCCCGTCATAGTCACGAGCTACGACGAGAAGGGTATAACCAGATACGAAGAGGTGATGAAGCGGGTGTCCGGTATGCCGCACGTAGTGTCGGCAACCCCTTTCACCTACAGCGAGGTCATGCTCACCTCCCCTAATGGCGTATCCGGGATAATACTTAAAGGCATAAGGCCTGACACCGAGGGCCGCGTGACCGACCTGCAGAAGAATATGTTGCAGGGCAGGCTCGAAGTACTGAACAGTGACAAGGAAGGCCCGGGCATCATAATAGGCAAGGAGCTCGCGGTTAACCTCGGCGTCTCCGTGGGAGGCAAGGTAAGTGTGGTCTCGCCCTTCGGCACGATGACCCCGATGGGGATGGTGCCCAAGATGAAAGAGTTCACGGTCAGAGGTATCTTCGAGTCGGGGATGTACGAATACGACTCCAAGCTCGCATATATCTCGATCCCGGACGCGCAGGGGTTCTTCGGGCTAGGGGACAGCGTCTCCGGCCTGGAGGTAAAGCTCGACAAGCTCGACCTGGCGCCCACGGTCGCAAAGCAGATACAGGACAGGCTCGGCTTCCCGTTCAGGGTCCGCGATTGGCTCCAGATGAACAGGAGCCTCTTCTCGGCGATCAAGCTCGAAAGGATAGTGATGTTCGTCATACTCGTGCTTATAATTCTCGTGGCTTCGTTCAACATCGTCAGCACGCTCATAATGATAGTGATTGAGAAGTCTCGTGAGATCGCGATACTAAAGTCCATGGGCGCAACACGCGCCGGCATAATGAAGATATTCATGCTCGACGGCACGTTCATCGGCGTGGTAGGCACCCTGATAGGCGTGACCGCCGGCTACCTGATATGCTACATACTTCAGACCACCAGGTTCATAAGCCTGCCGAGCGACGTGTACTATATAAGCAGCCTGCCCGTCCTGATGGACCCGCTGGACTTTGTGCTGGTATCGGCCGCCGCCGTGGGGATAAGTTTCGTGGCAACGCTCTACCCGTCCTGGCAGGCGGCAAGGCTCGACCCCGTAGAGGCGCTCAGGTACGAATGATGTCATGCCAACAACCTTATTGAAAGGAGAGGTTATGTCCCGCTTATACTTAGCCCTTGCATGCATGGTCTTCGGAATCTCCATCGCCGCCCAACCTGCACTGTCGGCCGAACCAGATACGAAGCCCGCGCCAGGCAAGGGGAACCTTCTGACAGGCGCAGTATACAAGCAGAGCGGCATCTCCAGAGATGGCGTCATAACCATTTTCTCGGACTGGAGCCTGCTGTCCAGCCCGCCGGTGTACCGCTACGACTCCGACATTTTACGGGGCAGGATAGACGAACACCTCTACAGCTACCAGATGGCGGACATAGCCGAAATAGACTTCTACCCTATAGACAGAGGCGAGCAGGCGGTCAACGTCCGGCTGAGAAACGGCCTGATACAGCGGCTGGTGCTGTCAACCGAGAAAAAGACCGTACTGGGTTTCTTCAATATACGGGTTAGAGAGGTAAAGGTAGTTACGGACAAATACGGCGAGGATGTAATACCCGCCGGCGACGTATACAGGATAGTGTTTTCAGACCCTTCCGGGCTCAAAGACGACATGGCTGGCCTGCTGGACATGCTCGGCAAGGCGCTCTATGTAGGCAAACGCGACGGTCTGGTGGACGACGCCTTCCACAAGGTCCTCGATAACATACAGTCTAAGATGAAGGCGGCAGCAAAGGAAGAGAAGAAACAATAATGCCGGAAGACACCATTGTCAGGGTAAGGGGCCTCAGGAAATCCTTCGTCTCTGGGAGGTCCGAAATTGATGTCGTCAGGGGCATAGACCTCGATATACGGAGGGGCGAGATGCTCTCCGTGGTCGGTGCGTCCGGCGTGGGGAAAAGCACCCTGCTCCATATCATAGGGGCACTCGACAGGCCGAGTTCGGGCACCGTGCACTACGGAGACAGGGACATATTCGGGATGGGCGACAACGAGCTGGCCCTCTTCAGGAACGCCAACGTCGGCTTCGTATTCCAGTTCCACCACCTCCTCCCGGAGTTCACCGCTTTGGAAAACGTCCTTATACCCTCCATGATCAAGGGAGAGGACCCTGCCCTGGCGGAGAGACGCGCACGCACGCTATTCGATGAGGTCGGCCTGTCCGATAGGTGGAGCCACAGGCCGGGCGAGCTGTCCGGCGGCGAGCAGCAGAGGGTAGCCATAGCGAGGGCACTGATGGTAGAGCCCGCAGTCGTGCTGGCCGACGAGCCTACCGGCAACCTGGACACCCATACCGCCGAGTCGGTGCATGAACTGTTGACAAGGCTGAACAGCGGGAAGGGCATAACTTTTGTCATTGTCACGCACAACGAGAAGCTCGCCGGGCGCACCGACAGGACCGTCAGGATGGTAGACGGCCTGATCGAAGGTACGGACTAGGACTAAAGCATCTGCACTAAAACCTGCCCGCGAGGGTCGGGACCTTTACCAGTATCTCCTCAATGGTTGTAATACCCTGGTTCACCTTGTCCACCGCGTCCTCGAAAAGGGTCTTCACCCCCTGGGCCTTCGCCTCCTCCCATATCTCCTCCTCGGAAGCCCGCTTTGCGATGAGCCTCCTTAACCTCGGAGTGACCGGCAGGAACTCGAATATGCCGGCCTGGCCGAAATATCCGGAGTGGTTGCAGTATTCGCAGCCGGAGCCTCTATAAGGAGTTGTTACGCCCTTTAGCTCTTCCTCGTACGAAGACGGCATTTCCGTATCGGGTTTCGCGCAGTTCGGGCATATGCGCTTGACGAGCCGCTGCGCAAGCACGCAGTTGAGCGACGAGCTTACGAGAAACGGCGGGATGCCGATGTCTATCAGCCTCTTGATCGTCGAGACGGTATCGTTTGTGTGAAGCGTGGATAGAACAAGGTGGCCGGTCAGGGAGGACTTTATGGCAATGTCGGCGGTATCTAAGTCCCTTATCTCGCCCACCATGATAATATCGGGGTCCTGCCTCAGTACTGACCTCAATACGGTCGGGAACGTCAGTCCTATTGCCTCGTTAATGCCGACCTGGGTCATGCCTCCCAGCCTGTACTCTATCGGGTCCTCCACCGTAATGACGTTGTCTATCTCTGAGCGCAGCTGCTGGAGTATCGCATAAAGCGTGGTGGACTTGCCCGAGCCGGTGGGCCCCGTTACCAGCACGAACCCCTGCGGCTGGCTGAGCAGCTTTATCAGCGGGGCCGTTATACTCTTCGGGAAGCCGACCTGTGCGAGCGTTACAAGCCCTTTGCTCTTGTCCAGCAGGCGGATAACCACCTTCTCGCCGTACAATGAGGGAAGCGTGGATATCCTTAAGTCTATCTCCCTGTCCGACAGCCTCAACTTGCTCGTGCCGTCCTGCGGGAGCCGCCTGTTGGTAATGTCCATGTCGGATATTATCTTTATCCTCGATATGACCGAGTCCTGCACCCTTTTGGGCACCTTCAGCACGTCCTTCAGGTCGCCGTCTACCCTGTAACGGACCATCACATGGTCTTCCCTCGGCTCTATGTGTATGTCGGAGGCCCTCATCTTGACCGCCTCCACTATAACCATCGTAACGAGCTTTATTATTGGCGGGGCCTCCGAGAGTTTGAAGAGGGACTGTACGTTAACCACCTTTTCATCCACCCGCTCCTTCAGGAACTCCGCATCGTCGTACGACTTTATCGTCTGCATCAGGTCGTACGCCTTCTCCTCGACCTGGTAGTTCTTCTCTATACCGCCAACTATGGCGCTCTCGGTCGCGACCAACGGGCTCACATCGTAGCCGGTCTTGAACCTTATCTCCTCCATCGCGTTGCAGTCGAGCGGGTCGGACATGGCAAGTGTGAGCTTTTTGTCCTCAAGGCTCAAGGGCAGCACCATATATTTCTCGGCATCTTCCTGGGTTATGATGCCGAGAAGTTTTTTGTCAATGGATGCATCCTTGATATCCACCCTCAAGATGCCGAGCTGGTTGGAGAGTGCGGACGCCACCTGCTCGTCGGTGACGAACCCGAGCTCCATGAGGACCTTCCCGAGCCGCTTCTTCTTCGCCTTCTGGAGCGTAAGCGCCTCCTCCAGCTGGGCGGAGGTTATCAGCCCGTCCTTGATCAGCAGCTCACCTATCTTTATTTTCACACCGTACCCCTTTTCCTCAAGTATGGCATCCCCGCGACTTTCCCCCTGCGACCCGGAGTTTTGCATGCCAGCCTTCGCTTTGTTATTGTTATCGGTACAATCTGCACATTTATTAAATGTTATAGCAATAAAACAAAATAACCCGCACATGCGCATGTGCGGGTTATTTGTAAGATTTTAGAACGCTAAACGGTTATAACCGCTCCAGTATCACCTTCCCGCCCTGGAAGTTCACCTCAATTATCCTGCCGTTCAGCTCCTGTTTGTCACCGAAGATGTCGGTGAGCCTCAGGATGTTCCCGTCCACCTCAATCCTGGCCAGGCTCTCCATGTACATCTCGTCGGTATCGTCTGTCTTCAGGTAGGCGTTAGTCACACACATCGCCATGCTCCTTTTTCTCATCCCGCGCCAGGCCGAGGATCTGACTGGCCGCGTGGTTTATGTTTATCGGATGCTCCACCTGGAGCCCCTTCTCCTTAAGCTCATTGAACAGCTCTATAAGTATCGGGAAGTCGAGCCGGCTTTCCCTGTAGTACTCCGTCCTCCTGAATATGTCGGCCGGAGTGTCCATTATCTTTATGGTCCCGTCCTGTCCGAGCACGTACACGTAGTCAGCCATCTCGCTCACCAGGTTTATGTCATGGGTGGACATTATGATAGCCATCCCCCACTTCTCGTTAAGCTTGTTTAAAAGTGCCACGAGTTCGCGCCTTGACATTGGGTCAAGACCCTCGAACGGCTCGTCCAGCACCAGGAGCTCCGGCTTTAGCACTAGCGCGCCGGCCAGGGCCACCTTGCGTTTCTCGCCGCCGCTCAAATAGTGGCAGACCCTTTTCCTGATGTGCGGTATCCCGAGCTCTTCGAGCGCCTCACTGACAAGGGTCTCTATCCCGTGCTCGGGGTACCCGTAGTTCCTGGGCGAGAATGCCACGTCGTCTTCAACGGTTGGGGCAATTATCTGCTCTTCTACGTTCTGCAGCACGACCCCTATCTTTTCCCGTATCTTATCGTAATCCTTGGCAGGGTTGAACCCAAAGACGCTGACCTTGCCCTCGTTCGATTCGAGCAGGCCGAGTATATGGAAAAGGAGCGTGGTCTTGCCGCAGCCGTTCGGGCCGAGTATTATGACCCTCTCGCCCTTACGCACCACGAAGTCCAGCCCGCACAGCTGTACCTCGGTGCTGTCCGGGTATATATGCTTAATGCAGCTTATCCTTACGATCTCTTCCAAACCCTGTGTGCCTCCATCCCGATGACATAAACCGCCAACACAAAAGTCAGCGCCATGACCCTGGCACCCTGGCCGTATACCCTGACGTAGATTGCTATCGTCAGAAAAGTGAACGCGGCCAGCAGGTAAGGCAGGTCCCTCGCACCAAACCCGTCCAGCCTTCTGGTTGCGGCAAGCCGCCCGCTGTAACCCCTTATGCTCATCACGTCGTAAAGCCTCTGGCTCTTGTCGAAGGCCCTGATAAACAGCATACCCACACCAGCCGCCACGTTGCGCGCGTTCCTTATAAGCCTGTGCGGCTGGAACCCGCCCCTAAGCTTCAACGCCTTGAGGAAATGGTCCATGAGCTCCAGTAGTATGAAGAAGGAGCGGTACGTCATGAACAGCCCGTCCGCCACCACCCTCGGCATGAGACGGCCCATAAAGCCCACCACGGAAGTATAGGGCGTAGTGGATATCAGGAGTATCATAGCGGATGCCGCCGTAAGCGCCTTCATAATTATAACCGCCGGCAACGTCCAACCGGCGCCTGCCTGGCTTATCGCATACAGTACCGCAAACAACCCTGGGAATAGCGATATGAGCATCACCTTGACCAGCGGGAGCCGCGCCGCCCTCACCGTGACCATCACCATCAGGTACAACCCGGCCAGCACTGCAACGTCTCCGGCCAGAATTACTCCGGCTATGACGAAGGCCGTCGCAAGGAGTTTCGATACGACCGCGGCCCTGTGCAGGAAGCTCGTGCCGGACGTCGCCCAGTAGTCTATTTTGGATATGTCCATGGCTACCTTCCGCCGCGTGATATCATGTCGGGTTTGACCAGGCTTATGAACCTGACCGCGGCCGCCGTTACAAAGGCCTCTATGACCCAGCCTATAGAACCCAGAAGTATCGCGGCATACGCGAAAAACCTGAAGTTGAACCCTTTTTGCAACCTGAGCAGGGCCGCGACACTGTCCGCGGTCGGGCTCCCTATCAGCTCCCTCACCTCGTGCAGTGAGTCCGCGCCCAGGTTGATGTTGGATATAAATACAACGAGCAACATCAGGCACGTGGAGAAAAACAGCGCCCCGAAAGCGGATAACCCGGCGGCCAGGCCGGGCTTAAACAGCTTCCGTAGGACCGTGAAAAAGACATACCCCATGATGCCTTCGGCGCCTATCACGAGAGTGTTCAGGCCGACCACCGTGATGCCGCCGTGCCCTACCAGCGCCAGCAACAGGTTCACTATAAGCGACGCTATTATCATAAGCCACGGCCCGATCACGATGCCGGTTATTATGGACAGGTTTACATGATACGTAGGGACGACCTCAAGGCTCATGCCTACCAGCATAACCGCGGACATCATGCCGAGAAGGGGCACCTTCTTCCTGAGGTCCATCTTCCGCACCATATACAACGACAATAGGACGGCGGCCATCGCCAGGGCAAGCCCGGTTACCCAGAGCCACACGGGCAGCAACCCGTCGGGTATGTGCAGGTGCGACATTACCTCCGCCCTCCTCTTTTTATATAGCTGACCTTCAGGTTCGAGTCGAAGAAGAGGTTTATGAACCAGCTTACCAGGCTTATGACCAGCGCCCCCCAGAAGGCAGCCCAGAAGCCACGCACCGAAAATCCCTCGATTACCCGCGATACGAGCTCGAGCATAAATGCATTCACTACGAGCGTAAAAAGTCCGAGTGTAAGTATGTTTATAGGTAGGGTCAAAAATATTATGACAGGCCTTATAATAGCGTTGACTATGCCCAGAAGGGCCGCAGCCGCAAGGCCTGACCAGAAGTCGTGTATCACCACGCCGCTGACTATGTATGCGGCCGCGAACAGGGCGAGCGAGTTCACGAGCCATTTGGCCAGAAGCCCGAGTATCTCTTTAGCGAGCATCACTGCCCTTCTTCGGCAATTTGTCCTTGTCCACGTTGTGCACGAAGTAATACGCGATTACGAGCACGAACACTATCCCGGTGCTTATGCCGAGCTCGATGAGAGGCATATGGTCCGTGACTTCCTTCATGGACATCTGGGCCTCGAGCATAAGTATCCGCCTCAGGGAGGATATTATGCCTATGGCAAGGAACGGTTTGAGCGAGAACTCCTGCCGTTTCAGGTATCTTATGACCGTCCACAACAGTTCCATTATTATAAGGACGAACAGCACGTCGTTTATCAGCAGGAGTATGGAGGATATGTTTATCTCGTACAGGTTCGGGATAGTTAGTATGAGCATGAATAGCGCCGCCGCCAAAAGCGCCGCCGCTACAAGGACATGCACCACGTCGTCTGCATAGATAAGTGCCCTCCTGATCTTGCAGACGAGGTCGCCCTTCCTTCGCCCCTCTTCGATTTTATCCTGTGCCATACGGCACCTCCTATAATATATTCAGCCCGTTACCCGATAGCGGGTAATAGTAACACGTCCTTGTCCGCATGACAATACAAAACATACGGATTTCGTTGATTTTTTAAATATATCAAAGTATTGGCCGGGTGGCAAGCCATGCAAAACGGGTTTTGCCGATTTCCTTGACTAAAGGGATTAATTAAAATATAGTTAAGGCTTAAGCTTGCGTCGGGGACATGAGAAAGTGCATAAGCTTTCGTGGGGGACGCAGACAATTAGGCATAGGCAATATTACAGGCCGAGGTAATCCAATGTACGAACTCACTATCGAAACAAAGTTTTCCGCCGCACACCAGCTCCGCGGCTACCAGGGCCGCTGCGAGAGGCTGCACGGCCACAACTGGCGCGTCAATGTATCTATCGAGGCCGACCAATTAAACGATATAGGGCTCGCCATAGACTTCAAGGACCTTAAGGACGCTACCAACGAATTTCTTGTACAGCTCGAACACACCTTCTTAAATGAGGTGTTCCCGTTCACGGAGTTAAACCCGTCATCAGAAAACATAGCGAAGTGGCTCTATGACGCCCTTTCCAAAAAACTGAACGACGGCAACCTGCGCATCTCGGCAGTTACCGTCTGGGAGTCCGACACGGCCTCCGCCACATACTACGAGTAAAACATGAAAAAGAATGAACTCCTAAACAAGGCCGACGAGGCCGCGGAAATGCTGTCCGGCAAAAACGCACTAGGCTTCGACGTATACGTCAGGAGCTCGTCCTCGACCTCCGTCGAGGTCAAGGAGCAGAAATTGGATGCCTTCGAGGAGGCATCCACCTGGGGCATAGGGGTGCGCGTACTCGGAGATGGGGGCAGGATGGGTTTCGCCTTCTCTACCGGCTCCGATGCCGCAGCGAGAGAGGCTGCTTTGATGGCGCTGGAGAACACCAGGAGTGCCGAGCCGGATGAATACAATACCATTCCAGCACCGCCGACTGCCCCCTACCCCACGGTAGCGGAATTCGACGAAGGCATAAGGCATCTTAGCGAACAGGATAAAATAACGCGGGCCATGACCCTCGAAAAGGCGGCCATGGACTTCGACCCGAGGATAAAGAAGGTACGCAAGGCGTCCGCGTCCTTTACCGAGTCGCACTGGGCGCTCGTAAGCTCGACCGGCGTCAGGGCAGGTTCGTCCGGGACGTACCTTAGCTGCGGCATTATGACCGTGGCCGAAGAGGGCGGCGACTCGCAGATGGGCTACGACTTCGACTACAAAAGGACCGTAGACGGTATAGACTTCGTGAAGGTCGGAAGGGGCGCGGCCGAGAATGCCGTGTCGCTCCTCGGGGCGAGGAAGGCCCCGTCCGGCATGTTCCCCGTGATGCTCGACAACATAGTCTCCACGGAATTCCTGGGCGTACTGGCGTCGTCGTTCTCCGCCGAGAACCTTCTCAAAGGAAAATCGCTCTTCAGGGACAGGCTTAATGACATGGTGTGCTCCAGCCTGATAAACATATACGACGACGGGCTCCTGCCTGGCGGGGTCGCAACGCGGGCGTTCGACGACGAAGGTATACCTTCACAGAGGACACCCCTGGTTGTAGATGGCAGGCTTATAGGCTTCCTGCATAGCTCGTATACGGCCAGGAAATACGGAGGGATGTCTACCGGCAACTCCTCACGCGGAGGTTTCCGTTCCCAGCCCGGAGTCGGCGGCACGAACCTCTATATAGAGAAAGGCGCCGCATCGAGAGATTCGCTTCTGTCTTCCGTATCGTCGGGCATCCTTGTCCAGGAGGTGCTCGGGATGCACACCGCCAACCCCATTTCTGGGGACTTCTCGGTCGGCGTATCGGGCCAGTGGATAGAGGGCGGCAGGCTCGCATACCCCGTGCGGGAGGCCGCAATCTCAGGCAATATTCTCTCCGTGTTCTCTGAGGTGGAGGCCATTGCGGACGATATGCGGTTCACCGGCAGGCTCGGGGCTCCGTCCATTTTGCTCAAGCCCATATCTGTAAGCGGGAGTTGATTATCTAAATCCTTTCGTACAACTCGTCGTCCGTGCATATCACCTGCGCACGGCCGCCCGAAATGTCAAGTGTTGCCCATACCCGCTCCCTGCGGAAATACAGTGTGGTAATAGTCCCGAACATCACCATGAGCGAAGCAAAAAGCACGAGAAGCGCGCTGGGGTCGCGGTTGACGTCAAAGGTGCTCGACGGCCTGACGTCGAGGTCGGCAAACTTGAGGCCAACGTCCTGGTCTTTGAATGTGTCGCTCAGAGGCATACGCGCGAATATCCAGCCGCTCGTCCTCGGCCTCCCCGCCTTGTATAACGTAACCAAGACGGCAGGGTTGGCAAGCTCCTCCGACTGTGAATATGGATCACCGTGTTCATCCACCGCGAAATCGGATATGAAACGGTCTACGCTAAGCCTATAGCCCGTGTTGTCTATATCAACGTAAGATGCTCCCTTGAGCACCCTGATATAATTATTGAAACCCGCGGACTTGACCTCCGCCTGAAGTACAAGGCCGATGAACTCCTGGCCGAACTGCCTCTGGTAGACAGCTCCGCCCTCTACGAACATGGGCTTGTTGGCAGTGGCGACACCAGTCTTAATCACACGGCCGTCCTTTAGAGCCGTCAGCTTGCTGCCGAAATTCTTAAGGCTGCCGTCCGGCCGGTACTCTACGTCCACCTTGTCGAGCCTGAGGAAGTAGTCGCCGGCCGGCGACTTGACGGTTTCGCCCTCGATTATGTTCAGCCCCGTGTGCCTGTACCCGTAAAGCCCGCTTATAAGGTGCCCCACCATGAACACCATTATACCGGCATGGACCATATAAGGGATGAATGGGAGCCAGCGGTTCTTCTCGGCATAGAGCCTGTCGCCGTCCGCAAAGACTTGGTACCCCCTGCCCTTCAGGAAGCCGGACAGGGCATCGGCAGGGGCGTCCCCCAGCACAAACTCCCTGCCTGCGTCCCCGCCAATCTCCATGTCCTTGAGGTTGGCGAGCGGGTCCCTGTAGCGCCTCACAAGTCTGGGAAGCCTCTCAATGGTGCATACGAGTGTGTTTATCCCGAGGATTACTACCAACACCACAAGCAGGTACAACCACCATGTGTAAGTCGGGTATAAAAGGCCCTTGGTTGTCAGCCAGTGGAACAGGAGGTCCTGGTCCATGTCCCCGAACACCTCCGGCCTGAAGTAAAGCACCATGGAACCGGCCATGGTTACGCCCGTAATGGCGAGTATCAGGTATACGGTGAGTTTGAGTGAGTTAAAAAATTCCCAGACGGACTTCAAGCTTTAGTCCTCCACTACAGCTGGTGCGTGCTCTTCATCAGGACGCCTACGCCCAGGTAGGTGAACATGGTAATGGCAAACCCGAGTATGGACAGCCAGGCTACCCCCTTGCCGCGCATCTTTTTGACGTAAAGTGCGTGGAGAAAGCCCGCATAGTATATCCATATCAGGAACGACCAAAGCTCCTTGACCTTCCAGAGCCAGTAGGTACCCCATGCCAGATAGGCCCATATCCCGCCTATCACCATGGATACCGAGAAGAGCGCGAAGCCGTAGTAAGCGGTCCTGAATATTAGCTTCTCAAGGTGCCTCCCGGCTTCAGACCGGTCGACGAGGTACAGTACCGCACCCGCGAAGGATGCGCCGAAGAAACCGTATCCGATAAATGCAGATCCCACGTGCGTCTCAAACATCCATGTATCGAGCGCGGGGTACATCGGGGTTATATCGTGCGGCGAGATGTATGCGGCATACATGACGAGCACAGCAAGCGGCATCAGGAAATATCCGGCCCTCTTCTCGTTGTACCTGATACGCACATACCAGTAAACGAAACCGAGCGACCAGGCAAAACAGGCAAGCGACTCGTACCTGTTGGCCATCGGGGCATGGCCCGACTTCGAGGTCCTGACGACGAGCGAAACCGTCATTGCTGCGAGGTATAGAAACGTCAAGGCCTCGGCGGCGAACACAAGCGGTTTTTTCTTTATGCCGAGGCCTGCAAGGAATGAGGCCGCCGCGCAGGCCGACAGGGCGAACGCGGCCATGAAGGAAATCAGCTCAATATCAGGCAATTAAACCACCTTTACTCGTCGTATTCCTGAGGGATGAATGTGAAGTTACGGAGTTCGTCGCTGTTCTCCTTGCGCCAAATGGAGTGTTCCTTCAGCCAAATGGAATATGTATCCTGGGATATACCGTGGGCCGAGAGGAACTGCTCTTGGCTTATCTTGGGCTGCTGCATCTCGGGGCATTCTCGTTCCTTCGAGTAGCAGACCCACTCTGAGCGTAAGAATACTAACGTGAATACTACCAGCAACACCAGTATAATGAAAGTCCTCATGCGTCCTCCATCATCCTGGCAGGGGTCTTTATGGGCAGCATGACCGTGAATATGCTCCCGAACCCCTGCCTGCTCACAAGAATTATGTCTCCGCCGTTGGCCCTCGCAATCTGCCTGCTCACAAAAAGGCCCAGTCCGCTGCCGTTCTCCTTGGTGGTCACGAAAGGCTCGAAGACCCTTTGGGCCAAATCTTCAGGGATACCGGGCCCCGTGTCAGTGAACATCACCCTTACCGCCCTACCGCCGGTGCTAGTCTCTTCGAGTCCGGCGGTTATCCTTAGCTCCCCCCCATTATCCATAGCCTCTACAGCATTGGATATCAGGTTGGCGAATACCCGCCTGAGCTGCACCGGGTCCACAGCAACCTGCGGCAGCGGCCCGGCAAGGTCGGAAACGATGTTCACTTTCCTTTCGAAGGCGCGCAGGACCAACTCCTTGACCACCTTTGACAGTTCCGCCTTGACCTCCGAAACCCCTTGCCTGTTCTCGTCCGCGACAGTGAAGTCGAGCAGCCTGCTTACTATGCCGTCTATCTTTTTTATCTCACCCTCGGCCTGACTAATAAACTTGCGGGAATCACGCACGTCATCGGTGTCTTTAAGCATTGAGAGCAGTATGTTCAGGGAGCTCAGCGGGTTTTTGACGTCGTGCACTATACCGGCGGCCGTCTGGCCGATGGCCGAGAGCCGCTCGGTCTTTATAAGCCGCTCCTGCATCTCTTTCTTTTCCGATATGTCACGGATTATTTCGACGGCAACGTTTACCAGGCCGCTTTCGTCCGCAAGCGGGTATGCTGTGAGTTCGACCGTTGTCACTCTTCCGTCCTTTGTAACCCCTGAATGGGAAGTTGTAGCGGGCCTGTTCGTATCAAATGCGGTTTTTACGGGGCAGTCGACGCACACCGATTCGCTTTGATGGAACATCTCGTAACACTTTTTTCCTACGAGCTCGTTTTCAGAGTACTTCATAATGTTTCGCAGAAAGCGGTTGGTTGAGACAATATTCAAATCCCTGTCCAGCAGACATATGCCCTCGCCCACCCCGTCGAACAGCGTGTTTAAATGGCTCTGCTTGACGGCCATTTCCTTGGCGAGCATCTCGCGTTCAAGGGCCATGCCAAGGTGGTCCGAAAACATGTTCAGGGCCGAGAGGTCCGAATAACCGGCCCTGCCCTGCCCCTCCTTGACCGAGAGGGCAAGGACGCCTATCACTTTGTCGTGCACCCTGACGGGGGATAATATACTCGACATGTTATTCCCAAACCCTCTCCGGACCTCTTCGGGTATGCCCGGATCCTTGGAGGCGTCTTTTATGAGCAAAGGTTTGCCGCTCTTGTAGACCAATAAAAGCGGGTTTCCCGTGTCCGACCTTTCGACCTCCATAATGCTTCCGCCGACAGTGACAACTCCACAGAGCTTTTCCTCCTCTTTGTCCGGTCTCGACAGCATTAGCGCGCCTGTTTTAAACCCGAGCCCCTTCATGGTTATCTTCAGCACTTCGGAGAGGTCGAAATCCTTGCCTTTTGAGCCAAGAGCAAGCTCGTTTATCTCCGCAACCGCGCCCAGCCACCTGTTTTTTGAAAGCAGGGCATCGGCATTTTTCTGGTATATGCCTATCGCGAGCAGAAAGAACGCAGGCGGGTATAAAGCGCTTCCAAGGACGTCCGCATACCGGTCGTATGCAGGGAAATAAGCACCGAAGAAATCAATCACCTGTATTAACAACAGTATGTAGAAGAAAGCCGCAAGTGTCTTGTGCGGAGTGCCCTTCCTGAAAAGAAAGAGTGCCGTAACGCCTACCATCAGCAAGGCCCATGTGTCATAAGCCCGGTCTAAAAAAATGCCTTCTTCATAAGAAAAGAGCATCCCGAGCAAAAACAAGAGGGCTACGACGGACAGGCTGAGACCGGCCGCCGGACCGATAATTTTCCGGGATTCGGATGCAGGGTACAGAAAAGCCCAGCAAAGGAGTATATATTTGGTTGTCTCCAGGGAATGGTGAATAAGGGAGAGGTTTCCTTCTACCGGGATACTGAATATCTTCAGATATATTTCTAAGGAGAGCTGGACTATAATTACAAGGATTGCCGCCATGAGTATGCGGTCGGCGGTCTCCCTGCCGCGTCTCCATTCGGACAGGACGAACAGGCCCGCCAACAAAGAGAGGGCGATGTTTAAGAGGTTTATGAAAATCTGCCCGTCTTGGCTCAGGATAATATTTACCATGTTCGGATTTTAATATATAAGGCCCTGAAATTCAAGAAAAAAGGCCTTGCGGGCTTACAACCGCCTAAGCCTGAGGGAGTTCGACACGACCGACACGGAACTCATGGCCATAGCCCCCGCGGCAACCATCGGGTTCAGGAGTATGCCGAAGGCGGGGTACAGGGCGCCTGCTGCAAGCGGTATCCCTATTATGTTATAGAAGAAGGCCCAGAACAGGTTCTGCTTTATCACACGCAGGGTGTTTCTGCTTATCCGGAAGGCCTCGGCTACGTCGCCCAGGTCGGCCTTTATCAGGGTCATGTCGGATGCCTCGATGGCAACGTCCGCTCCTGTCCCTATGGCTACCCCGATGTCCGCCCTGACAAGGGCAGGCGCGTCGTTTATGCCGTCTCCTACCATGGCGACCACCCTGCCGCTTTCCTTAAGCGCGGCCACAACCTTCTCCTTCTCTTCCGGCAGTACGCCCGCTATAACGGTCTCTATGCCTACCATATCGGCAACGGCTCGGGCGGCGGGCTCCGCGTCTCCGGTGAGCATCCGCACGTCGAGACCCATCGCCTTCAGGCGGCTGACCGCTTCTTTTGACCCCGGCTTTATGGTATCTGCCACGGCTATAATACCGGCAAACATCCCTACCGATGCAACGTATATAGCAGTTTTGCCCTCAGCCGAAAGGGCTTCGGCCGCTTTATCGGCCTTAGCAGTATCCACCTTGTTGTCCTTCATAAGACGCGCGCTGCCTACAAGGACCGTCCTGCCGTCTACATTGGCCCTGGCGCCGAAGCCGGGTAGCGCCTCGAAGTCCACGGCCTCAGTCACGGTAATACCACGGCCTGCAGCCTCGTTTACGACAGCCTTTGCGACCGGGTGCTCCGACAGACCCTCGACAGCCGCCGCCTCGGCAAGCAGGGCTTCGGCGCCGATGCCTGAGAGGTCGACTATATCCGTGACCTGCGGTTTCCCCTCTGTTATGGTACCCGTCTTGTCGAGCACCACGGTATCAATGCTGGCGCCGCGCTCCAGTATGTCCCCGCCCCTGAATATTATACCTTTTTCAGCGCCCCTGCCTGTGCCTACCATGATGGCGGTCGGGGTGGCGAGCCCGAGTGCACACGGGCAGGCGATGATAAGTACCGATATGAAGGCAAGTAGAGAGAACGTGAACCCCGCTCCTGCCAGATACCATATGATAAAGGTCAGTACGGCCAAGCCTATCACGGTCGGGACGAACACGCCGGCCACCCTGTCCGCAAGCCTCTGTATCGGCGCCTTGGCGCCTTGCGCCTCCTCTACGAGCTTTATTATCCCGGCGAGCATCGTGTCCCTGCCTACCTTCTCGGCCCTGAACCTGAAACTCCCCGTCAGGTTTATCGTAGCGCCGACCACACCATCGCCCGTGTTCTTCTCGACAGGGAGGCTCTCACCGGTCAGCATGGACTCGTCCACGTTCGAAAAACCGGATACGACCACCCCATCCACCGGAACCCGCTCACCGGGCCTCACCACCACGATATCCCCCACTGCCACATCGTCCACTGCTACGTCCGCCTCCGCTCCGTCCCTGATTACCCTCGCAGTCTTCGGCCTGAGCGTAAGGAGCCTCTTGATCGCCTCCGAGGCCCGTCCCTTGGACCTGGCCTCGAGGAACTTTCCCAGCAGTATGAGCGCTATGATCATCGAGGACGTGTCGTAGTACACGGCCGCGCCGTAGGCTACCGGCCACGAAGGGAAGAGGGTGACCGTGAGGCTGTAGAAGTACGCAGCGGAGGTCCCCATGGCAATCAGGACATCCATGTTGGCGCTTCCATGGGA
>Ga0334722_10001741_pt1 | contig 26200 bp, 21 predicted proteins | sample C3_bottom_MG_FD_207210 | JGI IMG/M metagenome (GOLD analysis project Ga0334722, IMG submission 207210) | Sediment microbial communities from Yellowstone Lake, YNP, Wyoming, USA - C3_bottom | ecosystem: Environmental > Aquatic > Freshwater > Lake > Sediment | place: USA: Wyoming | collected... | reverse complement strand
GCGGTCGAACGCGTCCCGCGCGACCATCGGTGCCGCCGCCAAGCGCGCCCCAGGGTAGACCACGCCCAAGCGATTTGCCTGAACGCGGTGCCAGGTCCAAGCCACCTAATTTGCCAAGATAGTCGAGCGATCACGTCACTGCGCAATTGGAAATAACTTTCGATTGGTTCGCCATTGCATGGTCTATAGTGTTACCAACCCACGCCTAAAAAGCAATCAGGCAAAGCCGTTTCGCTTTGCCTGATTGGTGACGTATTCACAACTTGCCGCTAAACTCGCGGAGAGAACAATTTAATTTATTCTTCGTAGATAAGAGCAGTAGACTCGTGAAAGCGCGCTGCGACCGTGAGCATTAGCTCACTTTGGCAACTTGAGTTGCCTGTGGTCCCTTGGGGCTGGTACCAACGGTGAATTCTACCTTGTCCCCTTCGTTCAAGCTGCGATAGCCATCGCCTGCATCTTGAATTTCGGAAAAGTGGACGAACAGGTCTTTGCCACCTTCGTGGGAAATAAACCCGTACCCCTTTGCCGCATTGAACCACTTGACGGTTCCGATCACTCGATCAGCCATGTTTTTGGCTCCCTTCGTGTAAACTTTCCGAAACCAGTCAGAGAGAGAAAAAAGACAAGCGCCGCGACTCACATTTCCTGAGCCCTAGCGCTTGCGCAACTTCAGAATCTGCTGTTTCGTACTGTCTGCATTATACTCAGTTTTGGATTCTTGTCAAATGCGCTGCGTTCGATAAGGAACTCGGCGTCAAGGTTTTGCGTGATTGTCCGCCGCCGAATAAAATTCGGCGTCTGACCCATGTGGAAATCCGATGAATCGGATTGGTTGATCGCGCGGGAACACGTTTCAACGTGTTTTCACCTTGTTGAGACGCCGATTTCCAATCGGCGGCGGGACGTTATTTTCCCCGCGTCTTCTTCAGCGCGCGGGCTTTTGTTTCATAGTCATCTTCCTCTTCTTCACGCTCTGCGTCGATCACAAACGCTGGTTCGCCGCGCGCGCGCCGCGCTTTCTCTTCGACGTAGTACGTGTAATTTCCCAGGTATTCCGTCAGCATGCCATCTTCCAGTTCGACAATGCGGTCGGCGACGTTATCGAGAAAGTAGCGGTCGTGCGAAATCATCAGCACCGTGCCATCGTAATCGTCGAGTGCAGATTCGAGGATTTCCGACGAGCGAATGTCGAGATTGTTCGTCGGCTCATCGAGCAGGAGAAAATTCGCGCCTTGCATCATCAACTTCGCCACTTGCACGCGCGCTTTTTCGCCGCCCGATAGCTGGCTGATTTTTTTCTTGGCGTCTCCAGGCGTGAACAAGAACCGCCCCATCAAACTGTACAACTCGCGGTCAACCATCGCGCGCACGCCGCGCAATTCCTCGGCGAGTGTCGCGTTGTAGTTGAGCGTCTGATGCTCCTGCGCGTAATACGCAATCGTCGTGCTGGGTCCGACGATAAGCACGCCGCGGTCAGGTTTTTCACTTCCCAGGATGCAGCGAAACAACACACTCTTGCCCGCGCCGTTCGCTCCGATCAAGCCCACGCGCTCGCGATGCCACACGAGCAAATCTGCGCCGCGCAAGACCTCATCGCCGTCGAACGATTTTCGCAGTTCTTTGATTTCCAACACCTTGTTGCTGCCGCGTCGATGAGCGGAAAGCGACAACCCCATCCCTTTGCGATTCAGGCGCGGCTTGTCGATGCGGTCAATCTTCTCCAAGCGTTTCTGCATCGAGCGCGCGCGGCGGACAAATTTCTCATTCTGCCCCGCGCCCCATCCCATCAACCGTCGAATCGAAAATTCAAGGCGTTGAATTTCGTGCTGTTGGATTTCAAACATTTGTTGCTGTTTGAGCAAGCGCTGTTTCTTCTCGAACGCGTACTCGGAATAATTGCCGACGTAATGCGTGAGCAAGCCGTCTTCGAGTTCGACAATTTCTTCCGCGACGATGTCGAGCAAGTAACGGTCGTGCGAAACAATGACGACGGCGCCTGGGTAATCGGCGATCAGTTTTTCGAGAAACGCTTTGCCGTTGAGGTCGAGGTGATTGTCGGGTTCGTCGAGCAGTAAGAGTTCGGGTTGTTCGATTAGCAACTTGGCAAGCCCGACGAGTTTTTTCTGCCCGCCGCTCAGCGCCGACAATTGCAATTTCAGCGACGCCTCGTCGAATCCCAGCCCGCGCAGAGTCGAACGCACGCGATTGTCGAAATTCAATCCGCCCTTGTCTTCAAACGCGGACACGGCGTGCGCGTGCGCGTCGAGCACACGTTGCAGTTTGCGCTCGTCGTTGTAAATTCCTGGGTCAGCCATCTGCGCGTTGAGCCGTTCCAGCTCGCGTTCCAACGCCGCAAGCGTCGGTGAAGCATCCAGCGCTTCTTCCATCACCGTGCGCGCCAAATCGAATTCGGGTTCCTGGGGCAGATAGCCGATGCGAACGCCGCGCGTGATGAACGCGCCGCCTTCCTTCGGCTCATCGACGCCCGCGAGGAATTTCAAAATCGTCGACTTGCCGACGCCGTTGGGACCGACCAAGCCGATGCGCGCGTCGTGATAAATCTCCCAGGACAATTTTTCAAAGACGAGTTGTCCGCCGAAATATTGAGTTGCGTTATCGAGCCGAGCGACAGTTCCGATGACCATAATCAATGACAAATTACAAACTCAGCCAAGCAATTCCAACAATCAGCGTGAGCACCGTGATTGGCACACCTGCTTTCAAATATTCGCCGAAGGAAAGTTTGACGCCGCGCGCGCGCGCCGATTCCGCGACAATTAGATTCGCGACCGAACCCAGCAATGTTAGATTCCCTGCAAATGTGGATGCCATGGCAAGCGTGAGCCACACTCGCGTCGGATCGGCGAAATGCGGCACGAGCGGGCGAAACAACAAAACGGCGGGGACATTCGAGACGAGATTGCTGAGAATCACCGTGATAATCGACAACGGCGCAACACCCGCCCGCGCAATCGGTTCGACCAGCGCAAAAAGCTGATCCGACCAATGTGTAAAACTCAATGCTCCAGTCACCACAAAGAGTCCGCTAAAAAATACGAGCAGCGACCAATCGACTTGCGGCAGAATTTCGTCGGGGTCGATGCGTCGTGTAATGAACAAGCCTGCCGCCGCTGCAAGCGCGGCAATCGGAATGGGTGCGCCCAGCAAAAACGCAACAAGCATCGCCGCCGTGAGCATCAGCGTCTTGTTCAACAAGGTCTGATCGATTTTCGTGGACGCAATGTCCACGCGCTCAAACTGCGTGGCAGCAAATTCGGCGCGATACACTACAACGAGAACGAGCCACGCGATAACGAGTCCAATCACTGCCACAGGCGCGAGCGTCGCAAAGAACGATGCGAACGAAATATGCGACGACATTCCAATGAGCATGTTTTGCGGATTGCCAATAATCGTCGCCGTCGAGCCGATGTTCGCCGCCGTCACCAACCCGATGAGGTACGGAATCGGATTGCGCTTGAGCGACGCCGTTACTTGAAGGACCAGCGGCGTGAACATCAAGACAATCGTGTCGTTGAGAAAGAGCGCCGAGAGCACACCCGATGCTAAAACAATCCACGCGAGCAAGATACGTGGTGAACGCGCCACTGTCACAATCCGCATCGACACAAAATCGAAAAAGCCTGACAACCGCAGATGCAGGTTGACGACCATCATCGCAAAGAGCAACAGCAATGTATCAACATCAATCGCTTGGACGGCGGCATCGAACGAAATGATTCCCAACGCGACGAGCGCGACCGCACCAACAAGTGCAATCGTCGCCCGATTCATTTTCAAGCGTGGGTATTCGCCAATTGCAACGCCAAGATAGGTAATCGCAATAAGGGGTAAGGCAATTGTCCGCAAGCCGAACATCGAACCATCCTCATGAAAAATAATAACAAACGCTATTGTATCCAAACCACGCCAAAGCGCAAGCAAAAAACAAACAGCCACACGCGATTGCTCGTGGTGGCTGCTGTGACAATCCGTTCTGGATGAAAGGATTAGACCGCTTTGGTCACATTCACTGCCTGGGGTCCCTTGGGGCTGTCCTCAATCGAGAACTCGACCTTTTCGCCTTCGTTCAACGAACGATACCCTTCGGTCGCAATTGCCGAAAAGTGGACGAACACGTCCTTGCCACCTTCGTGCGCGATGAAGCCATAACCCTTGGCGGCGTTGAACCACTTGACGGTGCCGGTAATTCGATCTGCCATTGTTTCTTTTCACCTCCTTCTGTGCCAATTGCTAGAAGAGGATAATTGCAAAACAAAAACGCTCAAGAGCCGTACGGTCTTGAGCGTTGTCGTGCGATCCACCCTAACTCAGACTTGCACTTGCGAGCGTATTTTCCACAGATTTACGAAATTGTCAAATAGGAATTGGCGTATAGCGAATGGCATAGAGCATATGGCAAATTGTCCAATGCCATACGCCATAAGCCATTTGCTATTTCTCCGGATACCCAGCGCCCGCTTTGCTGGTGTCGATGCTGTACGTGAGCACGGGACCGAACTGTCCTACCCAGCCATTGTCGCCGGTGCTGGAATGCGCGGACAAACCGACCACGTAGGGCTTGATGAGGAAAGCGTTGTCGTTGTTCCAGAGAAACGCCGCCGCAAAATCGTTGACAAAGATTTGTTGTGCGGCTTTGTACTTGGCAATCGATTTGTCGAAATCCAATTCCTGATTCGCCGCTTGCAACGCAGTATCGAAATCCTTGTTGCAATAGCCGATGCGCGTCGCATAGACGCCGTTGCACGTTTGCAGGAACAGCCAGTCCTGCGGATGCGGGTACTCTTCTTCCCAGGGAATCAAGAACACTTGCGGTGTTGTCTTGGGATCACGGATGATAATTGGCAAAGCATTTGCCTCGACCGGATCGAGGAGGACGGGACAGGCGAAGACGCGCGTGAGCGTGCCCGCAATCGATTGAAATAAAACCTGGGTTTTGGGCGTCGCTGCATAAGTGAGTTTGACAGTTCCCAGTTTATTGCAATCGACTTTTTTCTTATCGGGTGTGCCGTAACCCGCATTGATGAGCGCCTGCACCGCCGCGTTGGGATCGTACCCCGGAACGGTCGCCGTTTCGTCATAGCCCGGCATCCCCGGCGGAATCCAGGTCAGTGCCGGTCTGCCTAGCCCGTTGAGCACATCGCGCACAAAACTATCGCGGTCGAGCGCCATCGAAAATGCGCGGCGCACGCTCTTGTCGGTGAACGGCGCTTTCTTGACATTGAATCCCAGGTACGTGACGCGAGCCGACGGCGCGCGAAACAGATCTTTGCTCAACGACGCATCGGATTGCACCTGCGCGATATTGTCCGAGGTCACGCGAATCACATCCAAGCCGCCTTGGCGATACGTTTCCATGGCGGCAGCATCGGCGAGCCAATAAAATTCGATGCGGTCCAAACTGGCTTTGCCGCCCCAGTAATTGGGATTGGGCGTAAGTCGAATGACCTGGTCTTGAATATCGACGATTTTGAAAGGACCGTTCCCATTATGATTTTCGGGCTTGAGCCACCACGCATCCAGGTCCTTGTCGACTCTGGCTTTCTCGGTCGGCATTCCAATCCAGGTCGATACAATCGTCAGAAAAAAGCCAGCGGGCTGATCGAGCGAAAAGACCAGCGTGCTGTCATCCGTCGCTTTGACGCCGACACTGTCCAAAAGTTTTTCGACATCTTCCGGTTTCGATTTGGGGTCAAGCGAATATGCCGTCTGCGCGCCGCGGACATTATCCATGAATGATTGCGAGGGCGCAGCAACGCGCGGATCGACAGCGCGCTTGAAGGCATACTCGAAATCTTTTGCGGACAACGGCGTGCCATCGGCGCGTTTAAGCCCAGCGCGCAAGTGAAACGTCAGCGTCTTGCCATCGAGACTATATTCCCAGCGCTCCGCCGCGCCCGCCGTCACCCGACCTTTTTCATCGACGCGCGTCAGTCCCTCATAAGCCATTTGCAAAATCGCAATCTCACTGCTGGAGAATGCTTTCTGCGGATCGAGACTGTCGGGACGAGAACCGAGATTGATTCGCAAAACTTTGGGTCTGGGAATAGGGGTGCCGGTCGGCACTAAAGTCGGAGCCAGGGTCTTGGTCGGCGCAACCTGTGTGACAGGCGGCGTTTGATCCGCCCTGGGAATCTGAGCATTGCAAGCCGTCGCCATCAAAATGAACCATATCCCAAAGACAAAAGAGACAAAGCGCATCGAAACACCTTTCGAGGAATTGGGTCGGAGCACAAGCGCGGCTAGTCTATCAAAGAGTCGAGTTTTAGTCAAACAGTCAGCCCGAATCTGTTTTTGCATCGTCAAACAAATGCGTGTAGAATAGAATCGCAATTGATGTAGCGCGGGCGGCTCGCGCAACAGATTTATTTTCAGGAGAAGAGTATGAAAACATTATTATTTTCGATGGTCGTGGCGGCGGTGCTGCTCGTAGGATGCGGGACACCTGTGCCAACCCTCGCACCTACTGCGACCGTCAATCCATCGATCATCTTGGCGGACGGCTATCGTCCGCCGCAACCAAACGACATCATCGAAGAAGTCAAGATCGGCTATCAATACATTGTGCCATCGCAAGACAATCCGGTTGGAGTGATCGCTTTCAGCGAAGGGTTGATACAATTGATAACCATCAAGCCCGAATTGAGCAATGGTTTGGTTGCTTTTTTGCAAGACATTGCCAAAGAGAACAAACCGGTGTTGGCATTTGACGAGAAGGACACGAATCAAAAAACCGCCAAGGTGCTGACCTGGGATCCCAAGAAACCGATTGAGATTATCTTTATCAAGCTTCCCGACTCTAGCCAGAATATCTGGTCTGTCCGCGAGACGGACGCTGGCGAACTGCGCGCGGCGTACAAATTTGTGGTGCGCAAAGATGGCGGGCTGCGCTTCGTCGATGGCTATGATTTGACCACCGTAAATTCTTTGAATCAACTGCGCACACTCAACGGCGGCGGCATAGGACTGGGACTTTCGGCGCGATTGGCGCTCTTGCGCACGATCATGAACACTCCGGCGTATCAACGCGGCGAGAATGTGATGGCAAGCGCGCCGCCCAGCCCAAGTCAGTACGATCCTCGTATATTGAAAATCGATCCAAAGCAAGAAGGTCTGGCGCAAGACTTGGATTGGGTGCTCGTTTCGCGTCCCGGTCCGAGCGGAGGCATACCTATCGTGCCCTGAGAGGAACAAACAAAAAACCAGGTCGTTCTTTCAAAGAGCGACCTGGTTTTTCTATTCTAACTCGTTCCCTTCATCATCGGATCGAGCGCATCGCGCAAGCCGTCACCGATAAACGTAAAGGCAAGCATCACCAGCGCGACACACACCGCCGGTGCGATGAGCAGTGTCGTCTGAGTTTCAATGGCGACTCTGCCATCATTCAGCAAATTTCCCCAACTGGTTGGGAAGGGCGCGTTGGGATCGCTGGACGGGCGAATACCGATGCCGAGGTAGCCCAACACCGCTTCGGTGACAATCGAGGCGGGAACCAAGAACGCCGCCGCGACGATAATGGGCGCTAGCGCGTTCGGGAAAATGTGCTGGAGCATGATACGAGACGATGGTGCGCCAATGCTGCGCGCCGCTTCGACGTACTCTTTCTCTTTGATCGAAAGCACCTGCCCGCGCACCAGACGCGCAACCGTCGTCCAGGACACGAGCGCCAGGGAGATGAACAAGAGCGCAAAACCATTTAGCAAGCCACCGATCCAGGTATCTCGCAGCGCGGTAATCATGATGATAAAGAACAGGAGATCGGGGAAGGCGTAGACAATGTCCGTGAAACGCATGAGCAAATTGTCCCATGCGCCGCCGAAGAAACCGGCGGTCATGCCAATGGTTGTCCCGATAAGCAAGATCAAAATCATCGGAATAAACCCGACCGCCATGGAGGTGCGCGCGCCGTAAATGACACGGCTGAGCACATCGCGCCCAATGGTGTCTGTGCCAAAAATAAAGTTGGGGTCACCCGTTCGCGCCGGGTCGTTGGGTAGACTGACCCACACCGGCTGACGATAAGGATTGCCGGCAAAAATCTCGAGCGGCGGGTGCGGCGCAAGAACAGGCGCAAATAGACCAATCAGCGCAAAAATGGCGACAATGAGCATTCCCACAATTGCGCCTTTATTCCGAATAAATCGCCGCCACGCATCTTGCCAGAGGGAAGTCGGCTTGCGCATCGCAAATTGGCGTTGCAAGTCCGCCGCTTGATCGATTTGAAGCGCAGTTGCTTCTGCCATTCTTTAACCTCCGCCCACTTTGATTCGCGGATCAAGGAATCCATAAATGATATCGACGATTAGATTTGCAAATGCCACCAGCAACGCGTAGATCAACGTGAGGGCTAAAATGACGCCATAGTCGCGCCGACCAATGGACTCGACAAACAAGCGACCAATCCCATTCACGCTAAATTGAGTTTCGATGATGAAAGAGCCGGTGACCAAGCCAGCTAATGCCGGACCGATAAAAGTCACGACGGGGATCAGCGCGTTGCGAACGATGTGGCGGAAAATGATCGCGCGCTCCCCCAAGCCCTTGGCGCGTGCCGTCCGCACATAATCCTGGCGCATCGTTTCGATGACGCTTGAACGGGTCAAGCGCGCGATATAGGCGGCGGTTCCAATGGCGAGGGTCAAACCGGGCAACATCCACGCCTGCCAGTTCTGCCAGTGATCAATTTCCAAAACCCTGATCCATCCCAACCAGACCGCAAAGATAAAGATGAACATGATGCCCGTAACAAAAGTGGGGACGCCGTAGAAGAGGGTCGCCACGAGCAAACTCAAATTGTCGACGAGCGTGTTCTGTTTCAATCCGGCAATCAACCCAAGCGGGAAGCCAATAATGAGCGCCATTGCCATTGCGACAACGCCGAGAAATACCGTCGTGCCAAAGCGACTTTCCCATATTGGGCGCTCTGGATCATTGGGTAAAAACAAAACATCGTTTACGCTTAGACCGCGATACCGGTACGAGGGACCGAGGTAGCCCTGCGAAAGATTCGATAGATAAATTCCAAACTGACTACTGAAGAAACCCTGCACTACTTCCACCGGGTTCTTGCCCTCGGACATGTATTGTTGCGCCATCGTCGGATTGAAAAACCAGGGTAAATCCAATCCATACGTTTTACTTAGTCGTTCGGCAAGGCGGGGGTCACTCGTGCGACTATCGGGTTGAACATCCCAGGGACCGCCGGGCGTCGAGTGCATAATAATAAAGGTGATAAAAATAACAAAAAACAAAGTTGGAATCATCCATAACAAACGCCGAATTAGATAACGGCTCATAGCAACCTCGCTGTTCCAGAAGATGGTTTGGCTGGCGGCGATTGCTCACCGCCAGCCAAATTTACATCACTTGCATTTCATTGCTCACTGCACCATCGAGTTTATTTCGCTCAGGATGCGGCTCGCAATGAGACTCACTTTACTGCTTGGGATACGTCGCGGGAACCTTGGTTAGATCGATGTCATAGGTCCAGATGGGACCCCACTCACCCGCCCATTCAGCGTCGCTCGATCCGGTGTGATCTTTGGGACCGATGACCCAGGGCTTGATGAGATACAGGTTTTCAGTGTAGTTCGAGAACGCAGCGGGCACGTCGCTCATCAACAGGTCTTCGGCTTGCTGGTAAATCTTGAGCGAAGCGGCAAAGTCCAGAGTCGTGTCGGCTTTCTGCGTCAGGGCGTCAAAGTCCTTGTTGCAGTAGCCGTAGCGTGACGAGAACGCGCCGCAGACCCAGTAAACGCTCAGCCAGTTCTGGGGGTGCGGATAGTCTTCAATCCAACCCTGGCGAGAGATCTGCGGGTTGGTTTCCACTTTCTTCGTCATCGCGGTCACCACCGTCGGATCAACTGGGTCGAGCGTGACCGGACAGCCAAAGACAGTGACAAAGTTCTGGGCGATGAACGCAAAGCGCGCGTGGTTCAAAGGCGATGCACCGTAGGTCAACTTGAGGTCGCCGAGTTTGGCGCAGTCCACTTTCTTGCCGTCTGCGGTTCCAAAGCCACCCTTGATCAAAGTATCCACGGCGGCTTTAGGATCGTACGCAGGCACGCCAATCTTGTCTGCTTGCGCGCCAGGAACTCCCGGCGGAATCCAGCGGGTGTAGGGCTTACCAACACCCTTGGATACAGTGTTAATCCAGCCCTCGCGATTAAAGGCTTGCGAGAAAGCGGTGCGAACAACTTTGTTGTCGAATGGCTTGCGGGAGTTGTTGAAGGCGATGGCGGTCGTGATCGCGGCGGGGAAGCGGAGGAATTCCGCCTTGAGTTGCGCGTCTGCGTTGATGGTCTGGAGATCTTCGGGCGCAACATTCGCGTCCATATCCAGTTCGCTTTTCTTGTACGCTTCAAAGATAACCGTGCTGTCCGGGTTGTAGATCAATTCGATGCGGTCCAGCTTCGGCTTACCGCGCCAATACTTGTCGTTCGGGACGAAGACAATCTTCTTGCCCTGATCCATCGACTGAACCTTGAACGGTCCATTGCCGACGTGACCAGCTGGCTTGGTCCACCAGTTATCCGGGTCTTTGTCCACCTGGCGTTTGTCGGAGGGATAGGTGACCCAGGTGTAGGCGATATAGTGCCAGAAACCGATGGGGTTCTTGAACGTAACTTGGAGGTTGGACTTGTCCAATGCCTTGACGCCATAAGCAGCCCAGGCGGCGTCGAGCTTGGCGGCGTCTTTCTTGCAGTCCAAATTGTCGAGGTCTTCCGCGCCCTTGACATCGTACAAGATCGAGGTGTACTGTTTGTCGAGAACGCAGGGATCGACTTCGCGCTTGAGCGCGTATTCGTAATCGGCGGCAGTGACGGCGGTGCCATCGGAACGAACCAAACCGTCTCGAATGTGGAACGTCATCGAAGTGCCATCGGCGGACGATTTCCACGTGTCTGCGCCGCCAGGACCGATGTTGCCCTTTTCGTCAATGGCGAGCAAACCTTCGTACGTCAATTTCAAGAATTCGATTTCGATACCGTACGAGGATTTTTGGGGATCGAGAACATCGGGATACGTGCCACGACCCAAGCGCAAAACCTTTGGACCAGCGGGAGCTGGCACAGCGGTCGGCGCAGGTTTGGTAGCGGTCGGCGGCACAGCGGTCGGCGCGACAGAGCTGGCGCTAGAACTGGCGCTAGACGACGATGGCGGTGGTGGAACAGCGGTTGCAACAGGTGCCGCAGTCGGCGGAACTGGCGTCGCGGTTGGAGCCGGGGCGGCGCACGCGGTCATGATGACTGCCACGGTGAGGGCAATCAGTGCGAACACTACGTACTTTTTCATCTTCTCCTCCTGAGAGATTTTACAAATGGATATTCCGAGCATGAATCACCCTTGATTTATCGCTGGCTATCACCTCCCTCTAAAATCGGAATGCGAGAAATGAAATAACAGGTATTGGTGCGAGGAAACCCCGTCCGATCTTCACGGCGACTATAGCACAACTGCAAAGACGTGTCAATTAAACCACATGGCAAGCCACATAGTGTTGGTTGCCCACATCGCGAAAAACCGGATCTTCTTTCTTGCAAATGTCAATCGCCAAAGGACACCGCGTATGGAACCGGCAGCCCGAGGGCGGGTTGACCGGGCTTGGCACATCGCCAACCAAGATGATGCGTTCGCGTTTTTCTTCGATGATTGGATCGGGAATGGGTACGGCGGACATGAGCGCCTTGGTGTACGGGTGGAGTGGATTGTCATAGAGCGAGTTGCGATCCGTCAGCTCGACGATCTTGCCCAGGTACATCACCGCCACGCGGTCGGAAATGTGGCGCACTACGGAAAGATCGTGCGCGATGAACAAATAGGTGAGGTTGAACTTTTGTTGCAATTCTTCGAGCAGATTGATGATCTGCGCCTGAATCGAAACATCAAGCGCGCTGATGGGTTCGTCACAGACGATAAAGTCTGGATTGACCGCTAACGAGCGCGCCACGCCGATGCGCTGACGCTGACCGCCGGAGAATTCGTGCGGGTAGCGATTCACAAAGTACGGATTCAAGCCGACGATCTGCAAGAGTTCTTGCACGCGCTCTTTCTTTTCTTTGCCCTTGGCGATGTTATGCACTTCGAGCGGCTCGCCGATAATGTCGCCGACCGTCATGCGCGGGTTGAGCGACGCATACGGGTCTTGGAAAATCATCTGCATGTGACGGCGCATCTTGCGCAGTTCTTCGCCCTTCATCGTCGCAAGGTCTTGCCCCTTAAAGTACACGTCGCCCGCAGTGGGACGATAGAGCTGGAGAATCGTTCGCCCGGTCGTGGATTTGCCGCAACCGGATTCACCCACTAAGCCCAACGTTTCGCCTTTGCGAATGAAAAAGTCGAGACCATCCACCGCTTTGACGTGCGCTTTGACACGCTGGAAGATAATGCCTTGGGTAATCGGAAAATACTTTTTTAATCCTTTGACTTCGAGAAGCTTTTCGACCTGGGTATCCGCCATTTTCAGAGACTCCTTTTATCTGTTATCAAGCAAAACAATCCCTACGAACTTTTGGCTGCGGCGTGTTGTTTCTGAACGCTCTGCCAGTTCCAACAAGCCACCCAGTGACGAACATTTCCTAGTTCCAGCGCCGGGTTCGCGGTTCCGCATTTTTCCGTGCGATAGTGGCATCGATCATAGAACGGGCAACCCTTGGGCATTTCGATCAAATCTGGCGGCAAGCCTTCAATTGGTGTAAGCTTTGCCTTGTGCGCCTCGTCCAAACGCGGAATTGAACCGAGTAACCCCAGCGTGTAGGGATGCAGTGGGTTAGCAAAGAGTTCCTTGTTGGATGCCGACTCGATGATGAATCCGGCGTACATCACGTTGATGCGGTCCGCCAAACCTGCAATGACACCCAGGTCGTGCGTGATCCAAATGATCGCCATGCCCAGTTCGCGCTTCAAGCGTTTGACGATGTCGGTGATCTGCGCTTGAATTGTTACGTCGAGCGCCGTCGTCGGCTCGTCGGCGATGAGCAGCTGGGGCGAACACGAGAGCGCCATAGCAATCATCACGCGCTGACGCATACCGCCGGAGAATTGGTGTGGGTAATCGTCCAAACGATTTTCCGCTTCTGGAATGCCGACCATCTTCAACAAATCGACGGAGCGTTTGCGCGCTTGTTCTTTGGTCATGCCCAGGTGCAGTTCCAGCGCTTCGCCAATCTGTGTTCCAATTGTCAACACCGGGTTCAGCGAAGTCATGGGGTCTTGAAAGACCATCGCGATTTTGTTGCCGCGAACAGAACGAATTTCTTCGTCATCGACTTTGAGTAAGTCGCGGCCCTGAAAAAGAACCTCGCCGCTAGCGATTTTTCCGGGCGGCATCGGAATCAAACGCATCACCGACAGCATCGAAACCGATTTGCCGCAGCCTGATTCGCCCACCAAGCCCAGCGTTTCGCCTTCGTCAACGGTAAACGATACGCCATTGACGGCATGGACGATTCCATCCTGCGTGTGAAATTCGGTCTTTAATCCTTTTACTTCAAGTAAGGTTGCCACAAGTCCTCCGTAGTCACATTATACAAGAAAATGCTTTTAATCGGAAATTTCAGGATTGAGCGCTTCGTTCAACGCATCGCCCAAAAACGCGAATGCCAGCACAATCGATGTCAGAATCAATGCCGGAACCCAGACGAGCCAGATGGACTGCGGGAATGTTCGCCAGTAGCGTCCGGCGTTCTCCGCCATCATATTGCCCCAACTCGGATTCGGGGGTTGCAAGCCAATTCCAAGATAACTGAGATAACCTTCCGATAGCGCGATAAAGCCCATTCCGGCGGAAAGTAACACGATGATGGGCGCAAGCGCATTGGGCAGAATATGGCGATAGATCACTTTCCAGGTTGGCACACCAACCGCAAAAGCACCCAGAACAAAATCACGCACTTTGACTGCCATCACCTGATCGCGCACAAAACGCGCTAGACCGCCCCAACCAACAAACCCGAGCGCGATGATGACAACGGCGTAATCTAAATAGCCGCTGCGTGCCAGGTCGGCTAATCCATTCGCCCTTGCCCAGCCAAGAATCACCGGCTTGACGGTGGCGGCAATCATAAAGACGAATAACAATCCTGGGAACGCAAACAAGATTTCGACGATTCGCATGATGAGCGCATCCACCCACCCGCCATAGTAACCTGCGATTGCACCGAGAGGAACACCCAGCACGAGATTGACGGTCGTGACCAACAACACGACAAAGACCGCCGACCGCGCGCCGAAAATCAAGCGGCTCAACATATCGCGCCCCAGCGCATCCGTGCCTAACCAATGCGCGGAACTGGGGGGTTGCTCTTTTGCATCGAGATTCTGAGCGTCGTACCCATACGGCGCAAGAACGTTTGCAAAGAGCGCGACGAACACAATCAAAAAGATAACGAGGATGCCGACCAAGGCGAATTTGTTTTTCACAATCCGCCGCACAATTTGCAGCCACGGCGAACGCATCCGCGATGAATCCTCGGCTCGTTGGAATTCGCTCAGAGTGGTTTGCGTCACTCGACCTGCCTCAGTCGTGGATCCAAGAATGGGCGAATCAGATCAAGCGCCAAGAGAGCCACCACATAAGCGACGGCAATGATAAGAACCAGCGCGACAATAATATAGTATTCGCGAGCGTAGAGCGCATCCACAGCGAGCGCGCCCACACCAGGAATACCAAACCACGACTCAACCAAAAACGATCCTTCGACGAGTCCGCCCAAACTCAAACCGAGAATCGTCGCAATCGGCAATAACGCATTTCGCATCGCGTGTCGCACCAGCACCGATCTCTCACGCAGACCCTTGGCGCGCGCCGTTCTGACATAGTCTTGCCCCAGCACTTCGATCAGACTGGCGCGCATTTGGCGTGTCATGATCGCAATATAACCCAACGATTCGATCAGGATGGGCAAGACGAGTTTGGGGAGTTGGTTGAGGCAAATGATTCGCGTGTCGGGAATATTCTCCGGTTGAACACCCCAACCTATCAGCGTAGGAGCCAGTCCGCCAAAGCAATCGTTGAAATCCGTGCCAGAGATGGTGGACAAGCGCCCGCCCACCATCGGCAGGATGGGTCCTGCCTGGATTCCGAAAATATCTTGACGCCGTGAAAAAATAAAGGTGAGGATGGGAAGGAGAGCTAGAAGAGAAATCGAGATGCTGACGAGCGTGAAGGTGCGCACCGTAAAATCGAACCGGGTATTGCGCTTGAGTCCGGTCAAAATGCCGAGCGGCAATCCCAGGCTCACCCCAATCACCAGCGCGATAAAATTGAGCTGGAGCGTAATCGGCAGACGTTCGGCAATCAACTCGCCAACGGGTTGGTCGCGATACTTGACCAGCGAATAACCAAAATTGCCGTGAAGCGCGTTGGCAATGTACCGAAAGTATTGAGTGTCAAAAAATTGTTGGATCGCGTTCAAAGGCAGTTTGCCTTGACTTAATTCGCGCGCGGCGAGACCGAAAGCATCGGGATCGATGAAAATGGGTTTGTCAAAGCCGTATTCGTGGCGCAGGCGTTCGATGGTGTCCGGGGTGGCATGCACACCTAACAATACCTGCACAGGATCGCCGGGCGCGTAGAAACCCAACAAAAAGGTAATCACCGATACAAAAAATAAAACGACCGGCAACCACAATAACCGACGAACAACTATCGCCACCATTGGCTGTATCTCACCTAGTCGGAAAAATAAACGCGACACAGAGGGAGATAATATTTCGTCCACCTCTGTGCCAGTAGTTTCTACTTACTAATTGAAACGTACCTGAGTCGCGGGATAATCATCGGGGGATAGATCATTCCCTGGATATACGGCTTGGTCAACCAGTATTGTCGCGTATACGTCAATGGAATGACCGGATAGTCAGATAGGATCGTCTGTTCCGCTTGCTGATAAAGTTTGAAGCGCGTCGTCGGGTCTTTTTCCACACCGGCTTGATCGAGCAATTTGTCTACGGCTGGGTTGGAGTATGCCGCCCAGTTTTGCGTACTGCCCGTGCGAAACAGAATCTCCATAAAGTTTTGCGGGTCCGCATAGTCGCCGATCCATCCAATATCGAAAATCTGATACGGGTTGCGGGATGGATCGTTTAACTGTCCGATAAAGGTTGCCCAGTCGGTTTGCTGAATGGAGATGTTGATGCCCAGACTGTCCTTGACCATCGCGGTCATGGCTTGAATGTCATTGGCTGCCGCGCCGCCAGCGCCTACCGTCGTCCACGTAATGTCGGGCATTTTTCCGGCATACTTGGATTGGGAAAGCAACTGCTTGGCTTTGGTTGTATCGAATTCCGGTTTGCCCGATGGCTCGGTGTAACCCGGCATCCCAGGCGGCAGAATGGTGTTTGCCACCAATGGCATTTTTTGAAAAACGACGTCCACAATTTTTTGTCGATCAATCGACAAAGCAAACGCCTGACGAACTAGGGGATCATCAAACGGCGGCTTGTGCGTGTTGAAGACGATGAACTGGGTCGAAAGTTCGGGACCGACGTACAATTCTTTATTCAACGGGCTGGTGATGTCTTGGACACGTTCGATGTCGGCGATACCGATGCGCGTCGAATCCAAGTTGCCGTTTTCGTACAACGTCATGGGCGATCCGCCGCCCAGGATGAAATCCACTTCGTCGACTTGCGGCTTGGGATCAAGATAATAATTGTCGTTCTTGACCAGGATCAATCGTTGTGATCGAGCGTACTCTTGCAGCTTGAAAGGACCTGTGCCATTCGGCTTGTCCGTCCACGTGCGTCCACCTCGCTCGACATTGTTCTTGTCGACGACGTAGGCGGCGGGGAAGGTCATCTTGGCGAGGAAATACGCTTTAGGTTGATCGATGGTGATCTTGAGCGTGTAATCATCGACGACTTGAATGCCCTTTATGTCGGCGGCTTTGCGATTCAGTTTGTCTTTGACGCCGACAATATCGCCGAGGTAGGTGTCTGCCGTCGGCGATAGCGTTGCTGGGTTCGCCGCGCGCTCGAAAGAATATTTGAAATCCTGCGCGGTCACCGGTCGTCCGTCTTGGAACTTGACTTCTTTGCGAAGGTGAAATGTGTACGTCATGCGATCATCGCTGACATCGTAACTGGACGCAATGTCCGGCACGACTTTGAGATTTGGGTCGAGCGTGACCAACCCGCTGAAAATCTCGGCGACATAGACAGCCGATTCAGCGTCACCTGCTAACGCTGGATCGAGCGTGGGCGGATCGCCACCGCCACCCGAGCCGCCCGGCAAGCGCAACACTTTTTTGCCGCTCGAGTTCGTAGCCGACGAACGCGTTGGAACTGGCGTGCGCGCAGGCGCAGATGAATTGGTACTCACCCCCGGCGTGTTTTGAGTAGGCGGAGTGTTGCCGGGCTGGGTCAGTATGACGAGTGCCGCCGCACCTAATAAAATGACGCCACACAACGCAACGACGAGAATCGCTACAATACCAACGAGCCAGCGATTATTGCCTTGACTATTAGACATGGTTTCCTCATTCGATCAAAATGTTCGCGGAGTCCAACGAGAGTGCGCCAATGGTACTCAGGGTTGCCGTTCTTGTCAAGTAGATTAAGACAACAGATGACAGACGACAGATTTCAGGACACACAAGACAGTCTCTCTGTAATCTGTAATCTGTGGTCTGTGGTCTGTCGTCTGAACTCACTGGAACGCCCAGGTTTCTAATCGCTCGTAGCCGTCCGTGATCGCGTAACTGCGCTGGATGTTCGGGCGTGTGAGCGTCGCGCGGGACGACCACCACAAGGGCGCGATGACCGCATTGTCCTCGACAAGAATTTTTTCGGCGGAGCGGTATAACGCGCGTCGTTTGGATGCATCAATTTCGCGCGCCGCCGCATCGACGGTTTGATCGTACGGCAAACTGATCCAGCGCGTGAAATTGTCCGGCGATTTCGACTGAAACACTCCGGCGAAATTTGCGGCGTCGGGATAGTACGCGCAATAGCCCAATCGAAAAATCTGCGGCGGATCGTCGCGCAACGTTTGCTGGTACGATTTCCAATCGAGCGCGCTCACGCGGACTTCGACATTGAGATTGGTCTTCCACATTTGCGCGATCGTTTCCGCAATGCGCTGATGCGTGTCGTCGGTATTGACGCCGAGCGTAATGACCGGCATCCGCTTGGTCCCGCCAATATATCCGGCTTGCCGCAAATAATCGCGCGCCTGGTTCATGTTGAATGGAATTCCCAGGGTGTCGGAGATTTCGCTGGACGAAAATACACCGGCGCGAGTAAACCATCGCGCAGGATCGCCTAGCTTGACGACAGAACTCACGAGCGTGTCGCGGTCAATCGCGGCGGTGAATGCTTTGCGAACCAACGGATCATCGAACGGGGCTTTCTTCGTGTTGAAACCATAGTAATGCGAACAAAGCGTGGGCACGATTTGCATTTGCTTGCCCAGGATGGGATCCTCGCGCAATTGATCGACATCGTTGGTCGATAGTCCACCGTACGGGTCGAGCGAATCGAGGTCGCCGTTTTTGTATTCATCAAGCGCAGTCGCCGTGTCGGCGATCATCGCAAAACGAATTCGTTCGATGCGAACAGTTGCCGCATCGTACCAGTACGGATTTTTCCGCAAGACGATTTCGCGATTGTGCGTCCAACTTTCCAACACGTACGGACCGTTCGTCCACAAAGTGCCTGGCTCCAGCCACAGCACCCCGCCCGCTTCCACCGATTCGCGTGGCTGTGTGCGAACGAGCCAGGTACTGACCATCGATGGAAAATACGCGGCGGGGCGCGTCAGATAAAATCGCACCGTCGTCGCATCGATCGCTTGCACGCCGAGCGCGTCGAGCAGTCGTTGAAAATCAGCATCATTTGTCTTTTTGGGATCGGCGGTGCGTAATTCTTGCGCGCCGCGAATCATCGGCGCGAGCGTCATTGCAAAGCCAGAGCCAACGCGCGGATCGAACACGCGGCGAACGCTATAGACCACATCTTGCGCGGTGACGTTGCGCTTGGTATCGATCTTGTCGCCGATGGGATTGTAGCGCACCCAGACCGCATCGTCCCTCATTTTGAATTCCCAGATGAGACCGTCGGTCGAAACCGCCCAGCCGGTGGCAAGCCCGTGTTGCGCCGCGCCCGTCGCGGGATCGGTTTCGACCAAGCTCAGGAAAATCATGCGCGCAATCTGTTGCGATTCGGGGTCGGTGGCAAGCGCGGGATCGAGCGTGGCTGGCTCTGTGCCGAGGTTGAGCCGCAAATCACGCACGACCGTATCGGCAACGGTGCGACAGCCGAGCAGGGAAAGAATGGCAACCAACAAACAAGGAAGCAGAAAATGTTTTGGGGATAAACGATTAAAAGGAAACATCGATGAGGATTATAGCACGGAAACGACGCAGATAAAAAAGTTGACAGATTCCTGGCTTTAGGTAAAATCAGAAGGGAGATTCGGAATGGAAACTGCCTCACGCGCCGTCTTGGTGCTCAACGCAACCTACGAGCCGCTCAACATCGTTTCCGTCCAACGCGCCATCGTCCTCCTGCTTAAAGAAAAGGCGGAGCTCGTCGAAGCGGCGAAAACTAAATTACGTGCTGCCAACATCGCGATCAATTGGCCCCTCGTGATTCGACTCGTCACGTTCGTGCCGATTCCGCGTCGTTTGCCGCTGCCGCTCTCGCGCCGCACGGTGATGGCGCGCGACCTTTACACGTGCCAGTACTGCGGTGGACAACCGGGCAAGCACGATCTCACGGTCGATCATGTCATGCCGCGTTCGCGCGGCGGCGCGACGACCTGGGAGAATGTGGTCACCGCGTGTAGTCAGTGCAATCGCCGCAAGGGTGATCGCACGCCGGAAGAAGCGCACATGAAATTGCTGTCGCAACCCGCGCGCCCGCGCTTTATCGCCATCATGCTTTTGGGCGAAACGAACGCGCACGCCGTGTGGCAAAAATATTTACCGACGTGAGTAAGTAGAACAGACATGTAAACAGGTAGACAGGTTCTCTTGCCTTGTCTACCTGTTTTCTTGTCTGTATGCATACCTGGGAGACCCAGTGCTTCAACAAATCGGACTCAACCGAAACCTTGCCATCATTTGCGTCACCATCTTTGGCAACGTCTTTACCAAATTTATGTGGTACTCGTTGCTGCCCTTGCATTTGCGCGCGCTCGGCGCAAACGATTGGGAGATCGGCATCGCATTCACGTCGCTGGCAATCGCGCAAACGTTAGTGGCAATTGTCGGTGGGCGATGGGCGGATCGGTATGGTCGGCGCAATCTCATCGCATTGCCCACCTTGCTATCGGGTCCTTTGTATATCGTCGCCGCATTGACCAACAATTGGATCGTCGTCGTGACGATGATCGTCGGCAACAATATTCTCAGCGCATTGCAATCGCCGGGGATGAACGCGCTCATTATGGAATCGTCGGACACGAATCAAGTGGCGCGCGCGTTCAGCTTCACCGAAACCGCCGTGTTGCTTGGTTTGATCCTGGGTCCACTTGCGGGCGCTGCCCTGCTTGGCAGATTCAACATTCCCGCCATGATGTTCGCCAATGCGATTGTTTTAATAGCGATGGGCATCGCGCGTTGGGTTGGACTGGTCGATTCGGCGCAACATACCGTTGGCGCGGGATTGCCCAAACTGCGCGCCGCGATTGACGTGAACGTGCGATGGTACATTATCATCGGCGCGTGCGTGTCTGCGTCGTTTGCGATTGTGTTCGGTCCGTACTTTGCCATCCTCGCGCGCGATGCGTGGCACAACAGCGAAGCGGAAATCAATTTGCTATGGTCGGCAGGCAGTTTTGCTTCGCTCGTTGGAATTTTGCTCGGACGATTGAGTGATCGATGGGGCGGACGACGTGTTTTTATAATGGGCGCGTTCGGGTTCGGCGTCAGCACTATTGCATGGGGCATCGCGCCAACCTGGGAAACTGGCTTGATTCCACTCTTGATCGCGTTTGCGTTCAGCGAAGGTCTGTTCATCGCGCTGATGGCGTTGCAAGCCAAGATCACGACACCCGAAACGCGCTCGTCGGTCATCGGCATCATCACGACGATGACAGGATTGATCGGCGGATTGGGTCCGACTTTCGGCGCGTGGTTGATCACGCTCGGCGGAAATCCGCTGCCTTTTATTGCCGCTGGCGCGATGGGTCTCCTTGCAATTGCAGCCGTAATGCCGATTCGAACGCGCAATCAGATGCCAGGTTTCTTGGAGAAACCTGGTATCTAATCAGGTTCTTTCCTCAACAACTCAATCGTCTCGTACGCGTGACGCAGGTGCGGTATGACGATGCTTCCACCGACGACCAACGCAACATTGAGCGCGTCTTGCAACTCGGCATCGGTAAAGCCAGCATCGACGCACTGAATCAAGTGGTAATCGATGCAGTCGTTGCAACGCAGTACCGCCGACGCGACGAGTCCCAACAATTCCTTGGTCTTGGCATCGAGCGCGCCGTCTTTGTACGCCGCCGTGTCGAGATTGAAGAATCGTTTGATTCCCAGGTGATCGCTGGCTAGAATTTTTTCGTTCATTTTTTCGCGGTAGATGCGAAAATCATCTAGCCGTGATTTTGTTTGTGCGTTGACTGCCATCGTTATACTTTCTTCGCGCCGCGCCCCGCGCCCGATTCGATGCCCTTCCACGCCGCGACGACGGCAACGGTCACAATAACCGCAACGATGATTTCTGGAATTCCTTGCGTAATTCCAATGCCAAGAGCAACGTCAGCCGTCAAGTAACCACGGATCACGATCATCGACAATACCAAGACTGTATTTGTCAGTGTGCCAACAATTGCCGCCGTGCCGACTGCCAGTAATTCCATTTGATTGCGCTGTACGAAATAAGCGAATGCGATAGCTACACCAAATCCGAACAGCGCCAGCGACGCGCCGAGAATTTGATAGACTAGCAATGCAGTCTGTCCAGTCAGATGAATCCACGGGCTAGCAGGATCGCCGCCAAAATCAAAGACGAGGTCCTTCGGAACGAAGGTCAGCATGTTGTAGGTAAAGATACCGACGAGGATCAGAATCGCAGCAGCGATGCTGAAACCAGCAGTGCGGTTCACGCGACGCAGACCTTGATAGACAAAGTACGGTGTAATGCCGATAAAGAGGCGCGGGAGGATGGCGACGAGCGGGTCTTTGAAGATGGGCGTCGTGGATTGCACGAACGAAAAGATACCAAAGATTGCGCCGATCGCCGCCCCGACAGGCCATCCCTCTAGGATTCCGCCGATGATTGCAGGGATGTGCATAATGGTAGCGTTTCCAGCTGGCGTTGGTACGGGGATAAAACCCAGGCGCGTATACCCTAGCAAAATCGCGATAGCACCAAGCACGCCCGTAATAACGATTGTGCGAACTGAAAGAGTTGGTTGTGTAGTTGTCTTCATTTTTGATCCTCCTTAGCGCATTTGCGCAATGTTTTGTTTCAGAATTATAGCGTGACTCGTCCTCTTTGTTTGTTGGCTATGTCATACTCCTTTCAAAGCGGGAACGGAATGAAGAGAATGCCCGCTAAGAATACAATTGCAATTGCGAGCGCAATCCAATCGCTTGGCTTGGCTTGAAATTCGATATAGTGTGTGCGTCCTTTGCCGCCGACATAGCATCGCGCTTCCATCGCCAGAATCAATTCTTCGGCGCGACGAAGCGCGCTGAGAAAGAGCGGCACGACCAACGGCAATAGCGCGCGTGTTTGTCGAATAAAACGCAGTCGCCCTTGCTGTCCCAGGTCTGCGCCGCGCGACGCCTGCGATTTCATAATGCGCTCCAACTCTTCCGCAAACGTCGGCACGAAACGTAGCGCAATCGTCATCGTCAGCGCGAGTTCGTGCGCGGGGAAATTGAAACGTGACAACGGCGAAAGTAATTGTTCAGTGCCCAGCGTCAACTCCGTGACCGTCGTGGAAAATGTCAACAGACTGGTCAACACCAGCAATTCGACAAAGCGCGCGGCAGAGACGACGGCGAGTTGCACGCTGCACGTGTTGCTTTCGATGGGTCCCCATCGAAAGAACACCGTGCAATTCTGTCCGCCTGCAAAACCTGGCGTGTAAAACAGAATCTGCAATAGGGCAAGGAACAAGACGACAGGAATCGCGGGCTTGAGTCCGTTGAGCGCGTATCGAATCGGTATCTTGCTGAGCGCTACAAACGCAAACACGACGACGATTAGAATCGCATTGGCGGCGTAACTCGCGCTGAACGTGACGGCGGCGACGATGAGCGCAAAGCAAAACAACTTGTACCGCGGGTCCATCTTGTGGACGAACGAGTCGAGCGCAAGGTATTGCCCAATCGTGATGTTGCGTGCGATTTCAAATTCTTCCATGTGCTAAACCCAGTTAATGAGTGAGACAGTAAAACAGTAGAACGGTGGAACAGTCTACTGTTCACTGTTCACTGTCCACTGTCCCACTGCCTCCTCCACCGTCAACACATCTTCCCGCACATCGAAGCCGCGTTCGCGCAACGCGTGAAATGCGGCGGTCACTTGCGGAACGCCGAGACCCAGTTCGATCAAACGCTGTGATTGCGCGAACACCTCGCGCGGCGTACCATTCAAAATTGAGTTGCCGTCCGCGATGACGTAGACGCGATCACACATGCGCGCGATGTCTTCCATGTTGTGTGAAACAATAACGAGCGTCATTCCCAGCTTTTCGCGCAACATCATCAAACGTGTCAGAATATCCTTGTGTCCACGCGGATCGAGTCCCGCCGTCGGTTCATCCAGCACAAGGATTTCTGGCTTGATGGCGAGCACGCCCGCAAGCGCTGAGCGGCGTTGTTCACCGCCGCTCAGCGAATACAACGCGCGATCTTTGAACGTATCGAACGGCAAGCCGACGGCATCCATCGCCTCGCGCACACGTGCGCGCAAATCCTCGCCGCGCAATCCCATTTGCCATGGACCAAACGCGACATCGTCGCCGACATATTGCTCAAACAGTTGCGCTTCGGGGAATTGAAACACGAGACCGACACGCTGACGCAATTTGCGCGCGTCGAGTTTCTTGTCGCTCAAATCGAAGTCGAACACACGCACATTACCGCGTTGTGGACGAAGCAAAGCGTTCAGATGTTGAATCAGCGTTGACTTGCCCGACCCAGTATGACCGATGATACCCACGACCTCGCCTTGCCCCACTTGAAAATCGACGCTGCGTAGCGCGACGGATTCGAGCGGGGTTTTGCGAAGGTAGGTATGTTCAAGGTTGCGAATAGAAATAATTGGTTGGGTAGTTGGATGGTTGGATGGTTGACCTTCTGCATTTTTGGATTCTGACTTCTGGCTTCTGGCTTCTGACTTCGCTCTCACTGCGTCAACAAATTCTTCCACGTTCAACACATCATCGGGAAACTCTGCGTCGCGCGCGTGCAATCGCTGCGCCAGCTGCGTAATTTCTGGCACGTCGAGTTGCAGTTCCCGCAACTTGTCCGCTTGTCGAAAAATTTCGCGCGGTGCGCCTTGCATCGCGACGACGCCATTTTCCATCACGATCACGCGGTCGGCGAGCGCGGCTTCGCGCATGAAATGGGTGATCGCGATGATCGTCGTGCCTTCGGCGTGGAGTTTTTTTGCCACGCGCAACACTTGGTCGCGCCCCAGCGGATCGAGCAACGCGGTCGATTCGTCAAGCACGAGTACGTCGGGCTTCATCGCCAGAATGCCCGCAATCGCAATACGTTGTTTCTGCCCGCCCGATAACAAGTGCGGCGCGCGATGTCGGTACGCTTGCATCTCGACTATGTCGAGCGCCCAATCGACGCGCTGAAGCAATTCCGCGCGCGGCACACCCAGGTTTTCTGGACCGAACGCGACATCTTCTTCGACAATCGTCGCGACGATTTGGTTGTCGGGTGTTTGAAATACCATGCCAACGGTCGAACGAATGTCGAGTCGATGCGCGGCATCTTTAGTATTCCACGACTTGACCCAGACATCGCCTTGGGTTGGCAGAAGCAAACCGTTGAGATGTTTCGCCAACGTCGACTTGCCCGACCCGTTGTGACCGATAATTGCCAGATACTCGCCGCGCTGAACGTTGAACGAAACGCCGCGCAAAGCGTGAATCGCTTTGGGCGAATCGGGAAAATAGGTGTGATGAATATTTTCGACGCGGATGATCGGTTCAGTCATTAGAGATTAGAGATTCGGGATTCGAGATTAGAGATTAGAGATTAGAGATTTGTTGGTAAAACAAAACGCCTCCCAACGAACGGGAGGCGCGACAATACAAGTAACACGTTGTCGTTCCGTCTCGGTCGTTGGTACGATCCAAGCGGTTAGTCAATTGGTCAGATAGTCAGTTGGTCGAATCGTCAATTAGTCAAATGAATTCGACTACTCGACTAAGCGACGACGAGACTGGATTGCTCACGGCTCGTGCGAGTCCGTGGCGAAATCATTGTAACACAAATGATGGGTGTCGACAAATGCCAGAGTATCTCGGATTACTTGGCGGCAGAAGAAGGCAATCGTACCCACCGCTGAGTACTGCTGTAAAACACGTAAATGTCACCCGATTCGACCCGAAGCATAAAGCCGCGATCGAATTGCTGCATCCAATTGGTATAACCCCACTCGGCATCCGTTGCATTACCCATTCGGTCCCGGACCCCGGCAATATTGCACCAGGCTTTGCCAAATCCGCGCCTGGGGGTCGGCGGACTTTGCGACGGCGTGTTCTTGTCAGGACAGGAAAACTCTGGATCGGTGGCAGTGAAATCGCCCGCCTTTAAAATCTGCCATGTCGAATCGTTGTAGAGCCCCACCACTTGACCGGCGTCTATGGGCTCGCGCCAGAACATTTTGCCTTTTTGAAAAGTTTCTTCCGCGATAAACCCGGAAATCGCGTTGCCGCTGGCGCACCCTATTTGAGACGCGACGGTCAGCCACGTGTTCGCAAATACACCACTGACCACGCACGCCGACCTGGGTGATGGCGTCACAATGAGTTGAAGGGTTTGCGCCGCCTTCGTTGCCTGGGCTGCCGCCGTCGCGCGCGCATAGGTGTCCGCGGTGGCACGCGCCGCAGCTGTCGCCGTTGCCACCCCATCGGGCGTAGATGTTTTGGCAGGAGTGCCACCAATCTTGGTTGGGCTGGGTGTAACGATATTTACAGGGATTGGCGTGTCGACAGGTGCCAAGGTCTGGACCGCCACTTGCAGTTGTGAAA
>Ga0334722_10001740_pt1 | contig 26210 bp, 47 predicted proteins | sample C3_bottom_MG_FD_207210 | JGI IMG/M metagenome (GOLD analysis project Ga0334722, IMG submission 207210) | Sediment microbial communities from Yellowstone Lake, YNP, Wyoming, USA - C3_bottom | ecosystem: Environmental > Aquatic > Freshwater > Lake > Sediment | place: USA: Wyoming | collected... | reverse complement strand
GAAACCGCCTAGAAATTTTAAAAATTTGTGTTCTTATGGGCGTCGAAACAAGAATTGCAGCTTGTTGTACTTTTATTCCTAAAGTCTGGGTAATACCAATATCGTACGCAGCCAGTTGCTTAAGTGTTTTTTTAAATTTCATGTGACCCCCTAGTAGGTCTCGCCATTCAGGCGATCCCTTCTCCAAATCTTTAGGCCACTTGCGACTGTAGGGTTTAACACTGGTTTTTAAATCAGCAAGAGTAAGCTTACCGTTAACCACACCAATGATGTCAGGAGCACCAGCCCAAGCCCGCCCTTCATCATCGCAACCCCACACACGAGCCACGTCATCGGCGCCAACAGTGAAATTAAATCGCTCCAAAATGGGGGATTCCGCCCAAAGCACCTCCGTAAATTGGTCAAGAATTGATGGCATACCCGACCAAAAATCTGCATAATCCTCCTTGATCTCAGGAGTTTTATTCCCTTTAAGGTACTGTTCCATCCCAAAGTGAATGGCAGTGCCGCGTTCTGCAGCAGCTTCCTTAACTCCAGGGTTTGCCTTGGACCACATCTCCAACTTTTTTTTGTTGGCTTCTGATGCAGTTTCCGAAAGAATTGTGGTAACTGAAGGAGCTGGGCCAGTCTCAAGCGGAGTAACGTAATGGCGTTTCCCATTAAGAGTAATGCGTGCAGGACCACGATTCAAATCTTGGAGGCGATTTTGCCAATCGTTACTCATTTTGAGTTTTGTATATTGTTAATAATCTAGTACATCTGTCAACTAACTGTATATCTTGCTATGGTTAGCAGATGACCAGCCACAAACTTTCTAATGAGTTGTAAACTAGTACGTTTTTACTATGGGGAACATGCCCCAGAAGGTTTCAATAAGATGGCCTTTGACGATTACAACGAAGAAGAAGCTGACGAGCACGAAGAACAATGCAAGCTGCAAAACCTTGACTACATCCGCGTTAATCTGTAAGGAATCCCTAACATGAAACTTGCCAACCCCCCCGCTTCCTGGAAAGAATACTTCTCTGGCATTAAGCCCCGACTTAACAACCGCGCTGCTGGATTTGAAAAAATTTTTAATTTCCTATCTTCCATCAAAAGTCCAGTCATTGTTGAGACTGGCACCTACCGTGAAGAAAACAACTACGAAGGCGACGGTTGCTCTACGCTTCTCTTTGATACCTTTGTTGATTACCACGGGGGTGCTGTCCTTTCAGTAGACATCGACCCCGAAGCATGCGAGCTAGCCCAAGAAAACACATTGTTCACAGAAGTTCACGAAGCAGACTCAGTTGAATTCCTTGGCACCCTAGAAGGTAAGATTGATCTTCTGTACCTCGACTCTTATAACATTACTGATTGGAATAACGACTGGGCACCTGCCGCCCATCACCTAAAAGAATTGTTTGCAGCCAAGAACTGCATTAAAGATGGCACCCTAATTGTTGTAGATGACAACATCAAAACCCCTAAAGGCCAACGTCTTGGCAAGGGACGTCTTATCTATGAGCTAATGGAGTCCCTAGATATTCAACCATTCCTGGACGATTACCAAGTTGGTTGGGTGTGGGAAGAACTTCAGTAAATACATTTGTTTCTTTTTGGCACTATACTAAATAAACCAACCAATTTGAAATGGCTCTTTCCGCTCAAGTTAAAGAATCAGTCCACAATGCAACCGAAGCATTGCGTGATGCCATGGCATTTGCTGCACGTTCTGAACACCCGATCACCATCCATACATTAGCTGATATTCTCATGCGTCTTGAATCTTTAGAATGCATGGATAGCATTATGGAAAAGTTTGACAAACAACAAGAAACAAAAGGAAACCCATTTACCTTCTGAGGAAGAGCGCCTTCAAGATTACTTCTGGAAGCTAGAAAAACTAATCCCCAATCCTTACGTAAATTGGGCTAAGGTTGTTCGCCCCTGTAAATGGGAGCGTATAATTAAAGAAAGACAAAATAAAAATGGCTGATCCTTCTTTATTCCAGAAGCTTTTAGATCGCGTCGGTGATTTACCAGCTACGGATGAACCTATTATGCCGCCAACCGCTTCCCCCCCTGGTAGGGCAGAAAGTCTTGGCGGAGAAATGTCTATGGGTTTTAACCCAATAAGCATGCCACCACCACCTTTGAATGTTGGCGTCGGCTACAGCAATGTTTATGGTACTGATATCAATGCAAGTGTAGATCCAACCACTCAATCTATTCGCGGTTCAGCAACTATTCCTATTGGTGATGCTAGGAACGCGCTCTACCTTGAAGCCTCAGGTGCTTATAACGCTAATACTAGACAACCAGAAGGTTTCCTTGGTTTCCGTAAACGTAATGTTTCTAATGATCCAAATACCGCTGCCCTTCAGCTAGGACTTAACGATCCCAACCGAGACAAATATTCGTATGGAGTAAGTCTTAATAAACAACCCCAAGGGATGCCACCTATGGGAATGCCAACTATGGGAATGCCACCCAGAGGAATGTCACCGATGGAGATATCACCTTATCAACAAATTAATAGATATTAAATATTTATTTTACAGGTTTTATTATGGCACAGGATGCAAGCAAATATTCAAAACCTGAGTTACGCGAGAACATTAAAGATCGTGTAATGGCTGGTTCCAAAGGTGGCAAGCCAGGGCAATGGAGTGCCCGCAAGGCCCAGCTAGTTGCTCTGCAATATGAAAAGGCAGGTGGTGGATACAAGGGCGGAAAAGGTAAAGCGCAAAAAGATTTAAGTACATGGACCAAGGAAAAGTGGGGAACTAAAGATGAATACGAAAAAGGAGCCAAAGCAAAAGCTGCGGCCAAAAAATATAAGGAGTCAAAGTAATGCCTGCCGACAAAGCGATTCAACCTGGTCAAACCAAACGCTACTTACCTGAGAAGGCTTGGGCTTCCCTCTCTAAAGAGGAACGCGCCAAGACTGATGCAAAGAAAAAAGCAGGTAGCAAACAAGGTAAACAGTTTGTACCTAACACAGAAGCAGCAAAAAAAGCTAGCAAGAAAGCTAGAACTCCTAAGAAAAAGTAATCTAGAATACAAGAGTCCATCCCAGATGGAACGGATATGGTCCCCAACCCTAGGCCTGAGAACCTAGGGTTTTCTGTTATGATATTTAGTGATAGAGGGTAGACCTCTGAAAGGCATACGGTGACCCGTCGAGTAAGTCCTATTACGTCTGCTCTTTACTCAACTGGTAGTCCATTGGTAAGGACACCCCGACAAGGGAGTAAGATAGCTGGTTCGATTCCAGCACAGTTGACTCACCTGGTCCGAGACAATTGGATAGTACGGCTACTGCACTGCAGGGCGATGTAGGTTCGAATCCTACCTAGGTGATTATTTATCTTAGAATAGAAATATCTTTTAAGAGTTAATCAAATGCAACTAGCCGGAAAGTATTCCAATACAAGCGATCAATATCCGACTATACAACAAGAATTAAATAAGCAGTTAAGCATTGTACACTTGGGTCAACCTGGCTCCCCAGAAGTTACTCAAGCAATGGTTATAATTGCTGAAATTCAAAATGCTGTTAAAGGCTTTAAGTAATCGAATGCTGAATGCAGCAAAACTACTGCAGAGCGATGTAGGTTCAAATCCTACCCAGGTGCTTTATAGTAAGCGGACACAGACAAGCTAAATGAGTTATTTAAATCACAACCTTCCAACATTTACTTGCTACATCCGAAACGAATTCCTGTACAATCACAAACAAGGTCATGGTGATGTGACGTTATGTGACGTACACTCCGTGGCTTCCCTGGAAAAACACGTCCCATTGTTTGAGGTGTTCCTTGAGAATGGTGTTAACTGGACAAGGCGTCCAATCCATGCCCTCTGCTGGAAGTCTGATGCCCCTAAGCCTGAACTTAATGAGTGCATGTGGTGGGATTGTTTTTCTCCGTATATTGATGTACAAGTCAGGTCTCGCCTAGCAAACTTACGTGCAGAACTAATTAATTACAAAGGCGAAAAGAAGGGTGGTGTCTACATGTTCACCCTTGACTGGTCATGGGAATCCAAGTCAACTCTCAATACCAATTTTAGTGAAACACCTGAGCACAAATGTGCGCACTTCTTCCGTATGGATGATGGTAACTTCTATGCGTATCCCAATAACCGAATTATCTGGTACGACGATTCATGGATCAAGGATCGGATTGAAAAGAATCCTGGATACGAGATTGATTTAACTGAGTACACCGTAGAGAACTCACGGATGATAGAAACGTCTAATTATTTTCTTTACGAGACAACTACAACTAATGGTTAAATGGCAAAACTCTGGAAGCTATGGGCTCTTGCATTAGGAGAGAAGGCATCACACCAAAGTAAAGATGCCGACCTAGTGGCCGGCATCCGAACAATAGTTTTTATAACCTACTTCGTAACAAATCTATTTATAATTAGTGGCGTAGTAAGACATTGGAATAGTTGTCAAAAGTCAAACAACGTATCGATGCACATCGAAAAAAATTTCTTGAGTACAAAAAGACTTTAAAATGTCAGCATTGCAGCATAAATGATCACCGCATTCTAGAGTTCCACCACTTGGGAGATAAAGACCATAATATTTCCAACATGGTTAACCACGGTTACGCATGGAAACGCATTGAGGAAGAGATAGTTAAATGTATTCCTTTATGCTGCAACTGTCATAGGCTTGAGCATTGGGTTGATTAACGTCCAAACATGCCAAGTGCGCCTAACCGTTTACGCCATACTGCTGCTGCATTTTTTAATACATCTTGTGTTTGCGTTAGTAAATTACCTTCACCAGCGACCGATCCCCGTGGCACAATAATTGGCTTGCCTCTTTTAATTGCAATACCTTTATCTGTATAGCGTCCACTGGGAGCTAGTACAGTATTACTACGAGTATCCACGAACTCCCCTCTTGGTCCACGCCTTTCAATTGCTGCCGTTGGTGCACCACCCAGTCCTTCAGCACTGATCAAATCAGTTCCCGCAGTAACAAGTGCTTCTTGTGGAGAAGCGCCTAATGCGTAGTTAATACCTGCATCAAGCAGTAGCCCTTTAGTTGCTGGCCTAACAGAAGAACGAAGAGCAGCAGGAGTTGCTTGCACAACACGTACTGGTGCCCCCAAAGACCCACGTCCCGCAAGAATGTTTTGACCAATCAAATAATTCCTGGTACCTACAGCTTTTTGAAATGGTGTGAAATCAAGAGCTGGTTTAGTTCCAAGAATGCTTGGTTTTGTAGTTCCAGAAACACCTTGCAAAAATTCACTATAAGGCTGTAAAGGAAATAAACGTTCTTTACCTGGTGTGAATTGTTGAACTTCTTGTGTTGAAGCCGCACCAGTCCAACTCCTAGAAGGTTGCTCACTTAAAGGACCAGCAAGACCAGTTTTTTCATATAGGTGTGCGCGCCAATCAGGATTATCCCCTCTTCCTTGTACAGGAGTTAATGTTGACACACCTCCAAATGATCCTTGGTCCGCTAAAATTTTATTTTTAAATTCATCTAAAACATTTGATTTAAAGTTTTCTGGTTTTTCAGTAATGTATCCATGTTGTTTCCATGTTTCAGGAGTTTGTGGCTGTCCACTAAAATTTCCAATACGCTCTGATTGGTTTTGTATCTCATTAATTTTCTCTTGTAATCTTTCTGGACTTCTACCCCAGTAAGGATCGTTCTCTTTTAAATGTGTTGTTTCAATATCTTTACGATCTTGTATGTTTGGGCCAGTAGCAAAACTATAATCTTTCCCTGCATTTTTTGGAACTCTAAAATCAGATAGATATTGTCGAGCTGCTGGTGTTAGTGAACGTTCTCCAAAATCTTTAGGAAGTGATCCAAATGTCATTTGCCACGGTCTACCAGATGCTGGGTTTACAACACCCGGCATATCTTTAGTAGAGTACGTATAAGAAAGCATCCCCTCTGGACCATCAATATCTATGTTTGGTTTTCCAGAATCAGGTCGGAACAATGGATTTATAGCAGCCTTTTCAACTGATGTCAACACACTCCTTACATCATTTGGTATTCCTTTGCGCCCAATAATATTTCCTTCGCCATAGTAATTAAGAATCTCTTGATCTGTTGTTGTATTACGTAGATAGTTAGTAAGAAAATTATCTACTTTTTGGCGGAAAGAAGTGTCAGGCATCAGCTATTCCGCAGCGTCGCCTTAATTTTCCAAGCGGCTTTAAAGATTTCCCCTGCCAATTCAGCAATATAGTTTTGGATATCAATAGCGTGTGCTTTGGCTGCAAGGGCTTCTACTTTTTTGCAACGCATAGCAAAATCTTCTAGGTTCTTATAATACGTAATCAACATATCGTTTGCTTTATAGCTAGTAACATTTTTAAATTCAGGACAGCAATCAGCTAATCCCTTGGCACACATAGGCATTAGATAATCCATTGAGCGTATGAACTCACCTAATTTATCAAACTGATCTTGATGTGCTTCATACTGTTCTTTTAAAAATGCATGCACACCAAAGAAGTTTGGGGCCTCATAGTTTAAATGTATAAGGTGTGCTTGTGTCCTTAGTTCTTCTAGGTGAGCGCAAAGAGAAATGCATTGCTGGATAAAAGCACCAATGTCCCCGTTAGGTTTTGACTTAGCCGGAGCTTTGGGTTTGTCCTGGGGCTGAGGAACCGATTGAACCTGAGGGGTTTCAGCAACTTGGTACTGTTGAGGTCCGGGGGTATACATAGTCAAATACCTTTATCTATCTAGTTTATCAAAGCTTACCTCGAGATTACTTCCCAGTCCATTGATGCATGAACAGTAGAAGTGTTAGCAGAGGCGGTTAAAACAAGACTTAATTCATACGGAGTGTTTGTCAATCCATCTCGCTCTAGCTGAAATCTAAATAATGCTTCTTTAAGGACATCAATTTGAGTAGTGCTTTGATTAGTAGAAGAAAAATACCCTTGCGCAAGAATTCGACCACCAGTTGTGGCAGTCCCTGTTAAATTGTATTCAACACTAGAGTCAGTAAGCGGTACCCAAGTACCGCCAGTAGTAGTAGCAGTTGCAACAATACGCCAAAGATAATTAGCACTAGTAATACCAAGTAATGAAATTGCGGTAAGAATTACGATTGCATCTAAAGCTGCTGCTTTAAGGCGCAGTGAGATAACCGGATAAAATGTACCAGCAGTAGTTAAGCTATATGGTGCTGTAATAGTTGTACCAATGGCCTGTTGCAGACCGCGCAACTCATAACCGCCTTCCGACAATACGGTAGAACAAATTTGTTTTAGTACACTAGTACTAGCCGTCGTTCCAGTATTAGTAATTTCATAACGCAACGGAAGTGACGCCGTTGTGATATACGTTGTAGTAACTAAGTTTGCGTGATGAAAAGAATGACAGTGTACAAATTCACCATTGATAATAAAACCAAGACGAACCGTACCAACTCCTAGCCACTCAACATCCATCCAAAAGATTTGAGCCTTGGTTAGATCAAGTGTGTAACCAGACAGACCAGTGCCATCCATCTTGTCAATATTCCAACTGGCTTGAGCAACCTTGGTATCAACAGTAGAACCAGTTACTGCACTGCGCTCTACAAATGATACGGTTGTTCCATCTTGTTCAAGGAACATACCATTACTAGCACCGTAGTATCCAACACGTTGCCGCAAGTTTGTTTTAGCTGTATTCATTACAAATGTAGACATAACCAACAGGGATTTACCTGGCTGGTATGAAAAACATTTGGTTGTTTCCCGGATAATTTCCGAACCGGAGGTTGTAGTTGTATTTAAAGTTACAAGGCCAGCATTAGCATCAAACGTTGTAGTACCACCAGTTCCACTACTGGTAGTCCACAGCCCATTGTCTTTGTAACGATGGCTTGAATCAAACAGAGTCAAAGGAGCAGACGTACGAAGCCGACCGAACGCATCGGTTGCTGTACTGTTTGATTGCGTGGTTACAGGAAGAGGCTGCCCACTGGCTGTGGTAACCACAATCCCAGAACCGTAGTCAGCGTAACCAGAAGTACCATCACCAAAGTCATTGACATAACGAATTTGCACTTGGCCACTACAGATACCTTTTATTATTTTAAAGCACAAATACAAAGACTACACTTCTGATCAACTTCTGGTAGAATTAAAAAAATAGTTGAATATCATGCCGTTAACAAGAGAAAATTCTCAACTATACGAAGTAATTAAGGTTGGCACTGTCAGCGGTATTCCCCTTGCAGTCAATACTATTTCCGGAACTTCCGTCACTGTTGTTACTGCAAGCGGAACTTCTCTTTCAGTTAATGACACCAACGGTAGTTTAACTGTTGACGGCAAGGCATACCGCACCACCGCCACCATCACCCGCCCAAGCAACACCACCGCCTACACCGCAGGCGACGTCGTTGGAGATACCGGCGGCAGTGCAATCATCAGCCTGACCGCTGCTGGCCCGAGTGCCGGATTTGTGATCATCCAGAGCATCTCGCTGGTATTCAGCGACAGCACGGTGCCTAGCGGCATGGGTGCGTTCCGTCTGCATCTGTATTCCGCCAGCCCGACTGCCATCGCTGACAACGCCGCTTTTGATCTGCTGAGTGGTGATCGTGCCACCTACATGGGCTTCATCGACCTGCCAACGCCTGTTGATTTTGGCAGCACCCTTTACACGCAGACCGATTACCCCGGCAGGCTGATCAAGCTAGGCACCGCCAGCACGACGCTGTTCGCCGAGCTTGAGACCCGTGGCGCCTACACCCCGGTGAGTGCCAGCACGGTAGCTATCCGCGTGAATCTGCTGGAGGCTGGCCTGTGAGCCGGCTGCTCGTTGCTCAGCGAGCGCTAACCGTCCCTGGCTGGGCTAAGGATGCACTATGGCGCCGCGCTCAGGCAGTGCCATCGCTTGACCTGCGCTTTGCTGACAACAAGTCGATCGTTGATGCGGTTACTGGGCAGTCGTTGGTGACGTTCACCCGCGCCAGCAGCGGCACGTTTGTGGATAGTGCTGGGGTGTTGCAGACGGCGGCTGTGGATGTGCCCCGCTTCGATCACAACCCCACGACCGGCGAAAGCCTTGGCCTGCTGGTGGAGGAGGCTAGGACGAACCTGCTGCTGAGGAGCGAGGAGCTTGATAACAACACTGCATGGCAGCGTAATGGTGCAACTTTACCAACAGTTACGGCAAACGCTGGCGTCGCACCAAACGGAACCACAACAGCCGACTTATGGACTAGATCCATTGCGACTTCAAACTTTATTACACAGACAACCACAAAAGCCGCTTCAACTATTCAATATACTTATTCTATTTTTGTAAAGCAAGCAGTTGGTAACTTTTGCGCTTTGAGATGTCAAGGACTATATCCAAATAAAGTTGATGTTGTTTTTAACATTAGCTCTGGCGCTATACATACTCCGGCAACCGTTGCCGGTGGCACTTTTACTGGACCGTCTGCGTTTATTACGGCATATCCAAATGGTTGGTATCGGCTGACAGTTACTGCAACTTCCGACACGGCAACCTTTCATGAATGTCTTACTTCCTTTAGCTCAAACGGAGTGGTGATTGATGGAAGCGATAGTGTTTCAAACTCCGCTGGTTTCCTTTGGGGCGCCCAACTAGAAGCCGGGGCCTTCCCCACCAGCTACATCCCCACCACCACGGCAACCGCCACCCGCAGTGCTGATGTGGCGAGCATTACGGGCAGTGCGTTTAGTTCGTGGTATAGGCAGGATGAGGGGACGGTGTTTACCGATGGATTCCAACCTCGTTACACGGCGCAGGCATCAACGCTTTGCAGCATCAACCTTTCAACAGGACCGTTTGGAGACAGGCTGCAGGTCTACATGGAGTCCTCAACTCCGCGAACGCTAGTTACTACTGGCGGGGTTAATCAAGCTGCACTTGATTTAGGCAGTGGTTATAATGCTGGAGTAACAGCCAAGCTTGCTAGTTCGTATTTAGTCAATAATTTTGCCGGTTCATTCAATGCAGGAACTCCAGCAGTCGATTCTTTGGGAACCGTGCCTACGGTTAATCGACTTGAAATCGGGGCAATCAACTTGAGTGCTGGGATGTGGAACGGCACCATTCGCCGCCTGGTATATTGGGGACAACGCCTGCCAAATAACGTTTTGCAGGCGATTACACAGTGATCATGGGAAAACCTTTAGCCGACATCAAGGGTCAAGTCTTTGGAAGGCTGACCGTCTTAGAGCGTGATTCGTTTGTCAATGGCAAGACCCGTTGGCTGTGTAGCTGTGAATGTGGCAAGCAGGTTTCGGTGATTGGCCAGCTCTTACGCAATGGGCGTACCAAGTCCTGCGGATGCTTGCGATCTGATAGAGCCACGGAAACTGCTTACAGGCACGGTGGTTACGTTGGACGCAAACCAACGCGAACCATGCGCATATGGAAAAACATGATCCAAAGAACGTGCAATCCCAACTGCACTATGTACCCCCGCTACGGCGGTGCTGGTATCGGCGTGTGCGAGTCGTGGCAAAACTTTGAGGGATTCTTATCCGACATGGGGCAAGCGCCAGATGACCTGACCCTAGAGCGTGTTGACAACAACAAAGGCTACGGCCCCGACAACTGCAAGTGGGCTACTTACACGGAGCAAAACCGCAATAAATCAAGCTCAAAGAATCTGACCCTAAACGGCAAGACTCAAGTTGCTGTTGCCTGGATAGCGGAACTAGGTCTTACAGACAGTAAAGTTTATAAGCGTATTAAGCGCGGATGGAGCGACGAGGAAGTTCTTCTTGGTCGGCCCGTCCGACTTGCCAACCCCACCCTAGTTTCCATCACCCATCCATGACCCACTTCCTACGCTTCCCCGACGCTGACGCCTGGACCGCTGTTGCTACTGAGGCTGGGTTCATCACGGACGACACCCTCGCCGCCTACACCCACGACCATGCCATCGACGTGGTTGGCACCATCACCCGTGGCGGTGAGTACGACCCAGAGACTGGTGATGTCATTGTTGCGCCTGAAGTGCTCGACGGTTGGCACGTCAACTATGCTGGCGAGTTGCCCAAGGGGTGGGAAAAGTTCTTGGTTAACCCTGCTGCCCCGTATCGAGTGTTTGCTTAATTATCTTGTAAATACCCATAGTCCCTTGGTTCAGTGCAAGGGACATCATGGGCGCCACACACATCACAAGTATCGTAGTGCATTGTTGAGTAATGACTACTTGGTCCTATGTACTTACCATCCTGGTACCACTTGCCGTGTTTCTCACCACAGTCGCAGCACACCCAGGCAATATGTTGTTTAATCATTTAAGTTTAATTAACAAATGCATAAGCTCACTAATCTTGTCATATTCTTTTTTTGTGTATTCATGTTGGTTTTGAACAGCTTTAAAAAAACAATCAAAAACTTCTTCACCGCTTATTTCTTCTAGTGCACAACAGATTGTGTCAAGGAAGTCATCTACAGTTTCTTGCTTGGCTTTAGAAAGTTTTTGTTCATTACATGTATCAAAGCCAACTAGAAGAGTATCAAAAGATTGAGTAGTCATAAAAATAAAAGGGGGTCCCACTGATGTGGTATGCCCCCAACTATAGATCAAGATTGACTGTTGTCAACAGCCTTGACTTGTTGTTCTTTGTACATGCGGATAGCCTCCAGCATTTCAAAGTACCGGTCCCGCATCACAGGGCCAGCTTCTTGGGTGCAAAAACGTTGCCATAGGCCGGTGTAACATTTGTTCACAGGTTTGTACACCTGGTACATATGTTCCATAAAGTCAGCTTTCTTTTGTTCCTCAACAACGTTCCAATTTGCAAGTTGTTCTTTAAGCCATGGTGTGTCAAAGGCACCAGTTGTATTAAGTTTTTTGAGTAGGTCGTTAGTCATTAGATTGCACTGTAATAATTTTTGTAACAACAGATGTCACATTGGTGCTTGTTTCCCAGAGTAAGTTCTCAGCTACTTCCACTAGGCCAGCCGCTGTTTGCTCTGTGGTGCGACCCTTGAAAGGATCGTATTCAACTTCAAGTTCGACCGTAAAAGCTACGGTCAGCCTTGGTACGTAAACGGGTTCCATTGCCGGAAGTAAAGGCTTGACTACCTTAGCAGAAATTTACTTCTGTTCCAAGTCAGTTGCCGCAATAATATCTGTTTCTATTAAATGAAGTTTTTCTTCTAGTGTTTCAAGTTCTTCTATGATTTGCACAGTACTCACCAATGTGTTACGCGCATGACTATGTGTTTCAATATCACGTTGCCTATCAATTTCTGATTGTCGTTTTTGCGACATTAAAATTAATGGTGTTGCAAAGGCTGCTTGCGTAGATAACGCAAAGCTCATCAACACAAAAGGCGCTGGATCAAAACGTTTTTCTTCAAGAGCATGTGAATTCCACGCAATCCAAAAACAAAGTATTACTGATTGTGTAATAATAAATGACCAAGAACCTACCGCATTAACTACGCGGTCAGCTATGCGCTGTCCAAACGTTATTCTGTTCATTACTTAATCAAACGCTCTAAGTTAAGAACTTGGTTTTGCTGGTAGTAACCAAGTCGCTCTTCAATAATATTACTGTAATTAATAGCAGCATCTATCATTTCTTCTGCATGCATGCTTGCCGCTAAATTCTCATTAGCTAACATAGCAGCAGTAAGAATAGTTACTTGCCATTCTTTTTTATTCCCAGTAATAGCAGAAAGGGGTGTCCCATCTGCTGTGAAGTTAGCCAGTATCTCAACCAGCTTATCTTCTTTGGCAGACATGACACCCTTGACGTACGTATCTTTATTGTACGTTAATTATTTCTCTGCTCGCACAGTGTAATACCAATAAGCATGCCGTGCATTTTGATGAAAGCGTTTGCCAGCAAACAGTTTTAGCTTGCGTTGTTCTAGTTCATCCATCTTTTCAGATTGATAAGCAAGCACAGCCTCTCCATCACACAACATTGACATTTCAATTTCACACATTTCAATTTGCAATTGAAAGTCATCAATTGAATGCTGGTGGCAACTCATACGAATATGAGCATCTTCTAAATCAGTTGGTGGCTCCAACTTCTGGTAGAACGTGTCCGAAATATTCGGATGCTTCAAACTCCATAGGCTTGTCTCTGTAGATTCGTTTGCTGCGGATACTGTATTCTTGAAAGACCTTGACTCCAGAGGGGAGGTGTTGACCGGTTTGGTGCGCATTGCGGATGGCATCTAAGGAAGGAAGAATTTCGGTTGTAGTTTTGGGATCTGTTCTTTCTTCAAGAATTTCACCACTCATTGAACGTACCACAATTTGCTTGGTTGTTGTGACTTCTTGCTGAATACAAAATTGTTTTTGTTCAACATCGTCCCAATCTTCCAGATTGGAACTGATCTCAACAGTAAAATCTTTCTTTTTAACCAAAACAAATTCGTAGTTACGACCAGTGATTCTATTGGTTTGCAGTGGAGCTGACCGCCGCAACCAATTTAACAACCCCTTGAGTTGTTTGATTTGAGATTCATGATGCCGCTTAGCCTGGGTAATCATCTCCCCTTCTTGTTTGATGCGGGATAATGCATCTTCATGCGAAGCCATGGCATAGTAAATACGGTCAATTTTTTCTGACCGAATATCAATACAAGCTTCGAGTTCAGCTTTGGCCAACTCTTGGGATTCAGGAGTGAGGAGAGGAAGACTGCGCTCCAGGGCACCATAGTGTTCGTAGAGTTTTAAGATGTTTAGATCTTTAAGCTTGAGTTGAGTAATTTGAGTCATGATACTTAGTTAAATTGAGATTGAACTTTGTTAATTGTCCAGGTCAGCAATGCTGCGCATGCTGCCAGGGCTAAGTTACACAAGATGTTTGTAACTTGGGGAAAAACAACAGACGTAATAAATTCAAACATGAGTGTAGTTAGTGTTGGGCTAGAAGTTTAACGTCGTTCTTAGGACGCAACATCAAGATCTTCCTGAAGTCTATTAGAAATAGAAGTCAGAATAAAATTGCGTTGCTCTTGTTCAGTCATTTGATTCCATGGTTCAAATGCTGGATCAGTATCATCCCAATCAAAGGTGATACACATGCCGCCGTTGTCTTCTTCAGTGCAAGTAACAGTCATTCTTTCAAAAGGAACAGATGTTAAAGTCATTGTTTTTTGACTGCATTAGCCAATTGTGGAAGTGATGTACCAGGAAACGGGACGTAACCCGCATCCATCATATTGAAAAACAAATCCCATGCGTCGTGTTGTGTAAACACTTCTTTAGGTTTGTACGTACGCCAATGACTGAGCGGAGCCATAGATCCATGCTTGGTATAAAGAAGCACAAACCTTCCGTTATTGTTGTGATCAACAGGAGGTGCATACCACCATGCCACACAATTCATTGGAGCACCGCCCCGTGCTTCATTGCGTACATCAGCACGCTTGACCAATAGTTCACGGTACTTGTGAAACCAAGTCAGGTGAATGCACCATGGTTTATAGCCTGTAATTTCCATTTGGAAATCACTGAGGTTTGCTAGTTGACGTTGAAAGGACCCGCATGAACAATAAGGCTCAGGTGCGGAGGATCCTGCGTTAGGTTCTTGTTCATTGTCAGAGTCGAAATCAATCTCCCCATCCGAAAGCCGCAACCCATCCGGGGCAATAAGGTGCCCAAGATCAGTCTGATCTGATTGTAGTAATGTTGTAACTTTGTTGACATCTTTAAGGTGAATAAATTTGTCAGCCCAATGGGCTTGGAGCCTAGCGTTAGATGTTAAGTTACCAAGGGCATGGTTATAGTTCCAGCCCTTGAACATAACATAAGCGTTGTTGTGCCAGATAGATGGCCCCCTATAGTTAGGGCCTAGGTATGCAAAGAAATCTTTAAGTCGGTGCGTGTAAGCTTTAAATGCAGTCTTGATTACTTCCCGTGGGTAAGTAAGCTCACCACCATGGTGATAAGCCACAACGCAAGAATCATCTCGCAAATAAATTCCGGCGACATCAGTGTCGTCAAAGTCCGAGAAGGCGCGGCGGATGTTAGTCCGAGAATAAATAGAAGCTTGCGTCGCAGTGAGACTGGTTTGCGTTTGGTAAGACATGGGGTTTGATTTGGTTTGAATTGAGGAAGCTGAGGTTTAGATGAAAAGGTTTTCATCCGGCTTGCCCTTGGGGGCGTCCTTGAGTTTAGCATTGTAGTAGGCACCACGAACGACCTTGTACGTGCCATAGGCCAATGCTGCCCACAGCACAGGCGTAGCAATAGGAGCAATGGCTATGGCACCTAAGGCACCAAAGATACTACCTGTTTTAAATGCAGCCCTGTCGGCTTTGTCCATTGTGTGCTTTTGATACAATTCGTAACTAAGATAAAAGTTTAACTAAAGAGGTACAATAAAGTGTACGTCTTTATACCAATGGAAATTGAATACTCACCCCTGACTAAATTTCAAATTGAACCAACATTAGACGATAAGTTTTGGCAAGAGAAAGTAATTCGATCCATTAAAGATTGTAGTTCAGTCAAAGAGTTGCGTGAGATGGCAATTCTTTTAACAACAATTGCTACTCAACGCCAAGGAATAATTCGAGGGTTAGTTCAAGACATGTTTTGTTTTAACAATGTGGTAATAGAAGACGAGCGATTAAGCAACCCAGAGCTATTAAAAAAAGAATAGGCAACCCCTGGAGAATTAAAATAATCCAGTAGAACACAATGATTCCAAACAAAGAGCCCCGCTAATGCAGGGCTTAATCTTAACGTACTTAACAAATCAGAACGATGTGTCCTCTCCGGTTAGTTCATCGCGTGCAGGCAAAGCCTTCACTTCAACCTCTGTGATCCCCCTGGAAACAGGCAGAATTTCAACTCCGGTTTTAATACCGTAGGCACCACCCAACTTCTCAGCATCTTGCCGAGCATGTTGGTTGATGTAATCTGCAAACAACTCCTGGAACTTCCAAGTTGATTCACGATCTTCATCGGGAATACTGAAGCGATTCAAAGAATTAATCGCTTCATCTTGACTGCTGTAATCAGGGATGTCAAAAGATTCAATTGCGCAGATCTCAACGTTGTTTTCGCCACGCATTTCATTGGCAAGTACTGGAGCAAATACGGTAGTGGCGTAGAACTTTTCATTGAATGACAAGGGTACTTCAGCATCTAGTGCTTTGCTCAAACACTTGGACATTTCTTTTTCATACAGTTTAACTTTTTCAGATACATCCGTACCATTCAATCCTTTCAAGGTCAAGACCATAGGGATCTTATGTGCACGCTTATTATCTTCAGTCAAGATATACACAAGGTACTTGGTACGCACGCTGTACTTGCGCTTGTACATTTCACCTTTGCTTTTAGAAAGATCAGCTGCCATCTTGTCAGCTTCCCAATATTCTTTGACATCAGGATTGTCAAAGGTGCCAATCGTTTGCCTCATTCCTGTTGTCTCCTCAACCATGAGGGGAGAACGTAAAAGGATTTGTAGACGAGGCATAGTGAAATTACACCCTTCTTCAATTGAAGTGTTGGGAACCATACCGAAAGTCTGCTTGTAGTTCCAGATAACTGAACCTTTAGTAAACTGATCTTCAGTTGCGCTCCATCCGCAAGTATCCAAGTCTGAGTTCCGCACGAACCAACCTCGTGTCTTGGACTTGTTAAGAGGCTGGATGGTGACGAGGTTTTGGTACCCAGAAATAAATTCTTTAGATTGAAAAAGCCGGAATGAATCGAGTCCACGCGTAGCAAGGGCAGAAGTTTTCTTAGTAGTCATTTTCGTAATAAGATCAGAGATGGGTGGTAGGTAGTTTTACGTCTTGCCTAGGACGTGACAACTTACTTACATATTAAAAACATCAGCCCCTAGTTTAATGATTGGATCATGCATACCCAGCTCAATAGATTTTCCAAGATGAGCTTGGTAAGACGTGTGTTCTTCGACTGCATTTTCCATAGCTGAATAGATGTTTACATCCATAAAACCACAGCCGCGCATAAAAGAGATAAACTCATCCACAATTTCCTGACAACCATCAGCTTTTACCTCAAGAGTAAGAGTTGAATTGTTGTTGGTATTTTCAAACTTAAATTGATTAAACGTTGTCATCATTATCCTCTTGTGTGAATGCTTGTAGCATAAACATGTCAGCTATAACAAAAGAAAGATTTAATACTTTTTCTATCTCATCAACTAACTCTTTGTTATTCTTTTCTGCTGCAACTGCAGCTTCAAGAAATAGCCCATAGTTTTCAAAGAAAAAGTCATATGCTATTGCTATACGCAATAGCTGTGGATCTTCTGAATCAATTTTAAATTCAAGCATGGGTTTTAAAAAGGAATTTCGTCAGTGTTAAATTGCCCTGGTAGCTCAGGCAGGTTACTACCTACGTTGAGACCCCAGGGTTCTGCTGCATCATCGGCGGTCTTACCACCCCATAGGGCAGCAACTTCATCATTTGCAACAGTTGTATGAGGTTTGATCTCTGCTGGTACAGAGGTAGAAGTCTTAGGTGCCAAGGTCATAGATACCAATTGTATTTTGGTATTAGTCCTTTTCTCTTTGGTTTCTTTATCAACCCAAGTATCAGTAATGAGTCTGCCATTCAAGGTAAGACCTGTCCCCTTCCTGGTAAAGTTAACCAGAAGTGCTGCGTTGTTTAACTTATCTTCTACAGAGTTAAGTGCGTAGAAGTTAAACAAGTCAGCTTGATTGCGTCCGGTGTTAACTGAAAGAGTTTGATTACAACTCATCAAACCATTCGACATTGTTTTAAAAGCACGGGCGTCATCCCTACCGATGTCTTTAACGCAACGTCCACTAAGGATGACCGTGTTAAAGATTGGGAATGCTTCTGTAACCGGAGTGATAATTCCTCCATGCAACGAATGCGTTTTGGATTCAAGATCGTAACGTAGCTTGGCGCCGTGAATGTACAGAAGTTGTCCCTTGGCCGTACGTTCAAAACGTTCGGCAGCTTTTCCATACACATTGAATTCAATTGGGGTAGGAGCTTTGTTACCTACAGGAGGTAACAAGAGATTACAGCGTAATGCTGTGGAAGTTGCTGAGGTATATACCTCACGTGGCACCTCAGTTGCCTGGGCACACACTGTTACAAAGTTCATTGGTTCCGATGGTTAGTGGAAGGTAGTTTAACGTCTTACCTGGGACGAGTCAATCAATGAGTTGCAGCCCAGTTGTGTCCGACCCTGCTGTCTCCTTCAATAAGGCAACGAAAGCCAAAGAACTCCTGGGCTTGAGGGAAGGCCATCATAGCTTGCTCCCGAATGGCTTCAGTGTATTCCTTGTTACAAGTTAACTGCACTTCATCATGGATCATCAGCAGCTGCTCCCAGCCCTTGCCGTAGGGCAAGTCAAGGTTTTGCTCAATGTTGTTGTGAATGTTTACAACAACTTGTTTCATAAGAATTGCACCAGCTGATTGCAACAATACATTCAATCCTTTAAATGATGAACGACAATACAACGCACGTTTATCTAATCCAATTAAATAACTACGTTCACTAAGTGTGCAATCAATTTGTTCTTTCAATTTCTTAAGTGCTGGTACACCATTCATAAAACCATCAATTGCATTACGCCCAAGACGTTTAAGTTTGTCAGGATCTTTTTCGGTTGGGTCAATGATAGTGCCAGCTTTAACTGCACCACATCCATATAACATTCCATAAAGCAAACGTTTGCTTATGTCCCTGGTTTCTACACCAAACTGTTCTTGGTTATATGTATGTATATCTACTTCCGGATTAATAACAAGAGAAGCATACTCACCATCGTCCCAAAGAGCAAGATAACCAGCAAGACACCGTAACTCCAATGCTTTAGCATCAATGCCAATAAGATCCCAACCATTAGGAGCATAGAACAAAGAACGACATTCCTTTCCATAAGGCGAATATCCCGCTGGGACTTGACCCATGTTGGGGTAACGGTGAGCGCAACGACCTGTGATACAACCGTTTGTAACAACATCACCGTGCATACGGAGGTCATCACTATTGACAAGCTTAATCCAAGCATTGTTGCCATCTGCAATTTGTCCAAGGCGTTTATCAATCAACATATATTCTGCCAATGTTTTTGTTTCAGGGTAAGGTAATTGTTCTAATACTTCATCATTAAGAATCGGATTACCTTTCTCCGTCATTTTCTCTGGTACCCACCCATAGTTTTTATGTAGTCGATCAGCAATCTGCTGCCTAGATCCTGGATTAAATTCTTCTACTACTACCTTACGAAATGGTACACCTTTGACATAACCACGTTTAATATTGTTTACCTTAGGTATAAACCAAGACTCATGTTCTATAGGCGGAAACAATTCCTTTAATTGTGTTTCAAGTTTGCTTTGTTTTGCTCGGAGATCATCCACCAGATCAAGAGCTGCATCCAAATCAAAAGGAACACCTGATCTAATTTGTTTATTAATCGCCAAAGCAAAGTCATGTTCCAACTTAAGTGAAGGCTCAGCATAGTTTTGTTTTTGGATGCGCTGAAATAATTTTGTGGTAACTGCAACGTCTTGGATACAGTAGTCCAACATTTCTTGGGAGTACTCCAAGAAATCTTTGAAGTTAATTTTGTTATCAGCCAATCGGTAGCCCCAAGCTTTGAGTCCGGCAGAACCTCGTAGCTTCTTTGGAACTTCCGTATATTGTTCTGTGTCAAGTTCATAGAGTAATTCTTTAGGCCAGATCAATCTGGTACAGATGAGTGTGTCTACAATGCGTGATTTACTGTCAAACGAATGTAGTTTTTGCAGAACTGGAATGTCATAAAAAATTACATTGTGACCAATGAGTACATCGGCAGTTCCCAAATGAGCAAGAGCAGCAGCAATGCTGTCAGGCCCATAAGAAAAAGTCTGTTTGAGGTTGAGATCATAGATCACAATGCAATGAACCTTTGTAGCCTGGTCGTACAACCCGTCAGTCTCACAATCGAAAATTAAAAACGTTTCATTTAGTTTTGGCACCAAAGGAAATTTAGATTCTTTAACCCCCATGCAACCTCTTTAAATCTTTCAATACAAGTTCTAGTTCAGAAATTGTAGCGTCATTTTTTAAAAGGTTTGCACGTGCGCTAATTACTCTGACATTTCCTTTTACATAGCCAAGTTCTGGAATTATTCGGTCAAGCGAAGGCGCATTAGTGTGATACCCTTTTTTTGGTTTATCTTCCATTGATAATTGTCTAAGTTCAATCCCAAGAACGGGACATATTTTTGGAATAACAATGTCATTTTTTGTTAAATCAAAAGGAATGCCACGTTGATGTGCTCTGTATTTACAACGTGAAAGCATTAAAGCTTCACGATGAGTAATACGAGAACGTTTAAAATTTGCTCTGGTTCGTTCAGGGCTTTTGTTATAAAATGCTCTGTTTCTTTTGCGGTTTCCACAAACATCAGAACACCATTTAGCATTTTTACGTCTGCCTGTAAATTGTTTACCACAATTTTGGCATACAAGCCAAGATTCATTTACGGAACTTGGCTTCATCGTAAACATCGAGGTCAATACTGAAGAGCTGGTCATCGTTCTTTTCAATCCATGACAAGATGTTATATGCACCAGCCCTATAAGGATGGGAAAAAATCTTGTTTAAAGCTACGTCAGAGTCTAACGCAACAAGCTGGAATGAATTGGTCTGACCACACGCATGAACAGCGTATGGCAGACCATCTTTATATGTAGCAATAACGTAAGCCATAATCTTGTAGAAGATGGTCAGATATTACTACATTTATTTCAAGCTGCAATCTTTTGATGTGACTTGTTGTAACCAACAAAGCCACCAGCTTTCTTACGTTTTGTTAACGCAGCCATAGCCTCTGACCCAGCACGCTGGCTACCATGCACTAACAATGCGAATGGCTTGTCACCTAAACAGTGACTGTCATCGTAATCAATCTCAAGACCAAGGTCAATAGCTTCTTGTTCTGTGTATACCACACGAGCATAACGCTTGAATGTCCTTGGGTATTGAGCAATCATTGAATCAAGTACACCGCCATATGATGCAGTGAAGTACATGTTCTTAGGTATGTGCTTGCGCAGGTTATACCACATGCCAAGAGATTTAGTAAACGAATAGAACGTCATGTCACTAAAATTCCTGGCAGCATTTAACCAAGCATGCATGTACAACTCTGTGTAGTAATCACCTGACTCGTGTACACGAACAAGGTCTAGCACTGGTTGTACAGCAAGAGACATTTCAATAACACCTGTCAATACATTAAGTTGTTTCTTAGTATCTGATTCGGTAGAGTAGATAGCTTCACGAATCAAATCCCAGTTGTGCCAACGGGCATCACGTACGTTAGGACGTACCTCTGCCATGGCTGCAAAGCAACGGAACTCATCTGCAACTGTGCCGGTGTACTGTGGTAAGTCAGTGATCTTACCAGTAGTACGATCTGCAAAAGTTTTACAGACACCAGCACAAGGACATGAGTATCCAGCTGGAAGTGAGAAGATTAAACGCTTGGAAAGCTTGGCGTTTCCTGTAGCAAACTTAAGGAGTTTCATTTGAATTGAATGATTAGTTTAATTAATGAATGAGTTTAAGGACATCTCAGGTCCATTGTACCGTACGGGAATAATACGGTGCCTCTAATCTTCTTTTATTACAAGATATATTTCACGATATGTTTTCCCTGCTTGTATCTTTTGAATTGACTGGTGTGATATAGGATAAACGCCAGCCAATTCTTTGTTGGTAAGAGGTGACATAATAATCTCAGCCGCTTCTATATTGGTTAGCTTACGGTTAACTCGTTGTGGTTTGTAACCACCGTTAGATAACGTAGGCCGTGGCTCAGCCGCATTTACTTTGTTTACTGTCCAGCGATGTGAACAGTTGTTACATGCGTAGCGCCTATAACGTGTACCATTTAAACGCAGTCGAGATTCAATAATGCGAGCATCAAACTTTTCACAAGTAGTACAGTGCATGATTAATCTGTTGTGTTGAAGTAATCAATAGTCACAGCTGTTAGATCTTTCTCTAAACAGATGCGGCATTGTGCATGGGTGACTGGTGTTTGAGCGCCATCCCACATGATCTTGAGGTAAGGCACTGAAGCTTTACCCTTGTTGCCTTGGTACACAGTGTCAAGTACTGTGCCATACCGTTGAAAGGTGTACGGTTTAATGCGTTCAATTGTTGCAGCAGTCTTTGCATAGATAGCGCGAGGCTTTGGTTTCTCAGCGACACGGTCACCGATTTGAAACTTAGGAATGGATTGTTTCTTAGACATGAGACCAAGTTTTGCGTTTGATGATTTTGTAAACTGTGTCTTTGTGTATGCCAAATCGTTTAGAGATCTGTACATACGTTTGATTGTCAGAAGCAAGCCTTCTAATTTCTAGAATGTTAGCTTCTGTCAATACAGCAGTACCAACTTGCTCACCTTTGACACGGCAGTTCTCATGTTGCCTTATACCTGGTAGTGCACCACGTTTTGATACTGCGTATGTCTCTGTAGTTTTATAGTGACCCTTACAGTCAAGGCATCTACAGTACCGTCTTGTTTCATTGGGATGTTGTCGAGTAACAGTGACACGTGTGTTGGTTGAGTTGCAGTACCTACAGTTCATTGTTTTTTAATGCACAACGGTAAGTACCGTATTTAATTCCCTCCAGCTCGGCGGCGATGGCTCGTGGCTGTCGTTGCACAAAGTGTGCAAGATCGTTACCAGGCCAAAATCTTTTATTGTTGTTTGATGCTACTTCCCTTTCTTCATTGAAAGCATTTAACCAGTGGCTATTGCGCCAATCGTTGTGGAAACCCTCGTAGCCTCCACGATTCTCCCGGTAGTACATAGTAATCTTTGAAGCATACCATTCATCGTATTCGAAAACTTCACGGGCGGACATAGTAAACTTGCACTCGGGAATGTCGTTTGTTTTTACTCCCCAAACTCCGGTGTGTGCTTCGGGGTTATTGTGCCACACGTCTCTGGCACTCAACCATTCTCCCGAGATAGCGCACCAACTTTCAATGGGGTGGAGACTGCCCGTAACTACTCGATAATGAATGCAGGATGAACAAGGTGACATTAGTTAGACCCCTCCAGTTCGGCGGCGATGGTGAGAAGTTCGGCGCGGATGCGTTGGCACTCAATCGCCATGGGTAGGGAGTTGCGCGGCTCGTCTGCATCACTGGGCGCCACCTGATCAGCAGCAGCCCGCAGGGCGGCGGCGATTCTGGGCTTATGGTGAACCGCAACAGGGCGATCAAACCCCGAATTGTAAGCGTCCATCACCGCCTGCGCGGCGGGGGATAATTCAGCCATTAGTTCTCCTCACTTGTGAAGTTGGGGACTAGACAAGACCGCAAGATTGTTTCGCGGTAGCGATTCATAATAAAAACACGGTCATACTCAATGGGGACGTTGCCATCCTGAAAATACTGCTTACATTCATCTTCTGTGCCCTCAAATACACATAGCCAGCCCGCGCATAAGTTTTTTATAGATCCGACGCACAAAGAAGATGGTTCAGTTGAGGGCGGAATGGTCATGATGATTAGTGTGTTCCTCTTGTGTGGTTAGTTATCGAGACACCTGTATGTTTGCCAGTGGGTACTCACTGCAAGCCTTCAGATAGCCACAGCAGAAGTCGTACAAGGCGGTCCAGTTGCCCCACCCGTTAGGAGGATTGTCTTGCTCGCAGACAGTGCGGTGCATCGCTAGAAACGCAATTCCTTTTGAAATTGGCTCAATCAATTGATGAGCAGTCATGATGCCAATTTCATCAGGGCGCCATAGGCATTCGTAGAGGCCAGCAGTGCTAGCCATCTTGTTGAGATTGTGGGTAATGTTGCACGAGTAAAGGTAGCGGCCATTTTCATCTTTAAGGTGTGCGTCAAGGCTCATTGGTTAGCCTCCCGTTGAAGTGTCACCCACGATCCGTAGCCCTTTTCTCGCAGCCACGCCGCCACCTCAAGGATCGCGGCGCGGGCTGGGCGGTCGTTGACAATGCCGGCAGAGGTGGCTTGTGCTGCGATGGCATCAGCGACGCGCTCAACCAATGGCGATTCAGGGCCAGAGCGGACCTTCGGCTGGGCAGCCTCCAACGCCTCATCCGTAGGCGTCACCGGCTTAGGCGTCACCGGCTCGGGCTGGGCCAGGGAGTTTTCAGACCAGCTCACAACGGCATTAATCAGTCGATCAGCTAGTTGAATGTTGCCGACAGCAAAGCCATCGGATGATCGAGCGACGCAGAGAATGCGCTCAAACATGCCGCGCAGCTCGGGAAGGTGCTCAGCGCACAGGTTGCGGAAGGTGTCAGTCATTTGCTGAACCAGCTCAGGCGGTGGGGTGATGGAGTGTTGGTTGGTCATTGTTAGTAGGCTCAGTAATTTTGTCTAGTTGAAAAGAGTCAAGTGAATACAAAGTTTGTTCTTCACCAATGATCTTAAATGAATCAACAATTAGATCTTTGTTTCTGTCAGATGATGCATAGTAATCATCAAGGATTTCTTGAGCACGATCATCACCACCTGGGTCACCAGTAAGACGTTCAAGTATTGTGGTTGTCATGGCATTTACTAAGTCCGTGACTAAGCGATCCTTAACAACAGACCATGTCCACTTTGGTATCCGATCAATAACATCATCAACAAGATCAAGATTGATTTTAATGTTTGGGTTTTGTGGTTGCATTAGTTAAGTAAAAGCCTTTTGTTTAACACAAGTAGTTGGATTAGTTAAGTAAAAGCCCCTTGCTGTTACACAAGGGGATGAAGGGCTTCGGCTAGAAGTTTAGGCTGCTTGTGCCTCGGTGTCAACGATGTTGTCCATAAGGCCAGCTTCACGTAAGCGGTCAAGCATTTGACACATAAGTGTGGCGTGATCACTAGTTGTCTTCATAAAACTTTTAGCACGATCAGCTGTGATGGTATGCACACTGCCGTTAGCCTCTACATACTTCCAGCTGCCATCAGGCTGAGGATCCCCCTGGAGCGCAAGCCGTTCTGAGTTACGAACGTACTTGAGTTCAAGGTTGTGGTAATCCTGCAAACCATCAGCAGCAGTCCATGTAGCACCAAGGTTATAGCGTTGCTCATCATCTTGATAAGCATGTACAACTGGCATTAAGTTTTTAAAGCAAGCAAAGATTTCCATTGAGTTAAGTGTGTAATGTTGGTTGGTACCCGAGGTGAGATTCGAACTCACGCTGGAACGATTTTAAGTCGTTTGCCTACTACCGCTGGGCTACTCGGGCTCACTTGGACTTACACCTTGCGGATGCCAAATGGGATTAGTTTAAAGTCAGTCATTAACTTTAGATGATTCAACATCAATAGCAGTTGATTTCCAGGTTTGATCCCCTGGTATAGGTTCCATGCCTACGTCCCACGTATCAAAGTCATCTTCGTTACGTGGGTCTTCTATCAATACATAGTGTGGTGAGTTGTCATGCATGTACTCTCCTAGGTTTGCCATTGCCATGGCTAAGAGTTGTTCGTCGGTGTGTTCAGTCATGGGTGGGTACCGGCCCTACTTACGAGGATAGGACCGGCAAGCTGTGCGAGCTAGGCAGATGCTAGCACTTCCTCTCGTTGCTGCAAGGCTTGCCCAAATACTTTTGTATAGGACTCACGTTGCTCATCCGACAGCCTGGCATTTGATATACCAGCGATCTGGTCGACGGTCATCATGCCCATGCTCACCTTGAGTTGGACGGTGAACTGTGGTTTGTTGTCGATCATGCATAGGACAATGAAATGTTGTTTCTTACGTACACCTTCTGCATAACCTGTGGCATTACCGACGCAGTTGCGTACGGCTTGACCCCATGCTGCTAGTTGATGTGTGTCAATAGGTTGAATAAATGTCCAGTTCTGTTCATTATGTTGCACCTTAACCGGTGCAGGGAATAGATCTTGTGGTAGTCCTTCGTTTACATTAGATATCTTCCATGCTTCTGCTTGCACATAGTCATGGAATTCTGTGATACGCCAGCGTTTTGGTGGTGCTAGTTCTCCTTTGTCTTTAAGGATTGTTTCAACCATTGACAATGTATCTTCTAGTTCCCTAAAAGGATATTGATATACTCCAATTCTGTTTGTAAAATAATAAGATGACGTGTTATCCTTCTTTGTCTCGTAGAATTTATTTACTAGTGCAAAGAATGAAGCGACAGGCATATGTTTAATTAGCCATGGATAAGCGTAATCCTTACTGTAGCCACAGTTATAACCAACACTTAGTAAAGCATTGAGATTTGTTTGATAATAATCAAG
>Ga0334722_10001739_pt1 | contig 26221 bp, 27 predicted proteins | sample C3_bottom_MG_FD_207210 | JGI IMG/M metagenome (GOLD analysis project Ga0334722, IMG submission 207210) | Sediment microbial communities from Yellowstone Lake, YNP, Wyoming, USA - C3_bottom | ecosystem: Environmental > Aquatic > Freshwater > Lake > Sediment | place: USA: Wyoming | collected... | reverse complement strand
AGATAACGACCAATGCCCCAGCCCACAAAGACCAGCAGGACAACGGAGTAGAGAAGAAACCGCTTTGAGGAAAGGATCAGTGTTCGAATATACTCCCGCTCGGCGTTGGCAATCCCCTCGGTCACCGCAAGCAGTTTCTTACCCTGGTCACGGATCTGTCCTTCCAGATAAACCGCCTTCTGCGGTTCCTGCAGCCGGTCGAGGTTGTAGTACCGCTCCATGAGCGACTTGTATCCCCTGATCGTCTTTTCCAGGGCTGAAACATCCGTCCGGGGAGAGAGCTGGGCAATCTCTGCCCTGTTCTTTATCAGGATGCCCTCAGCCATCTCGGTGAACCGTTTATTTTCAAGATACTCGTTCTTTTCCCGGTAGATGATAAAGTTTTTTTCGAACCGGCGCATCTCGAGCGTCGCGTCAAAAAACTGGGAGATGATGATGCTGAAGTCTATTTTTTTCCGGACAGTCCGGAGGTTGAAGTAGTTCAGGAGCGAAATGACGATGATCAGTCCAAGGCAGAGATAGTATCCGTATCTGATCTTGTTCTGAATACTCGACTGAAATCTGAACATGGATGATTTTACCACCGGTCTATTGCATTTTGCAATAGACACGCCGCATCTGCAACACCTCGCTCAAACACTGAATTCAGGGTGTATGCGTAAGGCTCCGAGGATCTATATTGCATAACGCAACACTTATGATTTTCAATGCAACAGCTGGAACTTTCATTTTATCCTTTAATTTCAGAAGGTTTCACGATCTCTCGCACCTGGCACGAACCTTGAGATAGACAAGTCATGGAAAAACAAGTCGAACATCTAATCCAACACTTTGAGGAGGTGTGACTCTGATGAAGACATTAACCATTCTGGAAGACATCTTCAGTGCGCTCGCTTTTACCGATGCCGGCGAATATGCAAAGGCACTCGAACTGCTCGCCTGGCACGGGTCCTTTGCCCGGGGAGCAGCCCCGCGATGAATAAGTTTGATGACATCATGTCCGCCATCTCCTTTGCCGAGGCAGGAGATTTTGACCGCGCACGCGAGTTCATGAAAGGCAGGGATATCATTCTTCTGGCGATATCTGACATGTGCTTCGACCGCAATGTACTGAAGTATGCGCTGAACCTGAGCAAGCGGATAAAGGCAAACATCGATATCCTCTACCTCACCCGGGCAGAGGCATATATCAGCCAGATCGAGGAATTCATGAAGCGTGCCTCAAAGGATGAAATAAGCTGCAGGATCACAAAAACAGAGGGTTGCATGAAAAAGGCAATTTTGGACTATACCGCGAAAAGGAGGGAAATCATCTTTGTGGTTGTGGGCTCGACACCGGAGCTGGATATCGAATGCGCCTCAGGCGAGAAATCGCTCTCCGAGGCATGGAAAAGGCTCCAGTGTCCGCTGGTCGTTGTTGCAAAATCTGAACTGCCGTCAACGGCATAAGAATCTAACTACTATATTTCAAGGAGGTTGTATTTATGAGTACGGGAAGAAGGGTTTTTGAATTTCTGAAAATGGCATCGCAGGAGCATGCCCGGTGGGACTATGAGACCTCGATGTCGATCCTGAAGAACCGCAGGAAGATGCTGATTCTGCTGGCAATGCTTCTGCCGATTCTGGCAGTCTCCTTCCTTGAGGCGGGGGACATGATCGGGAGCAAGACGGCCTATGCCCCGGCGTTCTATTCTACCAACATATTTCTCGTATCAATCGCCATCGGGTTATGCGCAGGACTTATTACCGGCTGCATCGGCGCAGGCGGCGGTTTCATCATAACCCCCGCTCTCATGGCGGCCGGGGTCAAAGGCATACTGGCCGTCGGCACCGACCTGTTCCACATTTTTGCAAAGGCAATCATGGGGACCGCCGTACATAAAAAACTGGGCAATGTCTCGGGCAAGCTCGCCATCGCCTTCCTCGTCGGTTCGGCTGGAGGGACCTTCATCGGCGGGTACATAAACAAGTCGCTCTACGATTACGATCCCCTCCTCAGCGAGGCCTTCATCAGTCTCGTTTATGCTGTTCTGCTGGGGTTCCTCGGCTTCTATGCGCTCGCAGATTTTCTCAAATCCCGGAAAGGGGCCGACACCGGTGATGCACACGGCGGTTCCTCAGGCATGACTGGCCTCGCAATACGCGTCCAGAAATTCAAGGTTGCCCCGGTCATCACCTTCGATGAAGACATCGTACCCGGCGGCAGACAGATCTCGGGCGTCATTGTTGCCCTGGGAGGCGTTGTTGTCGGAATCATGGCAGCCATTATGGGGGTCGGCGGCGGCTTTATCACCTTCCCCATGTTCGTCTATGTCTTCGGCGTTTCATCCATGACCACCGTCGGTACCGACATTCTCCAGATCATCTTCACTGCAGGTCTTGCCGCAGTATCACAGTATGCGATCTATGGCTATGTCTTCTACACCCTTGCAATGGGCATGCTCCTCGGTTCACTCATCGGCATCCAGGTGGGAGCACTCACAACCAAGGTTGTCAAGGGCATCCACATCCGCGGCTTTTATGCGATATCGATCATTGCCGGCTTTATCAACAGGGCAGCGACACTTCCAAAGAAAATGGTAGAACTGGAGATGGTCAATCTGTCAAAGGACCTCGTCCAGACGATCGAGTCCGTCGGCAACGTGATATTTTGGGCCGTCGTCGCCTTCTTTGCAGCCTGGGTCATCGGTAAATTCATCATGAACATCAACAAACTCAGGGGCGAGGACGAGGACGTCGCACCGGTACTGGTAAAGGAGGAGGCATAACATGATCATCAGAAACAAAAAAATGTTCGGGCTCGGGATGGTCTTCGCCCTTTCGTTCCTGACCGTCCTGCTGGCAATCTTCACGCCGCTCTTCGGCGGCAAAAACGGGCTTCAGTTCGCAGACGACAGCTTCAACAAACTTTCGAAGGGCTCGTCGTATTTCATCCCCAAGGTCACAAAAAACAACGAGAAATTCATGGGAAAAACATTCGCGGTCAACATCAAGGTCGACAAACCTGAGGACAAGGCTGGCGACGCAGAGAAGAGGGCGCAAAATATTGCCAGGGTATTTTCGACCGCCGGCGCAGAGGTGGAAGTCAGCGGGGCCGTATTAAAGATCCAGGGAGATCTCGGCAAAGTCCTTGCGTCGGCTCTTCAGGACTCAGACGCCATGTATAAGAACCAGGGAGAAGCCATCAAGACCCGGTACGCTACTGACGACGAAAAGAAGATGTTCCGGCAATGGCATAATGCCCTTGGCAAGATAACCAAGGAGCTCCAGAAGGAAAAGAAGATTGAAGAGGCAAAGATGGTCTCTGAGGTTATCAAGAAGGCTGTGGAGCCAGCATATAACTTCTATAAGGTCGATGCCGAGAAGGTCGTCGACCATGCAGGCATGCTGTCAGGCCTGCTGATCTTCTATGTAGCGTATACCCTGTGGTGGGGCTACGCCATATTCTATCTCTTTGACGGTGTCGGCCTCAGCATGAAGAAGGCAAAGGTAAAGAAGGAGGCATAGCCTCCTTCTTTACCCAAACGGGATGAAACCACGGAATAAGACCACGGAATAAGACCACGGAATAAAACAATGGGACGATACAGGAAAATACTGGTAGCAGCCGACGGTTCAGAAGCAGGAAAGAACGCCTTCCGGCAGGCATGCCGGATCGGCCGCCAGGACAAAAGCTGGATAACCGTCATCACCACGATCCCTGTCTTCAATGACCAGTTCGATGTCCTGAGTATCAGGGAAAAGGTGAGCGCAACGCTCAAGGCAGAAGGCGAAAAGATCCTTGCCGATATCCGGCAGATTGCGCAGGAAGAGGATGTCTTCATTCGCACAATCCTTGAAGAAGGTACGCCGTTCGACACAATCGTAGATACGGGGGACGAGGGAAATTTTGACCTGATCGTCATGGGCAGGCACGGCCGGCAGCGCGTTGAGAAGGCGCTCGTCGGCAGTGTCACCGCCCGCGTCATTGGCAACAGCCAGAGGGACGTCCTCGTTGTCCCGACGGATTCGGTCATCGGCTGGGATACGATCGTCGTCGCGACGGACGGATCGAAGTTCAGCCGAACGGCGACAGAAAAAGCCCTCGACCTTGCAGAATCCTATACCGGGACGATCAAGGCGGTGTCGGTGGTGGATGTTACCGAGGAATTCCAGACAGAGGCCCCGGAAGCTGTCGACAAGATGGTACAGGAGAGTCTTCGCATTGTTAATCTTGTCTGCCAGGAGGCTCAAGCCAGGGGCATTGCTGCAGAGCCTGTTGTCAGAGAAGGCGAGAGTTACCGTGTCATAACCGACCTTGCGCTGAAACACAAGGCCGATGTGATCGTCATGGGAAGCCACGGAAGGACAGGGGTCAAAAGGCTGCTCATGGGCAGCGTGACCGAAAAGGTCATCGGATATGCACCCTGCCCTGTGCTGGTGGTCAGAGTTTGAACGTTGTCAACGAAACAGAGGAGATGACCATGAAAAGGTTAGCAAAAAAGATCGAGAGTATGATGATGGCAATCACCTTTGCTGAATCCGGAGAACATGAGACAGCGAAGGAGATAATGCGAAAGATGGACGAGCAGGACAGGCTTGACCGGCCAAAACCCACAAAGCGTCCCGGAAGGACGCTCCGTGCCTCAGCGCCGCCGAGATAAGATACCGCATTACGCGGAAAGAGGAGGCGGATTCCCCGCCTCCTCGAATGCTTGTAAAGCATCCTCCTGCATCTTGAGTTACCACTATTGTTGCCAATGTATGCAACATAGAAACTAATCTGCTATAATAAACCAACTATTCATACCAGGAGGAATACAAGCCGATGACCATGGAACAGTATATACGGGCAATAGCAGGGAGCTTCATCCTTATTTCACTGGCACTGGGCCATTATATGAGCCCCTACTGGTACCTGTTCACCGCATTTGTCGGAGCAAACCTGTTGCAGTCAGCCTTCACCGGCTGGTGCCTGATGGAGAAAATTCTCGCGAAATTAGGGGTAAAAAAGGGATAACAAAATTCAGCTCACGATAATGGGTTGCCTTACCGTTGCATATAACCACCAGGTTGCAGCAGAAAAAAATGCCGAAAAAATCCTGCCTGCAACACCTTACAGCCATTTATTGGGGCCTGCCAGCCTTCTTTCCAAAATCCACTGACCGTTTCTTCTGCGTTTACGTGAATCATAATTATATCTTGTTGTTATTGCAGGACTTTTGAGGTTTTATGTCTGCTGCTATGCAACATTAAGGCTTACACAACACCCTCTCGACTATATCTTCGATATTGTCCGCAAAACAGACCTCCAGACCCTCGATAATATCAGCGGCAAGACCGTCGATATCATTATGGTTCCGGTGAGGAAGAATAACCGTCCTGACCCCAGCCCTCTTTGCAGCCAGGATCTTCTCCCTGATTCCACCGACAGGGAGGACACGGCCCGAGAGAGTCAGTTCTCCGGTCAGCGCAACCTCCCTGAGTGCCGGTCTGTTGGTGAGCAGAGACAAAAGAGCAACCGCAATCGTTATGCCCGCTGAAGGCCCATCCTTCGGAATCGCACCGGCAGGTATATGGACATGGATATCGTGGTCATCGAAGAAATCCTCTCTGATCCCGAATTTTTGCGCGTTGCTCCTGATATAGCTCAGCGCCGTATGGGCGGACTCCCGCATCACGTCTCCGAGAGATCCGGTGAGGATGAGCTCATGCTTCCCCTTCATCACCACGGCCTCGATAAATATGATGTCACCGCCGACCTCTGTCCAGACAAGACCGGTTGATACCCCGATGCGATCCGCCTCCTCAGCCACCTCGAAATAGTATTTTCTCGGCCCCAGGGATTTTTCTATCATGGGAGCATCTATCGTGAGGTCTGCGACATGGTCCTCGTGCTGCACAAAATCCCTCGCAATCTTTCTGCAGATCGCCGCAATCTCACGGTTGAGGTTCCGGATCCCTGCCTCCCGCGTATACTCCTGGACAATCTTATAGAGGGCATCGCCGGTAAAAGCCGGGGGATTGCCGGAAAGACCATTTTCCATGACCTGCCGGGGCACCAGGAAACGTGAGGCAATCTGTATTTTCTCTGCCTCGGTATATCCGCTGAAGTGGATCACCTCCATGCGGTCGCGAAGCGCATCGATGATATTGTCAGCCACATTGGCGGTGATGATGAAAATAATATCGGAAAGATCAAAAGGCAGATCAACATAATGGTCGGTATAATTGTGGTTCTGTTCAGGGTCGAGCACCTCAAGCAGGGCAGCTGACGGGTCCCCCTTGAAATCACCCCCGATCTTGTCCAGCTCATCCAGGATGATCAGCGGGTTTGATGAGCCGGTCCGCCGTATCTCCTCGATGATCCTCCCGGGCATGGCTCCGGCATAAGTCCTCCGGTGGCCCCTGATCTCGGCCTCGTCCTTGATACCGCCGACCGAAATCCGCGCAAACTTTCTGCCCAGCGCCAGGGCGATCGAGCGCCCCAGAGACGTCTTGCCGGTTCCCGGAGGCCCGGAAAAACAGAGCACTGAACCCCTGGTATCCTGTTTATAGGTCCGTTTGTCGAGGGCCTGTCTCACCGTTGTCCTGACATCATCGATCTTGAACGGCTTGGGAATATAATGAAAGGCTCCCTTTTTCATCGCCTCGACCGCGGTGTCGATCGTTGCATAACCGGTGATCATAATCACCTCGGTGTCCGGCGAACGCATCTTGATCCTTGCCAGCACCTCCATGCCATCGACCTTTTCCATCCTGAAGTCGGTCAGGACGACATCGAACTCGGCCTGGGCGAGTTTCCCGAATGCCTCCGTACCGCTGGCAGCGGTAACAACCGTATAATTCTCCTTTGACAGGATATGTTCGAGATTTCTGCGGGCGACCTCTTCGTCGTCAACAACCAGCACCATCGGTTTTCTGTCCATCCTCAGTTTCTTGACCGCCAGGTATTCGAGCACCCGGTCCTTGATATTCTCAAGCCCGTAATGGTGTTCGTTCAGTATCTTCTCTGCACGGTCGATGTCAAGGATATCTTCTGTCTTTTTGTTCCACGGAAGTGATGCAAGATATTCAATGTAATTGAGGCTGATCGTAAACTCCGATGTTGAAGGGCTCACCCTGGCAAGCATCTCAAGTTCCTTTAAGGCGATCTGGCTGGCCTGCTGCGGCATGCCGGACTGATCTATCTTCGTCTTCAGCTCGTCAATGACCGGATCGTGATGGTCTTCTTCCTCAGATTTCTTAAAGAATTTCATGCACGTTATTCTACCTTAAACTGCGTGCCATATGTATCGAAATTCCCGCTGCGGCAAGGGTCCTGGTAAGGGCTTACCGCGAACCTACCACAAGGACAAACCCGGCAAACATCAGCAGTGCGCCGAGGAACCGGTAGCGTATATTGTCTTCCCTGAAGAACAGATACCCGAAGAGGATGCTGATCAGCAGGCTGGACCTTTTGACCGACACCATGTAGGCCACCTTTGTCAGCTTCATCGCCGCCATGTGTGTCAGGACCATGACAGAATAGAAGACGCCCGGAACAATCTGCCGCCGGTGGCGGCCTGATGCAAGATACTGACGCAGGCTGGCCCCCCCTCGTCTGGTGCTATTCCCGGCAAGACCCCGCGTAAGACCATACGGCAGATAGACCAGGTTCAGGCCGATGTAATAGACCGCCCCGAAGAAGAGCGGAGAGGAATGCTCTATCGCCAGCTTGCCCATCGACGACGTAATGCTGTAGAGCAGCGCAACGATAATCATATACACCGCGCCCTTTTCTTTCGTGATCGCCCTGAGCGGCTGACACAGGCCCTCTTTCACCCGGCTGATGTTCAGTACATAGCTTCCAACGGCAATCAGGAGTATGCCGGCGGCTCCGGTCAGGGATACCTTCTCTCCGAGCAGCACGTATGAAAAAAAGATCAGGAAGATCGGGGTGAGTGCCAGAAAGGGCATGGTGAGACTGAGAGGTGATTCCTTCAGCGCCTTGATATAGAGTACGACCGTTACCGCCTCGATCGGCAGCGCAATGCAGAATGCCGTATAGAAACCGGCGTCGAGTCTCGGGACCGGGATTATGAAAAGAGTTATAACGAGCAGCGGCAGGCTGTAGAGCAGCCTGAACCCGGCAGCAAGATGCTCATCGTCACCTTCGAGCGACCGCTTGGTCAGTGCATCGCTGGCCGCAAGAAAAACTGCTGAGGCAAAGGCAAGGACAACCCACATGTAGTCCATCGAGATCCATCAACCTGTTGATTATTTCTTTTGACACGCAAAAAACTATTCTATACAATAACACTATCATGTCCCCAATCCCTCATCAAATTCATCCACCATCCCTAATGAATGGCGTCAATGCGGCATATAAGGACCATACGTGAGAATCTCGGCCGGGGCACTCAAGGGGAAAAAGATCGGGACACGCAAGATCTTCACTTCCAAAAGCGGTGCCGCTGACCTAAGGCCGACATCGTCAAAGGTTCGGGAGGCGCTCTTCGACATACTCAGAGGCGAAATCCCCGGCGCAGCATTCCTTGATTTGTATGCAGGTTCGGGAGCAGTCGGAATCGAGGCCCTTTCCCGCGGCGCAAAAAAAACATGTTTCGTCGAAAATGATAAGCAGCGGGCAAAGACGCTTCAGGATTTCGTCAATAAAGCCGGCCTTGATGATAAAACGTCCGTTTATCAGGAACCGGTCATGGGGTTCCTGAGCAGGGCGGATAAATCCGGGATGATCTTCGACATCATATTCGCTGATCCACCTTATGCCTCTGAAGAGATCAGCGAAGTACTATCGTTCATCGACAAGGGCCGCCTGCTCCGGGATGACGGCTACGTGATCATCGAACATGCATCCAAAAAACCTCCCGACAACGTGAGCCTGCTGACACTCAGCCTCATAAAAACCTACCGGTATGGGGATACCATGCTGACACGCTACAGAAAGGTGACATGAAAAAAATAGCAATCTACCCCGGGACCTTTGACCCTTTTACCAACGGACATCTTGACCTGGTGCTCAGGAGCCTCAGGATGTTCGACGAGGTGATCGTTGCTGCAGCGCCCAGCCCGAAAAAGCAGCCGCTCTTTACGATTGAGGAACGGATCATGATGATTCAGAAATCGTTGAAGGGCATCTCCAGGGTGCGGATAGAGATCTTCGAAGGGCTGCTGGTAGATTATGTTGTCAAGAAAAAAGGCAACGCCATTGTCCGCGGGTTGCGGGCAGTATCGGACTTTGAGTATGAACTTCAGATGGCCCTGATGAACCGGAGACTCAACCCAGAGATCGAGACGGTCTTTATGATGCCGAATGAGGAGTATACCTTTTTGACATCAACCATCGTAAAAGAGATTTCGTCTCTGGGTGGATCGGTCAACCAGCTCGTACCGCTCCCTGTGGAAAAGGAACTGAAGAAGAGATTTAAGAGCTAGACGGTCCGTCATCCACTGAAGTTCGCCGCGAGGGATCTCTCCCCTTTGCAGTGCTCCCAAAAAGTATTTCCAAAAAACCTCAACAAAAATTTAGTTGCATGATGAAATAAAACATAATATAGTTGTAATTAATATGTTTTGCCAGGGATACGGAACAACCAGCAACTACGATGGAATAGGCCTCTATTCTATCACTGACATCAGGGGGCGCAGCCAGACCGGTGAGTATTTTGACGCAAATAAGGCCAAAGGACTCTCAGGATAACTTAATGGCATGAGAATTAAAACCAATAAGTATCCTGATAATTGCAGATTGGTATGCTGAGTATGCTTGTACAGGGAGTGGAGTAGGTGGCACTGTTTTTGCTGGATTAAATTAAATTCATTAAAAAGTTGTTGTTTGCTGTATAAACTCGCAACGTGTAGTCATCACGGGAAATGAGGGAGGTGACAAAAAAAAACATGCAACAAAAGGCCGTCAGGTTAAAGGTTTGTTCGTAAATATGGTTATTTCATAACCCAGAAGAAAAGGAGATTACACATGCACCATCGTCTAAATTTCAAGAGCAAGCACATGCTGTTTGCAGCATTGTTTTTAATGATTGCTGTATCGCTCTTCGGTTGCAGCGGAGACAAGGGTGATACAGGCGCAACCGGCCCTCAAGGCCCGGCAGGACCCCGCGGAGCAGATCTGACCGCAGGAACCGTCGATGCCGGCACGTTTAGCTTCGAGGACCTGAAAAACATACCTCTTGGCGGCAAGATAATCAGCGCCTCCACTGCCGGCGATAAGCCGACCGTGACGTTCCAGGTAGTCAACAAGAACACCAATGAGGGTATCAGGGGCCTCAGGACCTTTTCGCTGCATGTTGCCCAGCTCAAGCCTGAGGCAAACGGCAGCAATTCTTACTGGCAGAACTACATTCTTACTGCCAACGCTACCCCCAGGCCTACGACGGACCCGGTCAGCACCTTCAACACCGACGGTACGGTGAAGACCCAGGGTTACAGCGTGGTAGACAATGGTGACGGCACCTATGTTGCTACATTCGGTACAAATATTAAGACTATCGCCACGGTTCCCTACGACGCGACACTTGTTCACCGTATTGTTGTCGGTGTCCGCAGTGTAGCAGTTCCCGGGGTGGTTGGTTTAACACCGGGTGCTTATGCTGGCCCAATGAACCCTCTTACCGGAGCGGTTTTTGCCCAATTCACCAATACCAATGGCGTTAATCTTACGTACGACTTCATCCCCTCGACCGGCGCCATGGTGGCCGACAGTACGGGCAAACAGGCTTTTGCACGCGACATCGTCACCATAGATGCCTGCAACCAGTGCCATTATAAACTTCAATACGGCAGCAACAACACCAGCGGCCATTTTGGCTCACGTACGGATACAAAGACCTGCGTAATGTGCCATACTCCGCAAAACATTGTGGCCGGTAAAGAAGCAACCACTAATGCTGACTTTACCCCCTTCATTCACAAAATCCACATGGGAGATAAACTCCCCATAGCCGAAACCAGTGACTTGGTCACCTTTGAGGCTACGTACCCTCAGGATCAGAGGAACTGCACCATGTGCCATAAAGGCACAGATAAAGACAACTGGAAGACGAAGCCGACCATCAAGGCCTGCGGTTCATGCCACAACAACGTGAACTTTGCGACCGGAGCCGGTCATGTAGGCGGAGCCAAGTCAGACAACACGAGCTGTACCCTCTGTCACGCAGCAGCCGACATCCAGTCGTACCACGTTGCCGTACTTCCTCCTGATCCCAACAGCCCGGAAATGGGCGGCACCAATACCCATACCTTCGCAGGCTATCTGCCGGCAGCCGGCGCCAAACCTGCAGGTGCTGCAGCAATCAACTGGGTCATCAGGAGCGTATCGGTAAACGCATCAAACCGGCCGACAATGGACTTCAAGGTTACGAAGGACGGAGCTGATGTTGTGTTTAATACTTTTGCGGCAGGCAAGGAGCTGATGGACAACTTCGTCGGATCTCCAAGCATATACTTTGCGTTTTCAGTGCCGCAGGACAATAGCACCGCACCCGCGGACTACAACGCCACCGCGAGCACCTGGCTCCGGAACGTCTGGAGTGGCGCAGCCAGCGGTGCCAGCGCTGCTACGCTGTCAGGTCCCGACGCCACAGGCTACTACACAATCACCCTTACAGGCGTAACCATACCGGCAAACGCTAAGATGCTTACCGGCGGTGTCGGCTACACTTACGGGGTATCCACTCCGCCTCTTACCCAGACGAACGTAGCTGGGTATCCATACAATGCAGCGACCAAGGTAGGCGGACTGATCACGGTCGTTCCAAATGCCTGGAAGGTGGCCACGGGCTTCACCGGCCGCCGTCTTATCGTAAGCAACGATAAGTGCAACGCGTGTCACGTGCAGCTCGGCGTCGAACCCACGTTCCATGCAGGCAATCGCAACGATTCACAGACCTGCACCTTCTGCCACAACGTAAACCGCGTCAACAGCGGCTGGGGCGTCAACATCAAGGAAGCCGTCCACTCCATCCATGGTGCCGGAAAACGTGTCAACAAGTTCAGCTGGGAGGCAACTGCAGGCGCCACATACTGGGATGTCACCTATCCCGGCATCCTCAAAAACTGCGAACAGTGCCATATCGCAGGTATGTATGACTTTAGCGCGACTAATGCTCAGAGTGGCACAGGGTTGACCGGCAGTTCCGCCTACTACTCGGCCACTGTCATGGGCAACCTGCTGTACACGACCGTTGCCACAGGCGCTACCAGTGCTACCGGAGTTGTGATCAAGACCGGCAGCGAAACCTTTACGGATTCAGTGATATCGCCTTTTGTTACCCCGGGGACTGATTACGGCACAGGCTTCAGCTTTACTCCTGCAACCGGTGTAACCAAGGCTGCGGCACCAACTACGCTGGTCAGCTCGCCGATCAGCTCGGCATGTTACTCATGCCATGACTCAGCCATCGCAAAGGGCCACATGGTGGCAAACGGCGGATCCATTTACGAGGCTCGCGCAACCGCGCTTGCCAAGAGTGAGCTCTGTCTCGTCTGCCATGGTGTTGCCAACAACGCTGCGTTCAATGAGACTGTCCCGACTATCAAGGCAGTTCATCGTTGGTGGTAAACCGAATTTGAAGGGGAAGGTCTTTCACCTTCCCCTTCCTTTTCAAATACTCATGATAGAGAAACAACATATGTAAACCAATAACCCGGGGGGTGATGCAGCCCCCCGGGTCATTTTTGATTTAGGAGCAACTATGAATAAAGGCGTCCGTTTTTTGATAATTTTGTTACTGGCAGTGATCCTTTGCAGCTGCAGCAGCAAGGGGGGCAGCCAGCCTGGAGCGGATATTGACAAGGCCCTGGCGCTGAAGTTTCTGCAGGGAATCCAGAATGGCGATAAAAAAGCAATGTATGAAGCGGCGAACCTGACCACGGACATGGTGAATGACAACAGGGAGAAGCTCATTCATCCCGCGCAATACAAACAAACTGATCAGCAGCGCAAGGAGTCTGAACATGCGTTGAGGATATCCGGTGAAATAGATTTTTTTATCTCGAAAATAAGACCGATGTTCCCGAAATCAGCCAGTCTCCAGCTTGTGAAGACAACAGTCAGGGGGACGACCGACGGCGTCAGACATATCGAACATCTGATCAAGATAACTTACGCGAATAAAACAGATGCCCTGGCCGACAAAACCGGTAAACCGGTCAAGGAAATGGTCGTTCGTTTACAGCAGTTGACGCGCCCGGTTGGCGGCCGCCCGGTACATAAGTTCTCATTTGAGAGCAAAGATTTTGAAAAAATAGCTGACAAGGATTTCGAGGTATTGTCATACTTCTGATGCCCGGGGAACGGCTCAAAATGTGAGTTCTGGAGAAATCCCCGCTAGAGTTTCTGGTTTAGCCCGTCTTATCCGCTTTTTTTTGCTGTACTGCCAGGCATTTCCATGCGCGGTATGCTTTTCGCCCCTTCAGGTTTTTATGGGGATCGATATGGTAATTTAAAAAACAATTCAAGAAAGGAGTATACATATGATGAAGAGACTTTTACTTTTTTTGTTAATACTGGTCTTTGCCTCGTCCTGCAAGTGGGGCAAGGATAATTATGTTGTGAAGGTAGGCGATGTGAAGTTAACAAAGGACGATGTGAAGGCCGAGATGGCTACTATTGCTCCCAACGACAGGTCGAAATACCAGGGGGCAGACGGCACGGCACGCTTTGTTGAAGAATTGGCGGACAAGGAGATCCTCTATCTGGAAGCAAAAAAGAAGGGACTCGATAAGGACCCGGAGTTCCAAAAGAATCTTGAATCCTCTGAACAGGAAGCGAAAAAGATGGGGCTGAAACGGGTCAAAGGGGTCCAGCCGTGGCAAAGAAGCCTGCTTGTAAATTATTTCATGGAGAAGGAAATGGGGTCTGTCCCTCAAGTCACTGAGAAAGAGATCGAGGACTATTATAACTCCCATAAATATCGGGTGCGGATCAGTCAGATCGTGGCCAGGGATATCCTGAGCGCCTCGAAGATTTTCCAGAGACTGAAAAAAGGTGAGGACTTTGCAAAAGTAGCAAAGGAGGAGTCGCTGGACAAGGAGTCCTCAAAAGCAGGCGGGGACCTGGGTTATTTCGGCCTCTCCGAGGGTCGCAAACTGGATCCAATGCTGGAACAGATACTTCCCATTCTCAAAAAGGGCGATGTGGGCGGTCCCGTGACCCTTGCCGACGGCATTCATATTATTAAGGCCACGGACATCATGCCCGACCCTGCAAAGTTCGACGAGTTGAAGGTCATTATTTCCATGAAGCTGACGATGGAGAGGAGAAAAGAAGCCTTCAATAAGCTCAAAGCCGGCCTGAAAGCACTTTACAAGGTGGATATCAATAAAAAGGCCCTGGCTGAGCTGCCTCCTGTCATAATTTCCCCGGATCACCCCTGATTGCAGGGTCTAAGGTAAGAGGACCAAAGGGCCTGGAGCTTTTTCTCCGGGCCCTTTTTTATATGCACTCTGCAGGGCGCTTCCGACCGGTTCCTTCAAAGGGTCCGGAGCGGCGCAGACTTCTCAAAGATAGCCACTGCCGGAGACTTGATACATACCGGCAACGCCCATCCAGAAAAAATTATGGATTTGAGGACCAATACATGATAGAGTTGCAATTATTGGTCTTTTCATTTAAAATCACATAGTTCAGAAACATGAACTAAAGTTAATGATCGGTATGCAGTAAGCAGTGAGTACGATCTCATGCCGGTTACATTTGCTTCAAATAAATATGTCTAATGACACCATAATTCCTGTTACAAAGGGGGTGGGAGACGGACCCTGTTTCTCCTGGAGCAAATAACGTTAAAGAAATGAAAGGAGGATTCAATGCAGTGTAAAATGCGATGGATTTTTTTGTTGGCAGTAATATCAGTTTTTGCAATGATACTGCCATCACCTGCTACGGCAGAGCCGGTCAAGGTAACCTCATCGACCCAGTTCCTGTGGGGGGATGACCTGACAGGGGATAGCCAGGCGACGATCGCCCAGTACCTCCGGTTCAGCTACAACCCGGAAAAAAAGAATTTCTCGGCAGCAGGTTATGGGAGGCTCTGGCAGGACGTTGAACACGGGAGCATCAGGAATGATGACTTCAATACACGTCTCTACTATCTTTACTTTGATTACAACCCGATCGAGGCGCTCTCGATGAGACTGGGAAGGCAATATATAAACCTTTCTGCCGGCTCTTCGCTGATGGATGGCGCGACGGTCAATGTCAACAAGATAGGTCCCCTCGGTCTTACCGTGGCGGCAGGTCGGGATGTTGTCTACAGCCTCGATTCAGAGACAACCAGGACGGGAAATTACTTTCTCGGATTCGATGTACACCTGCAGGACGTAAAGAACACGCAGCTGGGGCTCAGTTATGTCAGGAAATACGACCATTCCGACCTCAGCCGCGAGGAGTTCGGAATGAACTTCAGGTATATCTACAACTGGCTCAGTCCTTATGCAGAGCTGAAGTATGACCGCCTTTCAAAGGCGTTTGACGAGGCCACCATGGGTATTGACCTTTTTCCAATACACAACCTGTCGGTAAAGGCCGAATTCTATCATTCCTATCCGACCTTTGATTCCACCTCGATCTTCAGTGTCTTTGCAGTCGACAAATTCCGCGAATATCTTCTCAGCGCCGAATACAGCCTGCCGAAGGCACCGGTCAGCATCTTTGGTCAGTACAAGAGGCAGACGTATGAGGATGACTCAAATGCCGATGTCTTTGCTGTCGGCGCCAGGTTCTTCCCGAACGATAAACTGACCCTCAGTACCTCGGTCGACTACCGCCACTCTTTTGAAGACAAGGACTGGGGTTTCGAGATCACCGGCGACTACAAGATCAGCAAAAAAATACTCGTGGCAGCAGGGATACAGCACAATGCTTACCAGCGGCCCGATGACAACGGCACCAGATCTGCCCAGCGGTACTGGGTTGGCGGCAAATGGCAGGCGACGCAGAATATGGGCGTCACTGCAAGACTTGAGGACAATGCCAACGAGAGCTTCAGCCACCGCATGCTCGGCCGCATAGCGCTGGACTGGACCCTATAGGAAAGGAGGGACAATGACAAATAAAATAAAAATACTGACGATAATAATTGCACTGCTCGCAATTGTCACTGCCAGCTGGGCAGCAACCTCTCATAAAGATTTTGCAGAGATGAGCTTCAAAGATTGTGAAGAGTGCCATCAGTCCTCGGGCGCCAGGCTGAACCATGGCGAATTCTGGATCAAGGAGCATAAGCTTGCTGCCAACAGCCAGACCAACAACTGTAAAGACTGCCACGAACAATCCTTCTGCCTTGACTGCCACAAGGGCGGCGGCATCGACCGGAACCTCCATATCTCGAACTCCGGGGTCGACTATATGCCCAGCACGCACCGGACCGACTTCAAGGAGCTGCATCCCCTGAAGGCAAAGGAAGACCAGCGGTCCTGCCTGCGCTGCCATGACAGCAAGAAATTCTGTGCTGAATGCCACAGCAAGTTCAGCGTCAATTCAATCGTGAACGACTCTCATCGGAAGCAGTTCAGCAGCATACCGCTTTCGTCTATCGGACCGACACATGCTTCGTTCAGTCCTGCTCAGTGCCAGGGGTGTCATGTGAGGGGAGTGTTGCCTCACAATCAGTGGGCTCAGGCCCATGCCCGCGAGGCACGCAAGGGTCTGGCCACCTGCCAGACCTGCCATGCCGACGGAGACGTCTGCATGAAGTGCCACAGTGCCGTCACAGGGCTCAGGATCAACCCGCATCCCCGGAACTGGTCAAAGATATCGGGCCGGCTCAGGAGCGCAAGCAATAACAAAACTTGCGTCAAATGTCATTAAAATTAAAAGGAGGAATGATTTCATGATAAAACGACTCATCAGTACAACCATCTGCGTCATGGTCCTCACGGTCCTGCCGTTCGTCTACGGCTGCAGCTCCGGGACCAAGGAAGGCGCTGCCCAGACGGTAACCCCCGGGGCAACACCTGTTCCAAGTCCTGATGCAAACCTTCAGGCCGCGATAACAGGTGTTACCATCGCAAGCGCTCCGGTCGTAACATTTACACTCAACGACCAGGACGGCAATCCGCTTGATCCGAATGCACTTGTTGCAGACACCGCAAACAGCGGCCGCGTCAGATTCTATATTGCACAGATCGGTGCTGACGGAAATTACAAAAACTATATAACAAACAGCTCCGGATCCCCTACCTATGATGCGGGGGGAACCTTCGCAACGGTAAGCCCCGGTGTTTTTACCTACACCTTCGCAACCGATATAACGAAGAACCCGATATACAACCCTGCCCTGACGCATACGGTAGTGGCCCAGATACAGAGGAACAGGACCTCACCGGTAGGAACGACCTTCCAGCAGGCGGTAAATCCCTATCTCAACTTCAGACCTGACGGACAGGCAGTTACCGAAACCCGTGAAATCGTTGCAGTTTCAAACTGCAATGAGTGCCACGGCAAACTCGGTCTGCATGGCGGCGGCAGAAGGGATGTTGCACTCTGTATCGTATGCCACAACCCGGGCGTTGTCGACCCGACAACAGGCAATTCGGTTGATTTCAAGGTTCTTATCCACAAGATCCATATGGGTGAAAAGCTGCCGAGCAACAAGGCAGGCGGCAACTTTACTATCGGCTCAACCGAATTTGGCGATGTCACCTTTCCGTTCCTCTCGGGTGACGACTTAATCACGGGGACTCCGGTTCAGTGCACAAAATGCCACAGACAAGGCAAGGACGCTGCTGGACATGCCTATGGCAAAGATGTGGACAAATACAAAGTCGCATCTATGGCCAACTGCACCACATGCCATGACGCTACCACCTTTGACGGCAGCACCACCACGACAACGAAGAATGTAGAGACGATTATTACGATACCGGCTGTGCCTCATACCGGCGGCTTACTGACGTCCAGCGGGCTTGGAGCATGTGCAGGCTGTCATGTGCCGACAGGCTCAGAATTCGGCATTTCTGTTGCCGGTGCACACACGGTAACTGAGCAGTCAGCAATATTCACGGGTATCAATTTCCAGATTCTTTCGGTAACCAATGCCACCCCTGGGAATGCCCCGTCCGTAACCTTTAAGGTGACCGACAACAGCGGCGCACCGATTTCTCTCACCGCAAACGGTGCCAGCTTCAACCTCAAGCTGGGGTATGCAGCTTCCGACTATACCAACAACCTGATGGAAAACTATGGCCAGCCCTTCTCGCAGGCCGTAGGGGCCGCAACCGCCAATGGTGACGGCAGCTATACCATTGCCTTTGCAAAGGCCATCCCGGCCTCTGCAACCGGAGTCGCTGTGGTTGGATTGGAAGGCAGAAAGAACTTCACCGTCGTGTCCGGACACAAAGGGACAAAGACCGTCCAGATCGGCGGCAAGGCAGTTCAGGTTTATGTCGATCTCGCCACCGGAGCAATGGTGACCGACCCGGCAAAGACGCGCCGCAAGTCAGTCGATATCAATAAGTGCAATATGTGCCACAGCCGGCTTACGCTCCATGGGGCAAACAGGGTGGACAGCATAGAGGAATGCGTCATCTGTCACAACGCGGATGCTACTGACAAGGGCAGAAGACCTACTGACGGTTCACCCACCGCTGATGGTCTGGTGGAGCGCTCGATCCATTTCAAGACGATGATCCACAGCATTCATACGGGACAGGACCTCAACAACAAACCGTTCATCGTCTACGGCTTCGCTGGAAGCGTAAATGACTTCTCCGGTGTTACCTATCCGCGCGACAGGAGGGACTGCAACGCCTGCCACATCGACAACACCACATCCGCCCTGCCGCTTCCGGACGGTGTGCTTGGCACCACGAAGTCAACGGGAGCCAAGACAAATGACAATTCGGACAATGTCAGGGTCCAGCCGATCACGGCAACCTGCACCTCCTGCCATGATAGCGCAAATACGGCAACCCATGCGGCAGACAAGGTGAGCAGCAACAGGGAGACCTGTCTGCAGTGTCATACCACAGGCCTGACGTTAGGCGCTGACAATGCCCATTTCCCGGTAAGATAGGGAGCAGGGTTCGACAAGCAGCACAAGTCTTATATTAGGATTCACACAGGGCCCCGGAGAAATCCGGGGCCTTTTTTTCTCAATATCCGGTGCTGACCTTTTAGACCGTCTCATAAAGGAGCGTGTTCATATATAATATTTGTTATGAAAGACATGCTCGGCCGCGATAATATCATCACGTCGGGACAGGCACTGGATCTTGTCCTCCAGGCTCTCCCTGAAAAAACGGTCCCTGCTGCGGCCATGGAAATTGATGAGGCGCTCGGAAGAATATTGGCTGAAGATCTGGTTGCAGGGGAAGATCTTCCTCCCTTTGCGCGCTCCACGGTCGACGGCTATGCAGTCAGGGCAGCTGACACCTTCAGTGCATCGGACACCATGCCTGCATATCTTGACCTTACCGGCGAGGTCTTTATGGGGCAGTCTGCCGACATGGTCCTGACAAAGGGCTGCGCCGTAAAAATACCAACAGGCGGAATGCTTCCTGAAGGCGCAGATGCCGTTGTCATGTTTGAACATGTCCAGGTGGTTGATGCAACAATGCTTGAAATCATGAAATCAGTCGGACCCGCCGAAAATGTGATACAGGCCGGGGAAGACGCTCAACGAGGCGCAACCGTCCTGAAGAAAGGACACAGGATCAGACCCCAGGACATCGGGGCGTGCGCAGGTATCGGCGTTACCAGGATAGCTGTCTGCGATAAACCAATCGTCTCGATCATCTCAACAGGAGATGAGATCATTCCGGCGGCTTCAACCCCGAAACCCGGTCAGATCAGGGACATCAACTCCTACCTTCTGACGGGCATGATCACAAACGCAGGCGGAAAGGCAGCACGCAAGGGGATCTTCCGGGACGACTATCAGGAGATCCGCACTGCTGTCGAGGAGGCGATGAAACACTCTGACATGGTGCTGGTATCGGGCGGCACCTCGGTCGGGACAAAGGACCTGATCGCCGGCATCATCTCTGACATCGGCAGTCCCGGACTGCTTTTTCACGGTGTTTCCCTCAAGCCGGGCAAACCCCTTATCGGCGGCATTATCCAGGGAGTCCCGGTTTTCGGTCTGCCGGGTCATCCGGCAGCGGTCAGTATCTGCTTCGAACTCTTCATCCTTCCGGTGCTGCAGCGGCTTTCCGGGCATGACGAACCGTTGAACGGCTTGTTGAAACCGGCCGTCTCCGCCCGGCTGACAAAGAATATTGCATCGACGCAGGGGCGGGAAGAACATGTACGGGTGATCCTTGAAAAGCGGCAAGACGGGCTTTGGGCAATCCCGGTGATCAGCAAGTCAGGACTTGTCACCACCATGGTCAGGACGGATGGGACCGTCGTCATCCCTCTGAGTCAGAACGGCATTGAGCAGGGAGAGCTGGTCGAGGTGCGTTTATTTAAATAAGACTGCTGACGGTATCCCTGACCGCCTCCAGTTCATCCAGAATCTCCTTCAGCCGCTCATCGGAAACAATCCTGAGTTCGCCCTGAAGACAGCCCTCCTCGTAGCGTCCATTAGATATAAGGTCGGCGATATAAACCGTAGCCACGTTCTTCTTGTACCCCGTCACCAGTTCAGGATTATGGTGGAACTTTATGGCATGTTTGACCACCTCTGAAAATTTCCAGGTATCGGCAAGGAGAAAGCCAACCTCCTGGTGAAACTCCTTCATGATCTTGTTTTTGTCCTCATCGGGCAGCGCATGGTCTGACAGAAAATTGAGCAGCACGGTCTTGCCGATGTCATGCAGCAGGCCACACACAAACGCCTCTTCAGGATCAATGCGCGCTGCTGAAGCTACTTTCTTGGCCACAAAGGCGCAGACCAGGCTATGCCGCAGGATCTCCCGTATCTTCTCAGGATTCCTCGGGGCAAAGCTGCTCAGCGAATGAACAGCGACTATGCTCAGGATGGATTTCAGCCCCATAAAAATAAGAGCCTGCTGAAGCGAGGTTATTTCGCTTTGAGACGAATAGAAGGCGGAATTCACCACCCTGAGTATCTTCGATGTCAGGATCTGGTCGGACATAATGATCTTGACGATCTCCTGTATCGAAAATTCATCGCGCTGCATTGCCTCTTCCAGCTTATGCATGATAAGCGGTGCCGGCGGGATATCGATTTTCCCTGCAGAGATCTGGTTGGAAAGCTCAAGGAGCACGTCGGTGGCATCGGTCTCGACCCCCCTTTTCGCCTCATCATACTGCTTGACCGACTGAAAGACAAGAAAGGATATGCTGAGCTTGATCGGCCCGTTCAGGATAAGCGCCGGAATGGTATCGGAAAATTCGAAGCTGCCGTCCTCCCACCCCAGGGCATCGATAAAGATCTTCTCTGCAAGTGCCTCGATCAGGGCCTCGAGCTTCTTCTGCTCTATCACCTGCTCTGAAACAAGATAGCCGGTAAAGGGCACGCCGAGCTGTTTGCTCTGACGCAGGGCGTTTTCGATATCCGACGGCCTGACATGCCCGATCTCGGAAAAATATTCGCCAAGGCGCTCCCCCGGCCTCTGGGACGAGACGAAGATAATCTTCCCGTCCTGGATATAGAACATCTTTGAGATATCGTGGCGTCGTATCGCAAGAGAGCCTGTCTTGCCGCCTGTCTCGGCCCACTGCATGATGTCGGGCAGGGTCATGAGGCCTATGTCGCCGGTTACTTTTCTCATGGATTATACATGGTACAGGATCAGGTTCTGCATACTATCGTGGAGGGCTGCTCAGACTTCCATCGTGCTGTCAGAGAACATATCCCGGTCGACCTCAGATTCGATCTCCAGCAGGTCAGCCTCGGTAACGCCGAGGACTGCGAGAGCCTTCGGCTCAAGCCGGTAGAGAGGGTTCGTGGCGGTCACGCTGAAAAAGTTCCTGCTCACGATAAAATCAGTGATATGGATCAGGGATACCATCCTGCTGTTTTTGTCTGTCGGCTGATGATGATACTGTATGGCCTCGTAGACTGCATCGGGCAGGTTCCAGTTATCGGCCAGCCAGGTCCCGACAACCGCATGGGTTACGTTAAGGGATTTTGACTCGGCCTCGAGAAGAGGCATCCCGGCAGCGAGTTCATTGACAACCACCTGGTACTTGTCCGCAAAATAATTATTCAGCACCAGAAAGCCCAGGTCATGCAATATTCCGCACGAGAAGACATCTCCGTCATTGGTGATCTTGAACCGCTTCGCAAGCGATTTTGCCAGCAGGCCAACGGCAATCGAATGCTTGAACACCCGCTTGTTATCAAGCGGCTTACCCTGCTGTTTATCGTCAAAGGCGGTGAGCAGCGCCACCCCCATGGCAATGTTGCGGACATTGTTCAACCCGATCCTGAAGACAGCCGTGCTGATCGACGACACCGGGACCGACGACCGGAAAAAAGGAGAGTTTGCCACGCTCAGAATCTTGGCAGATATGGCGGGATCGCGCTCGATAATCTCTTCGAGTTTTTCGATACTCAGCATGTCATCAGTAAGACGATGCATGATCTCCTGCGCGACATGGGGAAGCGTCGGGAGCTTGGTGATTTTCTGTATAAACATCATGGACAGATCATTGCTCATGGTATATTTCCTCGCAATTGCGTCATGTTAACCTTCTGTATGCTTTATCGGTCTCTGCAGCAGACTCTTTAAGTCTATGCCGGTAAAGTCACCAGCGTTATTTTACCAGATAACTGCCTGCAGGGTACATCAATCTTGCCGGAGGCCAGCAGGCCTGAACGAAATAATTTTCCCGACTGTGCAACAGGTTGACAAGAGAGACCGCCTGCATGTTATTTTATAACTCATCGGATGTCGATTACAGGCTCGTAGCTCAGGGGGAGAGCGCTACCTTGACACGGTAGAGGTCCCCGGTTCGAAACCGGGCGGGCCTACCACTTAAAAATCAAGAGGTTGCAGATTTAACTGCAACCTCTTTTTTGTCACTGTATCAGTTTTTGTGCTTAATTATTTCGTTGCTTTCTAAATAGCTTACTTATCACTCATACCTTATAGACACTCGCACAATGTCCCGCGACCGATTGGCTTCTTGACGTAACGTATGGAAATCGAACATTTGTAGCCGTGGGCGAAAATGGCATCATTCTCCAGTCCGACCCTCTCGTCGAAGCGGTCGGGGTACCAACATTGTCGGAATGGGGCATGATCTGCTTTCTGATCTTGAGTGGAATTGAGGCAGTAGTTCGCTTAAAAAAATGTGAATCCTGTTACCGCGTCCCCCTCGACGCCTTTGTCAGACCGGTCGATTGCCGCGCAATTTTCATCAAACTGCGAAGGGCATCGTTGACCGAGGCATCATCGGGGAAAGCCGCCGCCACATCGGGACTGAGAAGAACAAGATTTGTGCCTTTCTTGTATTCCTCGAAATACTTGCCTCTTATTCCTTTCCCTAAATCATCTCGATTGTATTCTTTTCTCATTTCTTCATTCTTAACCGCCTTCATATATTTCCCTCTCCTGTCGTGTTGCGCGTCGAGCGCTAATTATTCTGGTTTTTCCGCGTCGTTCAGTGTGCACAACCGTCAGCAACTGATTTATTCTGGAATAACCAAAAGTCAAAAATCTATGTTCACCGATGGAATGGTCGGGATCGTTAAAGGTGAACGCAAGCGGATCGCCAAATACTGTTGACGCTTCATGAAAGGAAATCCTATGCTTCTTTAGATTCGCCGCGGATTTGTCCGGATCCCATTCAAACTCCATGCATTATTTTATCATGATTATGAATATTTTATTTCCTCATTACAAACAACAAGCCGTTGAAGACATGTTAAAAATCGGGCTGCCACATGGGGACGCCGACACTGGGCACCCCAGGACCCAGCCTGTCAAACCTAGCGCACCGTTATCTTTTCGATATCACGCATAGGATAGTGCCTCACATTTCCAGTGGCAAGAGCTGCCTTCCTGACAAAGGCGGTCGCCGCAATGAGGCAGTCGTCAAGTTCCAGTGTCTGGCTCCTGGTGTCCCTTTTGAGCTGTCCTGCCTTTTCCGCAATCTCCCGTGATACGTCGATGACAGTCAGGCCGTCAATAAGCGCAACCGTTTTCTGACTCTCATGGTCCCTCATGCCGGAATAAAGCTCTGCAACTGTCAGAAAGTACAAAATTCCAAATAATCAGAAAACGTTTGCAAGCATCCGGCCTCTCTGCTGAATCGATAGATGACGTGTCATAGAGTGGATCGAAGATATTTTGTCCGGAAAGGGGAAGAGGATACTTATTGACTCCCCCTATCGAATAAGAGCTGGCACCAGGTCAAGTCTAAAGTTGCAATTATCAGCTATGGTGATATAATGATTTTAAAAGGTTCAAGGAGGTTTCCATGAAAAGATGGCGGACGATAGTGACAGCTGTAGCAGTGGTGGTTCTGTTTGGCGCATCAGTTGTTCTGGCAGCTCCGTGGAGGGGCAGCGGCGGATGGGGTATGAATTCTCAGTATCAGAGAAATTTTAACCCCTCTACGGTGGAGACGATTTCAGGCACTGTAGCATCGGTTGAGCAGACGAAGCCAATGAAGGGCATGAATTACGGGATTCATATCATGCTGAAAACGGAAAAAGAGACTATAGAAGTTCACCTTGGTCCAAGCTGGTATATTGAACGACTCGACACCAGGATCGAGAAGAGCGACAAGGTTGAGATCAAGGGCTCAAGGGTTACCATAGCAGGCAAGCAGGTCATCATAGCGCAGGAACTTAAAAAGGGAGATAATACGCTGATTCTCAGGGATAACGCAGGTATTCCAGTATGGGCGGGATGGCGGCGATAAGCCGGTTGTTCATGAAAAGGCCCTGTTTTGAGCCTTAGCACGGTTTTTTTATTGAAATGCTCTTGCTGAATTAGAACATAAAAAGGAGACGCAATTAATGAAGACAACGGCAATCATACTCTCCGTACTAGTCGGTTTCGTGTTCCTTGCAGGACCGGCATTTGCGCAGCCCAAAGAAGATGTTCATCTTCATAAGTCCTGTAAATATTGCGGCATGGATCGGGGCAGTTTCGATTTTTCGCGTGTACTGATCAACTATGATGACGGCACATCGGTGGCTGTCTGCAGTATCCACTGCGCTGCCGTTGATCTCGCCAATAATATCGATAAGTCTCCTAAGTCCATATTGGTTGGGGATTTCACCACTAAAGATCTGATTGATGCTGAAAGGGCTTTCTGGATCATCGGCGGCAGCAAGCCGGGAGTGATGTCCAAGAGGGGTAAATGGGCCTTTGCAAAGAAGGAAGATGCCGAAAGCTTCATGACGTCCAATGGCGGCAATCTGGCTGACTTTGAGGCGGTCATGAAGGCAGCCTATGAAGATATGTACAGCGACACGAAGATGATTAGGGATAAGAGAAATGAAAGGAAAATGCAGAAGCACAAACATTAATATCAATAGCGTGCAACTGCTGCATAGCTCTATCAAAAGTAACCCTCAAAAGCCTACTGTATGGTTTTTGTATAGTTGACAGACAAGAAAGAACATAAAAGGGCATAAAAGCAAAATGCCTTTATGCCCCTGAAAACTAACGATTCATAAAGATTCGTAAAACCTCAGCTCTCATTAAATATCCCTTGACACGGGAGAGGTCCCCGGTTCGAAACCGGGCGGGCCTACCATTCACAAAGCCAGGAATGGCTGGAAATATGGCTCCGGCAGGGGATTTCCCCTCCGGGGCTTTTTTATGTCAAACCGACGATAGGGGTATATAAAAGTATAACTGACCTCAGCCGACAAGTGGCAACAGTGTCATCTTCTATCTGATTAAGCCTGTTCTTCCTTCTTGATTCCGTTCGATTTATTCTCTACCGCAGGGTACCCCGGCTCGTCCGCCAAAGCCTTTTTGAACTCCCGGATACTTTTGCCGAGTCCAGCGCCAATTTCCGGCAATTTCCCCGGACCAAAGACAACTAAAGCAATGGCAAGAATAATAATCATATGCATTGGCTGAAATAAACCTTCAAGCATGTCTTCGCACCTCCTTTTTAATGTTTTAACTTAACTCGTTATGTAAGGTTAAATCAATATGTGCTGTATGAGCTTCACCATATCGAAGTCCTTCACTGCTCTCCCCTGCATCGTTTCTTTGTCATTTTTCAGCTGCATTCCCCAGTTCCTTTTTCAGGGTCATTCCCCAGGTGTAGAGCCCTGTGCTGATTTTTTAGCATATCGGGTTAATCAGAATCAACCTTATGCCTTTCTTCTTTTCTGGG
>Ga0334722_10001738_pt1 | contig 26223 bp, 18 predicted proteins | sample C3_bottom_MG_FD_207210 | JGI IMG/M metagenome (GOLD analysis project Ga0334722, IMG submission 207210) | Sediment microbial communities from Yellowstone Lake, YNP, Wyoming, USA - C3_bottom | ecosystem: Environmental > Aquatic > Freshwater > Lake > Sediment | place: USA: Wyoming | collected... | reverse complement strand
AATGGGCTACAAGCCGAGATTTCGGGTCAGTCCATATCTGGCCTACCCCTTGTCGAGGCATTTCTGAGCTCCTCAAAACGTTTTTCAGCAGCCTGTTAGTACTTTGTGTCTTCTGCTCGGTACTGTGCCTGGTTCTTCCCAAGCGCAAGCGCCCCCCTCTCTGACCTCGGCATCCGCAAGCGGGCGAGAGTTAAATGGAGCGACTCCACCGCCCGTGCCGACCCCCGAGAAGCTCCTAGCAATACCAGTGGTCACGTTCTCAGCCGGGATGCTGTCAGCCGGAGCGAAGGAAGTCGATGTGAAAAAGCTCTTGGAAATCGTCGGAGAGAAAGCGGGAGTGACATTCCACATTGATCCTGCGGTGAAGGGCAAAGTAAGCGTGCAGTTTACAGATATGAGCTTGCAGGACGCGCTTGGTGCCATCCTCGGACAGATTGATGGAAACAATATTCTCACCGGCTACGACCGCGAAGAAAAGGCAAAGGAGATCTGGATCCTGCCGAAGGGAACGAACGCCTCGACAGCCGACGAAGACTTGAGATTACGCAGGTTCAATGAGGAGGACAAGAAATACCTCAAGGAGAAGTACGGTTCACTCGAACGCGCCATTTGTGAGGTTTTAGGGAAGATCTACGCCAAGGGGCGTTGGACTGCCGTTGGCTGGAACCCTGCCTTCGATAGGCCGCCTTCGCTATTCGGGGGCTGGACCCTTGAAGGCGACGTCCTTGGATCGCAGGAATCGGCACTCGCCTTTGGCCTTTCGTTCATAAAGACCTATGAGAGCCTGCTGCAGACGCGCACCGAGGATCTGCGCCTCAATCCGCGCCTTACCAGGAGTGGTAACGGTTATGGATTCGTCTTCGACCAATACCTGGACGGCGTTCCTGTCGAGCAGGGTATTGCTTATATTAGTTTTGACTCACAACGACTTTCGTTGGCAAATTCCACCTTCCCGGGCGTCCAGGTATCAACAACCCCCAACATCACTCCCGAGGAAGCCACGGCCCGGGCGATTGAAGAAAACGAGAAGTACTACATGGCGGAGAATAGACGCTACAAGATTAAGAGAGACCTCACCGCAGATGAGAAATTGCGGACGGGCGACGCCGTGCTGGTTATCCTGCCAGTGCCTATTCTTTCGAACCATAACGAACCGCCCTATAACGGATCGCCGAAGGGATATACCTATCATCTGACGTATAAAGTCCCTTTTCTAGCGGGCCGCTACTACATCGATGCGCAGACCGGTTCTCTTGTGGTGCGATGGACTGATACATTCAAATTGACGGCGACCGTCAGTGGACAGGTTTATCCCGACCGTAGCTATGTCGACAATGCAGGCAATCTGGCTGGTTCTGAGCAAGCCTCCTTGCAGAATCTCAACGTCAGTCTGAACGTGACTCCGCCGGTGCATACCAATTCGGCTGGTCAGTACTCATATAACACGACGGATTCGGTGCACTTGGGCCTCGAATCCGCGTTCGACGGCGGTCGTGATTTCGTCATCGTCGCGGAGGACGCGCATCAGCTTGATGTCCCCTGGGACGTGAACCAAAGCGGCAATTTCACCTTCGACGCGGATTCCGACAACGGCTTTCGCCCTAATGCCTACTATTGGACCGACAAGGCATCCACGTGGTTCTTTAACAATCTGGCTACAATCATCAACGTCGATGAGGTGCATGGCACACGCGTGCGGACAACTGTCCGCACGAATCATTCTTTCAAGGACGGCACACTTGGCGAGACGCAGGGCAATTCGCGCATATGGTTTCGCCCTGCTGCAGGCAGTAATCTTGCCGCAAGCATCTTCCCCGACATAATGCTCCACGAATTGAGCCATGCGGCGGCTTATGCGAAACGAGGGAGCGTGATCGCCACGGCCAACGGCATGGAGACTAAAGGGGTTGATGAAAGCGTCGCCGACTACTTCGCCTGCCGGATCGCGGGCAATACCGAATTCTTTTCAGGCGCCGGCTCGGCCGGCAACTTCAATATCGATCCTGCGGGATCAGAAGCCCCGCCAACGGAGCACATTGGCGCGGGTATAATTGACGAACGCGATTGGCAGCACTATTGGAACGGCAGCGTGATCGCCTCCACGTTGTGGGATTTGACTAAGTCAGTGGTCACGGATTCGGTTCTGTGGGATTCATTGACTAGCCAATGGTTGACGTCCTATACCCCGGAGGCGCTCTATGACGCCATCTTTAAGGCTGCAACGGACGCGAAGTATGGGAAGGAGCCTAATCAGGTCGGATCTCATCTCTGGAACACGTTCAGCACGCACTACATGAATCTCTGGGCCAGGCCCAATAGCGCAGGCGGCGTTCTCGTGGACTGGTTTCATCACTGGAGTCCCAACTACCAGGGTTTCTACATCTACCGGAACACGACGGGGACCTTCGACGAGAACTCCGTCCCCGTCATGGAGGGCGGGGTCCCGAAGCTCTTACCCCCAGAGACGACCTCCTGGGCTGACCTGAGCGCCAACAGTAGCTCGACGACCTATCACTATGCGGTGCGCGCGGTGACCGCGGACGGTCAGACCAAGAGCACGTTCTCGAATGAAGCATTCTCGAAGGGTGAAACGTACGGAGGCAGCTCGCCAGCGCCACCGCGGAGCTTCTATGGGTTGGTGAAAGTCATCGACGGGGATCAGGCAGTTGAGCTGACCTGGGTTGCGGGAACGAGTACGGATGTGTCCGAGCACGTCATCGAGAGGGCCGATAACGCGGGTTTCACCGAAAACCGGATTGAGCAGCATGTTCCGAGCGCGTACTTCCAGACTCCGGACTTCGGTTGCTTCGGGGTGCGCTTTGGATTTACCCAAGACGCAAAGTACTATTACCGAATCAAGGCCGTAGATCTGGCGGGGTTGTCGAGCACCTGGGTCTTGATGAATCCGGCCTACGTTATCCCTCAGCCGAATGCCCCGGCGAAGCCGACGGACCTGAAAGGCCGAGGCGGCAATGGGGGTGCGAAGTTCACCTGGATAGCGCCGACAAAGAACGCTGACGGGAGCAATCTTACGGATCTGGCCTTCTGCCGTGTCTATTTCTCGACGAATCCGGCCGACCCGAACCCGGCGGTGGAGGAGACGACAGCGGAGTCCGCCGAGCTTGTTGGCCTCACGAACGGTACGGCCTATTTTGTGCGGGTGACGGCAGTTGACGATGTCGGTAACGAGAGCGAGATCTCTGAAACCGTTTCTGTAATACCTATGGCTGCGCGATGGGTCCACTTCAATGGTCAGGGTCCGGAGGGGTCCTACTCGACGATTAGCGATGCCCTCAGCGGGGTCAGCAACAACACAACGATTATTGTCGGGCCGGGGAATTATCCGGAGACACAAATACTGGTCGGGTATGGCAAGGGGTGCGGAGTGGCGAACTGCCCGAGAAACATCAGACTGCAAAGCGAACGGGGGCCAGAAAATACCAGTATTATCGCCGGCAATTCGGGAATGGGATTTACTGTTCAGGACGGTTCGAGCGTGATTGGCTTTACCATTTCGACCGGCGACGGCATCGACTGTAATTTTGCCAGCGATGTGCTGATTGCGAACAATATCTTTATCTCGAATTATGTCAGCATTCATAGCGGCGGAAATGTGAATGATTCTGCTGGCGAGGCGCTGCGGATCTACAACAACGTCTTTGTCGGCAATATGAGTTACTCGACAAGCATCAGCGGTATACATGCGTACGCCATTGTGGATATAGAGAACAACATATTCCTAGGGAAAAAGTGGTCTCAGTCTACGGCAATCAGTCAATACTACAGCAATGCTTTGATCATCGAGAACAATGCATTCTTTGGGAACGACACGGATATCGAGACCGCTGGCTATGTGCCGTATGTAAGCAATAAATACACATTTCTGCCGGGATTTATTGATTACAGAGACGAGTATCCGCTGGTAAGCGACTTTCATCTTATTCAACATGCCTCTGGGATTAATGGCGTGAATCAAGGCTCAACCAGCTTGCAATATAAAGGCATTGATTGGAGCCGGGATTGCGACGGCACTCCGGTTGACCTCGGCGCGTATGGGGGACCATTTGCGTATGTTGACAATCAAATGCCGGGCTACCCTGGGCATGGGATCCCAGACTGCCTTGAGCCGGTCGGGAAGGCAGGAACCATGGTGGTACTCAAGAACAGCGTTGACCAGTCTCTGACGCTGAAGGCGCAAAACCAGATGGGTGCGGCATCCTTCAACGTCACCGCGCTTCCGCGTGGAACGTTGAGTGGGAATGCGCCGAATCTTGCGTATACGGTAACCCCTGATTCGCTTGACCCTGATGCCCTTGCGTTTACCGTGACGAACGAGGTCGGGGAGAGTGCTCCCGCACCCATCGACATCCGCGTCAAGGAAACAAATCATCCGCCACAGGCGGCGAATCAAACGTTGGTATTGCAACAGGGGAGAATCGGCAAGGTGCTGCTTCAGGGCAGCGATCAAGATGGTGATGAGCTGACCTACGTAATCGATGCGGACCCGGATTGGGTGATCTGCATGGCTCCCCCAAACTGTTACCTGATGCCCCGAATACAGGCCGAGGAGACGAGGAGCTTCACCTACCACGTGAACGACGGAACTGCCGACAGCGTCGTAGCAACCGTGACCGTCGTTGCTGAGCACCCATTTCACTTCCTGGAACCAGCTGAAGGGCTGACAAGCTACACCAATGCCCCTTCTGTTGCACTTACCTGGCTCGATGCGCCGAGCAGCAGTTCCAAGATTACGCTCTTCGCGGGCGAGTCAACTCTCGTTGCCGACATCCCCGAGAGCGATCCGACAAATCGTTATGTCTGGGAGATTGCGGCGCTGCCGGATGGCAATTATCCGATCCATGCGCTTGTGGCAGACGAGGGAAGCGTCCGCGATGAGCGGGGCGGAACGCTGGTGATCGACCGCCAGCCACCGCAGCTGATCATCGATCTTGCTGAAGGACTCTACCCTCTACCCCAGATTGCGAATATCTCTGTGAACGAGACTGCCACTGTCTACTGTGCCGTCGATGGAAGTGAACCGTCATCGACCTTGCCGCCGAGCGCTGCTTATCGTGTCGTTGCCGACACGTGACGCTCAAGTGCTTGACCGTAGACCTAGCGGGCAATAGCGGAGTGGTGCTTACCAGGCGCTACGTCATCGATCGTCCGCCGATGGACATCGCTTTGAGTCAACGAACCATCGCCGAGAATCGTGTGGTGATGTCGCTTGTCGGGATGCTCAGTACGACCGATCCTGATGCCGGCGATGCGTTTACCTATGCGCTTGATCCAGGAATCGCCGACAACGACCTTTTTGTGGTCGTCGGCAACGCCTTGTACAGCGCCGTGACCTTTAATTACGAACACAGGAACACCTTTGATGTATTGGTGCGCTCTACGGACCAAGACGGACTTTCCATAGTGAAAACGCTGGCGATAAACGTGGTCGATGTGAATGACCCCCCCATAGATATTTCCCTGAGCGCACATGAAGTAGCTGAACACCAGCCGGCGGGTGCGACCATCGGCATCTTGAGCACCAGTGATGAGGATGCGGGCAATAGCTTCACCTACAGCCTGGCCACTGATGCGATCAGGCCGGACAACGCGCTGTTCATGATCGTCGGTTGCGACTTGCAGACCGCAGCAGTATTGCAGTATTCAACAGCGAAGCCTGACTTCCTGGTACGGATCCGCTCAGTCGATCAAGGCGGCTTGGCTGTGGTGAAAGATCTCGTGGTTACCGTGCTGGACATCAACGAGAGCCCGACGGACATGGTGTTGAGTGCCACAAGTGTTTCGGAAAACATGCCCCAAAACACCGTAGTCGGTACATTGAGCACCGTGGATCCAGATGAGGAGAATCATTTTTCGTACTCACTGGAACCCGGCGGCGTGGACAATGCATCTTTCACGATTGTCGCTGACGTGCTGCGGACAGCAACGAGCTTTAACTACGAGGCAAAGCGGTCATACAGTATCGTGGTGCGCACTGCCGACCAAGGCGGGCTTTCCTTTTCCAAGAATTTCACGATTACGGTGTTGGATGCGAACGATCCGCCGGCTGGAATTGCGGTTAATAACGCGAGCATTGTGGAACACGCTGCAACTGGATCGCGCGTTGGGGTGGTGAGCGCGACGGATGAAGATCCTGGGAGTTCGCTTTCATTCTCGTTGCCACCGGGTTTCGTTGACAACGCTTTTTTCCAGATCGTAGGCAACGTCTTGAAAACAAAAACAGTGTTCAATTGGGCAACCCGGAACAGCTACAGCATTCAAGTCCGCGCTACGGATCAAGGCGGTGCCTGGGCCGAGAAGATCCTCGCCGTCGGTATTCGACGGCGGCCAATAAAGAACGATTTCGATGGTGACAGGCGCTCGGATATCGGGCTCTATCATCCCGCGGTGGGGAACTGGTACGAACTCAGGAGCACCCAAGGCAGTTGTCAGAAGCAGTTCGGTTATTCCGGGACGCTGCCGGTGACCGGAGATTTTGATGGCGACGGAACCACGGATATCGGGATCTCCTATGCATCGGGTGGGAATTGGTACCTCCAGAAGAGCACTGAGGGATTCAGCGAATCCACGTTCGGATACACGGGGATGATCCCCTTTGCAGGCGATTTCGATGGGGACGGTCGGGACGACTACGGCTGTTACAACCCTGTGGGCGGGATCTGGTACGTCATGAAGAGCCTGGAAGGGTTTTGGCAGCCGCAGTTTGGTTACACGGGGACCATTCCGATTGTCGGTGATTTCGATGGTGATGGGCGTGATGACATCGGTTGCTATTACCCGCCCGGTGGGAATTGGTACATTCTGAAAAGCACGGAAGGGTTTTGGCAGGCCTCCTTCGGCTACTCCGGCACCATTCCGGTGGTTGGCGATTTCGATGGCGACGGCCGAAGCGATATCGGCTGCTATTACCCGCCCGGCGGCAATTGGTACATTCTCAAGAGTACGGAAGGGTTCTGGCAGGGCCAGTTCGGTTACGCCGGCACTGAGCCCGTGGTCGGTGATTACGACGGGGACGGAAGGAGCGATCTCGGATGCTACTTTCCGGCCGGCGGCAACTGGTACATTCTCAAGAGTACGGAAGGGTTCTGGCAAACGCTCTTCGGATTTTCGGGGACGATCCCCCTCGGAGGTACGCTCCGGTAGGTCGACTGCGCCCGAGACTGACCCTTGACCACGGTGCTTGCGACATGCCACTCTCGCTCCCGCGCCCGGTACTTGCGGAGCGCTCGGAGGATGGTGATGGCGGGTGCTCGTACGACAAGCCTGCGGTTCGATCGGCGCTTGCCGCCCCTCGCGTTGGCGCTCGTTCTGGCAGTCGCCGCCATCTACGGCCAAACCTATGGCCACGCGTTCATCGACTACGACGACGATCTGTACATCTTCAACAACCCCGATGTCCGGGCCGGCCTCTCCTGGAGTGGCCTGCGCTGGGCCTTCGGCTACCACGCCGGAAACTGGCACCCGCTGACGTGGCTTTCGCACATGGCCGACTCCCAGATCTTCGGCGCCTGGGCGGGGGGGCACCATCTCGTGAGCGTCGGGCTCCACGCCGCCAACGCCGTCGTGCTCATGGTGGTTCTGCGCGCGCTGACCGGCAACCTCTGGCGCTCGGCCGCCGTGGCCGCGCTGTTCGCGCTGCACCCGCTGCGCGTGGAATCGGTGGCCTGGGCCGCCGAGCGCAAAGACGTCCTTTCGGCGCTTTTCTGGCTGCTCACGATGGGCGCCTGGCTGCGCTACGTTCGCCGCCCCGGCGCCGGCCGCTACCTCCTGGCGCTGGGTGCCTTTGCGCTGGGGCTCGCCGCGAAACCGATGCTCGTCACCCTGCCGTTCGCGCTGCTCCTGCTCGACTGGTGGCCGCTGGGCCGGGCGCTCGGGCGTGGGGGACGCGGCTGCGCGCCACTGGCGGACGGCCGCGCCCTGCGCGCGCTGGTGACCGAGAAGGTGCCGTTCTTCGCGCTGGCGCTGCTCTCGAGCCTGGTCACGCTGCAGGCGCAGACGCTCAACGTGATCCCGTTCGTCACGCCCGACTTCGCGACGCGGCTCGCCAATGCGGCCGTCTCGTACGTCCGCTACCTCGGGTCCTTCCTCTGGCCTGGCCAGCTGGCATTCCTCTACCCCTACCCGCGCGCAGGCGTTTCCGGGCTGCTCGCCTTCGCCGCCGCCGCCGTACTCGTCGCCGTCACGATCGCCGTGGTGGTGTTCGGCCGGCGCCGCCCCTATCTCCCGTTCGGCTGGCTCTGGTACTTGGGAACGCTCGTCCCGGTCATCGGCCTGGTCCAGGTGGGCGGGCAGGCGCGCAGCGACCGCTATACCTACCTGACCCTGCTCGGCGTGGCCGCGGCGCTGGTCTGGCTCCTCGGCGATCTCTGGCCGCGCCGGCGGGGGGCGCGGCTCGCGGCCGTCGCGGTCGCGATCGGCGCGCTGGCGTCACTGGGAACGGCGGCGGCATCGTACACGCGCGTCTGGCGCGACAGTCTCACGCTCTTCCACTATACGGCCGGGGCCACGAAGGAGAATTACATCGTCCTGAACAACCTGGGGTCGACGCTGATGAGCGCCGGCCGCCCGGAGGAGGCCATCGCCGTGTTGCGGGAGACGCAGCGCATCAATCCGGAGCATTGCAACGCTTCGTACAACCTCGGCGTCACCCTGATTCGCGTCGTCCGCTACCGGGAGGCGCTGGAGTCCCTCGCCTTCGCGCTGGCGTGCTATGAACGCGAGGGCCGCGTCGGCAGCTACATCGCCGACACCTATTTTAACGAGGGGATCGCCTTCGCCGGCCTCGGGCGCTATCCCGAGGCGGCGGACCGCCTCCGGCGCTGTCTCAAGATCGCACCGGCGTACCCCGGAGCCCGCCAGGCGCTCGGCGACATGCAGATGCGCCAGGGCACAGGGGCTGCCCGGCCGCCGCTCGGGAGCTGACGATGGTTCGCCTGCTGTACGAGAAACCCTTCACCGTCCGGTACTACGAGGTCGGCCCCAGCCGCCTCGTGCGCACGGCGACCCTGCTCGACTACCTGCAGGACGCGGCGGCCGAGCACGCCACGCTGCTGAAGATCGGGGTCGAGGACCTGCACCACCGCGAACTGACCTGGGTCCTCTCCCGGCTGCGGCTGTCGGTGGCCCGGTATCCCGGCGTCGCCGAGACGGTGCTCGTGCGCACCTGGCCCTCGACCAGGGGGAGCCTCGCGAGCTACCGCGAGTTCGAACTCTTCGACGCGGCGGGGGAGATCGTCGCCCGCGCCACGACGGCCTGGGTGGTCCTCGACCTGGTACGCCGTCGTCCGGTGCGGCTCGGCGACCTGCTCCCCGACTATCCGCTGGAGCCGCGCCGCGCGATCGACGACGCCTTCCCGTCCCTGCCGGGCCCGGCGCCCACGGAGGGCGGCGTCCGGTTCACGGTGCGCCAGAGCGACCTGGACATGAACCGCCACGTCAACAACGCCGTCTACGTCGGGTGGGCGCTGGAGTCGGCGCCGCCGGCGCTCGTCGCGGGCCGCGGGCCGGTGGATCTCGAGGTTGGCTTCCGCGCCGAGGCGCTCGCCGGAGACACCGTTCTCGCCCGTTGCGCCCCGGAGGCGGGCGCCGGCGCGGGCCGGTACCTGCACGAGATCACGCGGCCCAAAGACGGCAAAGAACTGGCGCGGCTGCGCGTCAGTTGGGCGTGAGCGGCGGCGGGTCTTCACGATCTTGTTCGTCCGCCTCCTCGCGCTCCCACTGTTCGCGCATCAGGCGTGAGCGCCGCCTGCGGACCGCGATGGCCGCGAGGAAGAGCAGGGTCATCAGCGCCCAGACGGCGGTCTCGCTCGTGATCGCCGGCAGCCAGGAGAAGCGGCGGTTGGCCCACCGCAGCCACTGCGTCTCGGCCGCCCCGACACCCGAGCCGTAGGCGAACCGGAAAGCGTCAGCGAAATCGCGCTGCCGCAGCTCACTCATCAGAACGGTGAACCGACCCCGGCCGGATCTGGCGTCGAGGAACGCGAGGAAATCCGCGCTCTGGGCGTAGGCGAGGCGCGCCTGGCTCTCCGCGGCGGGGAAGCTCACGCTCAGGCTCTCCAGCGGCAGCAGCCGGTCGAAGAGCGCGGCGGCGGAGAGGGTCACCTGTTCGCGGAGCCCCTCGGTGCGGGACTCGCGCATCGCCAGCCCCTCCTGGAACCAGAGGGGCCAGCCGTCCTGGCCGGGGTAGTCCGCCTTGAGGATGACGTGCGTCAGCTCGTGGGCAAGCAGCGGCTCGAGCGCCGCGGGGGTCTGCCCCGGCGCCACGCGCACGACGATGAGCTGCCGGGCCAAGATCGCGGCCCCCGCTATCCAGGCGGGCAGACGCCTGGCCCACTCCTCGCGCGTCGCGGCGGGGGAGTTGGCGGTGAGCAGCAGGATGACGGTCTCGACGGGGTGCTCCAGCCCGAGATCCCCCCGGATCCGTTCGTTCGCGGCGCTCGCCAGGTTCGCCACGGCGCGCGCGTAGCCGGTGTCGCCCTCCGCGTGGACGACCGCAACCGGCCCCGAACGCACCGTGGCCGCGGCGGACCCGTCGGCTGCGCCGCCGCGAGCAGGCGGCGGGTGCAGCAGTGCCAGCGCCAGCAGCAGCGGCGCCAGGAAACGCCCCGCGGCGGCGCGGCGGCTCAGCACGCGTGCGGGCCGGCGGCGGGTCTGCCGCACGCGCGCCACGGTCGTGCCGTCTCCCGCAGCGCGGCCAGGGGCCCCGTCGCCCGCAGCTCCCGCAGCTGCTCCTCGTTGCGGACGAGCAGCGCACCCGCGTAGCCGAGGGCGTTGACCGAAATGCCGCCGGCGAACTCGCGCGAGCGGGGCACGAGCAGGAGCCACTCCCGGCAGGCGAGCAGGTTGTACGGCTCACTCTGGAGGTCGGTGGCGCTCCCCGACGGCGGCGCCATGCCGACCCGCCCGAGCATCGCGGCGTAGGTCTCGTAGGCGCGGCGCGCAGCCGCGGCCTCGCTCGCCGCCGCGGGGAGGCGGGCGAAGTCGTGACAGAAGTCGAAGCCGCGGACCCTCCCGTGGCCCTGCGCATCGGGCAGGGCCGGGAGCAGCGGCGCGATCGGGACCGGCGATCCCCGCGGCGCGAGCGGCAGGGGCACCAGCTGGAGGTGCTTGTGGGCCTGGCTCGCCCCGGCCTCGGCGCCGCCGTTGTAGAAGCCGAGGCTGTCGAACTCGCCCAGGCAGCGCCACCAGGCTTCGAAGTCGCGCAGCGTGAGCAGCGACTGCTGCTGTTCGAAGCGGCGGGTGACGATCAGCAGGTGCCGGTCGACGACGTTGAACTTGTTGAGGATCGCCACGTGGCTCTCCGAGACGTTCGCGACGAACAGCGCCTCTTCGTACGGCAGGAACGGGTTGGCCGGCCGCCCGACGCTTTCGGCACGCTGCTGCGCCGCGGCCTGCTCGGCCTTGCGCTGGAAGTTGGCGAGGACGCGGACGAAGAAGGTCGCGCCCCGCTCCTCGACGAACTCGCAGCCCGTGGCGATCGGCTGCAGCGCGCCGCCGGCCCGTGCCGCTGCGGTGACCGTGGCGATGCTCCCGGCCAAGGTGCCGCGCGGGAAAGGCGTCCTCTGGTTCATGGCCGTTCAAGGATAGCGCACTCGGCCCGCGGGAGTCCGACGAAAAAACCGCCCCGGCCAGCGTGCGGCGTTGCCGCCCGTCCGGTTTGCGTTCGCTTGGATATCGTGGAAAGATGGCGGTGTCCGGACCGGCGGTTCCGGCTCATGCAGCAGGGTCAGAAAGGTATTTCATGACGCGTCTGAAAAGCCCGGCGGTGCTCCCCGCGTTCGTGTTCGTCCTGGTCGCATCGTTCATCCTCGTGCCGCCGCTGGCGTCCTGGTACGTCGACTGGCTCTGGTTTCGGAGCGTCGACCTGCCGCAGGTCTTCCTCACGAGCCTCAAGGCGCAGGTCTTCTGGGCGCTCTGCGGCGGGCTCGTCGGCCTTGCGGTGACCCTGGCCAGCCACCTGGTGATGACGCGTTCGACCCGGGGCCGCGCCGTCACGGTCTCGTTCCAGAACCAGGCCGCCGTTCAACTGAACATCCCGAAGCACCTCGACCGGCTGGCGCTGCTGGCGCCCGGGCTCGCGACCTTCCTCGTCGGGTCCCTCTTCGCCGCCAACTGGCTGAAGTTTCTCCTCCGGGCCGGGGCCCCGTTCGGGTCGGTCGACCCGGTCTTCGGCCGCGACCTCGCGTTCTATGTCTTCGCGCTACCGGTCCTCGAGGTCGTCGGCTCCGGGTTGCTGCTGTCGCTCGGCATCGCGCTGATCGCCGCCGCGGCGCTGTATTTCCTCAAGGGGGCCGTGCTGCTCACCAGCCGCGGCCTCACCGTCGAGCGGCCGGCCGCCGCGCATCTCTCGATGCTCGGCAGCCTGGTGTTCCTGGTGCTGGCGTTCAACAGCTTCGTCGGCATGCACGCCGTGCTGACCTCGACCGAAGGCCTGGTCGCCGGCGCGACGTACGTGGACGTTCACGCCCGCATTCCGGCGATGAAACTGCAGGTCGCGCTCGCCCTGGTCGCGGCGGCCCTGCTCGCGGCGAACGTGTTCGTGCGCCGCGGGTTGTTGGCGGTTTCGGGGATCGGCGCCTACCTGGCCGCCGCGGTTCTCGGCGGCGCGGTGTACCCGGCGCTGCTGCACAAGTTCGTCGTCGCGCCGAACGAACTGGTCAAGGAGACCCCCTACATCAAGCTCAACATCGCCGCGACGCGTCGGGGCTTCGGCCTGGACGCGATCGAGGAGCGCAACATCACCGGGCAGACCGATCTGGGCCGGGCGGACATCGAGAAAAACGTCGCGACCATCAGGAACATCCGCCTCTGGGACCACCGCCCGCTGCTGGACACCTTCAGCCAGGTCCAGGAGATCCGCACCTACTACGATTTCACCACGGTCAGCAACGACCGCTACCTGGTCAACGGCGAGTACCGCCAGACCATGCTCTCGCCGCGCGAGCTCTCCAGCGACAGCATCCCGACCAAGAACTGGATCAACGAGACGCTGACCTTCACCCACGGCTACGGGGTGACGCTCGGGCCGGTGACGCAGGTGACCCCCGAGGGGCTGCCGGTGCTGCTGGTCAAGGACATCCCGCCGGTCTCCACGGCCAAAGAGATCAAGATCACCCGGCCGGAGATCTACTACGGGAAGCTCTCGAGCAGCCACGTCATCGTCAACACGAAGTCGAAGGAGTTCGACTACCCGGCGGGGGAGGACAACGTCTTCGCCGAGTACGCGGGTGCCGGCGGCGTGAAGATCGACTCGCTGCTGCGCAAGCTGGCCTTCGCGGCGCACTTCGGCTCGATGAAGCTGCTGCTCTCCAACGACGTCACCGCCGCCAGCCGCGTCCTGTACCACCGCGCCATCGCCGAGCGGGTCGGCCGGGTGGCCCCCTTCCTGCGGCTCGACAGCGACCCGTACATGGTGGTCACCGACGCCGGTCGCCTGGTCTGGATCTACGACGCCTACACGGTCAGCGACCGCTTCCCGTACGCGCAGCCGGTCGGCGGGGAGGTCAACTACATCAGGAACGCCGTGAAGATCACGATCGACGCCTACGACGGCGGCATGAAGTTCTACATCGCCGACGCCGCGGACCCGATCGCCAAGACCATCGCGGGGGTCTTCCCCGGCCTGCTGCACCCGATCGGCGAGATGCCCGAGGACCTGCGCCGGCACCTGCGCTACCCGCTGGACATCTTCGGCGTGCAGACCGCGGTCTACTCGACCTACCACATGGAGGACCCGCAGAGCTTCTACAACCGCGAGGACCAGTGGGAGATCCCGGTCCTGGGCGCGGAGAACCAGCGCGCTGCGATGGAGCCGTACTACACGATCATGAAGCTGCCGGGGGAGAAGCGGGAGGAGTTCATCCTGATGATCCCCTTCAACCCGAAGAAGAAGGACAACCTCTCCGCCTGGATGGTCGCGCGCAGCGACGGCGAGGAGTACGGGAAGATGCTCGTCTACCGCTTCCCGAAGGACCGGCTCGTCTACGGGCCGAAGCAGATCGTCGCGCGGATCAACCAGGACACCGAGATCTCGCGGCAGGTCTCGCTCTGGGACCAGCGCGGCTCGCAGGTGATCCAGGGGACGCTGCTGGTGATTCCGATCGAGAACTCGCTGATCTACGTGCAGCCGCTCTACCTGCGCGCGGACACCGGCAAGATCCCGGAGCTCAAGCGCGTGGTCGTGGCCTACGAGAACAAGATCGCGATGGAGGAGACCCTCGAGCGCGCGCTGGCGCGGATCTTCGGCGAGAGTGCAGCGCCGGCCGGAGCGCCGACGGGCGCCGTCGCGGCCGAGAGCGGGAGCCGGGGCGCTGTCGCCCGTCCGCCTGGCGCGGCGGGCGATCTGGCGGCGCGCGCCCAGGAGCACTACGACCGGGCGTTGAAGGCCCAGCGCGAGGGGAACTGGGCGCTCTACGGCGAGGAGATCGGCAGGCTCGGGGAGATCATCAGGCAACTGCGCTGAGCCGGCGATTCAGGTCGCCGAGGAGACGCGATGATGCCGGCGACTATCCCCCGCAGTAGGTCACGGCCTTCGGCATGGCATCCGTACAGTTATCCTTGTTACATTGGAATATCTCGCCACCGGTTCGTAATTCGCACTGAGTAGTAGTGGTAGCGCTGCAGCAGATTTGGAGAGTCTGTCCGGTACGTGCGCAAAAAAACGCGTCAGAACAAGATGACTTGCTCCCATCCCCGCCGCCAGAGCAACTCCCTAGCCCGACCACCATGCCAACCGTGAGCAGAACAAACCCGATTCGCTTCATGTCACGACCCTCCCGACAACGTTTGGTACCTGCGCCAGCGATCATCGTGGTAGGTAAGGAGAAGATAAGGTCGAAAGACGAGTAAAGCAATAGCTATTAAGCTGCCAGGAATTCGTTGGGCTCACTTATTCTGTTGTCGTAGCCTATTTGGTCATATGGGATACTTGAAGGTAAAGTGGCCCGTAAGGCAGGAGTGTCGGTGCGGCGGGTGGGTGTAGCGGGAAGGCGTGGCCATGAAAAGATTCGTGGCTCAGGATCTCAGCGCAGGCCTGCTCAAAGCAATTGCCGAAATGGGGTTCGATGCGCCGACTCTATCCAGGAGCTGACCATACCGGCGGATCCGGCGGGTCGTGACGAAAACAGTGAATAGTCCGTGCCGCGATTATGGCATAGTCGAGCGCTGGCGGACCGCAACCCCGCCGCGGGAGGGCGCATGACGAGGGAGATCAAGGGATCGACGGGCATCGTGGGGCTCTTCGGGCACCCGGTGCACCATACCTTCTCGCCGACGATGCACAACGCCGCTTTCGAGGCGCTGGGCATGGATATGGTCTACCTCCCCTTCGACGTCCGGCCCTCTGACCTGCTGCGGGCCGTCGCCGGGCTGGCAGCTCTGGGGATCCGCGGGGTCAACGTCACGATTCCGCACAAGGAAGCGGTTCTGCCTCTCGTGGACGAACTCTCCGAGGAGGCCGCGCTGATCGGCTCGGTCAACACGATCCGCGTACACGAAGGCCGGCTTTACGGGCACAACACGGACGCCTGGGGGTTCGAGGCGGCCCTGCGGCGAGCCTGCGGCGCGGGCCTCGCCGGGCGGCGCCTCTTCGTGCTCGGCGCCGGCGGCGCCTCCCGCGCCGTCTGCTTCCAGGCCGCGCTCTCCGGCGCTGTGGGCATCGCCATCGCCGATGTCGACGAGCGACGCGCCCGGGCGCTCGCCGCGGCGGTCGCCCCGCGCTTTCCGGCCTGCCGGGTCGAGCCCTGCGCGGTGACGGACACCGATTTCCGCGAGCGCCTCCGGGCGGCGGACCTGCTCGTCAACGCCACGCCCATGGGGATGAAGCCCGGCGACGCCCTGCCGGTCGATCCGGCCTGGCTGGCGCCCGGGACGCTCGTCTACGACCTGATCTACAACCCCCTCGAGACGCGGCTCCTGCGCGAGGCCCGGGCGCGGGGCCTGGAGGCGCTCAACGGCATCGGCATGCTCGTGCTGCAAGGGGCGCGTTCCTTCGAGATCTTCACGGGCGTCGCGCCCCCGGTCGACGTGATGTTCCGGGTCCTGGAGGAGCGTTTCTCCCGGTGAAGAGGGACAACGTGGGCGCTCCCGGAAGCAGTCGGGAATCGCCGAATAGTGATCAACAGCCCAGGAATACGACTCCGCAATGATCACGAGTTGCACGTTGGCACGCACATCCGCCGATCTGCTGTGACGACTTCTCGCGAAGTCGTCAATGTCGTGCTCGTCGGCTTCATGGCGACGGGAAAGAGCGCCGTCGGCCGCGCGCTCGCCTCCCGGCTCGGCTGGCGGGAGGTCGACACCGACGCCCTGATCGAGCAGCGGGCCGGCCGGAGCATCGCCGAGATCTTCGCCGCCGAGGGGGAGGAGGCCTTTCGCGAGCTGGAGTCGGAGGTCGCCGAGGAGGTCGCGCGCCACGCGGGGAGCGTCATCGTCACCGGCGGCGGGATCGTGCTGCGCGAGAGGAACATGAGCGCCTTGCGCTTGGCCGGCCCGGTCGTCTGCCTCACGGCCTCCGTCGAGACGATCCTGGAGCGCACGCGCGGGACCAGCCACCGCCCGCTGCTGCGCGTCGAGGATCCCGCGACCCGCGTCCGCGAACTGCTCGAGCGCCGCGCCCCGTTCTACGCAAAGGCGGACCACACCATCGACACCGGCGCGCTCACGGTCGCCGAGGTCTGCGACAGGATCGTGAATCTGCTCGGCGTGTGAAGGCCGCCGCGCCCCTACCTGCCGGAGCCGGTGAGTTTCAACGTCATCTTCGAGTTCATGGTGGTGCCCTTCATGGTCATGACGGTGTCGCTCTCCATCTTGACCATCCCGGCCAGGGGGACGTCCTTGCTCGACCAGACCTTGACCGTGCTCTCGACCGCGGCGGGCTGGGTCGCGACCACCTTGACCTTCGCCCAATGGCACGTGTAGGACTTGCCGTCCACGGTGATGGTCTCGTCTCCTTCGCCCAGGGTCGTCACCTTGGCGTCGGTGTAGCCCTGCGCGTAGGGATCGTAGGGCTTGTTGAGCATGATCTTCGTCTCCTGGGGGGGGATCTCCCGGCCCATCATCGTCATCGTCATCCTGAGCGTGACGGAGACGTCGTCCTTGGCGATGACGGTCTGCTTCGACTTGATCTCGGTCTTTCTGCCCATGGATTCGGAGACGGCGAGGGTCTCGGCCCACTCGCCGACCTTGGCGCTCTTGTAGGGGTTGTCCGCGGCCCAGGCCAACAGGGGCAACACCAGCGATCCGAGGGCCACCGCCACACAGGTCTTCAGCATCCGGCTCATATCGTCTCCTCTTCAAAGGTCCGCGCTGTTTTCCGGCCGGTCCGCCGCGCAGAAAAGCGACCGGCTCCGCTCGTGGGGAAGACACCCGGCACGAACCCCACGCTGTTGATTACTGCTCGATGATCTCGACGCGGCGGTTCTGCTTGCGGCCTTCCTCGGCGCGGTTGGAGGCGACCGGGGCGAGCGATGCGACGCCGTGGGCGCTCAGGCGCGCGGCGGCGATCTTCCCCTTCGAGGTCAGCCAGGCCACGACCGACTCGGCGCGGGCCTGCGAGAGCTTGAGGTTGCCGTCGAGAGTGCCGACGTTGTCGGTGTGTCCGACGATCCGCACCTTCAGGTCGGCCTTCGCAGTCAGCAGCTTGGCGACCTCGGCGAGCGCGGCCTCTGACGCGGGCTTCAGGTCGGCCTTGCCGGTGTCGAAGAGGATCCCGTCGACGACGGCGTGGCCGGTGGCAGCCAGCCCGCTGCCCAGCGCGTCGGCGTTGGCGACCATCTCCTGCTCCATCGCCGCCTTCTCGATGATGAGAACATCGTAGTTTGCGTTACCGGCATCGACTTTCACCCAAGTCTCGGTCCCGCCCTTTACAAGTTTGACCACGGTGTTGCCACCAAATTCGTATTCATACATGACTGCGCCGCCGACTTTCTTGAGGGCATTCTGGGCGTTACGCATTACTTGCAGGCCGGTCCTCGGCTTTTCGCCCGCGTTCAGGCGGTAGCCGATGAAGTATTTGTGCCCCTCGACGTGTGCCGCAGGCTTCTTATCCACGTTAAAATCAAAGGCGGCAAAGTCCTGATCCTTGTACTCGGAGATATAGAAGCCCGGCAGCCTCGACAGCAGGGGGTGGTCCTGGGCTCCGGCCGCGTCCTGCTCGGCGGAAGAGCTGCCTACACCCACGAGCAAGAACATTGCGCTGAATATCACGGCGGCTAACAACAGGCTGATGGTCTTCTTCATCGCTTCCTCCACTGGTTCGAGTTCGCCCCTGGGGAACCTTGTCTCATGTTCTCGGATTGCATCTGCAACAGCCGCTCCCGGCCGCGGAGCACCCATCCCCGCTTGACGCAGCGCCTGCACCGCATCGCCGAGCTGCTTCTTGCCGGCTTCGAGGCACTTGGGCATAGCGGCAGTCTCCAAACGGAAACTCTCGAAACCCTTCTGGGCTTCCTGGAGCCGGCCATTCACCGACCGGAGCCGCTCTCCCTGCGGGAGCCCTGACAGCGGACCGTTGCTACATTTTCGGCGCCGGCCGATTCCAGAGCGTGAATTGTATTTTGTCCTCCCATTTCACCACCGCGCCTTTTCCCGCCTCGACCTCCGGCCCCGTCACCCACGACACGTCGACCACCTCCCCTTTGTGGATAGTCACTTCGATCGAGCTCTTCCAGCTCGCCTTGGTGTCGACGCCGGGCGTAATCTTCGGGGTCTCCGCGTACACGCCGCCGGAGAGGGTGACGTCCTTCTTCCGCATGTTGTACTTCGCCGAACTGGTCACGCCGAGCGGCACGCCCGTGGCGGCCTGCTGCTTCACCTCGAGTTCGAACGCCGCGCAGTCGGTCACCGTGAGCTCGACGCTGGTGCCGGTGTGTTCGCTCTCGAAGATCGGCACGCCGACACCCCAGTTCGCGGGCAGCGGGCATTTGAACCCCGGCTTGTCCAGAGCCCCTTCCCGCTCCTGGAGCTCGTCGGGCTCGGTCCCCCGCTCGCGGTCGCACTGGCCGAAGGCGACCGACTCCGCCATCGCATAGAGCAGGCTGCGCAGGTCGTACTCGTGCAGCTGCGGCATGAGACTCGCCCAGATTGGACCCAGCCGCATGAGCTCGAGCAGATTCCGCATGCTCGAATTGGGAACTGACTCCACCCACGGTTGGGTGATCCCGAGCAGCTCGGTGTACACCTCGACGCGCTGCTCATAGTCGGAGCGCGCCGCCTCGCGCCATGTCGCGAACCCGCGCGCGGTCGCCTCGCGTGCCGCGGCGCAGTATTCCCGGTGCGCCGCCCGTAGGGCTTTCCCGTCGGCGCCCGCCTCCTTTACCCTGGCCCCAAATGTCTTCTGCGGGCCGTCGAGCGCCTGCTTCATGCCGTCATCGGCGGCTTTCTGCGCCTCGCGGTAAGTCGCGCTGATCCTCTTCAGCCGCGCCTCGTAGTACCGGACGTTGAGCCCGACGGCAATTTCGGCCGCCTCGTAGGGATCGAGGAAGACGACTTCGGGGCGGGCGGCACGTGCTTGGAACTCCTGCACGGCCGCCTGTGCCATCGCCCGCGGATCGACCGCCAGCTGGAAGCGCGCCTCCTCGGCCCGCCAGGCCTCCAGACTCCGCGCCGAGGCGGCCATGTCCTCCCAGCGAGTCCAGGAGGGGAACCGTCGGAACAGCGGACGACCGGTTCTGTCGTGGGTGAGGCGTGTGACCGTCGGTTGACTCGAGTGCGGGACCGGCCTCGGCGGCGGGTCGTCGGAGGGCGGCAGCTTGACGCGGACGCCTAGCATCGAGCAGTCCGCGGTGTGCAGGTAGGCCTCGAGGGCGTCCCGGACCTTGCCCTGGTTCAGGTAGAGCACGCTCAGGGCGTTCCAGGCACCGCAGGCCTTCGGCTCGGCGGTCGTCGCCATCTTGAGCAGGAGCTCGGCCTGGGCCTCGTCGCCGCCATCGGCGTAGACGGCGGCCAGGTTGGTGAGGACGGGGGCGCTCGTTGGCGCCAGCGACCGTGCGTAGAGGAGCACCGGCAGCGCCTGGTCGTTGCGGTCGGCGCGCGAGAGCGCCGCGCCCAGGGTGTTCGCGATCACGACGTCGTCGGGCCTGACGGCCGCGGCGCGCGCGGCGAGGAGCACGCCCTCGCTGCGCCCGAAGGCCGCGAGCGCCGCGGCAGCCGAGGCGAGCCGCTCGGGCTGCGCCTCGGGCTCGCGCAGGCTGAACGCGGCGACGACCTTCGGGCGACTCCACTCGTCGATGCCGGAGAGGTACTCCTCGACGATCGCCTGCGCGAGGCGGGTGTAGCCTTCTCGCGAGAGCACGCCGCCCGCCGGCTGCACGGACGGTCGCGCCTTTGGGCCGGGCTTTGCCGCGGCGTGAGCCCCCGGCACCGCCGCGAGGAGGAGCAGGAGGACCAGCAAGAGCTTAGTGTGCATAGGTCCGCAGAATTTCCGCCCCCCGTCCGTGCCGGGCAGGTCGACCGGTGACACTCCCCGCCTCCTGACGAGTTGACCCCGCCGCCGTCCACGGGGATGATCGCACCGCCCTCGCCTTAGAACCAAACGTCGACACGGACCGACCCGCCCGCTGGCATGTTCGCCCATAAGAATTTCCTTCCGCGACCCGCACAGTCGCACTCCGCCGAGTAGATTGAGGGGCCAAGGTGGTGCACCTGTAGTTTTCCTTGCCGAGATTCACGCATTCCGCTACGTTCTTGAGGTCTTTCTTGATCATCTGTTTGGTGCAGTCAATCTGCAGGGTCTGGCAGTACTTCAAGTCTTCTGCATGCGTGGCTTTGAGTTCGCGGGCATGATCGCAGGTGCGCGTGACGTTGATTTGCGCGTTATACCTTCCTTCAAATGCGTCAGAGCACGCGTCTTCGGCCTGCGCCGGTGGGGATGTGGCGAGCACCAGCACCGAGAGAATAAAAAAAGATCTCAACATCCCCCCCCGTTCCTCATGCGGCACGGCACGTCGTTGCTCCCGTGCCTTATTTCCTTGCCACCACGTTCGCCGGTCAGATCTTCACGAACTCGACGCGGCGGTTGTTCGCCTTGCCCTCGGGCGTCTCGTTCGAATCGATCGGCTTGGTCGCGCCGAGCCCCTGCGTCGTGAGCCGGGCGTCCTCGATCCCCTGCTTGACGAACCAGGCCTTGACCGCCGCGGCGCGCTTGCCCGAGAGCGGTCCGTTCACCTTGTCGCTGCCCTGGTCGCCGGTGTGGCCCTGGATCTCGAATTTGATGTCGGCGTTGTCCTGGAGAACTTTGAGGATCTTCCTGAGGGTCGGGCTGGACTCGGGCTTCAGCACGTCGGAGCCGGTGTCGAACGTGATCCCGTGGGTGACGATCCGGCCTCCGGTCGTCAGCTCGGTCGCGTAGTCCTTTCCGCCCTCGGCGAGTCTGAAGTTGGTCAGAATCGCCTTGTTTTTGCCTTCGTCCTCAAGGCAGATGCCGCTGACCTTTGCCGGCCGCACCAAGCCGTCGGTATCCAGCCCGACGCGCTTCCCGTCGATGTACATCTTCACGTAGGTTTCGTTGAAACCGAGCGACACGTGGTGCAGACCCGGCTTGATCGTCGCCTCGAATCCGTGTTGGTCGCTCCCCGTGCGCATGATTTTTCCTTTACAGTGGCTCGAATTGCGCGACCGCTGACCGTGCGGCTCGGCTACCGTCCCTTCCCCATCCTCTCGAGCTGCTTCTTCAACTCGTCGGCGCTCTTGCGCATCTCCTCGCCCTGCTGCTGCAGGACCTTGGCGTTCTCCTCGAACCGCGAGGCGGCTTTGCGCGCCGCGAACTGCGCGCCGACGTTGCTCAGCGCGAGCAGGGCGCCGATGATCCCGAAGACCATCCAGGCCTTCTGCGCGGGGAGCTTGTGGACCTCGACGCTCGCGACGACGAGGTAGTACGTGGTGATCGCCAGCGCCACGACGATGCCGGCGTACGGCAGGATCCCGAGCAGTGTGGTGATCGGCGTGACGGCGGAGATGTATGCGCCGCAGCGGTACGCGGTCTCGTAGGATTCCTGCGACCCCATGACCTTCCAGATTGCGAACAGGACCGCAGCGCCGACGAACCCGAAGATCGCCACCGCGATCGGCACGACCACGATCGCGCTGACGCCCATCCCGGCGGCGGCCACGGCGTGCAGGTGCAGCAGCGCGATCACGGCCTGGATGACCCCGCCCACGACCCCCATCGCGGCCATGAACACCAGCGGCTCGACGTACCCGCCGCTCTTCGGCATCTCCCTGAAGAACGAGGCCGGCGACGTCAGTACTCGGATTGCGGTCCCGGGAACGGCGGCGAAATCGATACTTTTCGAATCCACGATGGCCTCCCTTTCTTCCAGCTGCTCCGATGTACTTGCCCGTGACTCGCGATGCTCGAGTCGCTCCGCACACATGAGTTCTCAAGGCGTTTATAGGTCACCCATTACAGGGCAAACAACCGAATCGCACGTAATACGCTAGTTTGATTATCATTACAGTTATTAAGAAATCAACTTCTATTCCAATAAATAGGTAAACCCAGTTATTTCAATGAGATGGCTGATTATTTCCGCGATGCATGGCGGTCGCGGGTTGTTTCATTCGCGCATGATTGGGTATTTATCACTTGTAGCTGATCGTCAGATCCTTACGACGCGGCGACAACATTTGACACGTGCACATGGTAATCCCGGCTGATCGCCGTGGCGACCGCATGATCGGCTAGCCATGTTGAACCGCGATGAGCGGGTGTATGATTGGGAGGCACATCACGGGCTGGGTCAGGCGGTGGTCGCTCGGCAGCGCGTCCGGTGGGCGCAAAGGAGTCGTTGCCATGAAAAGCTTTGCGGATCTGAATCTGAGCGCGGGCCTGCTCAAGGCGATCGCCGAGATGGGGTTCGAGGAACCGACCCCCATCCAGGAGTTGACCATACCGGCGGCGCTCGAAGGGCGCGACATCATCGGCCAGGCGCAGACCGGTACGGGCAAGACGGCGTCCTTCGCGGTGCCGGTCATCGAGAAGAAGACCGCCGGCTCCAAGCCGTACGCGTTGATCCTCGAGCCGACCCGCGAGCTGGCGATCCAGGTCGCCGAGGAGATCGGCCGCCTCGCCAAGTTCAAGAGCCGCTCCGTGCTGACGGTCTACGGCGGCTCGTCGCTGGAGCGGCAGGTGAAGGCGCTGCGCAGCGGCGTGAACATCGTCGTCGGCACGCCCGGCAGGGTCCTCGACCACCTGAACCGCAAGACCCTCGCCCTCTCCGAGATCTCCATCGTGGTTTTGGACGAAGCGGACGAGATGCTCGACATGGGGTTCATCGAGGATATCGAGAAGATCCTCGAGCTGACCCCGGCGACCCGGCAGATGATGCTCTACTCCGCGACGATGGCCCCCGCGATCGCGAAGATCGCCAAGCGGCACATGAAGGACCCGCTGAAGATCGCGATCAATCTCAAGGACATCGTCGCCCCGAAGATCGCGCAGGTCTTCTACGAGGTGGCGCAGCGGGACAAGACCGAAGTGCTGACCCGGCTGCTGGACGTGGAATCACCGGAGCTGACCCTCGTGTTCTGCCACACCCGGCGCGAGGTCGACGAGGTCGCCGCGGCGCTGCGCAAGCGCGGCTACAACGCGGGCGCCTTGCACGGGGAGTACACGCAGTCGCTGCGCGAAGAGGCGATGGGGAAGTTCAAATCCGGGGTGACCGAGATCCTCGTGGCGACCGACGTGGCAGGACGCGGGATCGACGTCGAGAACATCTCGCACGTGATCAACTACAGCATCCCGCAGAGCCCGGAGGGGTACGTCCACCGGATCGGTCGCACCGGCCGCGCCGGTCGCGCCGGGATGGCAGTCACGTTCGTGACGCCGCGCGAGTACCGCCAGCTGCAGCTGATCGAGAAGACCGCCAAGACCAAGCTCAACCGCCGGGACATTCCGTCGGCGGCCGAGGTCACCAAGGCCCGCCAGCGCCAGATCGCCGGCGAGATCGCCGCCGTGCTGGAGAAGGGGTCGCACCGCCAGTACCTTGAGGTTGTCAAGGAACTCGCGGCCACGGTCGGTGCCGAGGAGGTGGCGGCCGCCGCGCTGGTCATCGCCTTCGGCGAGACGAAGGTCGCCGAGCTGCAGAAGCGCGCCGCCTTCACCGCCGCAGCCCCGGGCTCCGGGCACGATCAAGCGGCGCGGCCGTACGTGGTGGAGAAGGGGATGACCCGGCTCTTCTTCACGCTCGGCCGCAAGGACCGGGTCCAGGCCTCGGAGATCCTGCGCGCCATCGCCGGGGAGTCGGGCATTCAGGGCAAGCGCGTCGGGAAGATCGACATCCGGGAGCAGTTCACCTTCGTCGACATCCCCGTCGACATCGCCGAGAAGGTCATCGCCGCGATGGACAACGCCCTGATCCGGGGGAAGAAGATCGCGGTGAAGAAGGCGCTGCCGCCGATGGCGAGGCCGCAGGGAAAACCGCGCTGAGCGTGAAGCGCTGACCGGTTCGCATGCAGAGGATGGACGTCGTCGAGGCGCTCGGCAGGCGGGTGCTGACCTTCCTGGGGCACGTGGTCGGCGCCCTCTCCCTGGTCGCCGCGGCCACCCGCGCGCTGCCGGGGCTCGCTCAAAGGCCGGTGCGGCTCGTGCTCTACCGGCAGATCTACTTCACCGGCGTCCAGGCGCTCTTCGTGGTGACCGCAATCGGCCTGGTTCTGGGCGTGGCCATCGTCGCCCAGGTCTCGAGCCTGGCGGGGAGAAGCTCGGTCCTCATCGGGCGCATTCTGGTCTGGACCGTGGTGCGCGAGCTCGGACCGCTGTTCGCCGCCATCATCGTGATCGCCCGCAGCGGGACCGCGGTGGCCGCGGAGCTCGGCTCGATGCAGGTCAGCGGTGAGATTCGCTCCCTGCGCGCCCTGGGCATCCCGGCGGCCCGCTACCTGGTGATGCCCCGTATCCTCGGCCTGTCGACGAGCCTGCTCGCGCTGCTCTTCTTCTTCCAGGCGAGCGCCGTCTTCGGCGGGCTCGCGCTCTCGTCGTTTCTGTTCGATCTCTCGTTCCGCGCCCAGGTCGACAACCTCGGTGCGGCGCTGAGCTTCTTCGACCTCTCGCTCTCGCTCGTCAAAGGCGTCGTCTTCGGGTTCGTCATCGCGGCGGCGGCGTGCTACCACGGGCTGCGCGTGCGGGCCTCGATCACCGAAGTGCCGCAGGCCGCGGCGCGCGCCGTGCTCGAGGCGCTGATCCTCGTGGTGGTGATCGACGGGGTCATTACGGTGGCGTCGCTGCTATGATAGCGTTCGAGGGGGTGACGGCTGCGGGCTTTCGCGCGGCCACCTTCCGCATCGGCCCCGGGGTCGCCTGCAAGCTGGTGACGGAGTCGGACCTGGACCGCGACCGCCTGCTGCGCCTGCTGCTCGGGAGCGCGCCGGCGGAGCGGGGCACGGTTGCGCTCTTCGGGGAGGTCTTGGGCGAGGTGACCGAAGCGCGGGCGCTGGCCCTGTTCTCGAGGATAGGCATCGTGTGGAGCGGCGGCGGGCTGATCAGCAACCTGAAAGTCTGGGAGAACCTGCTGCTGCCGGTTCTGTATCACCGGGGCGGAGAACCGGCCGCCTATGAAGCGCAGGTTGAGGAGTTGCTGCATCGTCTCGGGGTCGAAGATCACCTCGTCCCGGGGTACCTGCAGAGTCTCCCGGGCGGGCTGCCCGAGCAGGTGCAGCGCCTGCTCGGGTGCGTGCGCGCGGCGCTGATGAACCCCGAAATCATGATCTACGAATCCGTGTTCGAGGGGTTGCAGCGCGACGTGCGCACGCACCTGGAGTCGTTCGCGGTCTGGTTCCACGGTCAGCGGCCGGGGCGCACCTCCGTGTACCTGAGCGCGGACGAACCATCGCTGCAGGGTCTGCCGGCGGACCTGGTGCTGCGGCAGCAGGAAGGGGGGGTTGACGCGTGAGCCTGTTCGAGGAGCGCGACCCGCGCTTTGTCCACCTGGCGAGAAAGGTCGGGGTCTTCGTGATCCTGGGGATCGCGGCGACCGTCTCCACGGTGGTGATCATCGGCGTCAGGCAGGGGGTCTTCACGCCGCGCGCGGCGGTGATCTTCCGGGTCGCGAGCGCGGAGGACCTGAGCGAGGGCGCGGAGGTGCTGACCCGGGGGTTCAGGGTCGGGAAGGTTTCGCGTCTGCGGCTTGACGAATCGGGGATGGTCGAGGTGCGGCTGGCCGTCGACCGGAGCGCCCTGAAGTGGATCAAGCGGGACTCGACGGCGCGGCT